>ENA-ORBV01000224-ORBV01000224.1-microbial-mat-metagenome-genome-assembly--contig:-NODE-224-length-124941-cov-16.534069_pt1 | contig 124941 bp, 120 predicted proteins | sample MGYA00237777_ERZ505514 | MGnify/ENA primary metagenome ERZ505514 (study PRJEB26160, sample SAMN06269048) | microbial mat metagenome | isolation source: Oligotrophic lake microbial mat | place...
ATCGTAGTAGTCGGCGCCGGCGCGATCGGCGGCATCGCCGGGGGCCAGATGACCCGGGCGGGCCATGATGTGACATTAATCGATCCCTGGCCCGAGCATGTCGAGACCATGCGCACGACGGGCCTGCATCTGTCGGGCATGACGCCGGCGGAAGAGCACACCATCAAGGTCAATGCGATCCACCTCACAGAAGTGCAGCGTTTCTGCAAGGAACGCCCGGTGGATATCGCCTTCATCTGCACGAAATCGTATGACACCGAATGGGCGACGCACCTGATCAAGCCGTACTTGGCCCCCGATGGTTATTGCGTATCGCTGCAGAACTGCATCAACGAAGAGCGCATCGCCGCCATCGTCGGTTGGGGCAAGACGCTGGGCAGCATCGCCAGCCTGATTGCTGCAGAGCTTTATGCGCCGGGGCGGATCAAACGCATGGTGCCGCTGGGTGGTGACAAACATACCGTGTTCCGCGTCGGCGAGCCGCACGGTCGCATCACGCCACGCGCCGAGGAAGTTGCCGCGCTGCTGCGCTCTGCGGACAGCGCCAAGGTCACCACCAATCTGTGGGGCGAGCGCTGGTCCAAGCTGACGATCAACGCCATGCGCAACGGCTTGTGTGCAGCGACCGGGCTGTCCGGCAACCAGCGCGACGCGGCGGACGGTCCGCGTTCGGTATCGATCCGCCTTGGCTCGCAGTCGGTGCGCGTCGGCCAGGCGCTGGGTTATTCGCTGGAACGCATGCTGGGCATGGAGCCGGAGATGCTGGCACTGGCCGGTGAGGGCAACAAGGACGCACTGACGGGCATCGAGGAAATCCTGCGCGAAGGCGCAAAAAAACGCTCCGACGAGCAACGTCCGTCGATGGCGCAGGACATGTTCAAGGGCCGCCGCACCGAAACCGATTTCATCAACGGCTATGTCGCCGAGCGTGGCAATTTCATCGGCGTGCCGGCACCGTTGCATACCAAGATGAATGATCTGGTGCATCGCGTCGAGCGCGGTGAGGTCAAACCCGGCGCTGATTTGATCGCGGCCTGGTAAAAAGTTTGCGGCGGGATGCAAAGTCCTGCTTGTTGCTGAGGAGAGGGCGAATGAAGCTGTTACAACGGGTATGGATTGTCTGCGGTCTGCTGGCGACGGCGGCGGCCTGGGCGCAGGACTGGAAGCCCGAACGCAATGTCGAGGTGATTGTGCCCTCCGGGCCCGGTGGTGGAACGGACAAGACCGGACGCACGGTGCAATCCCTGCTGCAGAACCTGAGGCTGGTCGACAAAAGCGTGGTGGTCAACAAGCCCGGTGCTGCTGGCAGGCTGGGCATGCTCTATCTCAATCAGCATGCCAGTGACGGACATTACATCGCGGTCAGTACTGTTACCTTGCTCACCAACCATATTACGGGCGCCAGCAACGTCACCTATACTGACGTGACGCCGCTGGCGCAGCTGTTCAGCGAATACATCCTGTTCGCGGTACGTGCCGATTCGCCAATCAAGGACGGCCGCGACCTCGTCTCGAGGCTGAAGCAGGATCCGCAGTCGCTGAGCTTTGGAGTGACTGCGAACGGCGGCACCAGCCACATGGTTGCGGGACAGGTGGTTGGCAAGGCCGGCGGCGACGCCAAGCGCCTGAAAATGGTGGTGTTCAAGGGCGGTGGCGAAGTGACCGGCGCGCTGCTCGGCGGACATGTCGACATCGTGCCCGCGCCGGTGGCAAACCTGCTGCCGCATATCAAGGCCGGCAAACTGCGCGCGCTGGCGATTTCCTCATCGCAGCGCCTCGGCGGTGATCTCGCGTCGGTGCCCACCTGGCGCGACCTCGGGGTCGACGCGAGTTTCGACACCTGGCGCGGCATGGTCGGCCCCAAGGGCATGACGCCGGGGCAGATCGCGTACTGGGACGGGGTGTTCGCGCGCATGACCCAGGCCGAGGAATGGAAGCAGGACCTCGCTAAAAACTACTGGGGCGACAATTACATCAACAGCGGCCAGTCTCGTGCCTACCTCGATCGCGAGTACAAGGACTTCAGGAACATTCTGGGCGATCTGGGGCTTGCCAAACAACCATGACGGCTCATGCAGCAGGAGGTGCGCAGTGACGATGACAAGACGGTTGATGCGGCTGCTCACCTGCGCGGCGGCCTTGTCGGCGGCGCTGCCCGCCGCCGCGCAGTCCTGGCTGCCCGACAAGCCGATCGAAATCATCGTGCCGACCACGCCCGGCGGCGGCATCGACCGTTCAGCGCGTCTGCTGCAGAAAATCCTGCAGGACGGCGGGCTGGTGAGCGTTCCGGTGACCGTGGTCAATAAACCTGGCGGTGGTGGCGTGGTATCGCTGGTCTATCTGAACCAGCACGCGGGCGACGCACATTTTGTCGCGATCAATTCGCCCAACCTCATCGCCAATGACCTCAATGGCCGCGGCACGGTGAAATACCGCGATGTCACGCCGCTGGCCAACCTGTTCAGTGAATACACGGTGGTTGCGGTCAGGGTTGATTCGCCGCTGCGCAACGGGCAGGATTTTGTCGACCGCCTGCGCAAGGATCCGGCTTCACTGGCGGTGTCCACGCCAACGACACTGGGCAGCGCCAATCACCTGTCATTCGCACTGGTCGCCAAGGCGGCCGGCGTTGATCCGCGCAAACTGAAAGCGGTCGTGCTCGGTTCCGGCGGTGACGCGGTGACGGCACTGCTCGGCGGCCATATCGACGCGCATACCGGCACGCCGTCGTCGGTGGTGCGCATGGTGCAGGCCGACAAGATCCGGGTGATCGGCATCCTTGCGCCGAAACGCATAGGCGGCCCCTATGCCAGCACGCCGACCTGGACCGAACAGGGTTACAAGGCGGTAATGGATACCTGGCGCGGCGTCATCGGAGCGAAAGGCATTAGCGCGGCGCAGATCGCCTGGTGGGACGGTGTGCTGGCGAAAGCCGTGGCCTCGGATATCTGGAAGCAGGCGCTGGAGCAGAACACCTGGGAAGCCAATTACCTGAACAGCGCGCAGACTCGCAAGCTGTTTGATTCGGAATACGCTGATTACCGGACCATTCTCGGTGACCTCGGTATGATCAAGTAAGCAGAAAAGGATAATACCGGTGACAACGCCCCGCACGATGTTCGACAAAATCTGGGACAGCCACGTCGTGGCTGATGAAGAGGGTGAAATCCTGCTCTACGTGGATCGCGCGCTGATCCATGAGGGTTCCAGTCATGCCTTTGCCGCGCTGGCAAAAAACAATTACATGGTGGCGCGTCCGCAGCAGGTATTTGCGTTTACCGACCACTATGTACCGACCACGGGCCGCGAGAAGGGTGTCGCCGGTATCGCGGTCGATGAAATCCGCAACATGATCATCGGGCAGCAGGACAACGCAGCGAAACACGGCATCCAGCTCTTCGGTTTCGACGATCCGCGTCAGGGCATCCTGCACATCGTGCCGCCGGAGCAGGGCATCACCCAGCCGGGCTTGCTGATCTGCGGTGCCGATTCCCACACCTCAACCCACGGCGCCTTCGGCTGCATTGCCTTCGGCATCGGTGCCTCCGACATGACGCATGTGATGGCAACACAGGCGACCTGGCAGCGCAAGCCGAAAACCCTGCGCATCACCGTCGACGGCAAACCCGGTTTCGGCGTGGCACCGAAGGACATCATTCTCGCGGTGATCGCGAAAATCGGCGCAGAGGGCGGCGTCGGCCATGCGATTGAATATGCCGGCTCGGCATTCTGCACGATGAGCATGGAAGGCCGCATGACGGTGTGCAATATGTCGATCGAGGCGGGTGCGCGCTGCGGCATGATCGCGCCTGACGACACCACTTTCGCCTATATGGAAGGCCGGCCGTTTGCACCGAAGAAAGGTGCGGAATGGGATGCGGCGATGGCGCGATGGAAACTGTTGCCCAGTGACGCCGATGCGAAATTCGATAGAGAAGTTTCGCTTGATGCTGCACAGATCGAACCGATGGTGACCTGGGGCGTCAATCCGGAAATGGCCGGAGCGGTGGGCGGCATCGTGCCCGACCCGAAAAACGCGCCGGACGAGCGCCGGCGCAGCGACTGGACCATGGCGCTTGATTACATGGGACTCACTGCCGGCATGGCGCTGACTGATATCAAGATCGACCGCGTGTTCATCGGTTCCTGCACCAACAGTCGCATCGAGGACATCCGTGCAGCCGCTGAGGTCGCGAAACACGGCCACGCAGTGATTCCGGCCTGGGTGGTGCCCGGTTCCAAGGTGGTGAAGGCGCAGGCAGAAAAAGAAGGTCTGGACCGTATCCTGCTGGATGCCGGTTTTGAATGGCGCGACCCCGGCTGTTCGATGTGCACTGCCATCAACGGTGATCAGCTCAAACCCGGTGAGCGTAGCGCCTCGACCTCAAACCGCAATTTCCGCAATCGTCAGGGGCCGGGCGGACTCACCCACCTGGTCAGCCCGGCGATGGCGGCGGCGGCTGCTCTCAAGGGTCATTTCATCGACGTGCGTGATTTGATCAAATAGGAGAGGATTAAAGAGCTACCCCCTCTCCCTGACCCTGCTTTGCTTCAAGTGTGCCCTTGTCTCCCCCATGAACGGGGGAGAGGGAATGATAAAGGGGCGCTTACAAAAAGAACCCCCTCGCCCCGCTTGCGGGGGGAGGGCTGGGGAGAGGGGCGGCAACAATTCCGCGCCGCCCGGAACCAGTATCAAAAGGAATTCTGCTTCATGTCCGGAATACCGCAGTCGATTTTCGAAAAACTCTGGAACTCACATCACATCCTCACCGATGAGGGCGAGTCGCTGATGTATGTCGACGTCGCGCTGGCACAGGAGAACACGCTGCACGCCTTCACCGAGCTGGAAAAAACCGGGCGCAAGGTGATCCACCCCGAGCAGATTTTTGCCTTCACCGATCATTACGTGCCGACCACCGGTCGCGCCAAGGGGGTGGATGGCATTCCCGATATCGGCATCCGCAACATGGTGATCGACCTGCAGACGATGGCGCGCAAATACGGCGTCACGCTGTTTGGCATGGATCACAAGGACCAGGGCATCATGCACATCGTGCCGCCGGAGCAGGGCATCATCCAGCCGGGCTTGTTTGTGATCGGCAACGATTCACATACATCAACCCATGGCGCTTTCGGCTGCCTGGCCTATGGCGTCGGTGCTTCCGAGTTCGCCCATGTGATGGCAACGCAGGCACTGTGGCAGCGCAAACCCAAGGCCATGCGCATCACCATCGACGGCAAACTCGGTTTCGGCGTATCGGCGAAAGATGTGATCCTCGCGCTGATCGCCAAAATCGGTGTCGACGGCGCCACCGGTTACGCCATGGAATATGCCGGCTCGACCATCGCTGCATTGTCGATGGAAGGGCGCATGACCATCTGCAATATGTCGATCGAGGCCGGCGGCCGTGTCGGCCTGATTGCGCCGGATGACAAGACTTTCGCCTATGTTGAAGGCCGGCCCTGTGCACCCAAAGGCAAGGCCTGGCAGCAGGCGCTGGATGGCTGGCGTGCGCTGGTGAGTGATGCTGACGCGACCTTCGACAAGGCAGTGACGCTGGATGCTGCGCAGATTGCGCCGACGGCTACCTGGGGTGTCAGCCCGGCGCAGGCGCTGCCGGTGACCGGCGTCGTGCCAGATCCAGCCGACATCAAGGATCCGCAACAGCGTTCCGAATACGAAACCGCGCTGGAATACATGGCGCTGCGTCCCGGCATGGACCTGCAGGATATCAAGCTCGATCGCGTGTTCATCGGCTCCTGCACCAACGGCCGCATCGAAGACCTGCGCGCTGCTGCCGAAGTCGCGAAACACGGCAAGGCCGTGGTGCCGACCTGGGTGGTGCCGGGCTCAATGAGCGTGATGCGCCAGGCTGAGGCCGAGGGCTTGGATAAAATATTCATCAAGGCCGGCTTTGAATGGCGCGATCCCGGCTGCTCAATGTGCACCGCCATCAACGGCGATTACCTGCAGCCCGGTGAACGCTGCGCATCGACCTCCAACCGCAATTTCCGCAATCGTCAGGGTCCCGGCGGGCGCACGCATCTGGTCAGCCCGGCGATGGCCGCAGCGGCGGCGATCAAGGGGCACCTGACCGACGTGCGGGAAATGTTGAAGTAAAGTGGCAGAGCGCAAAATACAAAATCCGTTCGCCCTGAGCCTGTCGAAGGGCTCAGCCCGAACGGAGTTACGTAATGTTTAGAGATCAATAAGCGGAGTTATCCATGCAACCATTCACCACCCTGACCGCCATCGCCGTGCCCATGCACGAAGCGAACATCGATACCAACCAGTTGTGTCCGACACGTTTCAATAAAGTGCCGCGCGGCCCGAAGTATCGCGAGATCCTGTTTTACGATTCGCGCTTCCGGCCCGACGGCACGCAGACCGAGTTCATGCTCAATGCCTCGCCTTACGATCAATCTGGCGTCATCGTTGCTGATCGCAACTTTGGCTGCGGTTCGTCGCGTGAGACCGCGGTGTATGCCTTGTATGAATTCGGCATCCGCTGCGTGATCGCGCCGAGTTTCGGCGACATCTTTGCCGCGAACTGCGCCAAGAATGGTTTGCTTGCAGTGACGCTGCCCGAAGCTGAATGCGCCGCGATTCGCCGCCAGTTGCAGGACAATCCGGGTGCCAAAGTCAGTGTCGACCTCGTTGCACAGACGGTAACCGACGTTACCGGCAAGACACACCAATTCGAAATTCACGAAGTGCGCAAACGCTGTCTGCTCGAAGGGTTGGACGACATTGCCCGCACACAGCAGTATGCCGAGCGCATTGCCGGATTCGAAAAGGGTTACTACATGGATCGGCCCTGGCTGGCCGCTTCGGCGAGGACGTGACCTTAGCAGAAAACCCCGGAATTGCCGGCATGCCGGCGCGCCCCGAAGGAAGTCCTTTTGGAGGGTACGCCGGCATCCACGCGGCGGGGAAGCGATCTTTTCTGGACGTTGATTTGGCTCCGATAGGTATAATTTATATACCATGCTTTCTTTCGAGTTTGCCGCAGCCAAAAGCCGGGCCAATCTCGCCAGGCATGGAATCGACTTAATGCAGGCGCAACGCATTCGGGATGATCCGGACTTCGTTGGGGTCAATGCAAAATCGGTTGATGAACCGCGCGCTCTGGTGATTGGTCGGGTTGATCGGAAATACTGGTCCGCAGTCATCACTTATCGTGACGGAAATATACGGCTCATTTCTGCCAGGCGATCCAGACAGACTGAGGTGGCACTTTATGAAAGCTAAAGATTTTGACAAAAAGTTTGATGGCGACAAGGCTGATGTTGTCGATCAGCTGGATTTGTCGACGCTGAAGCGTCCTAACCGGGAACAAAGGCGGGTAAACGTTGATTTTCCGTCGTGGATGATCGAATCGCTGGATCGCGAGGCAGGCAAGCTCGGTGTCACGCGACAATCCATCATCAAAGTCTGGCTCGCCGAACGGCTTTAAGCAGCCAAGTTGCGATAAACAGAGCTGTCATGCCGGTCGAGCTTGCGCCTGCAAGGGCAGGCAGGGGGCCGGCATCCAGAGCAGCGGTGCCTGGTCGCATGGGCGTTTACAGGATACCGGCTTGAGCCGGATTAACATGCAAAAGGAGGAGTGATGGGTAAACAGTACGCGTTTTCCGCAGTGTTGATGGGCGCCGCCTGTCTGGTTGCACTGCCTGCGCAGGCACAGAGCTGGCAGCCGGACAAGAACATCGAGATCGTCATCAACACCGCGCCCGGCAGCGGCCAGGATTCCACCGGCCGGCTGATCCAGAAAATCCTGCAGGACCGCAAGTTGGTCAACACCTCGATCACCATCAACAACAAGCCGGGCGGCGGCGGCGTGATTGCATACACCTATCTGCAATCGCATCCGGGCGACGGGCATTTTGTATCGATTGCATCAAAAAGCCTGCTCACCAATCACATCTCCGGGCGCGCGCCGATGACCTACAGCCACCTGACGCCTCTGGCGATCCTGTTCGAGGAATACATCGCTGTCGCAGTCAAGGCCGACTCACCGATCAAAAGCGGGCGTGAATTGCTCGACCGCATGAAAAAGGATCCGGGCACGTACAGCTTCGGCGTGGCGACCAGTCTTGGTAATCCCAATCACCAGGGTGTTGCGATGGCGCTGAAGGATGCCGGCATCGACCTGCGCAAAACCAAGACACCCGTGTTCCAGTCCGGCGGCAACGCGATCACCGCGCTGCTCGGCGGGCATGTCGATGCCGTACCCGGCTCGGTGGGGCTGATGCGCAAATATGTCGAGGCCGGCACCGTGCGCCTGATCGCCATTGCCTCACCGCAGCGGCTGACCGGTATTTTTGCCAACACGCCGACCTGGAAAGAGCAGGGCGCCAATGCCATCGTCTCCAACTGGCGCGGCCTGATCGGCCCGCCGAACATGACCCCGGCGCAGACCGCGTACTGGGACAACGCGCTGAAGCAACTGACCCAGACCGATGCCTGGAAAAAGGAACTGGCCGACAACAACTGGGACAACGAATACAAGACCAGTGCCGAGACGCGCAGGTACATGGATGCGGATTACGCGGAGCTGAAGGCGTTTTTGACGGAACTGGAACTGGTTAAAGCCAAATAGCGTTTGCGGTGTGGGGTGGGCAGAGCAGGGGGTGCCCACCGTTCATCTGCAGTCCGCAGAGCATTAAAATTTCAAAAAAATCAATGGCTTACGATATTTCTGCGACTGGGAAAGCTGATTTGAATCAATGAGGTGTCAGGCATTTTGCGGGGTTTGGTGTTTTGTTATTTCTTGTTGCCGCGTAAGAGAGCCCATGCAAGCCTATGAACGCCATGAATAATTTAGTCAACGCGATTGCAGGACTCGGCAAAAGTGCGGGATGTTATATGGCGTTTTGTCGTATGAAACTAGCCCGCAAAATGGTTGTACCTTTATTTTGGTCAGCGCTTATCGCCTCAGTGCCTGCCGTGCTCGTCACATTTGTCGTCCTTGCACGAGCGCGGCACGCGACGATGTGGGATGCGGCACTTTTCATCTTTCCATTCGTGCTTTGGTTTATCCTGTCGATGACTGGAATGCGCGGCAAATTGATGTCGAATTTAATTCGAGCCATTGATTCTTTTTCCCATCTTGGCCGCGTTATTTGTTGTGCGAGCTTGTACGTTTCATACAGGGACACATCAAACGCGATTTGCTGTGACGTTTGCTCTGGGACTGGTGGCGAGTGTCATCCTATATGCTCTGGTACCTTTGCTGGCAGAGTAATCAGCAGGCTAACCGCGCATTCGTGGGCCGACGCTCCACGAGCGCGTCTCAATGCGAACGTTATGTGCCATTCGCCGATGAAAGTGTTTGTGGCAAAATCACATTAACTTGGAGGTTTAAGCCATGTCCACAGTCAAGGAAGAACTCGCCCGCCTTATTCAAGGGCAACCAGAGGATAGCTCGCGAGAGGAAATCGTGCGCGAACAGGCCTTTCACGTCATGGTCGTGCGCGGGCTTGCCAATTCTGACGCGAAGCGCACCATCTCAAATGAGGAGATGGCGCACCGCATCCGCTCATGGCAACAATAGCGTGGACCGATGAAGCCCGGCGTTGGCTCGAAGATATCTTCGAATACGTTGCTGCTGATAATCCGCACGCCGCCGTTCGCACCGTTAAGACATTTACGAGCGGGCGCAAGTCCTCGCAACATTTCCAGAAATCGGACACCGTTACGTTGCCTCTTCGCGAAACGTCCGAGTTCTGCCATATGGCCATTACCGAATTGCCTACCGCGTAAAAGACGATGGAAACATCGACATCCCCGGAATTTTTCACGGGGCGCTCGACATTACGAAATATGAGTTGTAGAAGGCACATAACCGCCGGTTCGTGAGCGACGCGATATCTGCGCGCCACAACCGGGATGTTTAACGACGTAAAAAAGCCCGGAAAAAAATGCCCTATCGCCACAAAGAACGTCACCGCACCGACCGTATCGGCTGGTTACGCGCCGCGGTATTAGGTGCCAACGACGGCATCGTTTCCACGGCGAGCCTGATCCTCGGTGTCGCCGCCGCAAATGCGACCCACGACAGCGTGATGGTCGCGGGCGTGGCCGCTCTGGTGGCAGGCGCGATGTCGATGGCCGCCGGCGAGTATGTGTCGGTGCGTTCACAGGCGGATTCCGAACAGGCCGCGCTCGACATGGAGCGCAAGGAACTCGCCACCGACAGCGCAGGTGAGCAACGGGAACTGTCGGCGATCTACGTCAGCCGTGGCCTTGATGCTGCGCTGGCGAAGCAGGTCGCCGAGCAACTGATGGCGCATGATGCGCTGGGGGCGCATGCCCGCGACGAACTGGGTATTTCCGAAACGCTCAGCGCGCGGCCGGTGCAGGCTGCCCTGACTTCAGCAGTCAGCTTTGCCGTCGGCGCAGCGATGCCGCTGCTGGCGGCGGCAGTGGTGCCGGATTCGGCTTTGATCCCGGTTGTTTCCGTAACCTCGCTGCTGTTCCTCGCCATCCTCGGCGGGCTGGCGGCGCAGGTGGGTGGTGCCAGTGCAGTGACCGGCGCGATGCGCGTCACCTTCTGGGGCGCGCTGGCGATGGCGCTGACTGCTGGCGTCGGCATATTGTTCGGCGCAGCAGCGTGACCGCCTGTTGAACGGGTGTGCTAAAGCTGACGAGAATACGGATTCCCATGCACATATTCGCCTGGCTGTTGATCTTTGCTGTGGCGCTGTCAGCGCTGGCGGTGATCGCAGGGCAATCGGGCTGGCTGCAGGGCACAGCGCCCGCCGATCTGGGCGTGCGCGATGGCCGGCTGAAACCGCCTTCCGCAACCAAAAACAGTGTGTCCAGCCAGGCTGCGCTGTATCCCGATCACCCGCAGCGCAACTACGCCGAGATTGCACCGCTGGCCGTGCAGGGCAGCGGCCCGGCCACGCTGGCGCGGATCAAGGTGATTGTCGGCAACATGGCAGGCGCCAGCGTGGTGCGCAGCGATGCCGGTTACCTCTGCGTGCAGTTCACCACCCGGCTGCTGAAGTTTGTCGATGACAGCGAATTCTGGTTCGACCCGTTGAATAACGTGATTCAGGTCCGCTCCGCCTCCCGTTTGGGGCGCGGCGATCTGGGGGTGAACCGCAAGCGTGTCGAAGCAATACGCAGTGCCTTGGCAGTCGGTCGTTGACTGGAGCGGATCAATGAAATTTTTGTATAGCATCGTCGTATCGGTCGGCCCCGCCGTGCTGTTGCTGGCGCTGATCCTGATGCCGGTTTATTTTTTCAACTGGCGTTCCGCGCCGCAACCGAAGAAACACCTCTCCGGCTGGATATAGCTGTTTCTCTGCCTGGGCGCGGGCGTACCGGCAACGATCGCGGGGAGTGCAGCCGGGATCTGGCTGGCGTGTTCTTCCGTGGATTCGAGCAACCTCTGCGGGCTGGTGGGCATCTTCGGGCTGGGGCCGCTGCTGGCCGGTGTGGCGATTTGGAGTTGTGCGTATATCCTCACGCGCGCCCCGAAGGAAGTCCCCTTGGGGGAGAACGCCAGGCAGGCGCCGTAGGGCGGGAGGAGTGAAACGCCACACCGACCTCGTCGGCCTTCGGGCTGGCCCGTAATGCGCGGCAAGGCCATTAAACTGCGGTTGACCTGAACTTTGGCATGAAACTTTGGCATGATTTACCAATGATGCTTTGAACACATACTGAGGAATCCGGCATGTCCAGTACAGCAGCAAAATCCACGCATCCCGCCGAAATTCGCGGTCGTCAACTGACCGCATTCATTGCCGGGGCGCAGCAACGCGAATATCCGCCCGAAGTGCTGGAAGCCGCGACACGCGCGCTGGTCGATTTCATCGGTTGTGCCGTCGGAGCCTCACGCGATGCGCCGGTGCTGCCCGTGCTGCCGGTCATCAAGGCCTGGAATGCCAGCGGCAAGGCGCGGATTTTCTGCGGCGGGCGCACGACTCCGGCTCTGGCCGTGCTGGCCAACGGGACGATGACGCATGCCATGGATTACGACGACACTCATCCGATGGGGGCAGGTCATCCAAGTGGACCCTGCTGGTCGACAGCGCTGGCGCTGGCTGAGGAACACGGTTACACCGAGCGGCAGGCGATTGCCGGATTCATTGCGGGTTTTGAGGTGATGGCCAAGCTGGGCGGCGGCGGCCCTCCTGGCGTGGGGCGCAGCCTGCAGCGCCGGGGACTACACCCGACTTCGGTGTTCGGCCGTGCCGGCGCCGCAGCAGTGGCAAGTTCACTGATGGGTCTGGACGAGCAGCGTATTGCCTATGCGCTTGGCGTGGCAGCCACCACCGCGGGCGGCCTGGTCGGATCCTTCGGCACGCACAGCAAACCGTTCCACGCCGGAAAGGCGGCGATGGACGGCATTCTCGCGGCGCAGCTCGCCGCAAACGGATTTATTTCGGCGACACATCTTTATGAACTGGAAAAAGGGCTGCTCGACGCCTTTATCCAGAATCGTGAAACCGAAGTGCCGGCCCTTGATGATTTCGGCGTGAAATGGGAGCTGTTGGGCAACAGCTTCAAGCCCTTCGCCAGCTGTCGTGCCACGCACGCATCGACTCAGGCAGCCCGTTCGGTTGCTGATAAGGTCAAGGGCCGGAAAATCACTGCGGTGCATGCCAGGGTGCATCCCAATGCGCTGGTCACTGCGGGAAAGACCGCGCCGCGTACGCCACTCGAAGGCAAGTTCAGCGTGCCATTCTGCATTTCAATGGGACTCAGCGGTTATCGCGTAGTGCAAACAGATTTTGTCGATGCCACGATGCGCGACCCATCTGTTGCCGGACTGGTGCCGTTGGTGAAACTCGAGGCTGTACCGGGCCAGGAACCGTATTGCGCCTATTTGGACATCACTCTGGAGGGTGGCGAACGCGTCAAGGCGCAGACGGACATTGTCATGGGTCACCCCGATAATCCGATGAGTTGGGATGCGTTGCGCGAGAAATTCGACGGCCTGGTCGAGCCGGTGATGGGCAAGGCCAGAACCGCAGAACTTTTTGCGGCTGCACGCGATTTTGGTCCGCCGGGATCGCTTGCACACCTGTCGGAGCTGTTGGCGGGTCCGGACGCCTGACTTGAAGCCGGGTGACCGGACCGCGCGATCATGCGGTTTGGTCCGCTGGTCAGAAGCCGTAGAGTTTTTTCGGATTGTCGACGGGGATTTTTTTGCGTAGCCCAGCATCCGGCGACCAGGCATTGCACAGCAGGCGTAGGGCGCAATAACCAGCGGGCATTGCGCCGCATGGATATGACCGGTGCAATGCCCGCTGGTTATTGCACCCTGCAGAGACTGCGTCGCAGCTGGATCTGGCGATTGCGGGCATGGCCCCTGGTGGCTGGCCCGCAATGCGTGAGAAGGTCAGTTGAAACCGTAAAGCTTGACCGGATTATCGACAAGGATTTTTTTGCGCAGGGCCGGGTCCGGCGTCCAGGCATTGAACAGATCCAGCAGGTGCCCGTCCTCCGGCATGTCCTTCTCCATCCGCGGGTGTGGCCAGTCGCTGCCCCAGATGATCTGCTCGGGATTGGCGCTGACCAGTGCTTCGTGGATGGCTTTACTGTCCGCGTAATCCGGATACTGCTCGGAGACGCGGTAGGCACCGGATACTTTTACCCAGATATTGCCTTCGGCCAGCAGCTTGCACATATGCTGCACGCCCGGTTGCTTCGCACCCAGCTTGCCGTCGACATTGCCCATGTGGTCGAGCACGACCGGCAGTTTCCAGCGTTTGAAAAAAGGCAGCGCGCTGTCCAGCGCATTGGCATCCATCATGAACTGCGCGTGCAGGCCGAGGTCAGCCATGATCGGCGCCAATTTCTCAAAGGACTGCATGCCCAGCGGGCTGAAGCCCACGCCGTGCGGCATGTGGTGAAAGCGCAAAGCGCGCACGCCCGCATCGGCCATGGTTTTTAATTCGGCAGCACCGGTGTCCGGTGTAACGATGGCTGCGGCACGCAGGCGTTTGGGTTCGCGCTTGAGTGCGTCGAGCACCACGCTGTTGTCGGTGCCGTGGGCATTGCCCTGCACGATCACGCCGCGCGCCATGCCCAATGCGTCGAGCATCTTCAGCAGGTTTTCCAGCGGCGCGTCGTCCGGCGTGTAGGAACGTTTTTCCGCGAACGGAAACCTGGTCACCGGCCCGAAGAGGTGGAAATGCGTATCGCAGCCGCCTGCCGGTGTCGGAATCTTCGGCGGGCGGGTGTTGGCGATCGGTGGCAGGCAGGGCAGTTCCATGCGGGTATCCTCAGCGGTATCTTTCATTGAGCGAGCTGCGATGGTAGTGCATCGCCGTGCGCTGCTCAATGCGCGGTCCGGCATCCGGACGACAGCGCGGCACTCGGCCGTTATAATTCCTGCAGCGAAATTCACTATCCCTCAGAGGACACCATGATCCCGTCGAAACGCCTGCCCTATGTGCCCATCATCGATCGTCCGCCGCTGAAACTGCCGGGCGGGGCGCGGATGGTGATCTGGCCTGTGGTCAACGTCGAGGTCTGGGATATCAAGCGGCCGATGCCGCGGCAGGTGCTGCCGCCGCCGACGCACATCACGCGGCTGCCGGATTTTGCGCATTGGGCCTGGCATGAATACGGCATGCGCGTCGGTTACTGGCGCATCAAGGAATTCCTCGACGACCTCGGCATCAAAGCCTCGCTGTTCACCAATGGCAGGGTGTGCACCGATTACACACGGGTGGCCGAGTCAGCCCTGGAGTCGGGCTGGGAATTTGTCGGCCACTCATGGGACCAGCAGCCGACGCATGTCGAAAAAGACCAGCGCGCAATGATTCAGCGCACGATGAATGAGATCAAATCGTTTACCGGCAAGGCGCCAATCGGCTGGCTGGCACCGGGACTGACCGAGACGATGTATACGCCGGATTACCTCGCCGAATCCGGCATCAAATACATCGCCGACTGGGTGGTCGATGACGAGCCGGTCGACGTCCAGACCGCGCATGGCAAGGTGCTGGGCATGCCCTATTCGCTGGAACTGAACGACATCGCGATGATGATGGTGCAACACCACGCCGCGGCGGAATTCGAATCGCGCTGCATGGATCAGTTCGAGCGTTTGTATGAGGAATCAAAAACGCGCGCCAAGATCATGGCGATTGCAGTGCATCCGTATATTTCAGGTGTGCCGCACCGGATCAAGTATTTCGAGCGCGTGTTCCAGAAACTGCGCAAGCAGAAGGGCGTGGTGTTCTGGACCGGTGAGCAGGTTCACGACTGGTACCGGCGGACGCAGAAGGCTGTGCCGAAGGCGGCTCAGCGACAGCGAGTGGTGGCCAGAGAAAAATAAATAAAAACAACAGCTTACGGAGAAGTCGTTGAAATATTATTGAATTAAACCAATGGGTTACCGCATGATTTGTCGGGTTTGTCGTTTCTGTTATTGTCTCGAAACGATATGGTTTGTAGCGACATCACATTGAATTGCATGGGAAAACTGAAAGCCATTGCGCCGCTGTCCATAGGCAGGCTGGAATGTTATCCGGCGTTTTTGTCGTATAAAACTTATGCAGCTTCAGTGATGCAGACTAATTGACAACCGGCCACAGAGGCATCGAGACATCCATGAGAATAGAAATCGACAATCTGACCGAAGCAGAACTCATCGATTTGAACAACCGAGTCGTCGAACGACTGCGGTTCATGGCTCAGGCACGATCACACTCCAGGATGCTTCAATTCAAGATTGGTGATCGCGTGTCCTTTGAATCGGAAGGTCATGGCGTCGTGAACGGTGTTTTGACTCGATACAACAAAAAATCCGTCACCGTGATTTCGGACGCCGGGCAACGATGGAATGTCGCGCCGCAGTTGCTTCACCACGTAGTAGAAGGCGAGTCGAAAGATATCCGAGATGCAAACGTTATCGTCATGAGGAAAAAGTAATGCTGCATAACCCGCTGCTCGACACTGACGCGCGCAAATGCAGCGCGCGCTGGTCAGCGCAACGTTAATCCGCTAACAACTCGAACCACTCCCTCCCAAGTTTCTTCCGGTATTTGTCCGTCACCGGCTTACCGCCTCGATAAATGCCCATTGCAGTAGCCCGGATGCGGCGCGCCCCGAAGGAAATCCCCTTGAGGGGGGGCGCAATCCGGGGGATGAAACCACTGCCATCGTGCCTGTCACGACCGACATGCCCTGGATGACGGACTGTGGCCTGCGGGCCAATGCCCGCCGCGGCACTTCAAACAGGCCTTGCTTCACTAGGTTATTGTATATACAATAACACCATGCGAATCACCTTCGACCAAGCCAAGCGCGACCAAACCTTGGCTGAGCGCGGGCTGGATTTCGCCGATGCCGTGCTGGTTTTTGAGGGGTGTCGCGTTGGAAGTGGAAGACACTCGAAAGAACTACGGCGAACCACGCATCATTTGCTTTGGCCTGTTGAGCGGGCGGATGGTCGTCGTGGGTTACACACCGCGTGGCGCGGATCGCCACGTTTTCAGCATGGGGAAAGCCAATGAGCGTGAAAAAACCCGTATCGCGCCGCTCCTTGAAATCTGATCTTGCCCGCGTTGATGCGCATGCGGTGAAGCGTGAGGAATACGAAGATCTTCCCGAACTCACGGACGATATGCTGGCGCGCGCAAAGATCAATAGAGGTGGAAGACCTTTTTCAGCGAATCCGCGCAAGTTGATATCGCTGCGACTGCCGGTCGATGTGCTCGATCGCTGGAAAGCGACTGGTCCGGGTTGGCAAACGCGCATGGCGGAACGGCTGAGCAAGGTTCGTTGAATTGCCGTAGCAAGTGTAGCCCGTATGAAACGAAGTGAAATACGGGACCATGTTCCCGTAATCCGCTGTCCCCCAAGGGGACTTCTTTCAGGGCGCGCTCCTTACGGGCTACGGGTCGCGGGTAGCGCATGGACAGTGCATCCCCGGCCCGGTAAAATCCGCTCCGTCATTGGGGAGTAGCCGCCCTCCATCGAGAGGGGTTTGCGTCAACACACTTGACCTTCGGGTCATGGCGCAAGCGGTTTCCTTATGTTGCAAGACACTTGGCAAGACCTTTGACCATATTGCCTTCGGATTGGCCGGAGAAGCGATGTGGTCATCCGTCTTCTTCCGGCCAAGGAGTTCATGATGGAAGCCTTTCTGGTCTCGACCGGCATCGTCGCCCTCGCTGAAATCGGCGACAAGACGCAATTGCTGGCACTCATCCTCGCTGCCAAGTACCGCAAGCCCTGGCCGATCATCATCGGCATTCTGGTGGCGACTCTGGCCAATCATGCCTTTGCCGGCGCTCTCGGCGCTTGGATGACTTCGCTGATCAGCCCGGAAATGTTGCGCTGGATACTCGGGCTTTCCTTCCTCGGCATGGCGGTCTGGACGCTGATCCCCGACAAGTTTGATGAGAAGGATGCGAAGCTTGCCCGCTTCGGTGTGTTCGGCACGACGCTGTTTGCATTTTTTCTGGTGGAGATGGGCGACAAGACGCAGATCGCTACAGTTGCTCTGGCTGCCCAGTACCACGCTTTTGTGCCGGTGGTTGCCGGCACGACGCTGGGCATGATGATTGCCAACGTGCCTGCGGTTCTGCTGGGTGATCGTATCGCGCACCGCATGCCGGTGCGGCTGGTGCATGGCATCGCTGCGGTGATTTTTGCGCTTCTGGGTATTGCGACGTTGCTCGGCGCTGGTAAATCGCTCGGCTTTTAGGGCTGCATGCCCCGGATGGCGGCCTTCGGGCGTCCCCCAAGGGGACTTCCTTCGGGGCGTCCCCCAAGGGGACTTCCTTCGGGGCGTTCCCCAAGGGGACTTCCTTCGGGGCGTTCCCCAAGGGGACTTCCTTCGGGGCGTCCCCCAAGGGGACTTCCTTCGGGGCGTCCCCCAAGGGGACTTCCTTCGGGGCGTATCCGGGCTACGGAGCTGGTTGTTACCCTCTCCCCGTTTTTATGGGTGACGAGGGAGCACTTGAAGCGAAGCAGTTAATACGGGCCTAGTCCAGTAGCGCGAAAAAACTCTCGCTGTAATCCTTGCGGTACCTGTCGCTGACCGGTCGCACCGCATCGGCAAAGGCGCGGTGCTGTTCCGGTGTCAGGCGCACGATTTCGTTTTCTGCGGGATCGAGTTTTTTCAGGATGTCGGCATCTTCCGCCGCGGCAAGCTGGCGCTGCAGCACGGTGGCCTCGGCGGCGGCGGTGTCCGCGGCGCGCTGCACGGAGGCCGGCCAGGATTCGTATTGCGTGCGGTTCGCCATCAGGCAGGCGACGCCGTAGACATGGCCGGACAGCGTGATGTGGCGGTGGTGTTTGTGCATGTTGAAGTTGTAGATGTTGGTCAGCGGATTGTCCTGCGCGTCAAAACGGTCGCCGGCGATCTGTTCGACGAAGATCTTGATGTCTTCGAGGATGGGTTCCATGCCGAGCAGGCGCAGCGATTCGGCCTGCAGTTCGCTCATCTGGATGCGGGTGCGCATGCCACGGCAGTCGGCCGGGTTGCGGATCGCGCGCAGCTTGTTGCTGAAGTGGCGGAAACCGTTGTCCCAGTACGCCAGCAGGCGGAACGGCGATTGCGCCGCGACTTTCGCACGCAGGCTCTGGCCGAGCCGCCCGTCGAGCACTCGATAGGCGGCTGTGCGGTCCGGGAACAGAAAGGGCAGGTCGAACAGCGCCAGTTCCGGCACCCATTTCGCATAGCGCAGCGACGAGATGTAGCAGGCCGACAGTTCGCCGCTTTCGACCATCTTCGGCAGGTCGCCGGATTTGTGGCCCAGCGCCAGCACGTCGGGCACGAACTGGAAATCGATGGCGTCGCCGGCTTCGCGCTTGAGCACTTCGCCAAAGCGTACGCAGGCCCGGGTGTGGATGGAAGCGGGCTTCTGGTAGCCGCCGAGGCGGATCACGATGGATTTCATTTTATGGACGCTATGCGGCGAAATGATCAAGGCCGTCATGCTATAGGCAATCGGGGGCGCGGTGTGTCAAAGTATCCGTCGCGGCACAGCGGCAGCGTCCGGATCGTGACCGACGCCATTACGGAGGACAGGCACATGAAGATCAGCGGTATTCATCACACCAACATCGGCTGTCGCGACAGCGACTTGCCGGCGATTGAAAAATTTTACTGCGAAGGCCTGGGGCTGACGGTCGGTCCGCGTCCGGATTTTCCGAACAAGGGACTGTGGCTGTACTGCGGCAATCATCCGCTGGTGCATGTGGTGTCGCGCTTCAAGCCCGACTGGCCCGGCATCGATGAAAAACGCAGCGGTTACGATCACACTGCGTATGCCGTGACTGGCGTGCAGCAATTCCGTGAGCGGCTGAAAAAAGCCGCCATCAAATTCGACGAGCAGAATGTGCCCAACGCCGGTTTCCAGATGTTCATGCGCGACCCGGTGGGCAATAAGGTTGAGTTGAATTTCTCCAGCGAAGAGGCGCCGCAGGAAGTGGCCAGCGGAACGTTGTCAGCGATGCAGTTTCCGGGACATGCTGGCCAGCGCTGATTTATTTATAAGTAATTGATTTAATTGATAAATTAAATGGGCGTAGCGGCAATGAGGCAGGCAAGATGAGGCTGATGGATATCGCACGGGTCATCCGCAGCAAAAATGCGGGACCAACGACATTGACGCTGGATCTGATGTTCAACGATGAGACGGGTTATGAGCGGGCGAAAGCGGCGGCTGCGCTGCAACCCGCAGCGCTTGCAAAGTTGTACGGGCTGGAGCCGCGACAGGTGGTAGTCATTCCGTACCCGCCGGCCTGCGCCATCAAGATCGTGATGGAACGAAAGATTATTGCCGGCACGCCAGGCGACCGTGATGTCTACGGCGCACAGCAGCACGGTCCCTTGCTGGACATTGAATTGTGAACGCACTCGAACGTTTGCGCGCGGAGCTCACGGGCGACGGGACACGGAAGCCGCTGCGTGTGCTGGCGGCATCCGGGCAGCTCGGTTATGGTATACCGGAGGCTGCACTTGCAGAAGGGTTGAAACGCCAGCCGCATTTTATCGGCTGCGACATGGGCTCGGTGGACCCGGGGCCGTATTACCTCGGCAGCGGCCAGCTCGCGACCAGCGATGCCATTACGCGCGATGATCTGGGCAAGGTGCTGCGCGGTGCGCGCTCGATCAAGGTGCCTTTGCTGTTGGGCACGGCAGGTACGGCAGGCGCCACGCCGCATCTCGAAACCACATTGAACATGGTGCGGGAAATCGCCCGCTCTGAGGGATTGCATTTCCGCCTGGCATCAATCCGTGCCGACATGCCGCGTGATGTGTTGAAAGCGGCAGTGCGCGCCAAACGGGTGCGGGCGCTGGGTGCGATCGCTGCGCTCAATGAACAAGAGATTGATGGTGCGGCACACATCGTTGGCCAGATGGGCATTGAGGCTTTCCAGCGCGCGCTGGAAGCCGGCGCCGATGTGGTTATTGCCGGCCGCGCCTGCGACACTGCCGTTTTCGCTGCGATTCCGGCGGCGCTGGGTTATCCGCTGGGTCTGGCCATGCACATGGCGAAGATCATCGAGTGCTGTTCCATCTGCACCACACCGGGTGGTCGCGATGCGCTGCTCGGCACGCTGGAAGGCGACAGCTTTACCGTGGACAGCATGAATCCGCTGCGGCATGCGACGCCGATGTCGGTGGCCGCGCATAGCCTGTATGAGCAGGGCGATCCTTATCAGGTTCATGAGCCTGAAGGCACCTTGCACACCGATACCGCTCGTTACGAAGCTGTGGATGAACATCGCTGCCGCATTTCCGGTGCGCGCTGGGAGCCGGCGCGGCAGTTCACGGTCAAGATCGAGGGCGCGACCCGCGTCGGCGAGCGCGCCGTGCTGCTGGCCGGTTGCGGCGATCCGCGCGCCATTGCGGCGATGCCGGAAATACTCGTCAATGTCGAGAAGACGGTGCGCGAACTGGTGGCGGGATCAGTCAGCGGTCCCTTTGAGATTTTTCCCAAGGTCTACGGCATCGATGGCGTCACGCACTGGCCCGCTGCGGTGCCGACACCGCCGCGCGAGGCATTCGTCATGGTCGAGGTGATTGCGGCGAGCATGGCCGACGCCAAGTCGGTGGCGACAGTGTTCAAGCAGTATTTGCTGCATAACGGGTTTCCCGGGCGCATTTCCACCGGTGGCAATCTCGCGTTTCCGTTCACGCCGCCGGAAGTGCTGGCCGGCACCGCCTACCGTTTCAGCGCGTATCACGTGGTTGAGGTGGATGAACTCGCACCATTGTTTCCGTTGCAAATCGAAGACTTGTAAATTTTGCAGGCGCGACAGACGCCATACTGGAGGAGACGACGTGATCACGAATATGCGTAATTCAGTGGCAGTGGATGGTATGGCGCGGCTGATGCTTAGCGGCTTGCTGGTTTTGACGCTGCTGGTTGCAGCGACCGGCGCCGGCGCGCAACAGGCCAAATCCGGAGAGAATTTTCCATCGCGGGCCGTACGCTGGGTGGTGCCGTTCACACCGGGTGCGTCGAATGACGTGATTGCGCGGCTGTTGGCGCAGACACTCACCGAAATGTGGGGGCAGCAGGTGGTGGTGGATAATCGCGGCGGCGCCGGTGGCGTGGTGGGTGCGGATATCGTCGCCAAATCGACGGCCGATGGTTACACCCTGCTGTTGGCAAACCCGGGCGCGAATGCGATCAATTTTGCCTTGCGCAGGAAAACACCTTATCGCGCCGAGGATTTCGCGCCGGTGATTCTGTTGGGCTGGTCGCCGATCCTGCTCGTCACCAGTGCCGGTTTTCCGGCCAACGGTGTCAAGGACGTGATTGCGATGGCCAAGGCCAAACCAGGACAATTGACCGCAGGTTCATCGGGCACCGGCGGCAGCAGCCATCTCGCGATGGAATTGTTCAATCAGGTGGCTGGGGTTGATATTCTGCATGTGCCGTACAAGGGCGCTGCACCGGCGATCACCGACATGCTGGGCGGGCGTGTTTCGATAATTTTTACCACCTCAGTCACGGCACAACCCCTGATTACCGCCGGAAAGCTCAAAGCGCTGGCAGTCGCCGGCAACAAGCGTTTGCCGATTTATCCCGACGTGCCCACCTCGGCAGAGCAGGGGTTGAAAGGGTTTGATGTGCTGATCTGGTTTGGTGTTTCAGTGCCGGCGGCCACGCCCAAGCCGGTTGTTGCCAAGCTGAATCGGGACCTGCAGCAGGCCCTGCAGGTCGGCAGCGTGAAGGAGCGCTTTACTGCGCTCGGACTGGAATCGCAAGGCGGGACGCCGGAGCGTTTCGCGGCATTTTTGCGTGAGGATACAGAGCGCTGGAGCAAAGTCATCAAGGCCGGGAATATCCGCGGCGACTGAAATCGGCAGTCATTCATGTGTTGCGAATGGGAGCGAGCAATTGAAATTATTGACTTTTATTGAGGGCAACGTCGTGCGCCCCGGAGTGCTGCATGACTATCGGGTGATCGACCTCGCGGCTGCCGGACTGCCGGTGGATGAAACAGGCGATCTGATGCGTATCGTGCGCGGTGGCGACGCGATGCTGGAGCGGGTGCGCGAGGCGATCGACAGTTCAACGCGGCGTGATTTCGACATAGACGATGTTAAAGTCATTGCGCCGCTGTTCAATCCGTCGAAAATCATCGCCGTCGGCCTGAACTACATCGACCACTGCGAAGAAGCAAAACTGCCAGTGCCGAAAGAGCCGGTGCTGTTCACCAAATGGTCGAACTCGATCACCGGCCCGTATGACGATCTGAGCTGGCCGGAGAGCGTGACCCGCGAAGTCGATTACGAAGTCGAACTCGGCGTGGTCATCGGCCGCCGTGGCCGCAACATCAGTGAAAAAGACGCGCTGGATTATGTCTGCGGTTACACCGTGGTCAACGATGTGTCGGCGCGCGACCTGCAGTTTGCCAATGCCAAGCAGTGGGACCGCGGCAAGTCGCTGGATACCTTCTGCCCGTGGGGGCCGTACATCGTCACGCGTGATGAAATTAAAAACCCGCATGACCTCGAAGTGTGCACCGTGCTCAACGGCCGCGAAATGCAGAAGTCGAACACCAGCAAGCTGGTGTTCAACATCAATCAGATCATCGCCTACGCATCACAGGGTACGACGCTGATGCCGGGCGACCTGATTCCGACCGGCACGCCTTTCGGCGTCGGTTTTTCGCGCACGCCACCGGTATTCCTGAGGCATGGGGATGTCTGCGAATGCTCGGTGGAAAAAGTAGGCAAGATCATCAACAAGGTCAATCTCGAATAAATGATACTGGCGGCGGGCATCCCGCTCCGCTGCACTGGACAGGGTTGGTCAAAGAGGAGGTCGCAAGGTGAAGCTCTGGTATCAAAGCATGTCGCGGCAGAAGGCGTGGGGGCATTACAACGTGGCGCTGCGGCGTATCCTCGACCGGGTCAAGGATCCGGACACCGAAATCGAGGTCCATGGCATCACCAAGCGCGGCGGCCTCGCCGACCAGTTTCATTACCTCGATTACCTCGAATCAGGCGAGGTGATGGAAAACGTGCAGATCGCGACCCAACGCGGTTTTGATGCCTTCCTGATCGGCAATATCGGCGATCCCGGCATTCATTCCTGCCGTGAGCTTACCCACATGCCGGTGCTCGGGCTGTGCGAGACGGCGCTGCATACCGCCTGCATGATGGGGCAAAACTTTTCACTGGTGACCATCAACGAGAAGTTCACGCCGCGCATCATCGACAACGTGCATCGCTACAAACTGGAGCGGCGGCTGGCGGCGGTCAACCGCATGACTATCGACCGCATCAACGACCTCGACGCGGGCTTCATCAACGCTGCGGCGCGCAAACGCATTTTTGACCAGTTCATGAAGGCGGCCAACGCCAACGTCGAACAGGGCGCGGAGGTGATCATCGCTGCGGGCGGCGTGGTGATGGCGCTGCTCGCAGAATTCGGCGTGCATGAGGCTGCGAAAAACACGCCGATCCTCAACGGCATCGTGGCGCTGGTGAAAATGGGCGAGGCCGCGGTCAAGATGAACCGCATCATGGGCGGGAAGTTCCTCAGCAAGCGTCTGTATTACGCACCGCCGGGCAGCGACCAGATCGACGAGATCCGCAAGTATTACGGCGATGTCTACCCGACCGTCAAAAGCCCGGTGAAAAAGGGCAAAAGCCCGGTGAACAAGGGCAGCAAGGCGGCAACAGCCAAACCGAGGAGGAAGAAATGAAAGCACTCGTCATCGCAGCCGCTGTTGCGGCTGCTGCTGCGACAGGCCCCGCTGTGGCACAGACGTATCCGACGAAACCCGTTCGTTTTGTCGTGCCTTTTGCGCCGGGCGGCAGCACCGATCTGCTGGCGCGGTTTCTCGCGCAGCAACTGGGTGCACCACTGGGACAGACGGTGGTGGTGGACAACCGCGCTGGTGCAGGTGGTGTGGTGGGCGCGGAGATCGTCGCGCGCGCGCCGGCCGACGGTTACACCATCGTGCTCGGCAGCGCGGGGCCGCTGACCATCAATCCCAACGTCCGCGATAAAACGCCGTATGACACGCTGCGCGATTTCGAGCCAATCACGCTGGCGACGGTGAGCCCGTTTACGCTGGTGGTGCATCCCGGGTCGCCGGCAAAAAATGTCAAAGAACTGATCGCACTGGCCAAGGCCAGACCCGGCGAACTGAATTACGGTTCGGCGGGCAACGGTTCGGTCGGCCATTTTTCCACGGAGCAGTTCATGGCGCTGACTGGAACAAAGCTGGTGCATGTGCCGTACAAGGGTGCGGGTCCGGCGGTGACCGATCTGCTGGGCGGCAGGCTGAATCTGATGTTCGAAAACCTGCCGACCATTCAGCCACATGTGCGTTCGGGCAAGCTGCGCATGCTGGCAGTGGGTACCAAGCAGCGTTCGGCGCTGGCGCCGGAGTATCCGACGATTGCCGAGGAGGGCGTGCCGGGCTACGATTCGGCCACGGTGTTCGGCGTGCTGGCGCCGGCAAAAACGCCGTCTGCCGTGATCACGCGCTTGAATCGCGAGATGGTGAAGATTCTGCAATCTGCCGAGGGCAAAACGGCACTGGCCGCGCGCGGCCTCGAAGCCGTGGGCAGCACGCCGCAGGAGTACCGGGCGCAGATCAAGGATGAATACACGCGCTATGGGCGCATTGCCAAGGCGGTGGGTATCAGGCTTGATTGATTGTATAAAATAGTTAATATTAACAATATCTTACGATACTTTCTTAAAATATCATGACTACTGTTTCCGTAAAGCCGATGGCGCCTGCACTGGGCGCCGAAGTGTCCTGCGGCGATGTCCGCGCGCTGGATGCTGCCTCGTTTCAGCAGGTGTATCGCGCGCTGCTCGACAATCTGGTGATCCGCATCCGCGGCCAGGTGCTGACCGATCCGGAGTTGCTGGCCTTCGGCAGGCGCCTGGGCGAGCTCGATTTTGCGCCGCTGGCCAAGACCGGCAAGGAGAAGGCGCGCACGCATCCGGAAATCGTCGTGGTTTCCAATGTCACTGAAAACGGCGAAGCCATCGGTGTGCTGCGTGACGCCGAGGTGGTGTGGCATTCCGACAATTCCTACCGCGACCGGCCGCTGGCCTACAGCGCGCTGCATGCACTGGAAATCCCGCCCAAGGGCGGCAACACCGGTTTCGCCAATATGTACCTGGCGTTGCAGGCGCTGGATCCGGGCTTGCGCAAACGCATCGAAGGCAAGACGCTGAAACACGACATGACTTACAACAGCGCCGGCGATCTGCGTGAAGGTTTCCAGCCGGTCAATGATGTGCGCGATGCGCCGGGCCCGAGTCATCCGATCATCCGTACCCATGCTGAAACCGGTTGCAATGCCTTGTATCTCGGTCGCCGGCCCAACGCTTATATCAACGGCCTGTCGGTAGCAGAGTCCGAAGAACTGCTGGAAGTCTTATGGGCACATGCGACACAGGACAAATTCACCTGGCATCACGAATGGCAGGTCGGCGATATCCTGATCTGGGATAACCGCTGCGTGATGCATCATCGGGATCCTTTTGACGGCGGCTACAGGCGTGTGATGCACCGGATTCAGTGCGCTGGGGACGTGCCGTCGTTAGCGCCAGGTTCGCGCGAAGGGCATCCGCGGGCGGCAGTGACGACGTGACCGGAGTGGCCGGCACATGGGGCTTGTATGCCGTGCTGCTGGTCATCGGCCTTGTCTGCGGTGCGATTGTGGCCTGGCGCATTGGCAGGCGGTTTTTCCGCTCACCGCCTGTCGCAGCTCCGGTGATCAGCGGCTACGTCGGCGAACGGATTGCCTGTCCGGTCTGCGGCGATGATTGCGTGGCGCTGGATGTCGTTGATTTCAGCAAATCCTGTGAAGAGCAGCGTGGCAAATTTCTCGTGCAGTCGGGAATTCCTGTTTATTACTATTTGTGCCAGGGTTGCCAGTTCTGCTGCGCACCGTGGATTGCCGGCTGGACGCCGGCTGAATTCGCGGAGCGGATCTATAACGACGAGTACATCCTGGTGGATCCGGATTACCGCGATGCGCGGCCGCGGGGCAATGCGCAAAGCCTGATTTCCACATTCGGCGATCACGGCCGCAACATCAGACATCTTGATTATGGCGGCGGTGCCGGGCTGTTGAGCCGGCTGCTGAACGAGAAGGGCTGGAAATCCGCATCCTGTGATCCGTTTACCGACAAGGGGATGGACGCGGGCACGCTGGGGCAGTTCGACCTCATTACAGCGATTGAGGTTTTTGAGCACATTCCTGATGTGGATGGCTTGATCACAGGTTTGTCTGCGTTGCTGGCCCCCGGCGGTATCGTGGTGTTCAGCACCATGGTCAGTGACGGGCGGATCACCATTGGCCAGCGCCTCACGTGGTGGTATGCCGCGCCACGCAATGGCCACATCAGCCTGTACTCGAGAAAAAGCCTGGCGCTGCTTGGCGCAAAACAAGGCTTCAATCTGCTGAGTTTTACCGATGGCATGCACATGTTCTACAAACAGGTACCGGCCTGGGCCAGTCATTTGCTGCAGAAAAACTAGCGGGTGTTTGATCAGCAGTGGCGCGGCAAATTTTGTTGCGCTGCAGTGTGCGGAGCACTGCGCGCTGGCCCGCGCTTGGCTGAAATCGTAAAATAGCGATACCAACCGAGCAGGTAAACACAGGCGCATGCAGTCCCGGCGCGCAGCAACCGTTCTGCAGAGGCGCATCGCAACGGCGCGCCTTAACATGAGCAAGAGGAACAATCCATGAGCAAGGCCAGTACTACGGGGGGCAGTGTCGCGGGCAAAACGCGGCGCGGCCTGGATGTATTGCGTGACCCGATACTCAATAAAGGCACGGGATTCACGGAGGCGGAGCGCGAGGCACTGGGCCTGCGCGGCCTGCTGCCGCCGCATGTGCATACCCAGGACGAGCAGGCCACGCGTTTCCTCGCCGGTTTTCGCCGGCTGACCGATCCGCTGGACAAGTTTGTTGCGCTGAATGCATTGCATGATCGCAATGAGAGCCTGTTTTTCCGCATTCTCAGTGAACACATCGACGAAATGCAGCCGCTGGTCTATACCCCGGTGGTCGGCCAGGCCTGCCAGGAGTTCGGCCGCATTTTTCAGCGGCCGCGCGGCATGTTCATCAGCATCAACGACCGTGGTCGCATCGCGGAGATTCTGCGCAACTGGCCATACCCGGCGGGCATCATCGTGGTCACCGATGGCGAGCGCATCCTCGGCCTCGGTGACCTCGGTGCCAACGGCATGGGCATCCCCGTGGGCAAACTGTCGCTGTACACGGCCTGCGCCGGCATTCATCCGGAGCTGTGCCTGCCGATCACGCTGGACGTGGGCTGCAACAACGACGCCTTGCGCGATGACGTCTTCTACGTCGGCCTGCGCCAGCGCCGTGTCACCGGTGCCGCCTATGACGAGTTTGTCGAAGAGTTCATGATGGCAGCGCAGGAGGTGTTTCCTGACGTAATGATCCAGTTCGAGGATTTTGCCAATCACAATGCGTTCCGTCTGCTCGAGAAATACCGCGATCGGGTGTGCAGTTTCAATGATGATATCCAGGGCACTGCGGCCGTCGCGCTGGCGGGGTTGTTTTCCGCGCTGCGCGTGACCGGCGGCAAACTCACCGACCAGAAAGTGCTGTTCCTCGGCGCCGGTGAGGCGGCGACCGGCATTGCCGATCTGGTGGTGTCAGCGATGGTGGCGCAGGGCATGACGCGCGAGGAGGCATTGCGCACCTGCTGGCTGGTGGATTCGCAGGGGCTGGTGGTCAACAGCCGGCAGAAACTCGCGCAGCACAAACTGACTTATGCCCATGAGCATGCACAAGTCGGCGACTTCCTGACGGCGATCAAAACGCTGAAACCTACAGCGATCATCGGCGTGTCCGCGGTCGGTGGCACCTTTACCCGCGAAGTGCTGGAAGAGATGGCGCGGCTCAATGAGCGGCCGATCGTGTTTGCGTTGTCGAATCCGACGTCGCAGGCGGAATGCACTGCTGACGCTGCCTATCGCTGGACTGGCGGCCGCGCCTTGTTTGCCTGTGGCAGCCCGTTCGATCCGGTCACCATCGCCGGCCAGACTTTTGTGCCGCGGCAGGGCAACAACTCGTACATTTTCCCCGGCATCGGCCTCGGCGCGATTGCGAGCAAGGCGAAGACGATTACTGATGACATGTTCATGAAGGCGGCGCATACGCTGGCGCATCTGGTCACGGAGTCCGACCTGGCGCAGGGCAGCCTGTATCCGGCCTTGCCACGCATCCGTGAAGTATCTGCGCAGATTGCGGTGGCCACGGCAGCCGCGGCGCATGCCGGCAAACATGCCGGACGGCAGAAACCGCTGGATCTGCTGGCAGACATCGAAGCGCAGATGTTTGACCCGCATCACTAATGGAGTAATGACAGGCCCTGGAAAATAAAACGGGCCACTGCGCAGTGGCCCGTTTCATACGGGGCCGGTTTGACTGGCCCTGCAGTACAGCTTACCGGTTTACCGCGCCGGGTTTACGATCACTGTGCTGCCGCCGCTGCTGCCAGTGCTGCCTTTGGCGCCCGTTGCACCGGTGCTGCCAGTGGCGCCGGTGTAACCGGTATTGCCCGTGTTGCCGGTGGCGCCTGTGGCACCGGTGTAGCCGGTGTCGCCTTGCGGTCCCATCGGGCCGGTACAGGCGCCCAGGCCGAGCGTTGCGAGTAACAGAATGGAGATCGTTGAATATTTCATGGTGGCTGCCTTTGGGTTAGACGCCGGGGTTAACAGCGGCCCAAAAGGCCGCATAGGTCAATTTGGCGGTATCCGCAGGGGCGGTTTGTTCGCTGGCACACGCACACAGGGCTGAACGCATGGTTCAGCCCTGTGCTGCGCCGCGGTGGTGACTATGAGCCCTGAACGATTGCCAGATTGTTTTCGACAGCCTTCACGCCTTCGACGGATGCCGCAAGTTGTGTTGTACGTTCGCGGCTGGTGTTGGCAGCCGCCGTGCCGAACAGGCTGACCACGCCTTTTCGGCCGAGGGTTTCTGGTCGCAGGCGACGAGGCCTGGTGTCAATACGCCGGCGGCGGCGATGGCCAGGGTTTGGCGGATTTGTTTGCTGACTTGAGTCATCATCTGACCTCCATGTGCCTGGACGGCGTTAAAGGCTGCGCGTGGTCTCATCGAATGCGCGCTCATTGCGTTTTTCCCAGGCTTGTACCTGCTTCTCGGCTTTAGCCATGGCGATGCCGTACGATTCCTGGATCTGGCCGAGCAGCCGGTCGCGCCGGCCGTCGATGATGTTCAGGTGATCCTCGGTCAGCCTGCCCCATTGTTCCTTGATCCTGCCCTTGGTTTGTTTCCAGTTGCCTTCAATGCGATCCTGATTCATATGCGTCTCCTTGGTTATTTATTAAAATATGCGGATTAAAGCTGTGGTCCTGCTGCATCGTTGCGGTGTCGTCCTGTGTGTTTGCCGGGCGCTTGGCCCGGTAGTCCCGGATGCCGGGGACGGGAAATACGGCATCCACGGAAACTGGCGCACAGAGCGGGCCAGTTTATAAATAATCGTTTAAAAACAATTAGTTATATTAATATTCGTGGGTATCGGCAGGGGCCGGATTTGTTGCCGTGCGCGGACAACAAAGCAAGTGGCGAGGGCTTGTTCAAGGGGAATGGTCGTCGCCACAAACGAAAAATGCGGATTTTGTCGTGAGTGCCCGCGGGATTCCGTGGCCTGAGGACGTAAAAAAACCGGGATGGTTAGATCCCGGTTTTTAATCGCTGAGCGCTACTACTTCAGACTTTAATGCGTGATGCAGGGATGGTCACAACTTTTCCGTCAACAACGGCTGCAATCGAATGTCCGGCAAGTTTGTGCTGACGTACTGCTGCACGGACGGCGCTGCGCGCTGGCGTACCAATGCCGGCACATCGAAATTGAAAGGTGCACTTTTACTGGTGGTTTTTTTCTTGCCGTTATTGGAAGATGTCTTTTTCATATTCTTCCCTCTGCAGTTGTAGCCCGGATGAAGCGCAAGCGAAATCCGGGGGATGTCGGCATATCGGTGGATTACGCGGCTGCCAGCAACTCGCGCAACACATAAGGAAGAATGCCGCCGTGTTTCAGGTAATCGACCTCGATGCCGGTGTCGATGCGCAGCGTCAATGTTACACGCTGTGTTGAACCATCGGCACGGGTCATCACCATCGTCACATCCTGCAGCGGCTTGACGTTGCCGCCGTTGATGCCTTCAATGGTGAAGGTCTCGGTGCCGTCGATTTTCAGCGATTGCACGCTGTCGCCCGGTTTGAACTGCAGGGGCAGCACGCCCATGCCGATCAGGTTGGCGCGGTGGATACGTTCGAAGCTCTTGACGATTACGGCGCGCACACCCAGCAGTTGCACGCCCTTGGCCGCCCAGTCGCGCGACGAACCCATGCCGTAGTCATCGCCGCCGAAAATCACCAGCGGCGTGCTTTTGGCACGATAGATTTCAGAGGCGTCAAAAATCGTCATTTGTTCGCCGCCGGGCTGCACCTTGGTGATCGGGCCTTCGGTGCCGGGAGCGACCATGTTGCGCAGGCGCACATTGGCGAAGGTGCCGCGCACCATCAATTCGTGATTGCAACGGCGCACGCCGAAGTGACCCCATTCCGAGGGCGGGGTGCCGTAGGGTTCGAGCCATTTGCCGGCCGGTGTACCCGGTTTGATTTTGGTCGACGGGCTGATGTGGTCGGTGGTGATCGAGTCACCGAGGATCGCCAGTGCACGCGCGCCTTTGATGTCATCGACCTTGTCTAGATTACGGGTGACGCCTTCAAAAAATGGTGGTTCCTTGATGAAGGTGGATTTGGCATCCCACTCGTAGACCGCACCCTTGATCGTGGGAATGGCTTCCCACAATTTTTTGTTGCCGGACATATCGCCATATTCGCGGCGAAAGTTATCCGCGTTGGAAGCGAACCTGAGCAGTGCGGCGACTTCAGCGTCGGTGGGCCACAGGTCTTTCAGGTAGACCGGTTTGCCGTCGCGGTCCTTGCCCAGCGGATCCTTGGTCAGATCGGTGCGCACGGTGCCGGCCAAGGCGTATGCCACCACCAGCGCCGGGCTGGCCAGGTAGTTGGCGCGCAGATTGGCGTGGACGCGGGCTTCGAAATTACGGTTGCCGGAGAGCACGGCGCAGGCCACCAGATCCTGCGATACCACGGCTTCTTCGATCTTGGCATCCAGCGGACCGGCGGCGCCCATGCAGGTGGTGCAGCCGTAGGCAACGACGCCAAAGCCGAGTTGCTCGAGATGCGGCAGCAGGCCAGCGTCGCGCAGATAGGCGGTGACCACTTTGGAGCCGGGCGCGAGGGAGGTTTTTATCCGCGGGTTGATCTTGAGGCCGTGTTCGTTCGCACGTTTCGCCAGCAGGCCGGCGGCAAGCAGCAGCGCCGGATTGGAAGTGTTGGTGCAGGAGGTGATTGACGCAATCAGCACATCACCGTGGCCGACGTCGAACTCCGCATGGCCCGAAGGCACGCGGCGCGTCAGGTCGGCGGCGGGGCGGGCGTAGCCGTTTTTGTCGGTGGGTGCGGAGAACAGTGCGTCGAAACCGCGGCCGAGGTCGGGCAGGTTGACGCGGTCCTGCGGACGCTTCGGGCCGGACAGGCTGGGCACGATGCTGTCGAGATCGAGGTTGATGACTTCGGTGTAGTCGATGTCTCCGGATTGCGGCATGCCGAACATGTCCTGCGCTTTGTAATAAGCCTCGATGGCCGACACCAGTTCCGGTTCGCGACCGGTGGTGCGGAAGTAGTCGACGGTTTTCTCATCGACCGGGAAGTAGCCCATGGTCGCGCCGTATTCCGGCGCCATGTTGGCCACCGTGCAGCGGTCGGCGGCGGTCAGCGCCGTGGCGCCGGGGCCGAAGAACTCGACGAATTTACCGACAACCTTGGCCTTGCGCATCAGTTCGGTGACGGTCAGCGCGAGATCGGTCGCGGTGACACCTTCGCGCAGCTTGCCGGTCATGTGGCAACCGACCACGTCCGGTGTCAGGAAGGCATTGGGCTGGCCGAGCATGCCCGCCTCGGCTTCAATGCCGCCGACACCCCAGGCGACGATGCCGATGCCGTTGACCATGGTGGTGTGCGAGTCGGTGCCGAACACGGTGTCGGGGAACCACACGCCGTCTTTTTCCCAGACGCCCCGCGACAGGTATTCCATGTTGATCTGGTGGATGATGCCGTTGCCCGGCGGCACCACGCGCACGGTCTTGAACGCACCCTGCGCCCATTTGGCGAAGCGGTAACGCTCGGCGTTACGCTTGAATTCGATTTCCTGGTTGACCTGCACGGCGTCCGGTCTGTTGTAGACGTCGATTTCTACCGAGTGATCGACAACCACGTCGACCGGCACCAGCGGTTCGATGTTGCCCGGTGGCACACCGAGGCGTTCCGCGGCTGCGCGCATGGCGGAGAGGTCGTTCAGCGTGCCGAATCCGATCAGGTCCTGCAGCACAATGCGCACCACCACAAGCGGGATTTCCATGGTGCGCGCGCCTTTGGGTTGCCAGGCGGCGAGAGCTTTGACGTGTTCCGCGGAAACGCGTTTGCCGTCGCAGTGGCGTACCAGTGCTTCGAGTACCACGCGAATCGAGCGTGGCAGGCGCGAGATCTTGCCCAGGCCCGCAGCCTCAAGCGCGGCGAGGCTGTGGTACTTGGCGGTTTTGCCGGGGGAGGGGGTGAATTCCTTGAGGGTTTTGAAGGTGTCTTGTGCCATGTTGGGCTCCGGGTTTGTTCAAATATGCCTGACAGTTACTTGAGATTACGCACCCCGGTAAAGCCCCCTCTCCTGCCTTGGGGCGGGAGAGGGCTGGGGTGAGGGCAGGGGAGGCACGAGACTCCTCACCTGACCCTCTCCCCGTTTGCGGGGAGAGGGAACTTATTTTTCTGAAGATGTCAGGCCGCAGCCATCAGTTCACGCAGAACAAACGGCAGAATGCCGCCGTGCCTGAGGTATTCCACTTCAATCGGCGAATCGACGCGCAGCGTCACGGTGACGTTTTGCGTGCTGCCGTCCTTGCGATGGATGATCAGCGTCACATCCTGCATCGGTTTGAGGTTGCCGCCTTCCACCCCGATCAGGTCGAAAGCGTCGTCGCCAGTGATGTTGAGCGACTGCACACTGTCATTGCCTTTGAACTGGCAGGGCAGCACGCCCATGCCGACCAGGTTGGAGCGGTGGATGCGCTCATAGCCGCGAGCGACAACGACCTTGACGCCGAGCATTTGTGTGCCCTTGGCGGCCCAGTCACGCGATGAACCGGTGCCGTATTCTTCGCCGCCGAATACGAACAGCGGTACGCCGTCTTTCTGGTAGCGCATCGAGGCTTCGTAAATCGTCATTTTGTCGCCGCTGGGCTGGTGCAGGGTCACGCTGCCTTCGCTGCCGGGCACCAGCAGGTTCTTGATGCGCGGGTTGGCGAAGGCTCCCCGCACCATCACTTCGTGGTTGGTGCGGCGTGAGCCGAAGCTGGACAGATCGGTGCTGCCGGCTGCGACCAGCCAGTCGCCGGCCAGTGTGCCTTTGCGGATCGGCGCCACCGGGCTGATGTGGTCGGTGGTCAGCTTGTTGCCGTAAATGCCCAGCGCGCGACCGCCTTTGACGTCGCTGACTTTCGGCAGTTCTTTTTTGAAACCTTCGAACAGCGGCGGCTCAAGCAGGTAGGTCGATTTCGCATCCCAGGGAAACAACGCACCTTTGGATTCGGGGATGGCATCCCACAGATCTTTCGCGCCGTCGAGGTTGCCGTATTCGCGCTTGAAGTTTTCGCTGTTGGTGGCGAATTTCATCATCGCATCGACTTCGGCCGGCGTCGGCCACAGGTCTTTCAGGAATACCGGCTTGCCGTTCTTGTCATTGCCGAGCGGGTCGGTGTCGACATTTTTCAGTATCGTCCCGGCAAGCGCGAAGGCGACAACCAGCGGCGGGCTCATCAGGAAGTTGGCCTTGAGGCTTTGATGGATGCGCGCTTCGAAATTGCGGTTGCCGGAGAGTACGGCCGCGGTGATCAGGTCGTTCTTGATCACGGTGTCTTCGTAATCCTTGTCCAGCGGTCCCGCGAGGCCCATGCAGGTGGTGCAACCGTAGGCGACGACATAGAAGCCGAGCTGCTCCAGGTACGGCAGCAGTCCGGCATCCTTCAGATAGGCGGTAACCACTTTGGAGCCGGGTGCCAGCGAGGTCTTGACGCGGGGATGGGGCTTCATGCCTTTTTCGACGGCTTTTTTTGCGAGCAGGCCAGCGGCCAGCAGTACCCAGGGGTTGGAGGTGTTGGTGCAGGAGGTGATCGCGGCGATCAGGATGTCGCCGTTGCCGACATCCATGCCAGTCTTGTTGGGCACGGGCAGACGCTTGGCCATGTCGGCGGCAGGTTTGCCGTAACCACCGTCGGCAGTCGGTTTCTCAAACAGTTCGGTGAAGCGGCTCTTGATGCCCTCGAGGTTGATGCGGTCTTCCGGTTGTTTCGGGCCGGAGACGCTGGGGCGCACCGTCGAGAGGTCGAATTCAACAACCTGTGAGTAGTCGATGTCGCCTTTTTTCGGAATACCGAACATGCCCTGTGCCTTGAGGTAGGACTCGATGGCATCGCAGTGTTCTTCGCGGCCGGTCATGCGGTAGTACTCGAGGGCCTTGTCGTCGATCGCGAAAAAGCCGCAGGTCGCGCCGTAGTCGGGCGACATGTTGGCGACGGTGGCGCGGTCAGTTGGCGACAGCGACGCGGCACCTTCGCCGAAGTATTCAACGAACTTGTTGACGACCTTGGTCTTGCGCAGCAGTTCGGTGACGGTCAGCACGAGGTCGGTCGCGGTGACACCGGGGTTCAGCTTGCCGCTCATGTGCACGCCGACCACATCCGGGGTCAGAAAGTAGTAGGGCTGGCCGAGCATGCCGGCTTCGGCTTCGATGCCGCCCACGCCCCAGGCCAGAATGCCGATGCCGTTGACCATCGTGGTGTGCGAGTCGGTGCCGACAGTGGAGTCGGGGTAATAGACACCGTCTTTTTCCCAGACGCCGCGTGACAGGTATTCGAGATTGACCTGGTGGCAGATGCCGTTGCCGGGCGGCACGACGCGAATGCCGGAGAACGCCTGCTTGGCCCATTTCAGGAAGGTGTAACGCTCGCCGTTGCGCTCAAACTCGATTTCCATGTTCTGGCGCAGCGCGTCTTTCGAGTTGCTGACGTCGACCACGACGGAATGGTCGACGACGAGGTCGACCGGCACCAGAGGTTCGATCCGGGTCGGTTCGAAATTCTGACGCTGGGCTTCGGCACGCATCGCGGCGAAGTCGTTCAGCGCCGGGAAACCGGCCATGTCCTGCAGCATGATGCGCGCGAGCACGAAGGGGATTTCCTGGGTGCGTTCTGCGTTCGGCTGCCATCCCGCCAGTTCCCGCACGCGGTCTTCGGAAATACTCACGCCGTCGCAGTTGCGCAGCACCGACTCCAGCACCACGCGCAGGCTCACCGGCAGGCGCGAGGTCTTGCCGAGGCCGGCTTCTTCAAGAGCGGCCAGCGAGTAATATTTGCCGGTTTTGCCTGACTTGAGTTTGAATTCCCGTAACGAATTGAAAGCGTTGTTGGCCACGCGGATGCTCCTTGAAAGTGGGTGCCGGAAGAGGGGTGCCGGAAAGCCCTAAATTATAGAGCGTTGCGGGGCAGGAATAAATCAGTATGGCGCGTCCCGATGACGTTCGCCATGCGGAATCAACCGCCTTTTTTCAGGTACAGCCGCCGGTGCTCGGCGAAAGGCCGGCTCCGGTAGGCACCGCTGGCGACAAACTCCGCCAGCAATTTGAATTCCTCGACATCGTGCACTGCGCCGGTAATCCGCATCACCTCGGTGCCGTCGAGGTCGTGAAAGACGAAGGTGGGTGTCGCGCGCACTTTGGCTTCGGTGGCAAAGGCCTTTTCGGTGATGTCGCGACCCTTGAAGTCTTTCAACGGCACGGCACCGAACAGATCGATGGTGAAAATGGTGAAATGCCGGCGGTAGAGCGCCTGCACATCGACGCGGTTCAGCACATGCTGTTTCATGTACAGGCAGGCGGGGCATCCCTCCTGCTCGTACATCAACAGGATGGCTTTTTTGCCGGCAGCCCGGGCATCGCCAAGTTCTGCGCGCAGGTCACCGGTGTTGGCTTCGAAGAAATGCGTCATCGCATCCCGCGTCGTCGCGGCTGTCGCCGGCAATGCCACCGCCAGCATCAGGGCGAGTATCAGGCGTTGCAGGGCTCTATTGAAATTTATCAATAAAAACAATGGGTTGACTGTGTTCGGCATCAGATTACAAACAAGTCGACGAATTCATGCACCGGCGTGGTTTCCAGTTTTTTCTGGTCCGCGCACAGCGCATCAATCGCGGCACGCTGTTTTTCCGGGAAACGGCGGGCAAGGTTGGTGCGGAACTTGGCTTCGAGCAGCGGCACACCTTCCTTGCGCCGGCGGCGATGGCCCAAGGGGTATTCAACGACGACATTGGCGGTTTTGCTGCCGTCCCTGAAAAATACCTGGATGGCATTGGCGATAGAACGTTTCTGCGGATCGAGGTAGTCCTTGCTCCACGGCTTGTGCTCGACGCATTCCATTTTGTCGCGCAACTGGTCGACGCGCGGGTCGTGCGCGACTTCATCCTCGTAATCCGCCGCGGTCAGGTTGCCCTTGATCAGGCCGATCGCCGACATGTACTGGATGCAGTGGTCGCGGTCGGCAGGATTGTTCAGCGGACCTTTTTTGTCGATGATGCGGATTGCCGATTCGTGGGTGGTGATGACAATTTTTTTGATGTCATTGAGACGGTCTTTCACCTGCGGATGCAGTTGCACCGCACATTCCACCGCAGTCTGGGCGTGGAATTCTGCCGGGAAGGAAATCTTGAACAACACGTTTTCCATCACGTATGAGCCGTAGCTGCGGGTGAATTTGAACGGCTTGCCCTTGAACAGCACGTCGTAGAAACCCCAGCCCTGGGCTGACAGTCCGGAGGGATAACCCATCTCACCCTTGGCCGCCATCAGTGCGAGGCGTACTGCACGGCTGGTGGCGTCACCCGCGGCCCAGGATTTGCGTGAGCCGGTGTTCGGCGCGTGGCGGTAGGTGCGCAGCGATTGGCCGTCGATCCAGGCATTCGATACCGCGTTGATGGTTTCGTCGCGGCTCAGCCCCATCAGACTGGAGATCACCGCCGTGGAGGCGACCTTGACCAGCAGCACATGGTCGAGGCCGACGCGGTTGAAACTGTTTTCCAGTGCGATCACGCCCTGGATTTCGTGGGCCTTGATCATGCCGGTCAGCACGTCGCGCATCAGCAGCGGCTTGTTGCCCGCGGCCACGGCCTGGCGTGACAGGTAATCCGCCATGGCGAGGATGCCGCCAAGGTTGTCGGAAGGATGGCCCCATTCCGCCGCCAGCCAGGTGTCATTGAAGTCGAGCCAGCGGATCATGCAGCCGATGTTGAACGCAGCCATCACCGGGTCGAGCTGGAACGAGGTGCCCGGTACTTTCGCGCCATTGACCATGGTCGCGCCCGGCACCACCGGCCCCATCAGCTTGGTGCAGGCGGGGTAGGACAGGGCTTCAAAGCCGCAGCCCAAAGTGTCCATCAAGCACAGCCGGGCGGTGTTGTAGGCCTCGGCGCTGCTGATCTTCGCCTTGGCGGCGTAATCGGCGATGTCGGTGATGACTTTGTCGGGTTTGGGGCGGATGTTGGAGATGTGTGCGGACATTTTTTAAACCTTAAAAGCGTGAAGGGGTGAAGACGTGAAGGTGTGAAGGGGTGGAGGGCCGGGTTTGCTCATTCACTTCTTCACTCCTTCACTCTTCACAGCTTTATTGCCGCGCTGCGCCAGTGGCACGAACTTGCGGTTTTCCGGCCCGGTGTAGACGGCAGTCGGGCGGATGATCTTGTTGTCGATGCGCTGTTCGATGACATGCGCCGACCAGCCGCTGGTGCGCGCAATGATGAACAGGGGGGTGAACATTGCCGTCGGCACGCCCATCCTGTGGTACGACACGGCGGAGAACCAGTCGAGGTTCGCGAACATTTTTTTCTCGCGCATCATCACGGCCTCGATACGTTCTGCGATATCGTACATTTTCAGGTCACCGACATCCTTCGACAGTTGAAGTGCAACGGACTTGATCACCTTGTTGCGCGGATCGGCGATGGTGTAGACCGGATGGCCGAAGCCGATCACCACTTCCTTGTTGGCGATGCGGGTGACGATGTCGCTTTCGGCGGCATCGGGTGTTTCGTAACGGTTCATCACTTCGAAGCCGACTTCGTTGGCGCCGCCGTGTTTGGGGCCGCGCAGCGCGCCGATACCGCCGGTGATTGCAGAGTGGATGTCGGAGCCGGTGCCGGCGATGACGCGGGCAGTGAAGGTGGAGGCGTTGTATTCGTGTTCGGCGTAGAGGTTCAGCGAGGTGTGCATGGCGCGCACCCACAGCGGTTTCGCCGGTTTGCCGTGCAGCAGGTGGAGGAAATGGCCACCGATGGAATCGTCGTCGGTTTCGACGTCGATGCGCTGTCCGTTGTGGCTGTAGTGGTACCAGTAGAGCAGCATCGAACCGAAGCAGGCCATCAGCCGGTCGGCAATGTCGCGTGCACCGGGCAGGTTGTGGTCTTCGCGCTCGGGCAGTGCCGCGCCCAGTGCCGAGCAGCCGGTACGCATGACATCCATCGGGTGCGCTGCAGGCGGCAGTTGTTCGAGCACATTGCGCACCACGGCGGGCAGGCCGCGCAAGGATTGGAGTTTTGATTTATACCCGCGCAGTTCAGCTGCGTCGGGCAGTTTGCCATGCACCAGCAGGAAGGCCACTTCCTCGAATTCGCAGGTTTCGGCGATGTCGAGAATATCGTAGCCGCGGTAATGCAGGTCGTTGCCGCTGCGGCCGACCGTGCACAGGGCGGTGTTGCCGGCGGGCACGCCCGATAGTGCGACGGATTTTTTCGGCTTGAAGCCGGCAGGGGCGGGTTTCTCGCTCATCAGGGACCTTTCAGTTCAAAATAAAAAAACGGACGCTGCGTTGCTGCAGTGTCCGCTTTTGGCATCGACCATCGCGCCCGGATCAGCCGAGCAGTCCGAGAACGGAGTCGCGTTCTTCCTGCAACTCCTGCAGCGTGGTCTGCATGCGCGCCTTGCTGAATTCGCTCTGTTCGAGGCCTTTGACGATTTTGTATTTGCCGTCCTTGCAGGTCACCGGGAAACCATAAATGATGCCTTTCGGGATGCCGTAGCTGCCGTCGGAGGGGATGCCCATGCTGACCCAGGTGCCGGCCTTGGTGCCCTTGACCCAGTCGCGGATATGGTCGATGGCGGCATTGGCTGCGCTCGCTGCCGAAGACAGGCCGCGGGCATCGATGATTGCCGCGCCGCGTTTCTGGATGGTCGGGATAAAATTGTTTTCGAGCCAGGCCTGATCCTTGATCATCGGCCAGATTTTTTTGCCGCCGGTGGTGGCGTGGAATACATCCGGGTACTGGGTGGCGGAGTGATTGCCCCAGACCGCGAGTTTCTTGATGTCGGTGATCGGCTTGCCGATTTTTTGCGCGACCTGGGTCAGTGAGCGATTGTGATCGAGGCGCATCATCGCCGAGAAGTTCGACGGTTTCAGCTTGGGCGCGTTGTTCATCGCGATCAGGCAGTTGGTGTTGGCCGGATTGCCGACCACCAGCACCTTGACGTTGCGTTTGGCGACTTCAGACAGCGCTTTTCCCTGCGGCGCGAAAATGCGGCCGTTGGCTTCGAGCAGATCCTTGCGTTCCATGCCGGGGCCGCGCGGGCGGGCGCCGACCAGCAGGGCGACGTCAGCATCGGCGAAAGCAACCATCGGGTCGGAGGCCGGCACCATGCCGGCAAGCAGCGGGAAGGCGCAGTCGTCGAGTTCCATCATCACGCCCTTCAGCGCTTTTTGCGCGCGCTCATCGGGGATTTCCAGCAATTGCAGGATCACCGGCTGGTCTTTTCCGAGCATTTCGCCGCTGGCGATGCGGAACAGCAGGCTGTAGCCGATCTGGCCGGCGGCACCTGTTACTGCCACGCGCATGGGTCGTTTCATCTGGAAGCTCCTGAATTTCCTTGGTTTTTGGGAAAATACGCCGATGCTGCGGGGCGGAATTTCAGTTGCGTCGCGCATACCGGATAACTTCGGAATGATAGCGAACGCAGGGAATTACGGTCAACCGGATGCCCGCGAGGTGGAATCGTCATGCGCGTGTCATGCACGGTGGACATTGTGTCGAGTACTTTGCCGCGAGCCGGTATGACATGGCGGGGTATGGAAAACATGTTGCGGCGACTTTACGCGCGCGTCAACGCAAGTGGATCGCATGAACAGTTTTTGCTGTCGGGAGGCCCACTTTTGCGTTTATCGGGTGGCTGAAAGCTGGTAGTATTTCATGCGTTTAATTGCAGTTACCGGCAGTTTTCCGATAGTTTTCGTGAGTGCTAAAAACTCTCAACTGATGCGGCGTCTGCAGCGCCGCATTAACGCCCGTTTCGCTGGACCGTGCAGCATCACAACCGCAGTTTTGCAGCCCAGTTTTCCAGGCTCCCGCCGGCGCGCCGGCGTATTGAGTCCGAATTCGTAACCAAGGAGAGCGCGTGTCGTCGACAGCAGCCAGACCCAGGCCCAAGCATCTGAACCTGATGCAGATCCGGCAGCCCATGCCGGCCATCATTTCCATCATGCACCGCATCAGCGGTGCCGTTTTATTCCTGCTGATTCCGTTGTTGCTGTGGCTGTTCCAGGCGAGCCTGGAGTCCGTGGTGACCTTTGCCGAGTTCCGCGGTGTCGTCGCGCATCCGCTGGTGAAGCTGGTGTTGATCGGCCTGTTGTGGGGTTATCTGCATCACCTGCTGGCCGGTCTGCGCCACCTGTTCCTCGACCTGGATATCGGCACGGAGCTCGAAACCGCGCGCCTGACCAGCATCATCGTGCTCTCCGCCGGCATCGTGCTGACACTGGCGGTGGGAGTGGCGTTATGGTGAACCGCGAGGTGGTTGGCGCCCATTACGGCGTACGCGACTGGCTGGCGCAACGCGCCACCGCGGTGATCATGCTGGCCTACACGCTGCTGGTGCTGATGGCGCTGGTGATGCTGCCGAAGTTTGATTATTGGCACTGGAAAGCGCTGTGGCAGCTGCAATTGATGCGTTACGCGACCTTACTTTTTGTCATCGCGCTGCTGTTCCATGCGTGGATCGGCGTGCGCAACATATTCATGGATTACATCAAGGATGCCGGCGTGCGGTTGACGCTGTATGTGGTGGTGATCTTCGCGCTGATTGCCTACGGGACGTGGACAGTGCAGATACTGTGGGGCAAATAAGTGGTCCAAATAAGCGGGATAAAATAGAAATGGCAATTACGACAAGAAAATTTGACGCAGTCGTGGTGGGGGCAGGCGGTTCCGGCCTGCGCGCCGCGCTGCAACTGGCCGAGGCCAACCTGCGGGTGGCCGTGCTGTCCAAGGTGTTCCCGACGCGTTCGCACACGGTGGCGGCGCAGGGCGGGGTTTCCGCTTCACTCGGCAACGAAGAACCGGACAACTGGCACTGGCACATGTACGACACCGTGAAGGGCTCCGATTACCTCGGCGACCAGGACGCGATCGAATTCATGTGTCGCAAGGCCAACGAAGCCGTGATCGAGCTTGAGCACTACGGCATGCCCTTCGACCGCCTCGACAACGGCAAGATTTACCAGCGCCCGTTCGGCGGCCACACCAGCAATTACGGCGAACGCGCAGTGAAGCGGGCGTGTGCTGCTGCTGACCGCACCGGTCACGCCATGCTGCATACCCTGTATCAGCGCAACGTGCGCGCCAATACACAATTCTTTGTGGAGTGGATGGCGCTGGACCTGATCCGCAACCAGGCCGGCGACGTGCTGGGCGTTGTGGCGATGGAGATGGAAACCGGTGAAGTGATGGTGCTGCAGTCAAAAGCGACATTGCTGGCCACGGGCGGGGCGGGGCGTATTTATGCCGCCAGCACCAATGCCTTCATCAACACCGGCGACGGTCTCGGCATGGCGGCGCGCGCCGGGATTCCGCTGGAAGACATGGAGTTCTGGCAGTTTCACCCGACGGGGGTTGCCGGTGCCGGCGTGCTGATTACCGAGGGTGTGCGCGGCGAGGGCGGGTTTCTGCTCAACAAGAACGGCGAACGTTTCATGGAACGTTATGCGCCGACGGTGAAGGATCTGGCCAGCCGCGATGTGGTGTCGCGCGCGATGGCCACCGAGATCAAGGAAGGCCGCGGCGCCGGCAAGGATGCGGATTACATCCTGCTCAAGCTCGACCACCTCGGCGCCGACGTGATCGACAAACGTTTGCCCGGTATCCGCGAGATCGCAAAGAAATTCGCCAACGTGGATCCGGCCAAGGATCCGATTCCGGTGGTGCCGACCTGTCATTATCAAATGGGCGGCATCCCCACCAACATGCATGGTCAGGTTCTTGCCGGCCAAAATGGCGGGGTGATCGTCAAAGGACTTTACGCGGCGGGTGAATGTGCCTGCGTATCCGTGCACGGTGCGAACCGGCTGGGCACCAATTCGCTGCTCGACCTGCTGGTGTTCGGCAAGGCTGCGGGCGAGCAGGTGGTCAAGGATCTGGCCAGCGACGCGGTGGCGCATCAGGACCTGCCGAAAGATGCAGCGGATCGCCCGCTGGCACGGCTGGCGAGGCTGGATTCGGCCAAGTCGGGCGAGAATGTTTTCGAAGTGGGTGCGGAGATGCGGCGCACGATGCAGTTGCATTGCGGTGTGTTTCGTTTTCCCGACGGCCTGGCCGAAGGCGTGCGCAGGATGGGCGAAGTTTCCAACCGCGCCGGGCAGTTGTTTTTCAAGGACAAGAGCAAAGTATTCAACACCGCCCGCGTCGAAGCCCTCGAACTGGAAAACCTGGTCGAGGTGGCGGTATCGACGATGGTTTCGGCGAACGCGCGACAGGAGTCGCGCGGGGCGCACGATCGTAGTGACTTCCCGAATCGCGACGATGCCAAGTGGATGAAACACACGTTCTGGTACAAGGAAGGCAACCGGCTTGAATACCGTCCCGTCAACCTGAAGCCGCTGACCGTCGAATCATTTGAACCCAAGGCCCGGGTCTATTGAGTGATGGGTATTGGTAATTGGTATTGGTAAATGGTAATTGGTAATTAGTGATGGGTCATGAGTGATGGAAGATGGGCTTGCCCTTCACCAATGACCAGTCACAAATATGATTGTTCACCAGTTACACGTTTGAATTTTTAATCTGGAATCCGGAAAAATGCGCCTCTCGATTTACCGTTATAACCCCGACGTCGATGCCAAGCCGTACATGCAGGACTACGACATCACGCTGGAGCCGACCGACCGCATGCTGCTGGATGCGCTGATCCGGCTGAAATCGGTTGACGACACATTTTCCTTCCGTCGCTCATGCCGGGAGGGTGTGTGTGGTTCCGATGCGATGAATATCAACGGCAAAAACGGCCTCGCCTGCATCACCAACATCAGCGGCCTGAAGGAGCCGGTGGTGATCCGCCCGCTGCCCGGTCTGCCGGTGATCCGCGACTTGATTGTCGACATGTCGCAGTTTTTCAAGCAGTATCATTCGGTGACGCCGTACGTGATCAACGATACGCCGCGCCCCGAGAGCGAACGCCTGCAGTCACCGGAAGACCGCGAAGAGCTGAACGGGCTCTACGAGTGCATACTCTGCGCCTGCTGCTCGACCTCCTGCCCGTCGTTCTGGTGGAATCCAGACAAGTTCGTCGGTCCGGCGGGGCTGCTGCAGGCTTACCGCTTTATTGCCGACACGCGCGACCAGGCGACCAACGAGCGCCTCGACAATCTCGAGGACCCGTACCGCCTGTTCCGTTGCCATTCGATCATGAACTGCGTCGATGTCTGTCCGAAGGGGTTGAATCCGACCAGGGCGATCGGCAAGATCAAGGATCTGCTGGTGAAAAGGACTGTGTAGCGTCGCAGATATGGCCGAACTCGACCGTATCCGCTGGCAGTGCCGGCGCGGGCTGCTGGAACTGGATCTGGTGCTGAACCGGTTTGTGGAGCGGGAACTGGACGGGCTGGATGCCGGCCAGGTGCAGGTGTTCAAGGAGTTGCTGAACGAGCAGGACCCCATGTTGCTGGCCTGGGTGATGGAGCAGGAGGAGGTGCCCGGACGTTATGATTTTCTGATCAAACGGCTGCGGCAGGCTTAGTTGCAACAATGAGCGGTAACAAAAGTATCAGATACAACTTCCATAATTTCATCGGAACCAACAAGCAGGTTGATCATACGGAGATTGTCATGAAGGAAAAGCTCGCAACCCTGTCGTTCAGTGATGGTAGCCCCTCGATAGACTTCCCGATATTTGGCGGCACCATCGGCCCGGACGTGATCGACGTCCGCAGCCTGTACGCCAAGACCGGCAAGTTCACCTATGACCCGGGATTCATGTCGACTGCGAGTTGTCGATCCAACATCACCTACATCGACGGTGATGAGGGCATCCTGCTGTATCGCGGCTATCCGATCGAGCAACTGGCCGAGAAATGTGATTTTCTCGAAGTTGCCTACCTGATTCTCAACGGCGAACTGCCAAACAAAAATCAGAAGTTCGAGTTTGACGACATCGTCACCAAGCACACCATGGTGCACGATCAGATGAACTTTTTTTTCCGTGGCTTCCGCCGCGATGCCCACCCGATGGCCGTGCTGTGCGGCGTGGTCGGCGCACTGTCGGCGTTCTATCATGATTCGATAAACATTCACGACGAGAAAAGCCGCGACATCGCGGCTTTCCGCCTGATTGCCAAGCTGCCAACGATCACGGCGATGGCCTACAAGTACAACATGGGCCAGCCGTTCATGTATCCGAAGAACTCGCTGTCGTACACCGAGAATTTCCTTTACATGATGTTCGGCAACCCTTGCGAAGAATATAAGGTGAACCCGGTGATTGCGCGCGCGATGGACCGCATCCTGATCCTGCATGCGGACCATGAACAGAACGCATCGACCTCGACGGTGCGCCTGGCCGGCTCGACCGGTGCCAATCCCTTTGCCTGTATCTCCGCTGGCATTGCCAGCCTGTGGGGCCCCGCGCACGGTGGCGCCAACGAAGCCGTGCTGAAAATGCTTGATGAAATCGGCGACGTGAAAAACATCCCGGACTTCATCAAGCGGGTCAAGGAAAAAGACGGCCAGGCGATGCTGATGGGCTTTGGCCATCGCGTGTACAAGAACTACGATCCCCGCGCCAAGCTCATCCAGAAAACCTGCCACGAAGTGCTGGAAGAACTCGACATGAAGGACAACAAGCTGATCAAGCTGGCGATGGCGCTGGAAAAGATTGCGCTGGAAGACGATTACTTCATCAAGCGCAAGTTGTATCCGAACGTCGACTTCTACTCCGGCATCGTCTACAAGGCGCTGGGCATCCCCGTCAGCATGTACACCGCAATCTTTGCGCTGGCACGCACCGTGGGCTGGATCGCGCAGTGGAAAGAACTGATCGCCGACCCCGAACAGAAACTCAGCCGGCCGCGCCAGTTGTTCACCGGCTCCAAACGCCGCGAGTACGTGCCTTTTGCCAAGCGCAAATAGCCCGATGGCGCCGCCGGCGGCGGCGCCTGACCGGCAGCCACTCTTCCAGGTGCAGACATGATGAAGGAATCCCGCGGCACTTCTCTGCTATTCGGCGCCAACGCGCCGTTTGTGGAGGGCCTCTATGAGCAGTACCTGAAGGATCCGCAGTCGGTGGAACCGCGCTGGCGGGGTTATTTCGACGAACTGCAGAAACTCGACGACGGTCCGGCCGACGTCTCGCACTCGGAAGTGCAGCAGCGTTTTGTTGATCTGGGCCGTAGCCGGCGCGCGGTCAGCAGCGGGGCGGCTTCGGCGCAGAACCTGCAGAAGCAGTTTTCGGTGATGCAGCTGATTTCGGCCTACCGTTTCCAGGGCAATCGCGTTGCGGATATTGATCCGCTGAAGCGCATCGTTGAAACGGCACCGATCGCCGAGCTTGATCCCGCACACTATGGCTTGACCGAACAAGACATGGATACGGTGTTCGATACCGGCACCTTGCACGGTCCGGCAAAGGCGCCGCTGCGCGACATCCTGCAGGTGCTGCACGACATTTATTGCCGCAGCATCGGTGTTGAATACATGTACATGTCGGACATCCCGCAGAAGCGCTGGATTTCGGAGCGACTGGAGCCCAGCCGTGGCCGACCGAATTACGATGCTGCCTACAAAAAACATCTGCTCGACCGGCTGACGGCGGCGGAAACGCTGGAGAAATACCTCAACGCCAAATACGTCGGCCAGACGCGGTTTTCGCTGGAAGGCGGTGACGGCCTGATCCCGATGCTCGACCACCTGCTGCAGCATGCCGGCGCCACCGGCGTACAGGAAATGGTGATCGGCATGGCGCACCGCGGCCGGCTCAATGTGCTGGTCAACACGCTGGGCAAGATGCCCGCCGACCTGTTTTCGTCCTTCGAAGGCAAACAGCAGGCCGATGTGCTCGCCGGCGACGTCAAATACCACGACGGTTTTTCATCGAACGTGATGACCCCGGGCGGCCCGATGCATGTCACGGTCGCTTTCAACCCGTCCCACCTCGAGATCGTCAATCCGGTGGTCGAAGGTTCGGTGCGTGCGCGCCAGCACCGGCGCAAGGATCACACCGGAGAGCAGGTGATGCCGGTGTTGATCCACGGCGATGCCGCATTTGCCGGGCAGGGCGTGATCCAGGAAGTGCTTAATTTTGCGGAAACCCGCGGCTTCGGCACCGGCGGCACCGTTCACATCATTATCAACAACCAGATCGGTTTCACCACTTCTGACCCGCGCGACTCGCGCTCGTCGCTGTATTGCTCGGACGTGGTGAAAATGCTCGAAGTGCCGATTTTCCACGTCAACGGCGACGATCCCGAAGCGATTGCCTTTGTCACCGAAATCGCGCTGGATTACCGCAAAAAGTTCCGCAAGGACGTGGTCATCGACATGATGTGTTACCGCCGCTTGGGCCACAACGAGCAGGACGAGCCGATGGTGACGCAGCCGCTGATGTACCGGCGCATTCATACCCACCCGACGCCGCGCAAGGTGTATGCCGACCGGTTGATCGCGGAGGGCGTGGTGACTGAAGCTGAAGCCGAACAGATGGTCGCCGGCTTCCGCGACGCGCTGGATCGCGGCTACCACACCAACAAGACCATCCTGTCCAACTTCAAGCCGCCGTTTGAAACCGACTGGAGCCCGTACAAGGGCACCAAGTGGAACGAGAACGACGACACCCGCCTGCCGCTGGAAAAGCTGCAGGCGCTGGCGCGCAAGGTCTGCGAAGTGCCGGCCACGATGAAGCTGCATCCTCGCGTCGAGAAGATCATGCAGGACCGCCGGCTGATGGCCGAAGGCAAGCTGCAACTGGACTGGGGCATGGCGGAAACACTGGCCTACGCTTCGCTGCTGACCGAGGGCTATTCGGTGCGGTTGTGCGGCCAGGACTCCGGGCGCGGCACGTTTTTTCATCGCCATGCTGTGCTGCATGACCAGAATCGCGAACGCTGGGACGAGGGCACTTATGTGCCCTTGCAGCACCTGGCACCGGACCAGGGCGATTTTGTCGTCATTGATTCGGTGCTGTCGGAAGAGGCGGTGATCGGTTTCGAATACGGTTATGCGACTTCCGGTCCGAAGGAACTGGTAATCTGGGAGGCGCAGTACGGCGATTTCGTCAACGGTGCCCAGGTCGTGATCGACCAGTTCATCGCCTCCGGCGAAGTGAAATGGGGGCGCATGTGCGGTCTGACCATGATGCTGCCGCACGGTTATGAAGGCGCTGGCCCGGAGCATTCCTCGGGCCGCATCGAGCGTTTTCTGCAACTGTGCGCGGACTACAACATGCAGGTCTGTGTGCCGGCGACGCCGGTGCAAATGTATTATCTGCTGCGGCGGCAGATGGTGCGGCCGCACCGCAAGCCGCTGATCATTTTTTCGCCGAAGAGCCTGCTGCGTCACAAGGAATCGGTGTCGCCGCTGGAAGAATTCGCCAACGACAAGTTCAATCCGGTCAACGAGGACTGGGATTCGCGCGAAATCAACCCGGAAAAAGTCGAGCGCGTGATTTTTTGCAGCGGCAAGGTGTATTACGACTTGCGCGCCGAACGCCGCACGCGCGGCATTCAGGATCTGCCGCTGGTGCGTATTGCGCAGATTTATCCGTTTGCACACGAGGAATTCCGTGCGCAAATCGTGCGTTACAAGAATGCCAAGGAAATCGTCTGGTGCCAGGAAGAGCCGCGCAACCAGGGTTCGTGGCGGCACATCCAGCATTACCTGATGCGTCACCTGCTGCCGCACCAGAAACTGTATTACGCCGGGCGTGACTCCTCGGCGTCGCCGGCGGCCGGTTACAAGTCTTTGCACGAAAAACAGCAGAAGGAACTCGTCGATCAGGCGCTGACCCTGGCGGGCGGCAGTCAGCCGCGTGCGTTTAAGCCACGGCCTCTCGCCGAAGGCGAAGAGTTTTAAGCTGCATTAAAATATTTAATTAAATCAACAGGTTATGGAGTAAACATGCTCGTCGATGTGAAAGTGCCCCAACTCTCGGAATCCGTGGCCGAGGCGACACTGGTGTCGTGGCACAAAAAAACCGGCGAATACGTCAAGCGTGACGAAAATCTGGTGGATATCGAGACCGACAAGGTCGTGCTCGAAACCCCGGCGCCGCAGGCGGGCGTGCTGGTCAAAATCGTCAAGGCCGACGGCGGTCTGGTTACCAGCAACGAAATCATTGCCACCATCGATACCGACGCGAAACCTGAGGCCAAGCCCGAAACTTCGGCGGCAGCTGCTGCCGCAGCACCGGCCGCAGCAGCTGCGCCGGCCAAAGCGCCTGCAGCCGGTGCACCGGCGATGCCTGCAGCGCAAAAACTGGCCGCAGAGAAAAATATCGATACCGGTGCCTTGAGCGGTACCGGTCGCGGTGGCCGTGTTACCAAGGGTGATGTGCTGCAGGCCGCGGAGGGTGGCGGTGCAAAAGCTGTGGCAACAACAGTTGCAACAACAGCGCCGGCAGCGTCGCGCGTGATGCCCACCGTGGACCTTGGCGATCTCGGTGAACGGCCCGAGCAGCGTGTGCCGATGTCGCGGCTGCGCGCGCGCATCGCCGAACGTCTGCTGCAATCCCAATCCACTGCGGCGATCCTGACCACGTTCAACGAGGTCAACATGCAGCCGGTTATTGATCTGCGCAACAAGTACAAGGACCGTTTCGAGAAGGAGCACGGCGTGAAGCTTGGCTTCATGTCTTTCTTCGTCAAGGCCGCAGTGCATGCGCTGAAAAAATACCCGCTGGTCAATGCCTCAATCGACGGCAATGACATCGTCTATCACGGTTATCAGGACATCGGCATCGCGGTGGGCAGCCCGCGCGGCCTGGTGGTGCCCATCCTGCGCAACTGCGATCAGTTGAGCCTCGCTGACATCGAGAAACAGATTTCCGAGTTCGGCAAACGCGCGCAGGACGGCAAACTGACCATCGAGGAACTCACCGGCGGCACCTTTTCGATTTCCAACGGCGGGGTGTTCGGTTCGATGCTGTCGACGCCGATCATCAACCCGCCGCAAAGCGCGATCCTCGGCGTGCATGCCACCAAGGATCGTCCGGTGGCCGAGAACGGCCAGGTCGTGATCCGGCCGATGAATTACCTCGCACTATCATACGACCATCGCATCATCGACGGCCGCGAAGCGGTGCTGTCGCTGGTGGCGATGAAAGAAGCGCTGGAAGATCCGGCGCGGCTTCTACTGGATATTTGAAGCGGCGATTGATTCTCGTGATTAAGTGATTAAGTGATTAAGTAATTAGGTGACTGGGTGATGCAAATGTACGAATTCCCCGTGATCATAATCACTTAGTTACCTAATCACTCATCACCCGTTACCATTTACCAATCACATATCGTTCCTGAAAAATGGCTAAAAACTTCGACGTAGTGGTAATCGGTGCCGGTCCCGGCGGGTATATTGCAGCGATCCGTGCCGCCCAGCTTGGCCTGCAGGTTGCCTGTATCGATGAGTGGAGCACGCCCGAGGGCAAACCCGCGCCGGGCGGCACCTGCACCAACGTCGGCTGCATTCCGTCGAAAGCGCTGCTGCAGTCGTCGGAAAACTTCGACCATGCCGGTCATGCCTTTGCCGACCACGGCATCCAGATCAAGAATTTGTCGATGGATGTCGCGCAGATGCTCGCGCGCAAAGATAAAGTTGTAAAACAGAATAATGACGGCATCCTCTACCTGTTCAAGAAAAACAAGATCACGTTTTTCCACGGCACCGGTGCTTTTGCCGGCGGTGGTGCGGGGGCCTGGCAGATCCAGGTGTCGGGCAAAAGCGCGGAAGTGCTGACCGCCAAACAGGTGATCATTGCCACGGGTTCGAACCCGCGCGCCTTGCCCGACATGCCCTTTGATAACAAGCTGGTGCTCGACAATGCCGGCGCGCTGACCATTGCCGAAACGCCGAAAAAACTCGGCGTCATCGGTGCCGGCGTCATCGGCCTCGAAATGGGCAGCGTATGGCGGCGGCTGGGCTCTGAAGTGACCGTGCTCGAAGCGCTGCCGGCCTTCCTCGGTGCGGTGGACGAGCAGGTGGCCAAGGAAGCACTGAAGGTCTTCACCAGGCAGGGCCTCGACATCAAGACGGGGGTCAAGGTCGGCAAGATCACGGCGAAGAAAAACGTCACGGTTGAATACACCGATAATGCCGGCGCAGCGCAGACGCTGGTCGTGGATAAATTGATCGTCTCCATCGGCCGCCTGCCGAATACCCAGGGCCTGAACGGCAAATCGGTGGACCTTAAGATCGATGAACGCGGTTTTGTCGCCGTCGATGGCGATTGCAAGACCAATCTGCCGGGCGTGTGGGCGGTAGGTGACGTGGTGCGCGGGCCGATGCTTGCGCATAAGGCCGAAGAAGAGGGCGTGGCGGTGGCCGAGCGTATTGCCGGCAAACACGGTCATGTCGATTTCAACACCGTGCCCTGGGTGATCTACACCTCGCCGGAAATTGCCTGGGTCGGCAAAACCGAACAGCAGTTGAAGCAGGAAGGCGTCAAATACCGCGCCGGCTCCTTTCCGTTCATGGCCAATGGCCGCGCCCGGGCCTTGGGTGACACGACCGGTTTCGTCAAATTCCTCGCTGAGGAACGTACCGACCGCATTCTCGGCGTGCACATCATCGGGCCGATGGCTTCAGAGCTGATTGCCGAAGCGGTGGTGGCGATGGAGTTCGGCGCATCGTCCGAGGACATCGCGATGATCTGCCATGCGCACCCTTCACTGTCTGAGGCGATGAAGGAAGCGGCGCTGGCGGTCGACAATCGAACTCTGAATCTGTGAACGAGTGAACGAGTGAACGGGGGAACTGGTGAGCGGGTGAACGGGTGAGAATCCCATACATCCGTTTGCATGCCGTTGCCGCGGCATGATCGCCATGTCCCGACCTGATTTCCTGACATTCCTCCGCGAACGCGCTGCGGAGCATGGCTTTACGCCGGATGCCGCGCAACTCGCCGCCGCCCGAGAACTGCAGCGTGTGCAGGCCAATTTGCGCAGCCGGCAGCGCAGCGGGTTCTTCAGTTTCCTCAATCGCAGCGGCCCCATCCGCGGCGTTTATCTGTGGGGCGGAGTCGGCCGCGGCAAAAGTTTCCTGATGGACAATTTTTTTGCCTACGTCCCCGACGTCAGCAAAAAACGCGTGCATTTCCACCGCTTCATGCAGGAAATCCACAAATCGCTGTTCGCCCTCCAGGGCCGGGAAGAGCCAATGGCACTGGTGGCCCGCGATATCGCAGCCGAGGTGCAACTGCTGTGCCTCGATGAATTCCACGTCACCGACATCACCGACGCGATGCTGATGCGGCGTCTGCTCGAAGGCCTGATGGCCGAAGGCGTGATATTGCTGACGACTTCCAATTTCGCGCCGCAGGAACTCTATCTGCACGGCCTGCAGCGCAAGCAGTTCCTGCCGGCGATCAACCTGATCCTCGATCGCATGACCGTAGTCAATATCGATGCCGGCACCGACTACCGGCTGCGCGAACTGGAAAAGGCCGGCACTTATCACACCGGCATCGATGCCGAGCGCCGCATCGATGAGGCTTTCGGTCATATTGCTGGTGGTGCCGATGATAATGCACCGCTGGACATTGAAGACCGGCTGATCCGCGTGCGGCGCCAGGCGCCAGGCATCGCCTGGTTCGATTTTCCCGAACTGTGCGCTGGGCCGCGCGGCAAACCCGATTACATCGAACTCGGACGGCGTTATCACACCATCCTGATTTCCGGCGTGCCGCGCTTCAGCGAAGCCGATGGCGACCAGTTGCGGCGGTTTGTGTGGCTGGTCGATGAGTTCTATGATCGGCGGGTGAAGCTGATGCTGGCCGCTGCGGTGCCCGTCAATGAGCTGGTGGCTGATGCCACCGACAGTGACGGGTTCCAGGCGCATCTCAACGCCTCGCTGAAGGAACGATTGGCGAGCCGGTTGACGGAGATGCAGACGCGGCAGTATTTGTCACTACCCCATTTGCCCTGAGCCCTGTTTTTTGCGTCAGAACTTTTAATTAACGGCGAAGAGAGTTAACGCAAAGGCGCAAAGGAAGAAGAGAGACGCAAAGAACGGCAAAGCCCATGAACTCCTTTGCGTCTTTGCTTTATCTTTGCGATCTTTGCGTTAAGGTTTTTGACTCAACTGTGCAGAATTCAAGATTTCCCGAGGTTCCATGACACATTGCAAATCCTGCGGAATATTCAATGAAAACAATAAAAAGCGTTAACGCAGAGACGCAAAGGAAGAGGAGAGACGCAAAGAACGGCAAAGCCCAGGAACTCCTTTGCGTCTTTCCTTTATTTTTGCGACCTTTGCGTTAAGGTTTTTCACTCAACTGTGCAGAATTCAAAATTTCCAAGGGTCCTATGACACACGCCAAAACATACAGAATATTTAATGAAAACAATAAGATAGAGGGTCGAATTTGCGACGTTCCGGTGGCCGACATTGGCCGCGGCGAAGTGGTGTTCCGCACCGCCTATTCCAGCGTCAATTTCAAGGACGCGCTGGCCGCTACCGGCGTCGGCGGCAAAATCATCCGCAACTATCCGCTGATCGGCGGCATCGACGCCGCCGGCACGGTCATCAGTTCCAGCGATGCGCGGTTCAAGCCCGGTGACGAGATTATTTGCACCAGTTACGACATGGGCGTTGCGCATGACGGCGGCTTTGCCGAAGTCTGTCGTGTGCCAGCGGACTGGGTGGTGCCGCTGCCCAAAGGCCTGACGCTGTTTGATGCGATGGCACTGGGCACGGCTGGTTACACCGCCGGGCTGGCCGTCGAACTGCTGGAATTGAATGGCATGGCGCCGAACAATGGCCGCGTGCTGGTCAACGGTGCCACCGGCGGCGTGGCCAGCTTGGCCATCGACATGCTGGCGGCGCTGGGTTACCCGGTGACGGCAGTGACCGGCAAGGCGGCGGAGCATGATTTCCTGCGTAAACTGGGTGCCGCCGAAATCCTCGATCGCGCGACTATCGATTTCGGCACCCGCCCGTTGGAAAAGCCGCTGTGGGCTGCCGCCTTCGATTCAGTCGGCGGCGAACAACTGGCCTGGCTGACGCGCACCATGCAGCCGCAGGGCCTGATCGCCAGTTTCGGCAACGCCGGCGGTATCGAACTCAAAACCAGCGTGCTGCCGTTTATCCTGCGCGGCGTGCGCCTGATCGGTGTCGATTCGGCGGTGACGCCGATGCCCTTGCGCCGCCGCGTGTGGGCGCGGCTGGCCAGTGACTTGAAGCCGCGCCACCTGGCCGACATCGCACAGGAGATCAGTCTTGCCGACCTGCCGGATTATTTTGCGCGCATGATCAAAGGCGCCATCCGCGGCCGGGCCGTGGTCAGAATCCCGTAAGACTCTTCAGGGCTCTGCGGGCGATAATGCCGGCTGTGGCACTCCACCCAAAAACCGGGGGCCGCAGCCGGTTACCACAGGAGGAGATATGGGCGCGTATGCGGATCTGCATCGTCGGTCGATTACTGACCGCGAATCGTTCTGGACTGAAGAGGCGCGGCGCATCCACTGGCACCGCCGTTTCGACCAGGTGCTCGATTACAGCCGGCCGCCGTTTGCGCGCTGGTTTGTCGGCGGGCTGACCAATCTCTGCCATAACGCGCTCGATCGCCATCTCGCGACGCGCGGCGAGCAGCCGGCGCTGGTCTATATCTCCACCGAAACCGACAGCGAAAAAAGTTATACCTACCAGGAGCTGCATGCCGCGGTGAATGTCATGGCGGCGGTGATTGCCGCGCAGGGCGTGGGCCGCGGGGACCGGGTGCTGCTCTACATGCCGATGATTCCAGAGGCGGTGTTCGCGATGCTGGCCTGCGCGCGGCTGGGCGCGGTGCATTCGGTGGTGTTCGGCGGCTTTGCCGCGGCGAGTTGTGCCACGCGCATCGACGATGCAAAACCGAAGCTGCTGATTACCGCAGACGCCGGGCTGCGCGCCGGGCGTGCGATCCATTACAAGCCGCTGGTCGATGAGGCAATGCGGCTGGCAAAACATCCGCCGCAGAAAGTGCTGGTGGTCAACCGCGGCATCGACAAGGATTGGGCGCTGGTGCCGGGGCGTGACCTTGATTATGCGGCGCTTGCCGTGCAGCACGCCGGCGCCCAGGTGCCCGTCACCTGGCTGGAGTCGAGCGAGCCGTCCTACATCCTCTATACCTCCGGCACCACCGGCAAGCCGAAGGGCGTGCAGCGCGATACCGGCGGTTATGCCGTGGCGCTGGCAAGTTCGATGGAACGCATCTACGGCGGCAAACCCGGTGAAACCATGTTCACCACCTCGGACGTCGGCTGGGTGGTGGGGCATTCGTACATCGTCTACGGCCCGCTGATCCACGGCATGACCACAATCCTCTACGAAGGCCTGCCGATCCGCCCTGACGCGGGCATCTGGTGGAAAATCGTTGCCGATAAAAAAGTCAGCGTGATGTTTTCATCGCCGACTGCGGCGCGGGTGCTGAAAAAACAGGACCCGGCATACCTGAAAAAATACGACCTGTCATCGCTGAGGTACCTGTTCCTCGCCGGAGAGCCGCTCGACGAGCCCACGCATCGCTGGCTGCATGATGCGCTGGGCAAACCGGTGATCGATCACTACTGGCAGACCGAAACCGGCTGGCCGATTCTGTCGCTGGCGCCCGGTGTCGAGCCGGCGCAGGTCAAATACGGCAGTCCGGGTTTTCCGGTATACGGCTACGACCTGAAACTGCTGCGCGAGTCGGACGCTACCGAGGCCGGTCCGGATGAGAAGGGTGTGCTGACCATCACGCCGCCGCTGCCGCCGGGCTGCATGAGCACGATATGGGGTGACGATACGCGTTTTGTCGAAACCTATTTCCGCACCTTTCCTGACAAATTGCTGTATTCAACTTTTGACTGGGGCGTGCGCGACACCGATGGTTATACCTTCATCCTTGGCCGCACCGATGACGTGATCAATGTCGCCGGCCATCGCATCGGCACCCGTGAAATCGAGGAAGCCGTGCAGGCCCATGCCAATATTGCCGAAGTTGCGGTGGTCGGCGTTGCGGATGCCGTCAAAGGCCAGATGCCGCTGGCGTTTGCGGTGGTGAAGGATGCGTCAAAGATTGATACCGATGCCGGTCGCGCAGCACAGGAGCAGGAGATCATGGCGGTGGTGGATCGCCAACTCGGCGGCATCGCGCGGCCGCGGCGCGTGTTGTTCGTCACCCTGTTGCCGAAGACACGCTCGGGCAAGCTGCTGCGGCGGTCGTTGCAGGCGCTGGCCGAGGGACGCGATCCGGGTGACCTCACCACCATCGAGGATCCGGCGGCGCTGGAACAGATCCGCAGTGCGCTGCGCACCTGAATAAACCGTGCGACAAACAGGACTACAGGGAAAATTATGCATAAACTATTGTTTTTATTAATATTTATTTCGTCTGGTATGCATGCTGCCGATTACCCGACACGACCGATACGCTTGGTGGTGGCGTACGCGCCCGGCGGCACCACGGATTTCGCGGCACGCGTGATGGCGCCGAAACTCAGTGAACTGCTCGGCCAGACCGTCGTCGTTGATAACCGGCCCGGCGCGGGTTCCATCCTCGGCACCGATCTGGTGGCCAAGGGTGCGCCCGACGGTTACACGCTGCTGATGGCTGATACAGCCTTCGGCATCACGCCCGCGATCTACGACAAACTGCCGTTCAATGCGCAGAAGGATTTCGCCACCATTACGCAGATCATGAGTGTCGGCAACGCACTGGTGGTGCATCCGGCAGTGGCGGCGCGCAGCGTGCGCGATATCGTCGAACTCGCCAAAGCGAAACCGGGTCAGTTGACTTACGGCTCCGGCGGCGTCGGCACACCGCTGCACATGGCCGGCGAACAACTGAAAGTCGCCGCCGGCATCAACTTGCTGCATGTGCCGCACAAGGGCGCGGCGCCGGCGATGACGAGTCTGCTCGGCGGCCAGATCACCATGGTGTTTCCGACGCTGACCCTGGCAGTGCCGCAAGTCAGATCGGGCAAGCTGCGCGTGCTGGCGGTGACCAATGCCAGGCGTGTGGCATCGCTGCCGGATACCCCGACGACGCAGGAAGCGGGTTACCCGGCGGTCAATGCGACGTCCTGGTTCGGGCTGGTGGCGCCGGCGCGGGTGTCCAAGGCCATCCAGAGCCGGCTGGCCAGCGCAGCGGCCAAAGTCGTGGTGATGTCCGATGTGCGCGAGCGCATCGACGCGCAGCAGGGCGAAGTGGTCGGCAGCACACCCGGTGAATTCGCGCAGTTCGTGGCGGTTGAAATCAGCAACTGGACGAAAATCGCGAAGGCTGGAAACATCAGGGCGGATTAAATTTTTGCAGCAGTCGCTTAAAATAATTGAAAATTTATTTCACCGCGACATGATTGCTTTTGCACCAATATGAAGTTGCCCGCACCATAAGCGTGCGGGCGAAGAATGTTGCGTGTTCTGGTTTAGAATCGAAGTGTAGTTAACCATTTCATTCGAGGCCAAGGTCATGCAATTGATACAGAATCAAGTCGTAAAAAGTTTTCCTGCGTTGTTGATGCTGTCTGCGCTGTTGTCTGTTTCCGCTGCGACGCACGCACAGACATATCCGGAAAAGCCCATCCGTGCCATCGTGCCCTTCGTCGCCGGTGGACCGACTGACATCATGGCGCGCGCGCTGGGCCAGAAACTGTCGGTTGCTTTCGGTAAACAGATCATTATTGATAACCGCGCCGGCGGTGGCGGCCTGATCGCGGCGACCATGGCCAAGGAAGCGCCGGCTGACGGTTACACCATTTTTTTCGGCACCATCAGCACGCTGGCCACCAACGTCGCGACCAGTAAAAAACTGCCTTATGACCCGACCAGAGATTACGCTCCGATCACGCTGACGGCCTCGAATCCCTATTTTATGGTGGTGCATCCTGCGGTTCCCGCGAATTCCCTGAAAGAATTCATCGCGCTGGCCAAAGCAAAACCGGGTCAGATCAATTACGCCTCGTCGGGCGCCGGCGGCGGTTCGCATATGGCGATGGAAATGTTCCGCACCATGGCCAAACTCGATATGGTGCACATTCCCTATAAAGGCTCCGGCCAGTCGATTACCGAGGTGATGTCGGGACAGGTGCAGATGACCTTCATCCAGCCCTCGATTACCATCCCCCAAGCCAGGGCCGGCAAGCTGAAGGTGCTGGCCGTGACCGGCAAGAACCGCCTGGCCTCGTGGAAAGAGGCGCCGCCCATCGGCGACGTGGTGCCCGGTTACGAGGCGACTTCGTGGCAAGGCGTGCTGGCTCCTGCCGGAACACCCAAACCCATCATTGACCGGCTTCACGCGGAAATTGTCAAAGCCCTGAATTCTCCGGAAATCAGCGGGCGGCTCATTGCCGAGGGGTCTGAAATCGGCGGCATTTCTCCGGAAGAGTTCGGCCGTCATATCCGGGCCGAAATCGCAAAATGGAAAAAAGTGGTGAAGGACGCGAATATCCAGGTTGAGTAAGATCGCAAGGATGCAAAATGAAAAACGGGCCACGGCCCGTTTTTCATTTTTGGCCGGCGATCAATGATCCGGAACAGAACCGGTGTGAGGCGTGAATTCGACACTGCTTTAGTTTATTGTCCGGTTTGTATTTTGAGATGGATTCCTGCTCATGACAGCAACTGAAAAAAATCTGGCGGTACAGTCAGTGCGCAACGGCCTGGGGATCGTCGCCTTGAAAGCGTTTGCGCCCGGCGCCACCGTTTGCCAGGTCAGGGGCAGGGTGGTCAGCGGTGAGGCGGTGTGGCGGTACTGGGACACCGATCCCCGGCGCGGTGAAAACTGTTTTCGCTACGACGCCGATCATTACCTTGATCCCGAGGGCGAAATCGGCGCCTATGCCAATCACTCCTGCAATCCCAATGCCGGCATCGTCAAAACCGGCCGGCGGCTGCTGCTGCAGGCGATCCGGCCCATCGCCGCCGGCGATGAAGTCACGCATGACTACTCGACGCTGCTCGGTGCGGACGACGTCTGGAAAATGACATGCAACTGCGGAGAAACCGGCTGCCGGAAGGTGGTCCGCAGTTTCAGCAAGCTGCCGGCAGCAACGCTGCGCCGTTACCGGAGGCTGGGGATTATTCCGGATTTTATAATGGAGACCGGTTAAGATGGTTCGAAGGCCTGAGTTCAGTTCAAGCTTCGAACAAGTCTTAGCAAACCATAACCGGAGATGAAAATGATGAATTTCAAAAAGAGCGCCGTGATCGTATTGGCGATGGCTGTGCTGATGGCGGGTTTGTCAGGTTGCAAGAAGGAAGAGGGCCCGGCTGAACGCGCCGGCAAGTCACTCGACAATGCGGTGCAAAAAGCCGGTGAAAAAGTCGAACAGGCCGGTGAGAAAATCCAGGATGCCGCCAAGGATGCGAAAAAATAAGATTGGAACGGCTTTGCAAGCATAAAAAAGGGGGCGCGATGCGCCCCTTTTTGTTTTTCTTGCCGGGTTACAGCGGCCGGACCATCACCTTGCGCCACTTGATGGGGCCGCCCGGCGCATCTTTCGGACCGTTGGCGAATTGCAGCGAGAACGGGCCCTCTGCAAACTTGCTGTTCACGGTGCTGACGGTCACGTTGCCGTTGAACTTGACCGTCAATTCCGGGCCATTGGCGTAGATCTCGTAGGTGTTCCATTTGCCGCCGGCCTTGGGAAAGGGTGCCTTGACCTGGGCGAAATCGACGATGGCACCGGTGCTGTATTCCTGGCCGGGGCGCTGGTCGTAGATGTTCACCTCATATGAACTGTCGGCGCCGATTTTCTTGGGATCAGATGCGCGCATGAAAATGCCGCTGTTGGTCGTGGTGTCTGCCCAGAACTCGGCATAGATCTCGAAATTCCTGTAAGAGTTTTTGGTGACGAGATGCGAGGAGCCCTTGCCCTTGTCGGCAACGATGGCCCCGCCCTCGGCACGCCAGTTGGCATCACCGATGCGGTTGAAATTCTCGAGACCTTTGTCTCCGTCAATCAGCGTGATCCAGCCTGGTGAAGATGTGCTGGCGCAGCCGGCGACCAGCAGTGCGGCGGCAACCAGAACAATCGCATACAGTCGTTTCATTTTTTACTCCTCCCGGATTTCCGGCGATCGGACGATCGTCAGGAATGGCGATTCTGCGCTGCTCTATGACGTTGTCAACCGCTGAAAATGCTGCACTGCAGGATTGCTTCAAGTGCGGAAATGCGCCGTCGCTTCCTCTTCCGCGCGCTGTTTGATCTCGTAAGCCATCGGATTTTTCATTTCTTCAAGGATATGGCCGACCAGACCGATGGCGCGCGCCAGCACGCCGATGCCGCGGACGATTTTCCACGGCAAGCGCAACTCACTCGCAATTGCAGCGATGGCGCCGGTGGCGTTGACCGGCAGTGATTTGCCGTAGACCTTCCCGGCCTGTGCGCCGACCTTTTGCATCAGCCTGACATAGGGGCCGTCGTAACCCTGTTCAGCGGCAATCGCAAACAGGCGCGGCGCGCGCGGATCCACCGGCTTGTGCAGCGTGTGGCCGATGCCGGGAACGATCTGTTTGCGCGAATGGAAACGTTCGACGATCTGGATCGCCAACTGGTCGAGGTCAGCATCCGCAGCCGCAGCTGCTGCCGGATCAGGCAGAGCCTCCTGCAGCATGCGCGCCGCGGTTTCCATGCTGCCGACAAATACGCTGCCCAGTCCGCACAGACCGGCGGCAACCGCGGCCTGCATCGCCTCCGGCGCGCCGGTGTAGGTCATGCGTGCGGCAATTGAACTGGGCGTCAGGCCATGCTCGACCAGTGTCACCGCGATGGCGTTGAACATTACCGATTCGCGCGGCGTCGGCAGGCGGTCGGTTATTTCGAGGAAAGCCATGTCGCCCAGCGACAACTTGCCGAGTATTTCGCTGCACAGGTCGTAGCCCTTGACGGTGATGCGGTCGACCGCGCTCCAGGCGATGTCAGTGCGTATGGATTTGCGTTTTGCCATTTTTTCGGTCCCGGGTTGATTTGGGTCAATCAAGCTTAGCATCGGCGTGAAAGCGGTGCATTTTTTGCATCGGAGCGGCAGTATTCAATTTAAAATGGGCTATCTGTTCGCGCATTCCTTCGGAGTCCATCATGCAAATGCCCGCAAAAAAAACCGCACCTGCGCTTGCCGCCGCCAGTGCAACCCAAACCCTCAGTGCTTTCCTGTCTTCCATTCGTTACGAAGATCTGCCGCAGGCTGTTGTCGCACGCACCGAAGACCTGTTCCTCGACTGGTTTGCGTCGGCATTGGCCGGCAAGGGCGCACGGCCGGTATCGGTAATCGATGCCTTTGCCGCAGCGATGGGGCCGAAAGAAGGCGCTGCCGAAAATCTGCTGACGCGCAAACGCACCTCGCCGTTTTTTGCGGCATTGGTCAACGGCGCGGCTTCACATTTTGTCGAGCAGGACGATCTGCACAACAGTTCGGTGCTGCATCCGGGCACGGTGGTGTTCCCGGCGGTGCTGGCTGCGGCGCAGGAAGTGGGTGCAAGCGGCCAGGAACTGATTGCGGCCTCGGTCGCGGGCTACGAATGTGGCGTGCGCGTTGGCGAATTCCTCGGCCGTTCACACTACAAGGTGTTCCATACCACTGGCACCGCGGGCAAGCTTGCTGCAGCTGCCGGTGTCGCGCATGTACTGAAACTCGATGCCGACAGGATGCAGCATTGTCTCGGTTCAGCCGGCACCATGGCGGCGGGATTGTGGGAATTCCTGCGCGATGCAGCGGACTCGAAACAGTTGCATACCGCCAAGGCCGCGGCGGATGGCCTGATGGCGGCGTACATCGCCCGCGACGGTTTCACCGGTGCCCGCGAAATATTCGAAGGCAAGCAGGGCATGGCGGCAGGCATGTCCAGCGATGCCGATGCGCGCTGGCTGACCGATGGCCTGGGCACGCGATGGGCAACCACGGAAACTTCGTTCAAGTTTCATGCCTCGTGCCGGCACACCCATCCGGCGGCTGATGCGCTGCTCAAGCTGATGCAGCAGCACCAGTTGAAGGCTGACGACATCGTGAAAGTTAACGCCCATGTGCATCAGGGGGCGATTGATGTCCTCGGGCCGGTCACCGATCCGCAGACCGTGCACCAGTCCAAGTTCTCGATGGGCTTCGTGCTCGCGCAGATTGCCGTGCTGGGCCGCGCTGCACTCGCGGATTTTACTGAAATATCGTTAAAAAACAATGAGATACGTAAATTTCATGATTGTGTGAGCATGGTGCTTGATCGCGAGGTGGATGCCGCTTATCCCAAGCGCTGGCTGGGCCGGGTGTCCGTTGAGACCCGCGATGGGCGCAGGCTGGAGTGCCGCGTCGATACGCCCAAGGGTGATCCCGACAACACGCTGTCACGCGCCGAACTTGAAGACAAGGCGCAGCGCCTGGTGGCGTATTCGGGTGCGGCCACGCCGGAAGAAGTGCGGCAATTGATTGCGCGCATCTGGCACCTGCGCCAGGAAAGCAGCGTTCGCGATTTTCTGGCGGGCCGCTAAGTGCCGCAAGCGATCGTTCTGCCGATGCGCCGCATTCTGACGATTGTGGTGGTGGTGGCAGCCATTGCCGTGCTGGCATTTGTGGCGTTGCGGCCGAAGCCGGTCGCGGTGGACATCCTGACGCTGGCTGCGGTGGATGTACAGACCAGCGTGGTGGCCAGTGGCCGTGTGCTGCCACCGGCCAAAGTCGAAATCGGCGCCACCATCACCGGGCGCGTCGAAAAAGTATTGGTGCGCGAAGGCGCACGGGTTGTCGCGGATCAGTTGCTGGTCGAGCTCGAGCGGGGCGAGCTGGGCGCGGTGGCAGCGCAGTCGCGTGCCGCCGTGGCCCGGGCCCGGGCCCGGGTCAATTCGGTAAAGACACTGGCGCTGCCGACCGCAAATGCCGCTCTGGATCAGGCCGAGGCGAATCTGCGGGTCTCCGAACGCGAAGAGCAGCGTACCCGTGAATTGTTTGCCAAGGGTTTCATCAGCCGCGCCCGGGTTGATGAAGTCGAACGTCAACTGAATGTCGCGCGCAGTCAGGTCGCCAGCGCGCGGGCACTGGCCGCTGCCCAGACGGTGAGCGGGGCGGAAGCACTGCAGGCGCAAAGTCAGTTGATTGAAGCGGAAGCCGCGCTCACGGCAGCGCAAGCCAAGCTTGCGCAGACGCGCATCCGCGCGCCGGCAGCAGCTGTGGTGCTGGAGCGCCTCATCGAGCCCGGGGATATTGCCCAGCCGGGGCGGCGAATGATGGCCCTGGCGTTCGACGGGCCGGTACGGCTGATCGTGCAGGTTGATGAGAAAAACCTGCCGTTGATCAGGACGGGGGCTGTAGCAACGGCTGCCGCCGATGCATTTCCGAACGAGCGTTTCGAGGCGGTGGTGAATTACGTATCGCCGGGCATAGACGCTGCGCGCGGCACGGTGGAACTGCGGCTCGATGTGCCCAAGCCGCCGGCGCTGCTCAAGTCCGACATGACCATCGCCATGGACCTGCAGGGTCCCTTGCTGAAGCAGGTCATCATGCTGCCAGCCGACGGCGTGCGGCAGTTGCAGACCGATGCGCCTTGGGTGCTGGTCGAGCGTGACGGCGTTGCAGTAAGGCTGGCCGTGCGCACCGGCTTGCAGGCCCAGGGGCGCGTTGCAATCATCGAGGGCCTTAGAGCTGGTGAGCGCGTGATCATGAATCGCGACGTGGATGCCGGTGCCCGCGTCCGCGACCTGCGATGAACGCTCTGGGGTTCGAACTGACGGTAGCCTTGCGGTTCCTGCGCGAGGGGCGCATGCAGACTGCGTTGACTATAGGTGGCGCTGGAATTGGCGTTGCGGTCATTTTTTTCATTACCGCGGTTCTGGCCGGGGTGCAGGCGGATCTGATCAGACGCGTAACCGGCGCACAACCGCATATCGTGGTGAAACCGCCCGAAGAGACGGTGGCGCCCCTGATTGCCGGCGGCATCGAGTTGCCGCGCATCTTTGCCCTGCAGGCGCGGCCGCAGCGGCTGACCACTATCGATGGCTGGCAGTCACTGCTGCAGGCCGTGGAGCAGACCAAAGGCGTCAGCGCGGTGGCGCCGGTCGCATCGGGTTCGGCACTGGGCATCAAGGGTGATGCCTCGCGCTCGGTGATACTGCTGGGCACGGAGCTGGAGCGCTACCTGCGCGTGGTGCGCCTTGACGACAAGGTCAGCTCCGGGGTGCTGCAACTCGGTCCGGGCGATGCCCTGATCGGCATCGAGCTGGCAAGGGATCTGGGTGTTGTGCTCGGCGACCGTTTCCGCGTGCAGTCCGCGCAGGGTGGCAGCGAAGTGTTTCGTATCCGCGCGTTGCTCGATCTCGGCTCGCGTGAGCTGAACCGCCGCTACGTTTATACCGACTTGCGTGCTGCCCAGAGCCTGCTCGGCATCCCCGGCCGCGTAACCAACCTTGATGTCTCGGTGCTGGAGATGATGAAGGCAGAAGAAGTGGCGCGCCGGTTGCGTACGCAATCCGGCCAGCTGATCGAGGACTGGATCCAGACCAACACCTTCATTTTTACCGCGATCAACAACCAGAACATCATGACCACGTTGATCAAGGTATTTATTTCGATCGTCGTGGTGCTGGGTATTGCCAGCGTACTGGTGGTGTCGGTGGTGCAGAAGCGCAAGGAAATCGGTATCCTGCGCGCGGTCGGCGCAACGCGACAACAGATGCTGCGCGTGTTCCTGTGGCAGGGGGTCATCGTCGGCGTGGCGGGTGCGTTGCTGGGTTCAGCTCTGGGTTTTCTGCTGATCGTGGTGTTCAGCCATGTCTTGCGCGATGCCGAGGGCCGGGCACTGTTTTCGCTGGATTATGATATTCAGCTGATCGGCATTACTGTCCTCGCTGCCGCCGTGCTTGGCCTGCTCTCCGCGGCCCTGCCAGCCCGCAACGCCGCGCGGCTGGATCCCGCGCAGGCCATCAGAGGTTGAGCGATGGCCAGCGGCGAACCACTGGTACGGCTGCAGGGATTGCGCAAGACCTACAACGCGGGCCTGCCTAATGCGGAGGAAGTGCTGCATGGCATTGACCTCAGCATACAGCCGGGTGAATTCACTGCGTTGATCGGACCTTCGGGGTCGGGTAAAAGTACGCTGCTGAACAGCATCGGCTTGCTCGAGGGCGCCTCGGGAGGCAGCTACCACCTTTCAGGTCGTGATGTGACCGACTTCAATGACGATGAGCGCACCTGCGCCCGCCATGCAGTGCTCGGTTTCATTTTTCAGTTTCACCACCTGCTGCCGGCATTCACGGCACTGGAAAACGTGATGATGCCGGGGCTGATCGGCCAGCGGCGCGGTATTGGCGTTGGTGACAGCCTGCGGCCGGCCACCGATTTGCGCGCACGCGCTGCAACGCTGCTCGATGCTGTGGGCTTGAGCAAAGCCTATGACAAGAAGCCGCAGGAGCTGTCCGGAGGCATGCAGCAGCGCGTGGCAATTGCGCGCGCACTGGTGCAGGAACCCCAACTGGTGCTGGCTGACGAGCCCACCGGCAACCTCGACACGGCCACCAGCGACAGTATTTTTGCCTTGCTGCGTCGCTTTAACCGCGAATTCGGCACCGCGCTGCTGATCGTCACCCATGATCCGCGGCTGGCTGCGCGCTGCGACCGCATCGTCGAACTGGTGGATGGCCGCATCGCCTCTGACCGGGCGAATACGCCGGCGCTGGGTTGAGCGCCGGGAGGCTGACTTCGCGTCTCGTCAGCCGCGTGCGGTGCCGCATTGCCAGCAGGCGGTGAACTGGCCCTCGCTGGTCTCGCCGCACTCGCTGCATTGCCAGGCTTCGCCGCCGGTGGCGAGGCGCCCCTGCAGGAAATCGCGCAGCAGAAGGTCGGCTTCGGAGTACTGCGCATCATCGGCGATCCATACCGCGCAGATGTCCACCGGCAGTTCGCCCCAGCCGCCGGTGAGGAAATCGCCGCGGACCATGGCGTCGATTCCATGCGACTCGAGGAAGCCGCGGATCAGATGGGCCTCGGTCATGTGCCGGGCGTTGTGCACGCGTTTCATGGGGGGGAGGGTATGTCAGACACTGCACTGCAGCAACCATGCGCACTCGGAAACCCGGACTCCGGGGCGCTATCCACGGGGTAGGAGTTAGCAGGGGGTGCTGGTAACATCGGGCGTTTATTCATCCGCGGGGAGTAAAGTCATGGCGGTATTTCGCGTGCTGAGCGCCGGGGCAGCACAGGCTGTTTGTGAGCAGGTGATCGCGGGTTTACAGCGCGACGGGCATGAAGTCGAGGCCGCATATGGCGCAGTAGGCGCGATGAAGGCCCGTATGGCCGGCGGTGAACCGGTTGATGTCATCATTCTCAGTGCGCAACTGATCCAGGATCTGGTATCCGGCGGATTGATTGTCATATCCTCAGTAACCGACATCGGCAAGGTCGGCACTGGCGTTGCGGTACGCGCCGGTACACCACTGCCCGAAGTGCGCACCCGTGAAGCGCTGCGCGGCAACATCCTTGCCGCCTCGGTTATCGTCTGTCCGGATCCGGCCACGGCGACCGCGGGCAAGATCGTGATGCAGTTGATGCAGCGCCTTGGCGTGGCATCCCAGATCGAGGACCGCATGCAGTTTTTTCCCAACGGCAATGCGGCGATGAACTGGCTCGCGGCGAGCAACGGCAACCTTGAACTGGGCATTACCCAGAACACTGAAATCCTGCCGATCAGTGGTGTCACGCTGGTCGCGCCGCTGCCCGAGGAATTCCAGATGAAAACCATTTATACCGCCGGCGTTGCCGCCCGTGCGGCGCAACCCGAGCTGGCACGTGAATTCGTGCGGCGCCTGACTGCAGCGGAATTCCGGCCCAGCCTGCGCGCTGCCGGTTATGAAATAGATAACTGAAATATCTGAATCGACGACTGAGCAAACCGAAAGTCGAACGTTTGAACCTGAGGAGGGGTAATCATGAACCGCATCGTGCATCTGGCGCTGAAAGTCGAAGACCTGGAAAAAACCACCGAGTTTTACCAGAACGTGTTCGGTTTCAAGGAAGTTGAAACCAAAAAGACGCGTGACCACATCTCCCGCCATCTCACCGACGGTGACCTTGATTTCACGCTGATCAAATACGATGCCGGCACCCAGTCGGCGGAGTCGAAAGCATCCGGCGCTGGGCCGTGCATTCACCACTTCGCGATCGAAGTCGAAGATGTTGAGAAATACGCCGCCGAAATCCTCAAATACGGCTGCACCATCATCAGCGATCCCGGAATCATTCCGGTCAAATTCCGCGCCCCCGGCGGCACCACAGCAGAAATCGTGCCGGTAGGCCGCTACAAGCGAACAAAACGCGACTGAATGTTGCCGTAACAATGCGTTAACTGCAGGAGGAACAAGGCTTGGCGCAATCGAAATGGATCAAAGGCGATGTGATTTCCGGCGCAGTACTGGCCGCGCTGGGCGCGTACATCGTCAGTGAGGCCTGGCGCTGGGACTACAGCACCGCAGAAGGCCCGGGCCCCGGGTTTTTCCCGATCTGGTACGGCATTGCCATGGTGGTGCTGTCGATAGTACTGGTGGTGCGTTCGGGGCTTTCCGCAGCACCCGCGGAAAAAACCGTGGACTGGCCGGGTATCGGGCGCGCACTGACCGTGTGGGCGGCGTTTGCCGTCTGTGTTGCATTGATGAAACCCCTCGGTTTACTGATCGCGCTGGCGCTGCTGACGCTGTTCGTGGTGGCTGTCATGTATGGGCAGTCGCTGAAAGTGGCACTGGCTGTCGCCGTCGGCAATGCCGCCGGTTTTTATCTGGTGTTCGGTCTGGCGCTGCAGTTGAACCTGCCGGCCGGGCCGCTGGGATTCTGAGATGGAAGTCCTGACCAGCCTCGGCCACGGTTTTGCGGTTGCACTCGAGCCGCTGAACCTGTTCTGGTGTTTTGTCGGCGTGTTCCTCGGCACGGCGGTGGGCGTGATGCCGGGCCTCGGCCCCGCAGCAACCATTGCGATGCTGCTGCCGCTGACCTTCAACATGCCGCCGACCACTGCGGTGATCATGCTTGCCGGCATTTATTACGGTGCCAAGTACGGCGGCTCGACCACGGCGATATTGCTCAACGTGCCCGGCGAATCGGCATCAGTGGTGACCTGCCTCGATGGTTACCAGATGGCGCGCAACGGACGAGCCGGTGCGGCATTGGGTATTGCCGCAATTTCCTCCTTTATCGCGGGAACGGTGGGTGTGCTCGGCCTGATGCTGCTGGCGCCGCCGCTGGCGAAGTTCGGGCTGTCCTTCAGTTCACCGGAATATTTTGCGTTGATGGTCATGGGACTGGCGATGGTGGTGCTGCTGGCGGGCAAATCAATGATCAAGGCGCTGCTGGCGATGCTGCTGGGGCTGTGGATTGCCAGCATGGGCATTGACCTGTTCAGCGACGCGTCGCGTTTCACTTTCGGCCAGTCCGAACTCCTCGATGGCGTGGATTTCGTCATTGTTGCCATCGGTGTTTTTGCCCTGGGTGAGGTGTTCGGCAACATGGAAAAACGCGGCGAGGGCACCATGCTGCCGGTGCCCAAGGGGCTGCGCAATCTGCTGCCGACCATGGCTGAATTAAAAGCCTGCCGTTTTGCCTTTCTCAACGGTTCGATCATCGGCTTCATCATCGGCGTGTTGCCGGGCGCGGGCTCGACCATCGCCTCGTTCATTTCCTACGGCGTGGAAAAAGCGGTATCCAAACATCCGGAGAAATTCGGCACCGGCGTGCCCGAGGGTGTGGCTGCACCAGAAGGCGCGAACAATTCGGAAACCGGCGGTGCAATGGTGCCGCTGCTGACGCTGGGCATTCCCGGCTCGGGCACCACGGCGATCCTGCTCGCTGCATTCATATTGTGGGGATTGCGTCCGGGACCGCTGATGATCCAGGAGAACCCGGATCTGTTCTGGGGGCTGGTCGCCAGCATGTATGTCGGCAACGTCATGCTGCTGGTGCTGAACCTGCCGCTGATCCCGCTGTTTGCGCAGATCCTCAAGCTGCGCGAGTACATCCTGTATCCGATCATTTTCGGCATTTCCATCGTCGGTGTTTACGCCGTGTCGGGCAGTCTGTTCGACTGCTGGATGCTGGTGGTCTTCGGTCTGCTCGGTTACGCGATACGGCGGCTGGATTATCCCTCGGCGCCGCTGATACTCGGGCTGGTGCTTGGCGACTCGATGGAACGCGCGCTGCGCCAGTCGCTGATGATGTCGCAGGGCGATCTGGCCATCCTGGTGTCCCGGCCGATCTCGGCAACGATGTTAATTTTGGCCATCGTCCTGCTTTGCCTGCCGCTGTTCCGCAGAGCCAATCAGTGGCGGGTCAAAGCGCTTGAGGAAAATGGTTAATTTCAATTCAGTGAGGAGAAACAAAATGAGATGCAAAATGAAATTGCGTTCATCAATCATTATCGCCGCCTGCGCCGCTACTCTGGCCGCAGCCCCCGCGTGGGCGCAGTTCAAGCCGACCAAGCCGGTTGAATTCATTGTCCATACCGGACCGGGAGGCGGTGCTGACGTGCTGGCGCGCTTCATTGCGCAGACTTTCGAAAAGGAAAATCTGGCGCCGGTGCGTTTCACGGTGAACAACAAATCCGGTGGTGGTGGCCTGACCGCGATGGCCTATGTCGCCGAGAAAAAAGGTGATACTCACGCCATCGCCGTATTCACTGGCAACTGGCTGACCAATCCGCTGACCCGCGCCGAGGCCAAGTTCACCGTCAAGGACATGACTCCGGTAGCTCGCCTGGTGCTGGAACCCGCGCTGATCGCAGTCAAGGGTGATGCGCCATTCAAGACACTGAAGGATTTCATCGAAGCGGCGAAAAAAGCCCCGGGCACCATGAAGCAGTCCGGTGGTTCAATCACCAGCCGCGACAACGTGGTGCGCCAGTTGCTGATGAAGGACACCGGCGCCAACTGGGCCTACATCTCGTTCCCGGGCGGCGGCGAGCGCATCGCCGCGCTGCTCGGCGGCCATGTCAACATGATGGTGGTGGAGCCGCAGGAAGCCGGCGAACACATCAAGGCCGGCAACATGCGCGTGATCGCTACGGTTGCGGACAAGCGCTTGGGCGGATTCCCCAACGTGCCGACGATCAAGGAAGCCGGTTACGACATTCCCAATGTGGAGCAGGTGCGCGGTATCGTGATGCCTGCAGGTGTCGCGCCTGACGTGGTGGCTTATTACGAGGACCTGTTCCTGCGCCTGAGCAAGACCGCGACCTGGCGCAAGTATCTCGAAGAGCAGCAGTTCGAGGACGGTTACATGAAATCCGCTGAACTGGCCAAGTACTTCGATGTGTTTACCGACCAGATGCGCGTCATTCTCAAGGAAGCCGGCGCCAAGGTCGTGCGTTGAAATCTGCCTGAAGCAGTCCCCTGACCGCAGAGGCCATTCCAGCGGGGGATGTGCGGCTGACCGGCTGCCGCCCCCCGTTTTATTTGAAGACTGTGAACCGATGACCGCCAAATTGCCTGAAGTTTCAATTGCCGAACGCCTCGCCGATCAGACGCTGGCGCTGACTGTCGGAAAAATACCCGGGGTGGTACGCGCGCGCGCCGAGGAACTGCTGATTGATGTGATCGGCCTCTGCGTGGCCGCACGCGAGACCGATTACGTGAAAGCGGTCATCGCCGGAGTCGATAGCGGCGGGCCGTGCACTGCCATCGGTCATGCGCAGACATTTTCGGCGGAAGCGGCTGCGCTGATCAACGGCACGGCGACTCACGGTGAAGATTTCGACGATACCTTCGAAGGCGGGCCGGTGCATTCAAGCACGGTGATCGGGCCGGCAGTGCTGGCGGCCGCTGAACGCTTTGGTTGCGACGGCGGTGATGCGTTGGCGGGTTTTGTTGCCGGCGTCGAAACCCTGTGCCGGATGTCGATGGTGATTCCGAAGGCGATCCACAAATCCGGTTTCCATCCGACAGCCGTACTCGGCGCAATGGCGGCGACACTGGCGGTGGCGCGCACGCTGAAGCTGAACAAGCAGCAGACCGTCGATGCGCTGGGCATCGCCGGCAGCATGGCCAGCGGCATCATCGAGTACCTGGCCGAAGGCGCGTGGACCAAACGCCTGCATGCCGGCTGGGCAGCGCAGGTGGGCATACAGGCGGCGCGTTTGGGCCAGCAGGGATTCCTCGGTCCGCGCACGGTGTTTGAAGGTACGCACGGCCTGTTCTACGCTTTTGCCGGTTCTGCCGAAGGCGACTATGACGTGCTGACCCGCGATTTCGGCAAGGACTGGTACACCTCGCGCATCACTTTCAAGCCTTATGCCACGGGCACCATGAACCAGCCGTACGTGGATTGTGCGCTGCGCCTGGCGAAAAAGGGATTCGCCGCGGAAGACGTCACCGATGTGTTGTGCGAAACTGCGGAAGGTTATGTGCACCGGCTGTGGGATCCGCTGCCGTCTAAACATCGCCCGGCGAATGAATACGCGGCGAAATTCAGTGCACCGTTCAACATTGCGGTGGCCTTTGTCACCGGTGGCGCGGGGCTGGCGGCGTTCACCGAAGAAACCGTGCGCGATCCGCGCATTCTCGCGCTGGCGGCCAAGGTGCGTTACGTTGTCGATCCGGACAATCCTTACCCGAAGGCCTATACCGGGCACGTACGGATGACGTTAAAAGATGGCCGTGTGGTGGAAGAGCGCCAGCCGCATATCCGCGGTGGGGTGCAGGAGCCGCTGTCGCGTGCTGACATCGAAGACAAGTTCCGCCTCAATGCGCTGTTCGGCGGCTGGAACGAAAAACAATGCGCGGGATTCCTGCAGTCGGTGCCGGGATTTTTCGCCGGACGACTCGACATGGCGACTTTGCGCAACTGAGATGATTTATAAAAATATAAATAAAATCAAATACTTATAAATAATCCAGGTATTCCTCCAACCCCCACGTACTCGTGGGGGTTGGGTTGAGGGGCGAACGCAATTTCAATTTGTTCACCCCTGTATAAACTGCAGGCAACAGCACACCAACCGGAGGTTTCATGAACAAGCGCATCAATATCGATATCGTTTCCGACGTAGTTTGACCCTGGTGCTTCATCGGCAAGCGCAAGCTGGAAACCGCGCTGAAACAGTTCGCCGAACTGTATCCCGATGAAGAAAAGCCGGCCGTGCGCTGGCTGCCCTTCCAGCTAAACCCCGACCTGCCGGAATCCGGCATTCCGCGTCTGGAATATATCCAGCGCAAATTCGGTGGTGGTGGTCACGCCAAGTACCAGCGCGTCGCCGACGTCGGCAAGACCGTCGGCCTCGACATGCAGTTCGAAAAAATTTCCGTGCAGCCCAACACGGTCAAGGCGCATCTGTTACTGCACCACGCCGGTGAACTCGGCAAACAGGATGCAGTCGCCGAAGCGCTGTTTCGCGCCTACTTCATCGAAGGTGCGAACCTGACCGACCATGCTGTGCTCGCGGATTATGCGGCGCAGGCCGGACTGGATCGCGAACAGACGCTGAAGTACCTGGAGAGCGGGGCGGATGCCGACGTGATCCGCAGTGCTGATATCGAAGCGCGCAATGCCGGCGTCAACGGCGTGCCGTTTTTCATTTTCAACCGCAGCATCGGCATGTCGGGGGCGCAGGATCCTGAGGTGTTGTTGCAGGCGATGCAGCAGGCGCGTGATACAGTCCGGAGCACGTAGTGCCCTGAACCAACCACGATGGTGATTTCCGGTGGCCATGAGCGAATCGACTGTTCATCGCAATGCGCTTGACCTGAATTCGACGCTGAACGAATACCGGCTGGAGTCGGTACTCGGCACCGGCGGTTTCGGTATCACCTACCTGGCCCGGGATACCCATCTTGAGAAGCAGGTCGCGATCAAGGAATATCTGCCCGGCGACCTCGCGGTGCGCGCGCTCGACGGCAGCGTGGTGCCGGTGTCCACCGATCACCAGCACGACTACCAGTGGGGTCTCGAACGCTTCATCCAGGAAGCGCGTACGCTGGCGCGTTTCAGTCATCCGCACATCGTGCGCGTCAACCGTTACTTCGAGTCCAACGGCACCGGCTACATGGTGATGGATTACGAAGAGGGTGAGTCGCTGAGTCAGTTGCTGAAGCGCGCGCCGTTCCCGTCCGAGGTGGAGTTGAAACGCATCCTGCTGCCGCTGCTCGACGGGCTGGCGGCAGTACATGCCGCAAAATTCCTGCACCGTGACATCAAGCCCGGCAATATTTTCATCCGCGCCAACGGCAGTCCTGTGCTGCTCGACTTCGGCGCGGCGCGCGCCAACATCGGCGGCAGCCACGGCATGACCGCGGTGCTGACCCCCGGGTTTGCGCCGCTGGAGCAGTATGCGGTCGACGGCAGGCAGGGGCCGTGGACCGATCTCTACGCCATGGCCGGCGTGTTGTTCCGCGTGGTGACCGGGCAAAATCCGCCCGATGCCGTGAGCCGCCTGCAGGGCGACACCGTGGTGCAGACCCTCGCTGCTGCGCGCGGCCGTTACAGCGAACCTTTGCTGCGTGCCATCGAGTGGGGATTGAAGGTGCAGCCCGAGCTGCGTCCGCAAAGCGTTGCTGAATGGCGGGAAGTGTTCGAGGCACAGGCGCAACTGATGCCGGGAGCGACTGCGCCGGCAGCCACCACAATCCGTCTGCCGCCGCGTCCGTTACCGCCGCGTTCCGATCCGGCTGCCGGCTGGCGCCATCTGGGCATGGGCTTGTTGCTGGTGCTGGCCCTGCTGGTGGGCATCGACTGGCACAGGCGCCATTCGCAACAGGAAACGCAACAAACGCCGCAACAGCCACCCGCTGCGCCTGCAGCGGAATCACTGGCGGCGCCGGCAGTTCCCGCAGCAGATACCGCTCCGGCCGGGGCAGCCGCTGTGCCGCGTGTCGCCGATTCACTGCCGTCGCGCGAGGTGGTGCCTGCTGCCGATCCACGCGATCGGCCGCCGCGGCCGGAACTGGTGCCGGATCGCGTGCGTGGCAGCGCCGAGTTTCGCGGCGCTGACCGTGACGGCGATGGTTATCTGTCGCCGGCGGAAGTGGAAGGGCGTTTCCCGGTCATTGCACGGGAATTCAGCCGGGTCGATCGTGACGGCGACCGGCGCATATCGGCGGAAGAATTTGCCGATCTGCGGCGCATGCAGCAGGAGGGGCGGCGCCAGTTGCCGCCGCGCTGACGCTTCAGCCGCTGTGCTTCTGGCGGATCAGCAGCCGTAGCCCGTAAGGAGCGCAGCGGATTACGGGGTAATCGTGGTCATCCTGTAATGCGCTGCGCTCCTTGCAGGCTACTTGCTGATTTTTCCCGTGCTGACGCTTATAGCGTGAGAAATACGAGTGATTAGCTCGTAGCGGATTAGCCGCACGGCGGCGTAATCCGCCGGATGCAAGGTAGATCTCAATGCCGGTGGCGAACTGCGTTGCAAATCGACTGGCGATCGCCTTGACGTAGATATTAAAAATCAACCGCCTAACCGCTTCGCCACCCTGACAAAATAATCGTCATCCACCTGCAGGCTCCGCGCACCCACAGTACGCCGCGACAGCAGAAAATTCATCCGGGCCGGCAGATTGCGGCGCTCTTCGCCGGTGTGGGTACGTGTCAGCAGTTGTTCAATTTCCCTGAGTTCCGCGCAGGTCTGCAGTTCGCTCGGCAGGCAGCCGGCATTTTTTAATAGCCGATAGGCAGCACGCAGTTCTTCCGGCACCAGTGCCATGTCTACCAACGGCAGCGGAGCACCGGTTCCCGGCAGGTCCTTGAATCCGCCACGTGCCGTGGCTTCGGCAATGTGTTGCTCGGCGAGTGCGTCGAGCAGCGAGGGTGGACCGGGATTGCGCGCGCTTCATGGTTCCAGAAGAAATTCGCGGATGGCAATGATCTGCTCCTCGGCCATCAACACCGGGGCATGGCCGATGCCGGCAAATTCGACGAGACGGGGACAGGGCCCGCGTTGCGTCATCTCCAGCGCATTGTCCCGCGGCAGCACATCCGATTGTTCACCGCGCAACAGCAGCACCGGACACTGCACCGCGTCGTAGTAATTCCACAGCACGATGTCCTTGTCGATGGCCTTGCGGAAAGGCAGCGCGATGGCGGGATCGTAGTTCATGCCCCAGCGGCCGTCGTCGTGTTGTCTGGTGTTGTGTACTGTCATGTGCTGCCACTGCGCATCGCTCAGCGGACCGAAGGGCGCGGACACCGTGCGCACGTATTGTTCGATTTCAGCATAGCTGTCAAAACGTGGATCCATGCCGGCATATTTGCCGATGCGTGCCATGGATTCTTTCGGCACCACCGTGCCGATGTCGTTCAACACCAGGCGCCGGATCGGCGTGTTGGGCTGCGATGCGAGCAGCATGCCGAGCATGCCGCCCATGGAGGTGCCGACCCAGTAAATGGTATTGCTGCCGGTTGCGGTGACACGTGCGATCAATGCCGTCATGTCGGCCATGTACTGCGGATAGCTGTAATCGTCGGCGTTGGGCAGCCAGTCGCTTTTGCCGCGGCCGGCGATGCTGACGCTGACTACACGCAAGTCGTTTTGCAGCGCGGTGGCCAGTGCATCGAAATCACGGCAATTGCGCGTCAGACCGTGTACGCAGATCACCACGCGCGGATTCGCGGCATCACCCCAGTCGGTGTAATGCAGACGATGGAAGCCGCGGCTGTTCAGGCCGTTGATGTAATGATCACTCATGGTCATGGGATGGAATGTTTATAAGCCATTGATTTTATTATACTATTTTATACCGAACAGAATCAGGCTGCCGATGCCGGTGCCGATCATGACAGCCAGATGGAAAAGGCTCCACAGCAGGTAGCGCCGGCCCAACGCATCAGGCACTTCATTGGCGAGCAGGAACAGGCGTTTGTCGCGCGGCCGGCGCAGCAGATGCACACCTTCCACCTGTTTGTTCATCTGCCCGGAGCGTTGCTTGCGGATTTCGCGTGCAGCCTGCAGACGCGCCAGTTCCCATTCCTTCATGTCGATGGTGCCGTCCTTGTTCAGGTCGAAGCGTTCGTTCAGCGTTTTCTGGTCGCGTTTCCAGTCATCGATCAGCAGGCGGATTTCTTCGCGCTCGTCGGCCTGCGCGGAGACGTTGCCGCTGTGGGTGACGAATTCTCCCAGTGCATAGAGCACGGTTTTCGGCAGCACCAGCCATTCGTTGTAGCGGAAACGGTCTTCACGCCAGGATTTGTGTTCGCTGGTGACGACTTCCGCGCCTTCAGGAGAGATCACGCACTGGCCGGTGTCGTCGACCAGCAGGAAATGATCGACGCTGCTGCCTTGTTCGATGGTTTCCCATTTGTTGTCGGATTTTTCCTCTTCGATCTGATAGTGATACCAGCAACAGTGCCGTCCGCCCAGCCGACTGATGACAGGGCTGCCGTCCAGCAGTTCGCCGCGGCCGATCAGCTCGACATAACCCTGCGCAGCGGAGGCGACCTTGGAGGTGGGCAGATCGTGAATCTGGCGGTAACGGCGGTAATTGCCAAGCCAGGCGAAAAAGCTGACACCGCACATCGCCAGCAGCGCCCACGGCCATGCCGCCAGCGTTTCCAATTGGAAGGCAATGACGATGATGATGAAATGCGCGGCACCCGAGAGCCACCACGGGCCGTGCATGCGGGATTTACCGAACATGTCGGACAGCGCTGCGGTTCAGTCCCCGCTCAGGAATTGAACAGTTGCTTGACGTCGACGTCTTTTTTCTCTTCTGCGGTGAACTCCAGCAACTGCGCCTCCTTGAAGTTGAGCAACCGGGCGATGATCACGTCCGGGAACTGTTCGATGCGCACATTGTTGACGTTGACCGACTCGTTGTAATACTCGCGGCGGTCGGCAATGGCGTTTTCCAGACTGGAAATGCGCGTCTGCAATTGCTGAAAGGTCTGGTTGGCCTTCAAGTCGGGGTAGGACTCGGCCAGCGCGAACAGGCTGCCCAGTGCAGAGCGCAAACCACCTTCAGCCTGGCCCAGTGCGGGTATGTTCTGCGCTTCCCGCGCGGTGAACACCTTGGAGCGCGCCTCGATGACCCGCGTCAGCGTGTCCTGTTCGAATTTCATGTACTGCTTGCAGGTTTCAACCAGCTTCGGGAGTTCGTCATGGCGCTGTTTCAGCAGCACATCGATGTTGGCCCAGGCCTTGGTGACGTTGTGCTTGATCTGGACCAGGCTGTTGTAGATGGTGACCGCGTAGGCCGCGATGACGATCAGGATGCCGATGGTGATTATGGTGCCGATGTCCATGGTGATCTCCCTTTGCTTTTTTGGATGCTGGCTGGATTGTATAGCAGGGGTGGTTGTTGAGCGGTGACAAAAGTCAAATTCGCCGGATGCGGTTTGTAGGGCGGATAAGCCGCAAAGCGGCGTAATCCGCCGAATGGGTTTCGGACTGCGGACTTGGCAACACGCCCCCGCAAAAACTCGAGGGCTCAGACAGTCCTCGCCGCCGACCCCTGAACCGGCTGCGCTGCTCGGCGGCTCACAAGGGGAGCGTGGTGGTTGAGCGGCAGTTGTAGCCCGTAAGTAGCGCAGCGGATTACGGGGCTGTGCATGCGGCGCAATGCGCTGCGCTTATTGCGCCCTACGAGTTCTAACGTAGAGCTAACCGGCGCTGCGCGGCATTATCGCGCGGCGTCCGTTTTGAGTACCGAGTTCGGCATCCCACCGCAACGCCATTTCCTACAAGCTCCACAGATCAGTCCGCAATAATCACGTCGTCGATAGGGCGACGCAGGCTGAAAGGCGCTGTGGGGCCGTGACCAAAGCGCACCATGAGAAACGCGTGCTCTCCAGCGAGATTCATCCACGATTCAAACTGCGGGCGCAACAAACGCACCTCTATCGGCTGGTTGATAAAAGCAGTGCGAACATCAAGCGCCGCTGCTTGCAGGGCGAAGCGTTCATAGGCGCGTCCCACTTCGACCCAGGCAGCCTTATCGTTCTGGCTTGAAACAAAGACCGCCACGCCGGCTGAACTTCTGATGTTTATTGCATCGGTCTCGGCTTGACCTTTGGGCGTTAGCACCAGAGCGAAAATCAATTTCGCGAGCCACCTCGGCAATGCCGGTTGGCCGCTCGTGCGCCCAGACAGACCGTCGCCAGTGTTCAGTGCTTCACCGGGATTGAAGCGAATCCAGGAAACAAGTTCGTCTCGAAATGCTCGGTCAGTCAGTTGGGCGACGTTTCCCCGCGTGACGTAGTCAATGACCGTGTTCTTTTGTGCCTCCGACAACAACATGACGGTGCGGACATTCCGACCTTCACCCGCTTTTTTCAGTTTCTCAATCTCCGGTTGTGCGAGTGAGGTGCCGTCATAAGCCATCTTTACGCATTGGCGTTGGGCAATTGCCCGATATAGATCCGCAGCATGTGGCTTGGCGACACTACTCAGATGCACAATAACGCTATCTTCGTCAGGATCGAACTGGACGTCAGCCGAAAAGCCCTGCGCTGCGGCAGCATGAACGATATTCTCGGCAGCGCAGCCCAAGCTCTTGAAGAGGTGACTATCGTCTGGATCGACCACCGGACATCGTCGCGAGAAGTCTGGCAAAACGGTGATGGAGTCTTGCTCGACGCGGAACTTCCAGGGCTGTGTGTTGTGACTGGAGGCCGCGAGCATGGCGCACCGAATGAGCTCTCTGGTATCCAACACGCCGTTCGGCCGCACCATGCCCGCTCGACGAATGTCGCTTGCCGCCTGGTCGTATTCATCGGTCGATACCATCGTGCTTTCTCCTGTAAGCCATCAGAATCAGTGGCTGGTGACGCCGAACGTGTATCGGATGAAAGTTTTAGTTGCCAAATTTAGGTGACAATTTTAGTTGCCATTTTGCATCTGAACAGGGTCTATCACAGGCCGGCACCGCGCCATCCTCAATTACATCCACGCATCAAGATTTACCAAGTATAGGTCACGCTATACCGCACCACAGCCTCCGCCCCCGCAGCAATCTTCACCGGGAACGTAACCGTCCGCGCATCGTCCTTGCGATAGTCCTGTGTCTTGCTGGTGATCTGCCAGTTGCTCCAACGGTAGAGGTTTTCCTTGACCATGACCGTCACGGATTCTTTTTTCTGGTTGCGCACTTTGACTTCGATTTCCTCGGTCATGGTTTTGCGTGAGGTGTCGACTGTGAAGTTGACCTGACGGCGTTCGCCGACGACGTCGAAGGCGGAGCCTAGTTTGATCAGCAGTTGTTCGTTGCGCGGGGTGTGGTCGATGACGTCTTCGCCGATGAATTCGAGGGTTTTGTCAGCATCGTCTAGTTTGGATACACGAATGCGTCCCGCCGGCAGCGGCATGCCCATGTTCTGTTCCTTGGCGTTTTTGAAGCCGAGGTAGACATCGACTTTTTTGTTGCTCTGCACGCCGTAGTTGCGGTCTGTGGCGGGGCTGCCATAGGGGCGCATGCCGGCGGCACCGTAGTACAGCAGATTTTTTTCGCAGGGTACGGCACGGGCGACCGGGAACAGTTCGATCTGTTTGGTCGAGTTGTCGGGCAGTGTGGTGGGGCGGCCCAGCGTGTAGAGGTGGTATTCGAAGAATTCTTTTTCCTCGAAACCCTTGGCGCTCATTTCCGAGGCCATGGCGCGTTGCGCGACCGGCGCGGCATAGATGCGGCCTTGCGGCTGTGCGCGCTGCACGTCGCCAGCGACGAGTTTCAGCCTGGCGTCGGCATAACTGGCGCCGGACTGGTTGATGATGCTGACCCAGGCGGCGACGTCGAGTTTGCAACTGTTGGCGCTGGCGCCTTCCTGGTAGGTCAGGTTGTAGTCGGTCCACCAGGTGATGCCGGCGGTCTGGTAAGACACTTGCGAGTTATGAGTACCGGCGCGGTTGGCGGCGATGTCCCACACCAGTGTCGGACGGGTGATCAGGCCACCGGGGAGTTCCGGAAGGCGCACGCCGGCATTGTTGGGCAGCGTCTGGATGCTGCCGTCGTCGCGTTTCAATACCAGACCGCCGCTGGTCGACAGCAGTGTGCCGGTGAAGGATTCGACGCCGCTGCCGCGCACCTGGTCAACGCTGATGCGGCGGTCGATGTACTTCTCCAGCAGTTTTTGCGTATTGACGAGATCGAACTGGAAATTCTGTTCGATGACGCTGGTGCCGGCGGGGTCGGTCAGGGACTGGAAGCTGACGGTGGTCGGATCGATCAGCGCCGCCACATCGCTGAAACGCACGGCATTGCGGCCGCGATTGAGGTTGATCTCGCGCTGCTGGCGTACCACGGCATAACCGGGCACTGCCAGGCCATTGCCGCCGCCGCGGTAGAGTTCGGGCGGCACGGCGCCGGGCCGCGCGCTGCTGTAGATGGTCAGGGCATTGCCGGTGCTGTCGTTCTGCGCGGAAGCGGTCTGGGGCAGGACGGCGAGAATGGCGGCGGTGAACAAGGAGAGGGGAAACGGTTTCATCGGGGTTCCTTTAAAAGTCGGTCAGCGGCTATAAACGCATCGAATCCGGAAATGGGGTTAAGAGTTAAAAAAAGTCGTCTACAATCGGCCGCCTGATGCATCAGTACATTGTTAAGGAATCAGTATGACCATCAGCACGGTTTGCATTTTTTGCGGCTCCAATACCGGTAAGAACGAAGTTTACGCCGAGACCACGCGCACGCTGGTGCGCACACTCGCGGCAGCCGGCATCAAAATCGTCTTCGGCGGCGGCAAGGTCGGCCTGATGGGCGTGGTGGCCGAAACTGCGCTTGGAGCCAAAGCGCATGTGATCGGCATCACGCCACGACATCTGCTGGAGCATGAAGTCGTGCACAAAGGCCTGACCGAACTGCATGTGGTTGAGTCGATGCATGAGCGCAAGGTGATGATGACCCAGATGGCCGATGCTTTCATTGCGCTGCCCGGTGGCATGGGCACGCTGGACGAAACCTTCGAAGTGCTGACACTGACCCAGTTGGGGGTGCAGCGCAAAGCCTGCGGGCTGCTCAACGTCGCCGGTTTTTATGACCGTTTAGTGGGTTTTCTTGATCATGCCGTGGATGAGCGCTTCATCCGCGTTGAGCATCGCGGGATGATCGTGGTGGAGACCGATCCGCTGCGCTTGCTTGGCAGCTTGCAGAACTGGACCATGCCGGAAGTCAGCAAGTGGATGGACCGCAAGCCGTCCTGAAAGCACTCCGCGCTTTAATGGTCCCCATTAATGGGACCATAAGTAATTTCTAGACAGCGGGCAGTGCCCTGCACCTAAAATGGGCACTTCGATTTCCGAGTGTAATCACCCCTCATGAACGCCCGCCTGCAGTCGACGCCCGATCAGGTCGAAACCAAGAACACCACCTGTTACATGTGCGCCTGCCGTTGCGGTATCCGCGTGCACCTGAAAAACGGTGAGGTGCGTTATATCGAGGGCAACCCCGAACATCCGCTGAATCAGGGCGTGATCTGCGCCAAGGGCGCCTCCGGCATCATGAAGCAGTATTCGCCGGCGCGGCTGACGCAACCGCTGCGGCGCAAGGCGGGCGCGGAACGCGGTGCCGGCGAGTTTGAGCCGATCAGTTGGGACGAAGCTTTCAGTTTGATGGAAGAGCGCCTGCGCAAAATCCGCGCTACCGACCCGAAAAAATTTGCGCTTTTCACCGGGCGCGACCAGATGCAGGCGCTGACCGGCATGTTCGCGCGCCAGTTCGGCACGCCGAACTACGCGGCGCATGGCGGCTTCTGTTCAGTGAACATGGCTGCCGGCATGATCTACACCATCGGCGGCAGCTTCTGGGAATTCGGCGGCCCCGACCTCGACCGGGCCAAACTGTTCGTGATGATCGGCACCGCCGAGGACCATCATTCCAATCCGCTGAAAATCGCGATCTCGAAATTCAAGCGCCGCGGCGGCCGTTTTATTTCAGTCAATCCGGTGCGCACCGGTTATTCGGCGATTGCCGACGAGTGGGTGCCGATCCGTCCCGGCACCGACGGTGCGCTGCTGCTGGCGCTGACCCATGAAATCATCAACACCGGGCTGTATGACCGCGACTTCCTCGCGCGTTACACCAATGCCGGTTACCTGATCAACGTCGATCCGGCGAGCGGGCAGCATGGCACAACCGTGCGCTCGGGTGAGCCGCCGATAGGCGACAATCCGGAACACCAGCACGACCAGCTGTGGTGGGATCGCCATAGCGACCGTGCCGTGCCCAACCACGCGCCCGATGCCGATCCGGCGCTGCTCGGCGACTATCGTCTTGAAGACGGCACTCCGGTAAAGCCGGCCTTCCAATTGCTGCTGGAGCGGGTCAAGGAATACACCCCGGAGTGGGCGGAGGGTGTCACTGGCATACCGGCCGCGCTGATCCGCCGGCTCGCGCACGAAATGGGCATCACCGCGCGCGACCAGAAAATCGAACTGCCAATCGCCTGGACGGATTCCTGGGGGCAGGAACACGACACAGTCACCGGCAACCCGGTGGCCTTCCATGCGATGCGCGGTCTTGCCGCGCATTCCAACGGTTTCCAGACGGTGCGCGCGCTGGCGGTGCTGATGTCGGTGCTGGGCACCATCGACCGTCCCGGCGGGTTCCGCCACAAGGCGCCGTTTCCACGCGCGATCCCGCCGGTGGCCAAGCCGCCGAAGGGACCGGAGGCTGTGCAACCGGACACGCCCCTCGCCGGACTGGCGCTGGGCTGGCCCGCCGGCCCTGATGACCTCAGCGTGGACGCCGACGGTGTCCCGGTGCGCATCGACAAGGCATTTTCCTGGGAATATCCGCTGGCCGTGCACGGCATGATGCACAACGTGATTACCAATGCCTGGCGCGGCGATCCGTACCGCATCGATACCTTGATGATTTTCATGGCCAACATGGCGTGGAACTCGACGATGAACACGGTCGAGGTGCGCAAGATGCTCAATGACCGCGACGAGCAGGGCGAACACAAGATCCCGTTCCTGATCGTCTGCGATGCCTTCCAGTCGGAGATGACGGCGTTTGCCGACCTGGTGCTGCCCGATACGACCTACCTTGAACGTCACGATGTGATGTCGATGCTCGACCGGCCGATTTCGGAATTCGACGGCCCGGCGGATTCGGTGCGTATCCCGGTGGTGCCACCAAAGGGTGAGTGCAAACCTTTCCAGGAAGTGCTGATTGAACTCGGCACGCGGCTGAAGTTTCCGGCGTTTGTCACCAAGGACGGTACGCGCAAGTACCGTGACTATCCGGATTTCATCGTCAACTACGAGACCGAGCCGGGTTCAGGCATCGGTTTCCTTGCCGGCTGGCGTGGCCGCGGCGGCGAGAAGTCGATGATCGGCGAGCCGAATCCGCGGCAGTGGGAGATGTACGAGAAAAACAACTGCGTGTTCCATCACCGCTTGCCGCGGTCGTATCAGTACATGCGCAACTGGAACCAGGGTTACCACGAGTGGGCGCAGCGCACGCGGGTGCGGCGTTATACCGACCCCATCGTGATCCAGATTTATTCCGAGGTGCTGCAGAAATTCCGCATGGCCGCCGAGGGACGGGGTCCGTCGAAGCGGAGGCCGCCGGAACATCTGCGCCAGCGCCTGGTGACATACTGCGATCCGCTGCCGTTCTATTACGCGCCGCTGGAAGTACAGGCCACCGACATCGCGCAGTATCCGCTGGCGGCGATTACCCAGCGGCCAATGGCGATGTACCACTCCTGGGATTCGCAGAATGCCTGGCTGCGCCAGATACATGCGCATAACTATTTGTTTATAAATGAAAAAACGGCAACATTCTACGGCATCGCCGACGACGACTGGATCTGGGTGGAATCGATGCACGGGCGGGTGCGCTGTATGTGCCGTGTCAGCGAGGCGGTGGAGCCGGGCACTGTGTGGACCTGGAACGCGATCGGCAAGGCGCAGGGTGCCTGGCACCTCTCGCCGGATGCCAATGAGGCGCAGCGTGGTTTCCTGCTCAATCACTTGATTGCCGAAGAGCTGCCGGCGGCGGAAGGCCGGCGCATGTCCAATTCCGATCCGGTGACCGGACAGGCGGGCTGGTATGACGTGCGTGTGCGCATCAGCAAAGCCGGTGCCGGAGAGCCTGAGGAAACCTCGCCGCAGTTCGCACCGGTGCCTGCGGCACCCGGAACAAACAAGGTGAGAAAACTGTGGCAGGCGTTTGTCGCTGGCAAAGGAGATTACAAGTGACCCGACTGGATGAGCGGGAGTGCTCGCGATGACCCGGCTCGAAAGCAGGGAGTGCTCGCGATGACCCGGCTCGAAAGCAGGGAGTGCTCGCGATGACCCAGCTCGAAAACAGGGAGTGCTCGCGATGACCCAGCTCGCGTTGGTAATCGATCTTAACGTCTGCGTCGGCTGCCATGCCTGCGTCACCAGTTGCAAGGAATGGAATACTTCCGGCGAAGCAGGTTTCATGTCGGATGACAACCCGTACGACAAGGACCCGACCGGCACGTTTTTCAACCGCGTGCAGACCTTCGAGGTCGGTGAATTCCCGAACACCCAGACCGTGCACTTTCCCAAATCCTGTCTGCATTGCGAGGATCCGCCGTGCGTGCCGGTGTGTCCGACCGGGGCCAGCTATAAACGACCGGAAGATGGCATCGTGCTGGTTGATTACGACAAGTGCATTGGCTGCAAATACTGTGCATGGGCCTGCCCGTACGGCGTGCGCGAAATCGACGAGCACCAGAAAGTCATGAAGAAATGCACCTTGTGCGTCGACCGTATTTACGACGCGAAGCTGCCGGAAGCTGAGCGCAAACCGGCTTGTGTACTGGCCTGTCCGACCAACGCCCGGCTCTATGGCGACATTCATGACGCTGAGTCGGTGGTGTCGAAGGCCATCCGCGAGAACGCCGGCTATGCGCTGATGCCGGAGTGGGGCACGCAACCCGCCAACCATTATCTGCCGCGCCGCAAAACCGAAATGCGCATCCACGAAGACGAACTGGAGCGCGCCGACAACCCGCTGAAAATCGACGGTCGTCTGCCCCGGCCTGGCGTCAAGGATCCGTCGCTGGATGACGTGACTTCATGGTAAGCAGGAGCGCGACATGAATCCGGCGCTCTCGGTGATCCTGCTGACGACACTGATCGGTACCGGGCAGGGTTTGTTCCTCGCGCTGTTTGTAATTGAGGCGGTGGTGGCTGCCGGTATGGCGGCAGCACCCGCTCCGGGGTTTTACTGGACTGGCAGCGCACTGGCATTGTTGTTGCTCGCCGGTGGACTGCTGGCCTCGTTTTTTCACCTCGGCCATCCGGAGCGGGCGTGGCGCTCGGCGGCGATGTGGCGCACCTCGTGGCTGTCGCGCGAGGTCATCGTACTGCCGGCGTTCATGGCCCTGGTCGCTGCCTATGGCTGGGCGCACTGGCAGAGTGCTCCCGGAACGTTGCTGCTGGGGGTTACGGGTGTGGTGCTGTGCCTGGGCCTGTTCCTGTGCACGGGCATGATTTACGCCTGCATCAAGTTCCTGCAGGAATGGGCGTCGCCACTGACACTGGTCAACTTTACGATCCTCGGCTGTGCCTCTGGTGTCACGCTGGCGGCGGCACTGGCCGGGTACCGCGGCGAACCTTTCACCGGAGGTGTCGGCGCCTGGGCCATTGCATTAACCCTTGCGGGCATGGCGACGCGCGTTGCCGCGCTGTGGCGTAATGCCGGACTCAAGCCGCGTTCCAGCCTGCAGACAGCCATCGGCATCAAGCATCCGAAAATTGCGCAGAAATCCCAGGGTTTCATGGGCGGGTCGTTCAATACCCGCGAATTCTTCCATGGGCGCAGCCCGGGGGCATTACGCGCCGTGAAATGGGGATTTCTGGCCGGGGCCTTCGTGATTCCGGCGCTGTTGCTGGCCGCCGCCCTGGCCGTGCCGGCGCCGGCCCTGCTGTGGCTGGCCTGTGCCGTGCAGTTTGGCGGGCTGATTGCCGAGCGCTGGTTCTTTTTTGCCCAAGCCAATCACCCGCAAAACCTTTATTATCAGGCGGTCTCCTGACCCTCTCATGACCCCAGATTGATTCCCGCAGTTTCATGCCGCCGCTCCAACGCATAAGTTTTCAAGCCCGCCGTGCTTTTCAATCCGTCAATAACCTGACGCAACGTGAAAAGCAGCGCCTGCTCAGCGAAGTGCAGCAGACGCGCGGCCTGATGCCGATCCTGATGAAGCCGCGCAACGGCCAGCGCTGGACCGCGGAGGAAAAAGCTGAATTGCGCGGCCATCTCGGGCGCCTGTCGCGGCTGAGTCCCTATCTGGTGCTGGTGGTGATGCCCGGAGGATTTTTCATGCTGCCGGTGTTTGCCTGGTGGCTGGACAGGCGCCGCAACCGCGTCGTTGCCGGCGCGCCGCCGCGGAACTGACGCAACTCCATGGCAATGCTTGCGTGGCCCGAGGAGCGAGCCGTGGCGGATGTTCGGGCCGCTACATTTTCGCAGCCACGCTCCAATGTCTGCCTTGATTTTCACGGCGACCCCTGCGCTGCGCGGCTGGTAGTGTTTTCCGATGGTAACCACCACATGGCGCTGGCTGATGCACTCCGGGAATTCATCGGCATGCATCCTGATGTTGTGGACATTTTCTATGCAACGATCCCGCCGCGCGCGGTGGTGGAAGCGCTCGCTGCAGGCGGTGTAGCGGTCGGGAACCTGGTGTTGACGGTGAAGCCGCATGTATTCATCAGTCCGCCGGGAGTACTGGACAGGTTGGTGGCCGAAGGATGGATGGAGAGTCATGCGAGCCTCGCGGGCAGCAGAGGCAATGTGCTGCTCGTACGCAAGGGCAATCCGCTGGGCATCGACGGCATCGCCGCGCTGGCGCGTGACGATGTCAGGATATTCCTGTCAAACCCGTTGACGGAATCCGTGAGCCATTCGACTTATGTCGCCACTCTGCGCAGCATCTCGGAACGCTTGGAAATTGTTCTTGATTTCCTCGACGGAAAGCCGCATCCGCGGGTGATTTACGGCGATTGCATACATCACCGTGAGGCGCCGCAAGCTGTTGCGGACGGAGCCGCAGACGTGGCTTTGGTATTCCATCACCTCGCGCTGCGTTACACGCGCATATTTCCCGGGCTGTTTGATCTTGTAACGCTGACCGAGGCCGGGGAAGACGATCCGGGTCAGGTGCGCAGCGCAGTGCACATCGGCGAGGTCGGCAATGGCGGCACTTGGGGTACCCGATTTGTCGCGTTCATGCGCGGACAAAAGGTTGCGAAAATCTACCGGCACCATGGCCTGGTGCCGGTAGATTGATCGCAGCGGGCCTTACTTGAAGGTGATGAACATCGCCGAAGTCCAGACCTTGGCATCGTCGATCTGACGGCCGAAGAAGTACACCGGGCGGAAGCCGTATGAGCTGTTCTCGGGTTTGACTTCGAGGGTGCCGCTGACATCGCGAGGCATCTCTACATCGGCAAGCCGTTCAATGGCGAGAAAGACTTCGGTGCCACCGAGTTCCCTGCGGATGCGGCCGTTGCTGGCGAGCAGTTCCGCGCCGCTGACTTCCCAGTCGAATTCGGGGCAGTGTGCCCAGGGATTGCCGTCCAGCGGATTACCTACCTTGACGTAGCCGTCGATCGTGCCGGAGATGCGGATGCGACAGTTAGCGAGATTGCTGACGTCAATGTCGATGCACTCGGCATCACCGTAGGTATCCGCGCGAAAGCCGATTTCGGTTGCCCCCTTCCTCCAGCAGGATTCCTCCTTGTGCTCGAAGCCGCGGCCGGTAAAGGTATTGATGGTGCCGTTTGATACCGTAACCTTGCCGTTCCACGCTGCCCAGCGATAGCGGTCGCGTATGCGCGCGCCGCCCCAGCGGACGCGGACTTTACGCTCGGAGTAGCCCGCTTCCTTTTGCAGATCACGGTGCCAGATCAGGCCAGTATGGTCGTAGGCGGCAATTTCATCCCAGCCGGCATAGCCGAGAAATCGATAGTCGATTTTCGCTTTTCCCTTGTGGGTGAATTCATCGCCCTGGACGTAGCGGCCGCAGTTCGTCAATCCCGCCGTCCGCTCGCCGGTGGTGGCCCAGGTGTGCCGTGCGCGCAGCGCCTCACCAATCGCCTTGCGTGACAGTTTCGGCGACAGTACGCCGGTGACGCAGCCCTTGGTGCCGAACACCGCGGTGCCCGGAACGCCGCCACCGCAACGGCCACGATGCTCGTCGCCCGCTGCCGAGGCGCCGAGCTTGTAGCCGCGGCGTATCACTTCCTCGTAAAGCCAGCCGAAATGCCCCCAGGCTGAGCCGATTTCGACCAGTCGCTCGAGCTTCGGGTAATGCCAGTCCATGATGCAGCGGCGTCCGCCGACGTGCGGGATCAGCAGATGACCATCAGGGTCGTGGTCGTACGCCATCCACAGCTCTTCCAGCGGCCAGGCGCCGGGCTGTATCTCGGCATCGGCCTTCATGTCTTCGTTCCATTCGAAGGAACGCACGTGGGTGCCGTCCTTGAGGAACGGAAATTCCGGTTTCTTGCCGTGCAGAAAGACGACATTGTGATCGCCACCGGCACAGGAGCTGCCGCACCACTCGGTGCCGGGATAGGCAACGAAGCGGCCGTCCTCGTTGATTTCGTCGATCAGCTCGACGGTGCGGTTCCAGCGCGAGGTCGTGATGTTGAAATCGTTGTGCGAAAACGCCAGCACGTCGAGTCCCGAGACATCGCGACCGTAGTTCAGGTTGTAAGTAGTGCTGTTGGTGCCTATGGTGTCTTCAGAATGCACGTGCAGGTCACAGTAATAGGCGCGCGCGACTTGCAGATTACTGTCGACGGTGACATAGAAGGTGTGCTCGGCGACACCCGGATGATCGAGCAGCCGCGCGGTCACCGCGAGTTCCCCGGGTTTTGCAGTCGGAAGATCTGCGATGGCGGCTACGGCCCAGCCCCGGTCGGTGACTGCAATAGTCTTCGAATACACTTCCTTGCCGTCAAGAGTCGCGCGCAGCGCCAGCCGTTCCTTGCGGTTCCAGCAGGTGTTTCCCCACTCATCTTCGGCGCGGACCCTGAGCACGAACTTTTCGCCTTTGCGGACGATTCTTGAACCGGTTGCAACCAGTTGCGCGGGCACTCCGGGAACGATGTTGAACTTGATGTCGCCGGGGACGGCGGCGAAACGCGAGGTGCCCAGAGGATCAACGTAGCAACGGAACCTGAATCCCTCTTCGACAAAGGTCTGCACCCGCGTTCCAGGACCGCCGTAACGTCGGTCGCCCAGGCGCACGATGATATGGTCGCCGGCCTTGAGGAAGCCGTCGACCGTGTCGACGATCACCGCTTTCTGGAATGGCCGTTCGTGGCCTTTCTGGTCAAAGCGCACTTTCAGCGATTGCACTGATGCCGGACTCTGCCCGGGAACCAGCGGTCCGGCCTGGTATTCGGCGGAAACGTAGTTCGCAGCCAGTGGATCGGTGGTCTGGAACAAGGCCCAGTCCGAATAGAACTTGAAGGTAATCTTGAACCATGCGCCGTCAGCCATCCCCGATGCGCCGATTTCAAAGTCGAGCACGATCTCGTTCCAGCTACCGGCGACCAGTTCAGGCACCGTGCAGGTGACGTTGCCGAGAAACGACATGGCCTTCGTCTTGTCGTAAAGCCCCTGGGGCGCATGGTAAGGCCCGAGTTTCTTGCGCAGATCTTTCTCGGTGTAACGGGGCTTTCCGGCGGCCTTGTCGGCGCCTTTCGTTTTGTTCATTTGCTGTCCTTGCAATTAATGATGATGCACTGCTGACTTCATTACTTGAGCGGCACTGTGCCGAAGGGCCACGGTGCCGCCGGATCCCAGACCGGAACACCGACGAATGCGTACCATGGGGCCATGATCAGGATGCCATAGGCGATTGCAATCAGCACTGACACCCAGCCGACTTTGAAATAATCGGCCATGGTGAAAGTCCCGCTGGAATACGCGATCACTGCCGCTGTGATCTGGGTGGGCAGCAGATAGGCGAAGGTATCGGTATCAGCGATGAGCATGGTGAACGCCACCGGGTGCAGGCCGAGCGTGGGTGCGAGTGCGAGCAGGATCGGCGCGATCATGGTAATGGCCGCGACGTTGGAAAGCATGCCCAGGCGCATGATGTGGGTGCCGACCATGAACACCAGCAGTATCAGCCACCATGGCTGACCGGCGCCTACCGGATGCAGCACATCGGCCAGCCATTTTGCGAGACCGGATGTGGACATTGCATTGGATAGTGACAGCGCGCCGGCGAGCAGCAGCAGCGTGCCCCAAATGGTGCGGTCCTGCACTTCCTTCCATTTGAAACCGAACAGCCCTGGCAAGAACAGCACGGCGAGGCCGATCAGTGCGACATTGTGCGCGGCGATCTTGTGCACGCTCTCGGTCATCCAGGCCAGCGCAACCAGCACAAATGCCGTGAGTATCAGCCATTCGCTTTGCGATGTGCGCGGTATTTCCGCGTGCAGTTTCTCGATCGCCTGATATCCGCCGGACACGCCAACCTTGCGGGTGCCGAAGTAGTACTGCACCCACCATTGCGTCAGCACGAACATGCCGAGGTACGGCCACTGCATGATGAACCAGTCGACATAAGAGAGCTTCAGGCCCAGTTGCTTCTCGAAAAGACCAACGATCACAAGATTGGGCAGGTGTGCGGTGAGGATGCACATGCCGCTGATCATTGAGCCGTAGACCAGCGTCTGGATGACAATCGCCTTTTTGCCGTTTCTTTCGGCTTCGGTATCACCGAAGAAGTTGGTGATGCCATTGATGACCGGCAGCAAGGTGGCAGCCCGCGCATTGGCCGCAGGAATGATGAACGAAAGTACGATATTGACGATGAACATTGCCCAGATGACGCCGTTTACGGTCTTCACCTTCATCCACTTCAGCAGCGACAGCGCAATGCGCCGGTCCAACCCCGCCGCCTGCATGATTGCCGCGAACAGGAATGCGGAGAGACAGAGGAACACCACGGGTGTGGTGAAGCCGCCTGCAGCGACAGGGAATCCTTTGACCGCGGTGGTCTGGACCAGAAGCATCGGAATTAACAGGCCCGAAATGCCCACCGGCATGGCTTCGAACACCCACATCGTGCAGGCCCATACCATGACCGCGAGGGTGGCTTTGCCGGCCATTGACAGTCCCTCAGGCTGCGGCATCCACAGCAGGATGTAGAAGAACAGTGCCCAGCCCAGGAAGAATCCGAACAGGGCCTTGCGCGGGCTCAGGCCGGTGCCGACGATATTGTTGCGGAAGGTGTCGAAGAAGCCGGCGTTTGCGGATACTGCGGTCTGCTGAGTCGGATCAGCCATGATGACCTCCGGCTCCGGCGCAAGGGTTGCATGGGTGTTGCGAGTTTGCTGTCCGACAGCTACGGTTTTTCCGCATGATGTTCTCCTCCAGAGATTGGGCTACTGCACTGCAGTCCGGCCGCTGTGACAGCGCTTGTTGTGGGGCGGGCGCGCTTTACACTGTTGTTGCCGGTCGGTTAGGATTGAATCAAATCCTCTCAAGGCGGTATGTCAGCCAGCCGACATGTCATGCAGCAGAAATCTCCCGTTCGTATTGCTGCGTTGAAGTCGCATGATTCCACGGCACGGGATGCGGCATCGCAGCATCCCGTGGCACCGTCGAATTTCCTCGGACAACTCGATGAACATCAGTATCGACTGCTGGCGTCATTGGGGCGGGTGCAGCATTACAACCGGGGCGAAGCGGTATTCCGTTCCGGTGGCCCCGGCAATCATGTCTATTTCCTGCAGCGGGGCAAGCTGCGCGTAGGCCAGGTGTCGCCCTTGGGGCGGGAAGTCATACTCTGGTTTTGTTTGCCCGGTGAATTATGTGGACTGGCTGAAGTGGCGCGTGGCGGCGGGCGCGTGGTTAGTGCCGTGGCCTGCGAGGCTTCGGAGGCGTTGGCAGTGTCTCAGGAGCAATTTAAAGGATTTCTTGCCGAACACCCGCAAGTGGCTTTGCTCAGCATGGAGGTGCTGTCGTCCCGACTGCGCATCCTCGGCGAAATGTTTGTCAATTTGGTCTCCGATGACGTCAACACTCGTATCGCAAAATTGATCCTTCGCCTCTCGGCGCGTTATGGTGCGCGCGTGGGGCATGAGATATTCCTTGAAATTCCCCTGACGCATCAGGAGATCGCCGACATGGTGGGCACCACCCGGCAGACCGTGACCAGCGCACTCTCGGCGTTGAAGCGCCAGGGGGTATTGTCCATAGACAATCACCGCATACGAATTAACAGCGAAGAACTGCTGGCGGTGATGGCGAATCCGCGCTGATTGCCCGGACATGGAGATCCTGTTTGTCATTCTGATGCTGGGTGACGTCTATTTCATCGTTTATTGCCGCATGATGGTCCATATGCGCCAGGCGCCGCAGCCAGCGAGGGCAGGACTTGCGGTGGCTGTCAGTTTCCCGAAGCGCAAGGATCTGGATGCAGAGGGAATGCGTTATTTGCGGCTTTACTGGCGAGGATGGATCGCAATGGCGGTGATTCTCGGCGGAGGGCTTTTGTGGCGTTATCCGTACATCGCTTTGGGGTTGGGGGATGCACGCTAGGCCGTTCGTCGAAATGCGCAAGCTGTTGAGGCAGCTGGCGTGAAATCCGCATTCCACTGACTGGATGGCCGCAATCTGGTATCTGCTGGTTTTGGCGCCGTTTATCGTGATACCCGTCGTGTGGTGGAGCTACCGGCGCAAATTCGTCGCGCGTGAGCAGATTGCCGATGCCCGCTGGCAGAAGCTGGTCAACGCCGCCAGGGCGGATCCCGCCCCGGCCGAACAAACGACGGCTGTTGTAACGGCAGTAGCTGCAGCAGCACCGGCTTCGGCCGCCGCTCCCGCCGGCTACACGCGCAAGGCGCGCGCGCTGGACCCTGCCCAGACCGTGCTTTATCACTTGCTGAAAACCAGCTTGCCTGACCATGAAGTGATGGCGCAGGTCGCTTTGCCGGCGGTGCTGGAAGTGCCGGCAGATGCCGTTGGTAGCGCAAGGGAGCAGCGCTTGCGCAACCTGACCCGGCAAACCGTCGATTTTGTGATTTGTAACAAGGCACTGCTGCCGGTGGTGGCGATTGATTTACCGCTGCAGGATCAGTCGATGCAGACGCCGGAACAGGATTTCAAAACCTGGGCCTTGGCGCAAGCCGGCATCCGTTATCTGCGCTTGTCGCGCAAGGCATTGCCCAAACGTGAAGCGGTGCGTGCACTGGTTCTTGGCGGGTGACTCGGCCGGATCAGAATCGCGCGCTGATTTCACGCAGCCAACTGCCGGCGCCGTCCAGAATCATTTCGACGGCAATGGTGCCAATCAGCAGTGCTGATATCCGGCCCACCACTTCCATGTAACGGTCGATCAGCCGCGCATTACGTTCCTTGACGTAGTCGTGCGCGAGCTTGAGGCCGATGACTAGAGTCATGGTCAGTGCCAGCGTGCCGAAAATGACCAGTCCGGCGATGAAGATGTCATGGCGGGCGCCGATGACGACTGCAGCGCTGACTGTGCCGGGACCGATCAGGAAGGGCATGGCAATTGAGCCTGCCAGGTGTTCCGGTGCGCCGCGGGTAGCGCGTATGGCATCAACCCCGGAAAACACGAAGCGGATGCCGATCAGCAGGAAAATGACGCCGCCGAACAGCTGGAAAGAGGCGAACCGGACCTGCAGGTAATCCGTAAATATGGCTTCGCCGCCCCAGGCAAACAGCCAGAACACAGCGCCACTGATCAGTGATGCCCGCACTAACACCCGTGACAACACGGGGCCTTTTAAATCTGTAATTAAATCAATTAGATAGATGCTCAACAGGAAAGGGTTGAGCAGGGCGAAGAACAGCGTGAAGGATTGCAGTAATGGTTGATCGGTAAGCACGTGGCAAATAGGCCTGTTAACCTGGAAATAATATCTAACTTACTGATTATAAATGGATATATCGGTTGACACGAGATCTGTCGTCTATTATAATTGACATCTCAGTTCATTTCCTTACTAATCATTGCAAGTAATTGTTTTATAAAGGAATTTAGTCGGGAGGGTGAAAACAATTCTGTCCACAGCAAACGTGGCGCCAGCGTCGTCAAAGTTTTGTCTAAGAGAGCCCGGCATTTCAGACGGCGCGGCACTTTTCAGGCTGGTTCGCGCGTGTCCGCCGCTGGACCTGAATTCCCTGTATGCCTACCTGCTGCTGTGCGCCCACCATGCGCGCAGCTGTGTGCTGGCCGAAGGCCCCGACGGCTTCGCAGGCTTTGTTTCCGCCTACTGCCCGCCGGACAAACCCGATGTGGTGTTCGTGTGGCAGGTCGCGGTGGCGCCCGCCGTCCGCGGCCAGGGACTCGCGCTGCACATGCTCGAACATCTGCTGGCAAGGCCGGCACTGGCCGGCTGCCGCTGGCTGGAAACCACGGTTACCCCTTCGAATGCCGCCTCGCGGCGGGTATTTGAAACACTGGCAACACGCCTGAACGCGCGGTGCGCCGAGCGCACTTTTTTTTCCAAGGAGGACTTCCAGGATTCGCATCACGAGCCCGAGATGCTGATTTGCATCGGCCCATGGACGACATGAGCCGGACTGGACAAACCGGGCAGAGGAGAACCACAGCATGAACCTTAAAATATTCGACCGCATGGAATCAGAAGTGCGGGGTTATATCCGTTCCTTCCCGACGCTGTTCGACAAGGCGCGCGGCTCGAGCCTGATCGACGAGGCGAACAACAACTACATTGATTTTTTTGCCGGCGCCGGCACGCTCAATTACGGGCACAACAATCCGGTGATCAAGCAGGAACTGCTGAATTACATCGAGTCGGACGGCGTGACTCACGGTCTCGACATGGCCACCGTCGCGAAAAAGGAGATGCTGGAAGCTTTCGAGCGCATCATCCTCAAGCCGCGCGGCATGAACTACAAGCTGCAGTTTCCGGGGCCCACCGGCACCAATGCCGTGGAGGCGTCGCTGAAGCTGGCGCGGCTGGTCAAGGGGCGCAGCAACATCGTGTCCTTCACCCACGGTTTTCACGGGGTCAGCGGCGCTTCACTTGCCGCGACCGCCAATGCCAAGTACCGCGATGCGGCGGGTGCTCCGCTCGACAACACCACCTTCATGCCCTATGACGGTTATCTCGGCAAGGGCGTTGACACCACCGATTACCTGGAACGCATGGTCGCTGACCGCAGCAGCGGCATGGACCATCCCGCAGCAGTGATCGTTGAAACCGTGCAGGGCGAGGGCGGCATCAATGTCGCCAGCTTCGCCTGGCTGCGCGCGCTGGAGCAGGTCTGCCGCCGCCACGACATGCTGCTGATCGTCGATGACATCCAGATGGGCTGCGGCCGCACCGGGCACTTCTTCAGCTTCGAGGAGGCCGGCATTTCTCCGGATATCGTGACGCTGTCGAAATCGATCAGCGCGTACGGCCTGCCGATGGCGCTGGTGCTGCTGAAGCCCGAAATCGACATCTGGAAGCCGGGCGCGCACAACGGCACGTTCCGCGGCAACAACCTCGCTTTCGTGACGGCGCGTGCAGCACTGATGCATTACTGGAGTGACGATGCCTTCCGGGACGCGGTACGCCGCAAGGGCGCCATCATGCGCAACTGGCTGGAACACATCGCAGCGGATTATCCGTCCGGTGAATTCGAGGTGCGCGGGCGCGGCATGATCCAGGGCCTCGCTTCTGCCGATCCGCAGTTCGCGGACCGCATCGCCAGGCGCTGTTTCGAAAACGGCCTGGTCATCGAGACTTCCGGCGCCGATGACGTGCTGAAGCTGATGCCGGCACTGACCATCGACGAGAAGCTGCTGTGCCAGGGTCTCGACATCGTCGAGGACAGCGTTGCCAACGTGCTCGGGGTGCCGCGGGTGCAGGGGAAGGACCGCAAGATCAAATACGTCAATTTCCGGATTGCACGATGATTGTCCGCAATATCGAGGACATCAAGGGCACGGTGCAGGATGTGATGACGCCCAACTGGGTCAGCCGCCGCCTGCTGCTGGCGCGCGACGGCATGGGTTTTTCATTGCACGAGACCATGATTTTTGCCGGTACAGAAACCCATATCCATTATCAGCACCATCTGGAGGCGGTGTATTGCATCACCGGTACAGGCGAAGTTGTCACTGTCGCCGACAGTCGGGTGCATGCGATCAGTCCTGGCGTGATGTATGCACTGGACTGCCATGACGAGCATTACCTGCGCGCACACAGCGATCTGCGCCTCGTCTGCGTGTTTAGTCCGCCGCTCACCGGCCGGGAGGTGCATGACGAAAAAGGCGTCTATCCGTTGCTTGCCGGCGAGCAGGCCGATGTCGAAGAAAGGAGATAAACCGATGATCATGGTTTCAGACATTTATCAATCACGGACCGATAACGAGGCGGCAATTATCAAGAGGCAGGAGCCGGTGGTTTATCAGGGGCCTCATGCAAAGGCTGAATTCGCGTTGTCCGAACATCAGCTGCGCAGTTATCGCAAGAATGGTTTCATCCAGTTGCGCGGGCTTTTGTCAGAAGATGAAGCCGGGGATTTATTGCGGGAGGCCAACCATCTCGCTGTCAAGAGCGGCAAGGAGCAGTGGCCGGAAGCGGTGTTCGAGCCGGATGCCGGTGATGTGCGTTCGGTGTTCCGGGTTCACCGGTTGAGCAAAGTATTCGAAAATCTGATGAGCGATGGCCGGCTGTTTGATGTGGCACGGCAGATTCTCGGCAGTGAGGTTTACATTCATCAATCACGGCTTAACTTGAAGCCGGGGTTTTCCGGTAAAGAATTCTATTGGCATTCCGATTTTGAAACCTGGCACGTCGAGGACGGCATGCCGCGCATGCGCGCAGTGAGCTGTGTGGTTTTGCTGACGGAAAACAATGAATTCAACGGTCCGCTGATGCTGGTGCCTGGATCGCACATGCACTACATCTCCTGCATCGGCGAGACTCCGCAGGATCACTACAGGAAATCCTTGCGCAAACAGGAATACGGCGTGCCTGACCCGACCAGCCTCGACTTTCTGATCGAATCCGGTGGTTTGCAGTCGAGCAAGGGGCAGGCCGGCTCAGTAGTGTTTTTCGACTGCAACACCATGCACGGTTCGAACAGCAACATTTCACCATTCCCTCGGGCGAATCTGTTCTGCGTCTACAACAGCACTGAGAATCGCCTGCTGGCACCGCGGCACGGCTTGCAACCGAGACCGGAATTCATCGCGGCGCGCGAGCATACGGCCATGCTCCAGCGGATTACGCCCCCGCATCGTTGAACGACGGCTTATTCCGCTGACGGATTGCCATGCGCACGCGGCGCAGGATTCTCGCAGGAATGGCGGGGCTGATACTGGCGCCGCTGGCCGGCGGATGCAGGGACGAGGCGGCATTGCGGATGGACACGCTGCAGCGTGTGCGTCAGGAGGGCAAGCTGCGCATTGGTTATGCCAACGAAGCGCCTTATGCCTACTTTGATCTGGCGACACGCAGGGTTACCGGAGAGGCGCCGGAGATTGCGCGGGCTGTAACGGCTGATCTCGGCGTCAGGGAGATTGAAGGGGTGCTGGCAGAGTTTGGTGCGCTGATTCCCGGATTAAAAGCGCGCCGCTTCGATGTTATTGCGGCTGGCATGTACATATTGCCGGAACGCTGCCGCGAAATCTCTTTTTCGAATCCGACTTACCGCGTCGGTGAGGCATTCATGGTCGCGAGAGGCAATCCCAAGGGCTTGCATGGCTATGCCGATGTGGTCCGGCAAACAGATGCCAGGCTGGCGGTAGTGGCCGGTGCGGTGCAGCGCAGCTATGCGCGCAGTACCGGAGTGCCGGATGACCGCGTGATTGTTTTTCCAGATGTCGTGAGTGCCATGGAGGGTGTCGCGGCCGGCCGTGCCGATGCTTATGCGGCGACGAGTGCTACAGTCAACGATCTGCTCGCCCGCGGCGGCGGAAAGACTGAACGGGCCGAACCGTTTGAGGATTTGCGGATTAACGGAAATGTGGTCCGAGGTTACGGCGCCTTCGGTTTTCGCAGGGAGGATGCTGCGTTACTTGCGGTTTTTAATGAAGCGCTGTCGCACCTGATCGGTACGCCACGCCATCTGGAACTGGTGCGTCCTTTTGGGTTCACCGACGACGAATTTCCGAAAGGAGCGACGGCCGCGGCGTTGTGCGCAGCCTGAGCCCGGTTCGTGATGACCATTCAATACAGCGATCTTGCCATGACGTTGGCGCAGGGCGCGATGGTGACGCTGCAGATCACTGCCGGTGCCGCATTGCTGGCCATCGCGGCAGCGTGCATTGCAGGACTCGCGCGCAACTCCGACCGGTGCTGGCTGCGCTGGCCAGCGGCAGTTTACGTGGAGTTGTTTCGCGGCACGTCTGCGCTGGTGCAGCTGTTCTGGATTTATTTCGTGCTACCGCATTTCGGCATCGACATCGGCGCCATTGCGGCAGCCATCGTCGCACTTGGATTGAATGCCGGCGCTTATGGTGCCGAAATTGTTCGTGGTGCGATCCGAACGGTGCCGCCGGGGCAGCGCGATGCGGCTGTGGCGCTCAACCTGTCGACGCGGAGAACGCTGTTCCGCATTGTCTGGCCGCAGGCTGTGCCGGCCATGCTGCCGCCGGCCGGAAACCTGGCAATCGAGCTGCTGAAAAACAGTGCCCTGGCGTCACTGATCGCCGTGACTGAGCTGACGTTCGCCGCACAACTGGCGCGCAGCGCGACTTTGCAGACAGCACCGATTTTTGCTGTCACATTGCTGATTTATTTTGTTCTGGCGCTGTGCATTACAGCGGGCGTGCGTTTGCTGGAAAGACGTTTTGGTGCGGTCTGACATGATTTTCGACTGGGCCTATGCGTGGGACATCTTGCCGCGATTCGCACCCGCGCTGTGGGTGACACTGCAGGCAACGCTGGCAGGCATGATGATCGCACTGACACTGGGACTGGTGCTGGCGCTGTTACGGCGCAGCCCTGTGGCCTGGATCAGCTGGCCGGCAGCAGGTCTGATCGAATTCGTGCGCAGTACACCGTTGCTGATGCAAATCTATTTCATGTTTTACGTGTTGCCGGAAATCGGCATTCTGCTGCCGGCGTTTACTGCCGGTGCAATGGGTCTTGGTTTGCATTATGCGGCGTATTGCGCCGAGGTTTATCGCGCAGGACTGGAATCGGTGCCGCGCGGACAATGGGATGCGGCGTCGGCGTTGAACCTTGGCGCGTGGCATACACTGCGTCGCATTATCGTGCCGCAAGCCGTGGCCCGAGTTGTACCGGCACTGGGCAATTATCTGGTTGCGATGTTCAAGGATGCGCCGCTGCTGTCCGCGATCACGGTCGTTGAAATGCTGCAGCTTGCGAAAATGATCGGCGCCGAATCTTTTCGTTACGTGGAGGCACTGACACTGGTGGGAGTTTTTTTTCTGTTGCTGAGCCTGTGTGCGGCGGCATTGATGCACGCTCTGGAGCGGCGCCTGCAGGTGGCGCATGCCTGAACAGGATGCAGTCATTCGCCTGCGCGGTATTCGCAAGGCCTACGGTGCACTCCCGGTGCTGCGCGGTGTTGATCTTGATGTGCCGCACGGCCAGATAGTCAGCGTGATCGGTCCCAGTGGATCCGGGAAATCGACATTGCTGCGCTTACTGATGATGCTGGATACACCCGACGCAGGGGAGCTGCGGATTGACGGTGAGCGGCCATGGGTGACGGATCGCCAAGGCGGCATGCGTGCCGACAGGGCCGCTTTGCGACGCGCACGCGGCAGGGTGGGGATGGTATTCCAGCATTTCAACCTGTTTCCGCATCTCAATGCACTGGAGAACGTGATGGAAGCGCCGGTTGGTGTCCTGGGTTTCACGCGGGAAAAGGCTGCGGCTCATGCGCTTGACTATCTTGAACGGGTTGGCCTCGCGGGCAAGGCGCACGTGATGCCGGGACAGTTGTCCGGCGGGCAGAAGCAGCGGGTGGCCATTGCCCGCGCACTGGCAATGCAGCCCCGCATCATGCTGTTTGACGAAGTCACCTCGGCGCTGGATCCGGAACTGATCAGCGGCATATTGACTTTATTGCAACGGCTCGCCGAACCGGGAAATATGACGATGCTGATCGTCACGCACCACATGCATTTTGCGGAGAGTTGTGCTGATCGCGTGCTGTTTTTTGAGGACGGCGTGATCGCCGAAGATGGTCCACCGGCCGAACTGTTCAATAATCCGCGCTACGAACGCACGCGGCGTTTCGCGGCGGCGGTATCGGGAGGATAGTTTTTCTTGTTTTGCCGTGCGGCATGGAGAGCGGGGTTATGCAGATAATGAGGTCCTGCCATCGGTAAGTAGTATTCAGAAGTCGAGCAGAAACGTGTATGAATGGCCCATGTCTTGCTTTTAAGTTATTGATTTTAATGGTATTAATTTTGCACTGTAATCGTGTTCCACAATGCGCTTGACGCTGTCACGGGCATTACGTATAACGGCAACGCGTGTTTGGTTTCAAGTGCTTGAAAGTCAGCGGTTCCCGCGTTAGCAGTTTGTGGTGTTCGTGCTTTTGGGGCTGTGAGATTTAAATACGATGCCCGGCGCAAGCCGGAAATTATCCATCCTCAAAGGAAGACAACATCATGGCAACAGGTACTGTTAAGTGGTTCAACGACGCTAAAGGTTTCGGCTTCATCACCCCGGACGGCGGCGGCGAAGACCTCTTTGCCCATTTCTCGGGCATCAACATGAACGGTTTCAAAACCCTGAAAGAAGGCCAGAAGGTGACGTTTGACATCACCGCCGGCAACAAGGGCAAGCAACAAGCGAGCAACATCCAGGCTGCCTAAGCTGGACGCTCCAGAAAAACCGGGCGCAAGCCCGGTTTTTTTTCGTCTGCATTTTGCGGAGCAAAGCGGGGAACTAACGCCGTCAGCGTACGACGCTGCATAATCGGGGCCGCTTATGGTCGCCATGCATATCATTTCGCCCACCTGGGATATTTTCTGCAAGGTCGTTGATAACTTCGGCGACGCCGGCGTGTGCTGGCGTCTGGCGCGGATACTGCATCGTGAGCACGGGCTGCGTCTCCGTCTGTGGATCGATGATCTGGCTGCATTGCATGCGCTGTATCCCGCGCTGGACCCGGTTGCAGCCGTACAGCAAGCCGACGGCATCATCGTTTGTCGTTGGCAGAATGCGCCGTCGCTGCCCGAGGATTCGGCAGTGGTGATCGAAGCCTTTGGCTGTGGCTTGCCCGAAGGTTATGTTGCCGCAATGGCGGCGAGTAACCATCCGCCGCTGTGGATCGTGCTCGAATACCTGAGCGCGGAGTCTTGGGTCGATGAACACCACGGTTTGTCTTCGCCGCACCCGCGATTGCCATTGCCGCGCTACTTTTTCTTTCCCGGATTCACGCCGGCCACCGGCGGCTTGTTGCGCGAGGCGAATCTGCAGTCGCGCAGGAATGCTTTTGACGCGGCAGCGCGACAGGCGTTCTGGCGCGGGATGGGTTTCAAAGACAGGGGTTTTACAGATGCTGCCGGGAGCGCGTTGACGGTATCGCTGTTTGCCTATGACGATGCGCCTGTTGCCGAATTGCTGGCAGCGATGGCGCAGGATGCAAATCCGGTGGTGGCCGCGGTACCGGGTGGTACGCTAATGCCGGCTGTGCGATCGTTTTTTGGTGCAACCGCAGATGACCAAGGTCCGTGGCGGCGCGGTGAGTTGGAGGTGCGTGCCTTGCCGTTTCTGTCGCAGGAGCGATATGACGAACTGTTATGGGCCTGCGATCTCAATTTTGTCCGCGGTGAAGATTCCTTCGTGCGCGCGCAATGGGCCGCACGGCCGCTGGTCTGGCAACCCTATCGCCAGGATGACGGCGCGCATCAGCGCAAACTGCAGGCTTTCCTGGATCGTTATTGCACCGGGCTGGCCCCCGAGTCGGCGGCTGCCCTGGGCGAGTTCTGGCGCTGCTGGACCGGCACCCCTGCAGGACTGGGGGCGGCTTGGCCGGCATTGCGGGCAGTTCAGGGGGATATCGAGGCGCACGCCGGCCGCTGGTCCCGGAATTTGGCCATTCAGGCTGGCATGGCCCGCCAACTGGTCGGATTTGTGGCCAACAGGGTAAAATAGTGCCTTTTTTACTCCGGCTAATCAAGGGTATTTGGGTATGAAAATCGCACAGGAAATCCGCGCAGGCAACGTGATCATGGTCGGTGATGTTCCGATGGTCGTCCTCAAAGCCGACTTCAGCAAATCAGGCCGCAATGCGTCGGTGGTCAAAATGAAACTGAAAAACCTGCTGTCGAACGGCGGCACGGAAACCGTTTATCGCGCCGACGAAAAATTCGATGTCGTACAGCTCGAACGCAAGGAGGTGACTTACTCCTACTTCGCGGAACCGTCTTATGTGTTCATGGACACCGAGTTCAACCAGTTCGAAGTCGACAAGGAAAACATGGGCGACTCGCTGAATTACCTCGAAGACGGCATGCCCTGCGAAGTCACGTTGTATGAAGATCGTCCGATTTCGGTGGAAATTCCCCAGACCATCGTGCGCGAGATCATTTACACCGAACCCGCGGTGCGCGGCGATACCTCGGGCAAGGTGCTGAAACCGGCCAAGCTGAGCACAGGTTTTGAAATCCCGGTGCCGCTGTTCTGCGCCACCGGCGACAAGATCGAAATCGACACCCGCACCGGCGAATACCGCAGCCGCACCAAGGGTTGAGTGGTTCAGTCCTTACGATAAAACGCCGCAGATCCTGCGGCGTTTTTTTATTCAGTCACCAGCCACTCGCAGCGCGTGCCACCCTGTTTCTCCGCTGACATTGCCCGCCACAGCCAGTCGAGCAGCGGTGGTGCTTCCCGATCCAGTCCGAACGGCGGGTTGACCACGATCATGCCGCTGCCGCGGATGTGGGCGGTCCAGTCTTCCGGATACACCGACAATTCCAGTTGCAGCGTTTTCGGCAGGCCCATGGCCTGCAGGCTGCGCGTGAAGGCCTGCATCGCGGAGGGCGCCATCAGCGGATACCATACCGCCACCATGCCGGTGGCGAAACGTGTGCAGGCTTCCTTGACGGTGCGGGTGACCCGGCCGAATTCATCGGCCTGGTCGAAAGAGGCGTCGATGAAGGTCAGGCCGCGCCGCTCCGGCGGCGGCAGGAATCCGCGGAGCGCCTGAAAGCCGTCCTGGTTATGGATTGCGGTGTGGCGTACGCCGGTGAACAGGAGTTTCAGCGCCGAACAGTCGTCCTTGTTCAGTTCGCACAGCACCAGCCGGTCATCCGCGCGCATCAGCCGGCGCGCGATGCGCGGTGAACCGGGATAGTGTTTCAGGTGACCGTCGGGATTATCGGCGCGCACAGCTTCGAGGTAGGGCATCAGCGTGGCCGGGGCATCGCTACGCGCCCAGACACGGCCGATGCCGTGCCGCCATTCCTCGGTTTTTTGCGACCAGGCGTGCGTCAGGTCGTAACGGCCGATGCCGGCATGGGTGTCGAGCATGGCGAAGGGTTTGTCTTTTTTTGCCAATGCGAGCAGCATTCGTGACAGCAGCGCATGTTTGAACACGTCCGAGACGTTGCCGGCGTGGAACTGGTGGCGGTAGGAAAGCATGGGCCGGATTAGAACACGTAAGGTCTTTATTGGGCAGCAAAACGGTTGCCGCGCCTGTGGCTCTCTTGCCGGGTAATGCTGGTTTTTAAGAGGGATGTTGTAACCATGACTTTTTGCTAAATCGGGCGCACAATCGCCAGAGTTTTCGCCTGAATAGTGCGGGATTTGGTGCGCAAACAGTCTCAAGGGATAAGTCAATGCCGAAACGTCTGCAGCAAAATTCCGCAGCTTTGAATCGCAAGCTGATTGCGGTGGCGGTGGCCTCCTGCTTTACCGCCAATTTTGTACTGGCCAATCCGACTCTGCCAACGGTGGTGCATGGCGCGGCGACGATCCATCAGACCGGTAACCTTCTGCAGGTGACCAACAGTCCCAACGCCATCATCAATTGGGGCAGCTTTTCCATCAACGCCAGTGAAATCACCCGGTTTATCCAGCAGTCAGCCGCTTCATCGGTGCTGAACAGGGTCATTGGGCAGGATCCTTCGGCAATTCTGGGTGCGCTGCAGAGTAACGGGCGGGTTTTCCTGATCAATCCTAACGGCATTCTGTTTGGTGCCGGGGCACAGATTGATGTCGCCGGACTGGTTGCCTCCACGCTCAATCTTTCCAATGCCGATTTTCTCGCCGGGCGCATGCGCTTTTCCGAAGTCCCGGGAGCTGGGAGCGTGGTCAACCAGGGCGCCATCAATGCGGCGCAGGGCGGCAGCGTTTATCTGGTGGCGCCGGATGTCGCCAACAGCGGCATCATTACCAGCCCGAAGGGCGAAGTGATACTTGCTGCGGGCAAGAGCGTAGAACTGGTCAATCCGGGGACGCCCAATCTGCGCGTCGAGATTGTTGCTACAGATAACGTAGCACGTAACCTTGGCCAGATCATGGCCGACTCCGGGCGCATTGGCATTTACGCTGGACTGATCAACCACGGCGGGTCCTTGCGCGCCGATACGGTAGAGGTAGGCAAGAACGGCGAAATTCTTCTAAAAGCCAATAAAAACATTACGTTAGAGCCAGGAAGCGTGATTTCCGCCTCCGGTGCGCCGGGCGGGGTGCATGGCGGCGGCACGGTGCGGATCGTGGCCGAAGACACGCTCGACATGCGGCGGGGTTCGGCAGTGCATGTGGACGGCGGGATCGACGGCGGCGATGGCGGATTCCTGGAATTGTCGGGCATGCAGCGAATTGCGCTGAACGGGGAATATACGGGCAGGGCGCGCAAGGAGGGCTACAAGCATGGCTCGCTGCTGCTCGATCCCCTGAATATCAATATCGGGACTCTCGGAATTACCACGACCATCTCCCTGGCATCGAATCCGGGCTCGATCGTCGTCAAGCAGGACGGCACCCGGGTATACGTGGTGCGACCGAACGGGTCGTCTTCGGATTCCCTGGAAGTAATCGATACCAGTACGAACGCGATTATTGCCACCGTTAATCTCGGGGATGGCAGCAATGCATTAGTAACCGGGATGGCACTGAGTCCTGACGGCACCCGACTCTATGCGGTGTTTGGCAATACGGGCTCGAGTGCGGGCTTCATCCAGGTGGTCGACACGACCAGCAACTCGGTAGTGACCACCTACGGTGTTTCCGGTCCCACCAATCTGTTTGGAACAGTCGTTGATTCGAGCAATCGCATCTACGTTTTGGGCAACGTCCCCTTCTCGATCCCGTCGGCCGCGCAGATGGTGGTCATCGACGGCGCCACGGGTGCGCAGTTGGACTCCGTGGCGGTGGGGTTCAATCCACAGACGATCATCATCAATCCGGCGGGCACAAGGGTGTACGTGACCAGCGTTTTTCCGAACGTGGTGCTGCAGGAGTTCGCAACCGGTACCAATACGCTGCTGAGCAGCACGCCGTTGACGGCACGGCCGAATGATCAAACGATCAGCGCCGATGGCTCGACGATCTATCTGGCCTATAGCGGCCGGATTGAAGCGCGCAGCACGGCCACCATGGCCGTGGTGGATACGATTCCGATCGGAGCCGACGGGCTTGTCGTGAATGGCAGTTCTGCCTATGCCAGCTTGAACGGCGGGGTCTCGGTCATCGACCTGACGACCAAAACAGCAAAGCAGACCTTTGTCATTGGTACCGGCAGCAGCCAGATACTCGGGTTCAATACCGCCAACAACAGTATTTATGCCAATGCCACTGCGAATCAGGTTGCTGTTATTGGGCTGAGCGCAGGCACCGATACAACCACGGGTGGTGCAATTGCGCATACCGACGCGCCGGGTGCCACGCTGAATCTGCCGGTTTCCGCACTGAGTGGGGCCTGGACCAATGTCAGTCTGGCGGCAACTAACAACGTCAGCGTCAATTCGCCCCTCGTTGATTCCAGCGTACCCTCAGGCGGAACGTTGACGCTCACCGCCGGAAACGATGTCAACATCAATGCCTGGATCGGTGAGCCGACCGCGCGTTTCAATCATGCACTGACATTGACGGCGGGCAACAACGTCAATATCAACAGCTCGATCTATCAGGGCAACCAGCCGCTGGTGCTGGCGGCCGACGCTGCAATCCCGGCCCAAGGCATCACGCCCAATGCCAGCGGCAACGTCAATATCAAGGCGCTTGGCGCGCCGGTCACGGTGGATACGCTGGGCAGCATGACGGTGACGGGCCAGGATTTTAATATCCTGGGTGGCAGGAGCGCGGGGGTCACGGTGAACGTGGGCGGTGTGCTTGATGCCAATCTCGCGGGAAATTTCACGCTGCAAGGTGGCTCTGCAAGTGCTGGTATCGGTGATACCGTCAACGCGTCGGCGATGGTCCAGGCCAATTCAATCAACATCGTGGCTGCCGGGGCAATCACCATCGCAGGGGGTGATAGTGTAGACGCGAGCGGCTGCTGCGTCGGAGACAACGGGGTGATGGGTGGAACGGCCATTACGTCGGTTAACAGCAATGCGTCAATGACGGCGACCACCTCAATCAACCTGACCGCTTCAAGCATCACGATTCGCGGTGGTGACAACGGCACGGCTTCAGCGTGTTGCAACGGCATGAGCGGCGGCACGGGCATTGGTACTGCGACGCTGAGCGCCAATGCGACTGTAGCCGCCGGAACGACGCTGGTCTTGACCGCGCCGACCGTTACCATCCGTGGTGGCGATGACGCTTATGCCAGTGCTTGCTGCAATGGGGAGTTCGGACCGGGCAACGGTATTGGTACGGCAGTCATCAACGCCAACGCCAATGTCTCCGCAGTTAGCAACCTGACCATCAATACGACGACACTGACGATTCGCGGCGGCGACAATGGCAGCGCATCGGCTTGCTGCAATGGGACATTTGGCGGGGTTGGTGCCGCTACGGCAACCTCCAATGCGAACGCCACTGTGACCGCTGGGCAGGATCTCATTATCAACGCGACCGGCGCAATAACCATAGCCGGGGGTAACTTCGCATCGGCGTCGGCCTGCTGCAATGGCTCGAACGGAAATGGTTCAGCCAATGTGACAGTCAATGCCAATGCCCTGGTCAGTGCGGGTCGTCACGTCAATCTCACTGGTGCCAGTTTGACCGTGAGGGGGGGTGACAGCGCGGAAGCAAGTGCTTGTTGCAACGGGTCATCCGGCAACGGGGGGGCGACGGCTGTGGTCAGCGCAAAAGGTTCGCTGATCGCCGGGCAGGACATGACGCTGAATGTGTCAGGTCCCGTGATCATTCGAGGCGGTGATAACGCATCTGCCAGCGCCTGCTGCAATGGCTTATCAGCTGGCGGCGTCGGGAATACAAATGTATCCGCCGATATCAGGGCAGTGGTTACGGCGGGTGGCATATTGGCACTGAATTCGACATCGCTGGAGGTCAGGGGCGGCGATGGCGCTTATGCCGGTGCCTGCTGTAATGGCACTTCAGGCGGAAACGGCATCGCAACGGTTGCGACTAATGCCACCGCGCTGCTAAGTACCCCGCAAAACATGATGCTGAATGTCACCGGGCCGGTGGTAATACGCGGTGGTGACAATGCAGGCGGTTCTGCATGCTGCAATGGCAGTGGCATAGCATCAATTGCAAACATTAACGTTGCGACCGACGTCAGGTCGACGGTGTCAGCTGGCGGTACTCTATCGGTGACTGCAACCGGGTTAACGGTGCGCGGGGGTGATTCTGCCTTTGGGAGTGCTGGTGACAATGGCTCTTTTGGTGGCTATGGCGTCGCCAACGTTTCGGTCAATGCCAGCGCACTGCTGTCAGCCGGCCCCAGCCTGATTGTCAACACCGGCGCCATGACCATTCGCGGCGGTAATTTTTCAGGGGGTAGTGTTTCAGACAATGGTGGTTTGAACAGCCTGGGTAACCTCACACTCGATGTCAACGCAACGGTTTTGGCGGCCGGTAATATAAGTCTTAGCGCGACCGGACTGACGGTGTCTGGAGGAACCGGGGCATCGGTTGATGTGGCGTCCAACGCTTATGCGGGAACTGCGATTTCCAATGCCAATGCGCAGTTGAATGCTGGACAGGCGATGACGCTGGCGATAACCGGCCCCATGCTCGTTGCCGGTGGAGATAACGTGTACGCAAGTGCAAGGGGTGCAGGGCAGAACACGGCGACGGCCAATGCTGACGCAACAATATTGGCGGGAACTACGTTGACGGTGACTGGTGTCACGGGCCTTACATTGAGCGGGGGCATTCATTCGAGTTCGTTCCAGCGTACCGAAGCAAATGGCGCTGGTCTGAATGCTGCAACCACGCGAACCAACGCCAGTATCTGGGCCATGGACTTCAGCTATACAGGCGGCCCGGTATCGTTGCTGGGCGGAGTCGCAACAACTCTTGGCGGGGCTGGGGCAAACACGGCGATTGCAGAAGCCAATGCAGTTGTCATGGGTGCTGGCAGCAAGTTCTTCAACATAAGTGGTGACTTGATCATTAACGGTGGCCAGGCGCTTGATACTGCGGCGGCGCCGAACTTTGGCGGTGCCATGGCCCGTGCCATACTCGATCCCGGAACGCTGGATGTGATATCCAGCGGTGATGTGATGCTCACCGGAGGCACTGTTACCGGTATTGGTTCGGCTTATTCATCGATGCTTGCGACCGGGCCGATCAGCGTCACGGTTGGCGGCACCGCTGGGTTGACGTTGACCGGAGGCGCATCCGGCACAGGGATCGTTGCTGATCCAGGCATCCCGATTACCGTGACATTTACCGGTGGCGGCACCCAGAACCTGGTGAACAACCCATCCCTCGACGGCGCCTCGATCCAGACCACCCTGTTCATCCCGCCACCGCCGCCACCGCCGCCACCGTCGACCCCGCTGGCCGGGGAGCCTGCTCCGATTGACCTCACCCTTGTCAATCAGGTCCTGATCAAGTCAGTGAATGAGTCCGGCAGCACTGCTGAATTGCAGCAGGCATCATCCGCGGAAGGGCCGACCGAACAGGCTGAGAAAAAGAAGGAAAACGAGGCGCCGGTCTGCCGGTAGCGGGATTTCTGCAGCCTGCATGCGGCATGTGTGACATGCAGGCCTGAGCGTTGCACAATATCCGGATTTAACCCGATAAATCGCTGCGCGCGAGCCAAAAACATGGGCGTTGAAATCAAGCTGACCGACAAAGAATTTCCGGTTTCACCGGTTTTTATCGATTTTTTGCATCATTACATTGAAGATCGGGAGTTCGAGGCGTCCTGGCATGACCAGTTAAGTGAGGAGCTGGTGCCCGCGCAAGCGGATGAACGGCAGAGAGCCGCAGTGGCGGCAGCCGATCAAGTGTTGCAGCATCCGGCCGGGCAAAAAGCAATTATCCGTAGCTATGAACTGCTGACGGCTCTGCTGGTCGGCCAGCCTGACAAGCTGCGGTCATTTTACGAACGCTATCGCTTCATCTGTGTCGTTGGTTGTCCTCGTCACGGGGGTTCCTATCTGACCAAACAGTTGTTCCTGGCAGTCGGTCTGGATCCGAACCGGGTGCCCAATGCGATTGCCCACGATGGTTTCCCCGATGCCTCGCCGTTTTCCTTCAAGGAAAACTACAACTCCCTGACCACGATGACGCAGAACATGGCGGAGTATCTGGCCATGGTGGAGGTGTTTTTCTCGAATTCCAGATTGTTCAATAATCTGGTGATCGTGCCCAAGAAGGCGACCAAGGCGGCTTATCACGGAGCGTTTTTCAACACCGCCTTCGGGCCCGAAACGGAATACTGGGTCACGCTTCGCCACCCGCTTGCAGCGTGCATCTCGACTTACGAGAAATCAACCGGGCTGCCAGCTGACGGCAAATTCAAGGTGCGCGGCAATATCGAAGAATGGGCGCGTCGCGACAATGAATACACCGGCGCTGATCCTGGAAAGATATTGAACCGGGATTATTTTGATGTTTACCTTCGCTACTGGGAGCAATATCACTGCAATCTCGCGTTGACCGGTCTTGCTGCCAATCGTAACTGGAAGACCGTGGTCTATGGCCGCGAGCGCATGATGAAGGTTGCGCTGGACTGGTTTTTGCGTTTTCGCAATAAAGGTCAAGTCGAAGATTTCAAGGTTTTTGATAAACGTGACCGCCACCCTGAATGGCGGCCGCGGGCAGAGGCGGGCATACGCCGGGTTGCTGCTGTTTGGGAGGGAGTAGGTCTTCAATTCCCGATTGATGAGATCATGGAAGGTTGGTAAGGCATCTTGAGTTGGCAGACATCCCCGCAGTGGTGTATGTGCCAGCAGCTTTACCGATTCATAAATAGTGTGGCTTGGTTTCAGATTTTAAGGTGTTTTCCCGGGAGCATTCGATGGGTTTGCAAAGACTGCATGTGGCAACGCGCTACAGCGAAGCGGCCATTTTTAACGGTGTCGTGTATTTGGCGGGTATGGTGCCGGAATGCAAAGCTGTTGATATCCGCAGCCAGACGGCCGATGTACTGGCGCAGGTGGATTTGCGGCTGAAAGAGGCGGGCAGCAACAAGGCCTGCATCCTGCGCGCACAAATTTTCCTTGCCGATATCAAGGAAATTGCGGCAATGAACGAGGTCTGGGATGTCTGGGTCGGCGTGGGCTCGGCACCGCCCCGCGCCACAGTGCAGGCGGCGCTGTCGGATCCGGATTACCGGATCGAGATTGTTGTGACTGCAGCGCAGTCGGCGATGGCTTGATCGTTCTGCGCTGTTGCTGCGATCACGGTACGCAACAATCAGGCCGCGAATTTCGTGACTTGGTTGCGGCCCTGTTCCTTGGCAAGATACATGGCGCGATCAGCGCGAGCCTGAATGGCATCGATGCCGCGTCCGTCCTCGGGATAACAGGCGAGCCCGATGCTGACGCTGGTATCGATGCGCGCGTTCTGGAATTCAAGCCGCGTCGTGGCGACCGCTTGGCGAATCCGTTCTGCCACCTCGACTGCCCGAGCGGACGTTGTTTCCGGCAACAGCACCACGAATTCGTCGCCGCCATAACGCGCGAGCACGTCGGTATGGCGTAATTCTGTCGCAATACATTTCGCAACCTGCTTCAGCAGACGATTTCCGGCTTCGTGGCCGTGCTTATCATTAACCGCCTTGAGGTTGTCGGAGTCGATCATCAGCATGGTCGCCGGTCGGTTGTAGCGTACAGCCTGGGCGAAGAGACGGTCGACCACGATGCTGAAACCACGCATGTTGTACAGGCCGGTCAGTTCATCGGTTTCCGAAAGCAGTTTGGCCTGATTCAGGCCGAAGCGGATGTCAGCGGAGAACATGGTGGTGATATAGGCGACGAGGAGCATCGGTGCCAGTTGTGCCGTCAGTCCGCCGATATAGGCGAGTGACAACACCTCGCCGGCACTGGAGTGTTCTCCAAGCAGTATGAAACAGGCGGCAATCAGCGCCATTTCCAGCATCGTGGCGAGTTTGCCCAGTGTGAGCGCGCTGGTGATGATGACCAGCAGATAGGCGTTGACCAGAGGGCTCGTGAGCTTTCCCGTGAACCACAGCACCCAGGTGATGAACATGATCATCACGAAGGTTTCGATCGCAATCTTCCAGCGTGATTCTGTGGTGTAAAAGTTGGTGTAACGAAAGCTAAGGACGAAGGCGGTATAGAAGAACAACACCATCGAGATGGCCACCCGATCTTCGGCGGCAGGGCCTTCGAATACCTGATACAGCAGTACCAGAATCAGCAGCAGCCATTCGATTTCGGCGACGGTGCGGGAGATTCCGCGCAGTTCTTCCTGGGCGATGGTCAGTGTTTTGGGGGCATTTTGCCGAGCGTACGTTTCCATTATTCGCAATCGGATTGCTGTCTGGAGGGAAGGAATATCTTATTGATAATATAGTGAAAAATGGCAGATGGGGTCATCAAATCCCCATGCGCGTACGCGATTAAATGTCCCGGCCGGTATCGCAACATAAGTCATTGTTTTTAAACAATAAAACTATGGCGAAAGCGGCGGGAATCAAATCTTCGAGAAGCCGTAATTTCTTCATTTAAATCAAATGACTGGAAAGCGCCGGGGCTCGCGCGCGAAATTTGTGCGAATCAATGCCGATGTCAGACGGTTGGCTGACGGGACATGTCCTCATTCCGCACTGCTTGCGAAGCTACGCAACCAGGGTTCCAGATGGGCGATGTCGAAGTGGCCCGCCTTGAACATCCGCATCATCCCGGTGTGAATTTGCATCGGCGGCCGTTGCAGACGCCAGCCATTGATCCGTAGGAAAACATCAGCGGCGGCAAAGGCAATGCGCTTGTTGCCATCAATAAAGGGGTGGTTAATGGCGAGGCTCTCCAGCAGCGCTGCTGCTTCGGACACGATGTCCTCGTAGTAGCCGGTCTGCGGCCTGTACAGCGCGGATTCGAGGGCGCCGGGGTCTCGCACCCCCGGCGCTCCGCCGTAGCGTTGCATCAGCACTGCGTGCATTCCGAGCACATCGGCCACCGTCAGGTAATCGCGTCCGCGCATGACCGTTTACTTGGCCAGCTCGCGGTAGAGGTTGTTGAATTCATCAAGGCTGGACGCGAACGACGCCATTACGTGTCGACGTGGCCGCTCCTTCTGCTGGCGGTCGATGTAGTCCCGAAGGGCTTCGTCGAGTACGGCTTGGAACTGGCGGCCTTGAGATTCGGCAAGCTGACGCAGCGCCGCCAGCACGTCAGGTGCGGCTTGGGAGGAGAATTTCTCGCGAACAGGAATGGTCATGTCTGCCTCCATCATGATTTATCTTGATGTTTCATGATAAAGCAAGATGGCTGAATGCGCCACACACGCCTGATGCGGTTTGAAGGGCAATCAGTCGCCTCGCTTGACGGCGAACTTTCGCGCTCAAGTGGTTAATTTTTTTGGCCACCATCTGCGTCTACCTACGGGCCAGACAGGGCGATAAATCGCACATGATTGACCGTCAGGCTTGACGCGCGATACAGTGGCGACATGCTCAAAATGGCGTTCTGAAATTCCTATCCCCGCGCGCGGGTTGGCGGTCAGCGAGTTGGTCGAAATGTGCAATGGCGCTGTTGCGCAAGGCGTCTTCAGGTCGGTTGCAGTGGCCGTGGGTGTCAGCGGCAGAACGGGCGGCTCAGCCTCACTGTGGCGGCGCCGGTATCTGTGCCACCAGGCTGGACAGCCCCTCAGCGTACATCGCACGCAGCGTCATCCAGTAGGGGTCGTCCGACTCCAGCGTGGCGAAGTTGCGGGCCGGGAAGCTGTCCGTCGCGTAACGCAGCAGGTCGATGGGCGCGGCCACCGACAGGTTGCTGCGCATGGTGGCGTCGAACGACAGCAAGGACAACTTGGCTGCTTCGTCCAGCGTGCTGTTGCTGCCGAGGGCGCGGTCCAGGATGGGCTTGCCGTACTTGGTTTCGCCCAGTTGCAGGAAGCGCGAGCGGTCCGAGGCCTCGACGAAGTTGCCGGCCGCGTAAACGTGGAACAGGCGCGGCGGCTCGCCGGCGATCTGCCCGCCGACCAGAAAGCTGCCGTTGGGGTCGCCGAAGGGCTGCACGTGGCTGCCGTCGCGTGCAATGACTTCGCGCAACCTGTTGCCTGCCATCTGTGCCACGTCGAACATCGAGCGGGCGCTGTGGAAGTCCTGACCGAATTAGCCGCTGCCTGCGGTCTCGCGCAAAGACGTCACCACGGCCTGTGTGGTGGCCGGGTTGCCGGCCGACAGCACAGCGATCACGCGCTGCCCAGGCACTTCGAAGAGTGCCAGCTTCTTGACGAGCGCCACCTGGTCCACGCCGGCGTTGGAGCGCGAATCAGAGGCCAGCACCAGGCCCGCAGGCAGCAGAATGCCGAGGCAGCAGGTCAATCGTTCCTCCCGGGTCGGACTGGGTGTTTGATGAGCAGCGCCTTATGCTTTGCCCCTTGTCGCGGGCGAAGCCCCCGGATTATTGGAGAAACCCGCGCATGACCCCATCATCCCCGCACGAAGAACTCCTCCAAAACGTCCAGCAGGACATCCGGGCCCACCTCGGCACCGGGCGCGTCGCCGACTACATCCCGGCGCTGGCGCGCGTGGACCCGCACCAGTTCGGCTTGGCCCTGCACACCTGCGCGGGTGAGCGCGCGTCGGTTGGTGACTGCGCGCAGGGCTTCTCGATCCAGAGTGTCTCCAAGGTGTTCACGCTGACCCTCGCGCTGGGGCGCGTGGGCGACGCCCTGTGGCACCGCGTGGGGCGGGAGCCTTCAGGCTCGCCGTTCAACTCGATCGTGCAGCTCGAACGCGAGCACGGCATTCCGCGTAACCCGTTCATCAATGCCGGTGCGCTGGTGGTCACCGACGCCATCCTGGCCGGCCGGCCGCCGCAGGTGGCGGTGGCCGAGATCCTGGCCTATCTGCGCGAGCTGGCGGACGACACCGACATCACGGTCGACCGCGAAGTGGCGCAGTCCGAGGCCGACACCGGTTTTCGCAACGCCAGCCTGGCCAACTTCATCCGCGCCTTCGGCAACCTGAAGAATCCGGTGGGCGAGGTGCTGGAGACCTACTTCAACCAGTGCGCGCTGCGTATGAACTGCGTGCAGCTGGCGCGCGCCGGCCTGTTCCTGGCCCATGGTGGCGTTGACCCTCTGACTGGCCACCGCGTCGTCGACGCGCAGGCCACACGCCGCATCAATGCCCTGATGATGACCTGCGGGCACTACGACGCGTCGGGCGACTTCGCCTTCCGCGTCGGCCTGCCGGGCAAGAGCGGCGTGGGTGGCGGCATCCTGGCGATCGCGCCGCGCAAGGCCTCCATCGCGGTGTGGGCGCCTGGGCTCAACGAGGCCGGCAATTCGCTGGTGGGCGCGCTGGCGCTGGAAAGCCTGTCAAGACGGACGGGGTGGTCAGTGTTCTGAGAGGCGCAGCCCGGGCTTATGGCGGCAGACCTTGGCGCAGGTTTAACTGTGGGCTTCAGGGTTCAATCCGGCACGGGCACACGTGCAGCGCAAATGCGCTACACCGGTTCCACGAAGACCGCCACATGATTGACCGTCAGGCTTGACGCGCGATACAGTGGCGGCATGCTAAAAATGGTGGTTGAAATTCCTACCCCCCTCAGCCGCTACGTTCTATGAGGCGGCGGGTCGCGCGCTGGGTTCGGCGGTTGGCTGACATCACGCGCTGGCCCGCGACTCTTGTCCTTTTTGCTGCGGGCGGTCTGGCAGTCGCCCTCGCCTTCGCCACGGTCAACCTGTTTCAGGAGGCCATGGCGAACCTGTCTTTCATCCGCACCCACGGCCTGATGGCTGTCCGCGAGGGCGCGTTGGTGCAGCTTTCGCGGCTCTTCCTGTCTGGCGGTCTCGCGCTCCTGTGCTATCTGGGGTTCAAGTTCTGCGAGGTGGACCTGAGCATCCGGTATCGCGCCTGGGCGACGCGGCGCGATTCCGACCAGGACGCCGACGGCCACGGGGTGGCTCGCACCTTGCGCAAGCTCTCGTCGGAATAAGTCGAAAAACAGCGACTCGCAGCGTGTGGCCGGCAGGTTTTTGCGTGCAATGGTGGGGCAGGGCGATACATCACACATGATTGACCGTCGGGCACGGCTTGACGCGCGATACAGTGTTGGCATGCTAAAAATGGTGTTTGAAATTCCTGTCCCCCGCGGAAGCGGCCACCGGGCAGGGGGTCACCGTGCACTACACGGGCTGGCTCATCAACGGCGACAAGTTCGACTCGAGCAAGGACCGCGACGATCCGTTCGTGTTTCCGCTCGGCGGCGGGCGCGTGATCCGCGGCTGGGACGAAGGCGTGCAGGGCATGAAGATCGGCGGCAAACGGAAGCTCACGATCCCGCCCGCGCTCGGCTACAGCGCGCGCCGCGACAGCGGCGTGATTCCGCCGAACGCGACGCTCGTGTTCGAAGTGGAACTGATCGCGACTGACTGACCGCTACTTGACGAGCCCGAGCCTCACGAAGGACGCGCGATACTGCTCGCGCTCCTTCTCCAGGAACTTGCCGAACTCGGCGCTCGGCAGATAGACCTGTTCCTGCAGGTCCTTCGTCATCGTCTCCTTCCACTCGGCCGTCGCGACCGTCTTCGCGAACACCGCGTCCCAGTACGCGACCTGCTGCGGCGTGATGCCCTTGGTGCCGACCATGCCGTTCCAGTTCGAGAACACGAGCTCGACGCCGCTCTCGCGGAACGTGGGCACGTCCGGGAACGTCGGATTGCGCGTCGGCGCGGCGACGCCGAGCACGCGCATCTGGCCGCCCTGCACCTGCGCGATGATCGTCGAGAACGACGTGATCAGGATGTCGACGTGGCCGCCGAGCACGCTCGTCATCGCCTCCGACGACGCGTTGTAGACCACCATCTTCATCTTGCGTGCGTCGACGCCGATGGCGTGGCCGTAGAGCGTGCCCGTCGTGTGCAGCGCGTTGCCGATCGAGGTGCCGAAGCTGAAGGACACCGACTGCGGGTCCTTCTTCACGCGCACGGCGACGTCGGCCATGGTCTTCAGGCTGCTGTCGGCCCTGACCGAGAACGTCGTGTAGCCGGTGTTGAGCAGCGCGAGCGGCGTCACGTCGGCGAGAGTCAGCTTGCTCTTTCCCAACAGCTGGTTCGACGTCATCGCGGGGCTCGTCAGCGCGAGGTAATGCCCGTCACCGGGATAGCGCGCGAAGTTCGTCCAGTTGATTTCCCCGCCGCCGCCGGGCCGGTTCACCACCACGTGCGTGACCGGCAGCAGCTTCGCCTCGCGCCAGATCTTCTCCACCACGCGCGCGGTGCGGTCCTGGCGGCTGCCGGGCGCCGTGCCGACAGAAATCTCGACATTGCGCTCCGGCTTCCATTCCTGCGCCGCCGCCGTCAGGGAACCCGCCAGCCCCGCCACTACCACGGCTAGCGCCGCGCCACGCACCAGCATCGACATCGTGATTCTCCCGGCGGCACGCGGCCGCAAGTTTCAGAAACCTAGCGCAAGGCCTCCCGGACGCGGATCGGTCGCGCCGCGCAGTACGCCGTTCTCGCGGTCGAACTGCACCAGCTGCACCGCGCCGCCACCCGACCAGGGCCCCAGCGTCTCCACCTTGTGGCCCAGTGCGGCGAGCGCGTTGCGCACCGCCTCCGGTACCCGGCCTTCCACGCGTGCGACCGGATCGCGGCCGAGGTTCGCCGGATCCGTGCCGGGAAAGCTGTACCAGCGCGGCGCGTCGACCGCGTCCTGCAGCGACATGCCGTGGTCGATCACGTTCGTGACCACCTGCGTGCTCCACTGCGTCTGCTGGTCGCCGCCGGGCGTGCCGCCGACGAGCCACGGCGCGCCGTCCTGCGTGATCATATAGGCGTTCAGCGTGTGCATCGTGCGGCGCCCCGGCGCGATCGCGTTGGGATGCTTCGGGTCGAGGCTGAAGCCGCGACCCGCGCGGTTGTTCAGCGTGACGCCGGTATCGCCCGCGACGCAGCACGAGCCGAACGAGTTCGACAGGCTGTGGATGAACGAGATCGCGTTGCCCTGGCCGTCAGCGATCGCGAAATAGCTTGTGTCGCCGTCGTGCTCCGGGATCACAGCGCCGTCCGGCCACTGCGCGCGCTTCGGATCAATCAGCGCGCGCCGCTTCGCCGCATGCGCCTTCGACATCAAGGTCGCGAGCGGCCACTTCACGAACGCCGGATCGGCCGCGTACCGGTTGCGGTCCGCGAACGCGAGCTTCTTCGCTTCCAGCAGCAGGTGCATGCGCTCCGCACCGACAGGATCGAGCGACTTGAGATCGAAGCCCTCGATGATGTTCAACTGCTCCAGCAGGATGAAGCCCTGCGACGGTGGCGCGGTCTCGTGCACAGTGTAGCCGCGATAGTCGGTGGTGAGCGGCGTGCAGGTCGACGCCTGCTGCCTCGCAAAGTCGTCGAGCTCGAACGGCCCGCCCTGCGACTTCGAGTAGGCAACGATCCGCTCCGCGATTTCGCCGCGGTAGAACGCGTCGGCCCCGCCCTTCGCGACGAGCTGCAGCGTGCGCGCGAGCAGCGGCGCCGACCAGCGCTCGCCCATCGCTGGCGCGCGCCCGTTCGGCAGGTACTGCTGCGCCGACCACTCGAACTTCGCCAACCGGTCCGCGCGCTCCGCATAGCGCCGGTGGATGTAGTCCGTGATCGCGACGCCGTTCGTCGCGAGATCGATCGCGGGCTGCCACAGCTCCGGCCAGTCCATCGTGCCGTAACGGCGCCAGATCGCCTCGTACACGCTTACCGCGCCCGGCACGCTCGCCGCGTGCACCCCGTCGAGCGGCATCGTCTTGTGGCCCTGAGCGTGGTAGTAGTCGAGCGTCGCATGCGCGCCCGCTACGCCGCTGCCGTTATAGGCGACCATCTCCCGCTTCTTCGTGTCGTGCAGCACCACGAACGCGTCGCCGCCGAGGCCGCACTTCATCGGCAGCACCACGCCCTCGGCCGCCGCCACGGCGATCGCGGCGTCGAATGCATTGCCGCCGCGCTGCAGGATCGACAACCCGATGAACGCCGCCACCGGATGCGCCGACGCCACCATGCCGCGCGTGCCCACGGCTTCGGGCCGCTGCACGGCGCGCATGCCTTCCTTGACGCTCAGTCCCCACGATCCGTCGTCCATCGCCTTCCCCGGTGTCCTCAGCGTCAACGATAGCCCCCGCGCCACGCGCGGGTCAAGGAGCGTCGCGCGCCCCCGTCATGATGTGTCAGTCATCATGCGGATTTCACCGGGAGCCCGCTGGCCCAAGCGGGGCGATTGGCGGTATGCTCCCGCGCACCCGCATCGAGAACTGCAAAGGCCTGCGCCATGCCCAATGAAGCCATCGTCGAATCCCGCATCGTGGACACGTATCGCAGCCGCACTAAGCGCTCCGCGCAGCGCTACGGCGAGGCCGTAAAGGTGCTGCCGAGCGGCGTCGTCCACGACTCCCGCCGGCTGTGGCCCTACGGCATCTACTGCGACCACGCGCTCGGCTCCCGCAAATGGGATCTCGACGGCAACGAATACATCGACTACTACGGCGGCCACGGCGCGCTGCTGCTCGGCCACCAGCACCCGCAGGTCGTCGCCGCCGCGCAGGCGCAGTTGCAGAAGGGCATGCACTTCGCCGCCGGCACCGAGCTTGAGATCGAGTGGGCGCAGCTCATCTGCCAGATGGTGCCGTCCGCCGAGCGCGTGCGCTTCACGTCGTCCGGCACTGAGGCAACGCACCTCGCGCTGCGAATCGCGCGCGCCGCGAGCGGCAAGGAAAAGATCATCCGTTTCCAAGGCAACTTCCACGGCTGGCACGACCACGTCGCGTTCGGCGCCAAGGACCACCTCGACGGCTCGCCCACGCCCGGCGTGCTGCGCGAAGTCGCGGCCAGCGTCATCCTCGTGCCGATCAACGACATGGCCGCCGTGGAGCACCTGCTGTCCACACGCAACGACATCGCCGCCGTGCTGATCGAGCCGCTCGGCACCAGCTCCGGTTCCGTGCCGACCTCGCACGCCGTGCTGCGCCAGCTGCGCGAGATCACGAAGAAGCACGCCACCACGCTGATATTCGACGAAGTCGTGAGCGGTTTCCGCGTCTCGCCCGGCGGCCTGCAGGCTGCTATCAGCGTCACCCCCGACCTCACGACCATGGCCAAGGTACTCGCCGGCGGCATGCCCGGCGGCTGCGTCGCCGGCCGCAAGGACCTCGTCGGCCAGCTCGACTACGAAATGTCCGCCGCCGCGAAGCGCGAGCGCATCAGCCACCAGGGCACGCACAACGCACACGCCGTTTGCGCCGCCGCCGGCATCGCGACGCTCAAGGCCATACGCGACACCGACGCCTGCCAGCGCGCCACCGACGCCACGACCGAACTCAAGCGCAAACTGAACGAGGTGCTGGAACAGGAAAACGTGCCGTGGGCGGTCTACGGCGACTACTCCTTCTTCCACTTCTTCACCAACCCCGACAACCACGCGATCAGGCCGACGCAGTTCGATCACCACGCCGCGCCCGTGGCATGGTTCAAGGGCGACAAGCGCGAGAAGCTCCTCGCCAAGTTTGTGCTGGGCCTCATGAACAACGGCATCGACCCCAAGGGCAACCGCGGCGGTCTCCTCTCCGCGGCGCACACCGCCGAGGACATCAGGCTCACGGTCGAGGGGTGGCGGCGGACCCTGCGGGCGCTGAAAGAAGAAGATGAGGTCTGAGATCCAACTTCAAGGGCGTGACTGGTAACTAGTCCGGCAGCTGAAGGCTGCCCAGCCATCCGCCGATCACTGTCGCGTGGATGCTGGATTTCCGCCGATTCGATTTGCCTGTTGCCCCCAGAGTTGCCCCAGCGGTTTCAGGTGCTCACCTCACAGGATGCGTAGCAGCACCTTGATCTTCGCGCGCACGTGCACCATGACGTCCGCTGGCACCGCACCTTTCTTTTTGGCGCGGCGAACCGTCCAGTCGAGCGACTTGACCTGATCGGATAACACGGCGCTCGCGACGCCATCAACTTCCGCGAGCACTTCAAAGGGATGCCCCTTGATTCGCGTGGTCATTGGGCAGCAGACCATCAGTCTGGTCTTGCCGTTGTAGCTCGCTGGACTAATAACCAGGGCATGGCGATGTCCGGCCTGTTCGTGACCTGCCTGCGGATCGAATTCGAACCAGACTACGTCGCCGGCGTCGGGCACATAGCTGCGTGTAGCCATCAAAGCGCCTCTTTGCCGACCGGCTTGCCGAAGCTCGCTTCTCCGTGAGAATTCTTGGCGGTGATACCGGCAACCAGTTCGTCGAGATCGTATTCAACCCTGCCCGAAGGCTCGATGACGATGCGGCCGCGCGTCACGGTCAGCTTGACCTTCTGATCCAGGTTGAACGCTGCCTCCTTGATCGCAGACTTCGGCAACCGGAGGGCCGGGCTGTTGCCCCACTTGCGGATAACGGCTTCCATGATCTGACTCCTGATATTAGTGTCTACATTGTAGACACATCAGGGAAAAACTCAAGCTGCGGCGCAGTGGTGCCGGCGTGGACAAAAACCGCCAGACACGCAAAAAGATGAGGGGTGCCGCTCACCGGTGAAACGCGCGGAACCGCGCGGAACCGCGCCAGCATTGGCGTTTCGGGCAAAAAAAATCCCAACCGATAAGGGTTGGGATTTCAAATAATGGTGGAGGCGGCGGGAATCGAACCCGCGTCCGCAAGCCCGCCACAGTCAGGACTACATGCTTAGCCTGGTTATTTGGGTCTCGCCTCGCACCCGCCAACCGGCAGGCTGGTGTTTGGCCAGTCGCTTCGACGGATCCACACGGTTAAGCGACCAAACTGTGCAGAGAGGCTGATGTAAATGACACTGCACCCTCAAACAAGGTCGGCTTGCGCTTTCCTTATTCGAGAGCCTGACCCATCAGCAGGTCAGTGCAGCGTCTCGCCGGTATTAGGCGGCGAGAGAATAACGCTCGTCGTTGGCGTGTGTAGAATTTCCAGCGGATTTACAAGGTGACTGGACCTTGGCATGCCCTGTGCTGCTTTGTAACCCACGTCGAAACCAAGTCGCCCCCGGTTTCACACTGGTAAGACATTATCGCATACCGGTCGGTTCCCGCTGTCACTGGTTCCCGGCGGCTATAACCGCCTGCTCTGTGTTCTGCGGGTTGCGATGCGGGAGAAGGGCTTTCTGGCAGGCGCCAGGCCGGCGGTGGTTACACCGGGCGCGGCAGCCTGCAGGGTTTGATCCGGCTGCAGCATTTCCACGACGTCAAGTCGAAGACTGGAAGGCAAGTCCAGGGTGGCAAGCCGCTCGAGTCTGGATTTCGCGTCGGGCAGATTGTGCAGTCCGAGCATGTAGATCAGCAGATCGTCGGTGCTGGGCATGTTGCCCAAAGTGCGCGTGAATTCTTCCGGCAGGCCGACCATCAGTGCATTGGTGGCAGGGAACAGGATGCGCGCGACAAAGTCACCGCAGTTCAGGCACAGCTTTCCGCCGGGTTGCCGGAAAATACAGTAGGGCGTTTCCTCGTCCACCCAGTACGCCACCCGGCGTGCCAGATCATTGCGCAGGGCCTGCATTTCGCCCGCTGTGCGGAAGGGGCGGATGCCGTGCAGATGTTCGATGAAAAAGGTCCTGCCGGCGATATCCAGTGCGCCTTCTTTGACGAACCCGGAAACGATGACGCCCGCGCCCGGAAATGACCACGCAATCCGCCGGTCTTCCAGTTCGATGCCGACCTGATCTTCGGGTGTGCCGTCCGGATGGGTGATCAGGAAATAATGGACGTAGCCCGCCTGGCCATCGGCAACATCGGTGACTGCGCGGATATCCGCTGCGTTATCGAACGCGGTCGGCGAAGAAATTTTTTGCGGGTCGAGCTTGGCTGCCTGCAAAACCGGGCAGGTCAGCGCGAGCAGAAGGGAAAAGACGGTAATCCGGGGGCATCTCATGGCACAGGGATGCTCCCACGGCTTTTTCAGTCACGCTACCGGCGCATGACCAAACGTCACGCACTCAGGACTTGAGGGATATAAACAGCGAACGATCAGCTGATTTTTTTCAGGATATCAGCAGCCGAGTCGACCACGCTCTCCGCGCCCCATAGGTCCGGATTGCTGCCATTGAGATAACCGAAGCGTACGGCAATCGTTTTCATGCCTGCTGCCTTGCCGGCCTGGATGTCGCGTTCGTCATCTCCGACGTAGATGCAGTGTTCCGGCGCGCAGCCGACAGCCTTCGCGGCTGCGAGCAGCGGCGCAGGGTGGGGTTTCATGTGTGGCGTGGTATCGCCACCGATGATGCACGCGGCGCGTTCGCTGTAACCCAGTTGCCGGAGCAAGGGCAGTGCGAAACGTTCGGCCTTGTTGGTGACGATGCCCCAGCGGATGCCAAGGTTCTCGATGTTGTCGATCAGTTCTGCCATGCCCGGGAACAGTACGGTATCGCAGCACAGGTTGTTCTCGTAAATATGCAGGAACTCTTCACGCATCGCAGGGTAGTCGGAGTGGTCGGGGGTGATGCTGAACCCGACTCCGAGCAGACCGCGCGCGCCCATCGAGGTCACGCTGCGGGTGTCGGCCAGCGGCACCGGGCTCAGACCGCGCGTTGCGCGCATGGTATTCACGGCGCGACCGAGGTCAGGTGCGGTATCGGCAAAGGTGCCGTCGAGGTCGAACAGGACTGCGGCGGTCATGGCTGCGGCGCGCGGGCGCAGAGGATGTAATTGACGCTGCTGTCCGCTTCGAGAGCGTAGATTTTGCTGAACGGGTTGTAGGTCATGCCGGTGATGGCGTTGATCTCGAGGCCGGCGCTGCGGCAGGTGGCCGACAGTTCCGAAGGTTTGATGAAGCGTGCGTAATCATGCGTGCCGCGCGGCAGCAGATTCAGCACGTATTCGGCGCCGATGATCGCAAAAAGATATGACTTCAGATTCCGGTTCAGCGTTGCAAAAAAAGCATGGCCACCCGGTTTCAGCAGTGCGGCGCAGGCGCGTACCGCGGATGCCGGGTCAGGCACATGTTCCAGCATTTCCATGCAGGTCACGACATCAAAGCTTTGTGGTGCTTCCTGTGCCAGCGTTTCGACAGCGATGTTGCGGTAAACCACATCAAGTTTCGATTCCAGCAGGTGCAGTTGTGCGATTTTCAGCGGTTTGTCGGCGAGGTCGATGCCGGTGACTCGTGCACCGCGCGCTGCCATGGCCTCAGCGAGGATGCCGCCGCCGCAGCCCACATCGAGCACGTTCTTGCCCTGCAGTGCCGCGATGCCGTCGATGTAGTTCAGACGCAGCGGATTGATTTCATGCAGGGGACGGAATTCGCTCTCGGGATCCCACCAGCGGTGGGCGAGTGCGCTGAATTTTTCCAGTTCGGCGGGATCAACGTTGGTGTTCATGACGGGCGTATCCTCATTTGCCATTGTCGGGTTTTGGCGCGGATCGCGGATTCATCGAGGTTGACCAGTTCGCCATCGGCGAGTCGCCGTTCACCGTTGATCCAGACGTCGCTGACATGTTCGCGTCCCGCAGCATAGACCAGATGTGAAACCGGATCGTAGCAGGGAGCCAGTTCGCTTGCCGAAAGATTCACCGCAACCAGGTCGGCCAGTTTGCCCGGGACAATGGAGCCGATTTTTTCCTGCAGGCCCAGCGCCCGCGCACCACCCAGGGTGGCGCATTCCAGCGCTTTGTGCACGGGCATGGCGGTGGCGTCTCCCGTACTGCCTTTTGCAAGCAGGGCGGCGAGGCGCATTTCGGCAAACAGGTCGAGCCGGTTGTTGCTGGCGGCGCCATCGGTGCCGAGGCCGATATTGACCCCGGCCTGGAGCAATTTGTCGATGGGTGCGATGCCGCTGGCGAGTTTGAGGTTGGATGACGGGCAGTGCGCCACCGAGCAGCCGTGGCGGGCGAACAGTTCGATCTCGCGTTGATCCAGATGCACGCTGTGCACGGCGATCAGCCCTGGGCCCAGCAGCCCCGCTTTTTCGAGACGGGCCAATGGCCGCACACCATGCTGTGCCAGACTGTCGGCGATTTCCTGTGCGGTTTCGTGGATATGGATGTGCACCGGGAGTTCCAGTTCACCGGCATAGGTGGCGATTTGCGCGAACGTGGCGTCCGACACCGTGAACGGCGCATGCGGCGCGAGGCAGAACGACAGCAGCGGTTCATCGCGCAGCGTATCGCGCAAAGCCATGCCCTTCGCCAGATAGTCCTGGGCATCACTGGCGTAGGCGGAGCGGAACTCGATGGCGATGATGCCGAGGACGGCGCGCATGCCGGTCCGCAGTGCAGCGCGGGCGGTGGCCTCCGGGAAAAAATACATGTCGTTGAAGCAGGTGATGCCGCCGCGCAGCATTTCGGCACATGCGAGCAGGGTGCCGTCGTAGACGAACTCGTCCGAGACCAGTCGCGCCTCCACCGCCCAGATATGGTTCTGCAGCCAGTCCATCAGCGCCCGGTCGTCAGCCATGCCGCGCATCAGGGTCATCGCGGCGTGGGTATGGAGGTTGACCAGTCCGGGAATCAGCGCATGGTCGGGCAGAGGGATGCGGGGCGCGTCGGGATAACGGGTTGCGGCGTCGGCCACGGGCAGC
>ENA-ORBV01000225-ORBV01000225.1-microbial-mat-metagenome-genome-assembly--contig:-NODE-225-length-124879-cov-19.073052_pt1 | contig 124879 bp, 123 predicted proteins | sample MGYA00237777_ERZ505514 | MGnify/ENA primary metagenome ERZ505514 (study PRJEB26160, sample SAMN06269048) | microbial mat metagenome | isolation source: Oligotrophic lake microbial mat | place...
AGCCGTACCGCCTCCAGCTTGAACTCCAGCGTGTACGCCGCTCTCTTGCCCTTTTCTGTCGTCATTTCGTATCTCCTTTACCGTCCAATTTACACTCGATTAAGAAATACGTTTTTCAGGGGCAACCTCATACCCACGGTAACATCGGGCACGAACGACACCCTCAGGCAAACCAGCACCTGGCCATACGAAACGGTTCAAGCGCTGAATGGCAACTACGTGACGCACCTAAGGTCGTCGCTGTTCAATTGGGGTGCCTTGGTGACTTTCATTGGGGGTGTCATACTACTTTCCCAACAGATGCTCCTCGGTGGCTTCTTAGTCCTCACTTTGGCACCCGTTCTACTGATATATCCCCTCGTGAGGTTTTTGTTCGGTGGAAAAGATAGTGCTGTGGCTGTAGTAACAACCGTGATTGTGGAGGAAGTTCTAAAGCACCAGATCAAGAAGGCAATAGATAAGTCGTCCAAATAATAGTGGCACGAGTTGAATGGCACGCATACCCGTTACGACTCGTCAATCTCCGCCATTAGCTTCGCGCCGGTGAATCGGATCGTTAAATCAGCTGCACCCTCAATAGCCAAGAGTGCCCAGATTTGCCCAGGTCGGGGAGCCTAACGGGGCTCGAACGCCAGACAATCACCCACACAAAAAAACCCCGCCGTAGCGGGGTTTTTTGTGCCGAATAATCTCGGCTTACTTTTCCCCGAGCAGCATCTTCGCGATACGCTCGCACAACCACGCCTTTTGATCCGCCGTCAGCCCCGGTACGCCGTCCACCGACGCCGGCATATACAGCGGCGTCATGTCGAAGGGGTGATCGGTACCGATGACCACGCGGTCGGCGACAACCTGGCTCTTATTACAATTTACGCCATGCCTGAAATCGCACTGCGCGCTATTTCGTTGCGCCATTTTCGGTGCACAGCGCAGCCATGAACGTCACCATATTGCCGGAAGTATCAACCGCCGCCCTGCTGCTGTTCGAGGCAGTGCGTCTGCTCGTGCGGCAAGCGACCAACACAGCCGCGCAAATTTGAAGCATTAATTGAAACACGCCAGATCGCTATTCGTAATGCGTCCACATGCGCAACACGCGCACGGTGCGCTCCTGGGCGAATACCTCATACACCAGCCGGTGCTGGATGTTGATGCGGCGCGAATACGCGCCCGCGAGATCGCCCACCAGTTTTTCGTAGGGTGGCGGATTCTGGAACGGGTCTTGCGCGAGTACGGCCAATAGCTCCTCTGCCTTGGATTTCAATCCGGCAGATGCCAGTTTCTTCGCGTCCTTCTGTGCATGCTTCGCGAAGACCAGCTTCCAACTCACCAATCAAGCGCCTCGGCGCTTTGGTCCAGCGGTTCGGCCATGCCTTCCTTGATGGATTCGCGCATGCCCGGCACAGCGAGCAAGTGCAGCGTTTCCTGGATTGCCTGCCAGTCTTCGGCAGCAATCAGCACGGCGTTGGTACGTTTGCCGGCAATGTGGATGGGCTGGTGCGAATCAGCCGCTTGATCCATCAGCCGATAGAGATTGGCGCGGGCTTCGCTGGCGGTCAGGGTAGTCATCTCGTTCTCCAATGCGTGTAACGTACGTAAATATGTACGTTAAGTCAATGGCTCCGGATAGCGCACACCCGTATTTAATGTAACTATTTGTTTTTATTGCTATTTTTCACAGGGCAGCAACTTGGCTGTACGCTCGCACAACCACGCCTTCTCGTCCGCCGTCAGCCCCGGTATGCCGTCCACCGACGCCGGCACAAGATGTGCGGAACGCCGCAAAGGCTGATCGGTGTAAGCCGGACCGCTAATCCGGCCCGGGCACTGGAAACCTGGACGGCCATTTGGCGACTACAGTTTCAAGATAGGATTTCACTTTGGCAGGATCCAGATTGACCGAGGCCTTGATCTTGTCAACTTCGGACTGGATTTCAATCGGCATTTTCAGAGAGTCGGTTATCCGGTTGAACATGTTGAAATAGCAGCACACCAGCGTGAGGTCGATGATTTCCGCCTCATTGAACTGCTGGCGCACGATGTCGAAAACGTCGTCCCGACTCCGTGCAGTGTTAAGCGTTACATGTTCGGCCCAAAGTACGGCTGCTTTTTCGCGCGCATTCAGATGGGGAGAATCCATGTAATCGTCTGCGCCGATCGCTTGCACCTGATCGTCGCTGATGCCTGCCGCTTGACCAAGCGACGTGTTGTGGGCCAGTCAATACTTGCAACCGTTCACGTGGCTGGTCTTGATCACCACCATTTCCTTGAGCCTGGTGCTCAGCACACTGCCGGCGCCCTGACGCTGCACCACGGCATTAAAGGGCAGCAGCATTTTGGCAACCAGCGGTGAGTGGCCAAGTATGCGATAGGAATTCGGCACCCGGCCCAGCATCGCACGGACCGCGTCAAACAGTATCGCAGTGTCGCCGGTGGCCGCTTCGGTATCAATCATGCTGACGCGTGGTTTGGATTCCGACATTGGGCGACTCCCGGAAGATCAGCGATAAGACTCTGCGCAGCGGTGGATGGCCCGATTGGTCTCCTGCTTCAGACACTCGCGGGCATCGAGTTTTGAGCGCGCGGTCAGTGCTCGCGGGCCCGTATCGGCCGGCGCTGCCTGCGCAACGGCAACGGGTGTAACTGAAACAACAGGGGCCGGGGCCCCGCGTGCCGCAGTTGCGGGCATGATGGTCGCCGGTTTGGCCGCAGCAGCCGCTTCAGCAGGTTTCGCCGCGGGAGCATCACCTGCTTTTGCCATCTCTTGCTTTATTGCTTCCTGCTTTGCCGGCTCGGCCTTCGCCATCTCCTCTGCCGGTTTCGCAGCAGCCGGCGCTGTGGCTGGTTTGTCGCTTGCAGCAGGGATCGGCGGCTTGGCTGCCGGTGGCTTTTTAACGATCACCTGCGGCGGAGGCGGTGGCGCACCCATGAACATATCCCAAGACAGCCAGCCGGCCACACCCAAAACCGCTATACCAGCGGCAGCCATGCCGGCCTTTTTTTTGTCGATATTCATTGCCATTGCCATCTCCCTTAGCAATCCGTTGTCAGAATTTAAGGATACTGCAAAACCAGAGCACGTTCTGCTCAATGCTCGCCGAGCAGCGCCTTTGCCGTGCGTTCGCAGACCCAGGCCCTCTGTTCGTCCGTCAGCCCCGGAATGCCTTCCACCGCCGCCGGCACATCCAGCGGTGCCATGTCGAAAGGATGATCGGTGCCGATGACCACGCGATCAGCGCCGACCTGGTCGATCAGGTATTTGGCTGCCTGCGGATCGTGGGTCAGGCAGTCAAAATAAAAGCGTTTGAACAATTCGCGCGGCGGTGTCGCGTTATTGACCTTGGGTTCCTTGCGCACCTGGTAACCATGACGGAAGCGGCCGATCTGGTACGGGATGAAACCGCCGCCGTGCGCCAGCATGATTTTGAGATCGGGCATTTCATCCAGCGCACCGCTGAACATCAGGTGCGCCACCATCAGTGTGGTGTCCAGCGGGAAGCCGACGAAGTTCGACAGGTAGTACTCCTCCATGCCGCCCTTCGCGAGGCACTGGTACGGGTGGGCGAAGATGAAGCAACCCAGTTGTTCAATGGTCTTCAGCACCTTGCGGAATTTTTGGTCGGCCAGCGGCGCGCCTTCAATCGAAGTCGCCAGTTCAACGGCCTTGAAACCATACGCCTTGACCACGCGCTCCAGTTCGGCAATCGCGGCATCCGGGTCCTGCATCGGCAGATGCGCCATGCCGCGCAGCCGTGACGGATGTTTCGCCACCATCTGCGCAATGCCATCATTGGCCAGTTGCGCCGCATGCAGCCCCGCCTCCGCCGACAACCAGTAGAAATAGATCGGCGGACCGACCGAAATCACCGATACGTCGAGCTTGTTCTGATTCATCCACTCGACCTTGAAGTCGGCGTCATAAAACTCGGGACTCAGTATCGCCGGACGGCCGTGGACGTCGAAATACTTTTTGCCGTCCTTTTCGGTAATGCTGGTCTGGAATCGTTGGGGGTCTTTTTCCATCGCCGCAATGATGGTCGGCGGGATGACGTGGCTGTGCAGGTCGTAGCGCATGGCGGTTCAGTTCCGGTTGATAGTGAAAATTGCAGTGATTAAAGCACTTATTTTACGGCCAGCAGCGGCCGCAATGCGCGGGCATCGCGCAGGCGCTCGATGTTCCAAACAGCGTCGATCAGCAGTTCGGTGCGCCGCGATCCGATGATCGGCAGCAGCAGGTCACGGCTTTTCGCGGCCACTTCTGTGCGCGGCATCGGATTCGCCGCAGTGCCGCGCACAGCCTTCGTATGATGGCGCAGACAGCGGCCGTCACGGGTGGTGATTTCGACAATGGCTTGCGTGGTTTTCGCGCGCCCCAGCGCGGCACTGCCCTGCAGGGTGATGCGGCTTTTCAGCGCCAGCACCCGCGGATCGTGCACCCGCTTGTCGTCATGCGCCGAAGCGAAGGTGATGTCTCCGTCAAGCAGCATCACCGCCGTCAGGTGCTGGATATTGATGCTGGCCATGGTGCGCTGGTTGACCGTGCGCGCCCCCTGGTCATCGATGGTAATCACCACGCGCCCGACATCACCGGCGGTAATGCGGTGTTTTTCGATGATATTCAGCACCGCGTCGATCGGCGCCTGAATCGGATAACCGATGGCCCAGCGTTTGATTGCGGTGTTCATGATTTCGTAAGTACGCCCCAGGCCCTGCACCAGTTTTTTCGGGTCCGCGGTCAGGCCGTGGGCATGGAAGAAACCGCGGTCACCGTCGAATACATCTTCGACCCCGGTGAATTTCATCGACGCCAGCAGCCCGGCAGTAACGCCGTTGCGCGCCGGCATGCCGCCGAAGTCGAAGGCCTTTTCGATGTGTTCGATGTCGCGTGCCCAGCACGACAGTCCCGAGGCCTGCTGCGCGGTGTACGACAGCAGGTAACGCGTCTGATCGACGTTGAGTTTCATGATCGCCGCGGCCGCCGCAGCGGCGCCAAAGGTATGGCCGAAGCTGTGCGTGGAATGGCCGCGCTCGCGAAAACGCTCGATGCCCAGCGCAATCGACATCCGTGCGCAGATGTCGTAGCCCAGCACCATCGCCCGCAACAGCGCCGTGCCCCCCGCCCGCTCGCGCTCGGCCAGCGCCAGTGCGGCGGGCACCACACCGCAGCCCGGGTGCACCAGCGCGAGGTAATAGGTGTCGTCAGTTTCGTCGGCGTGGGCGTGCATGCCGTTGGCCAGCGCGGCATTGATCGCCGTGGTGACGATGGGCGTGCCGATGACAGTGGCCTCGGGCACACCGCCCTGGGTTTTGATGAATTCAATCGCACGCCGCCCCGGCAACAGCCTGGAGCCCGACAACATTGCAGACAGTGTGTCGAGCAGGTGATGTTTGGCGCGTTCGGTAACGGCTGCCGGCAGTGCGCGGCGCGGCGCAGCAGCGATGTACGCCGCCAGCGTGCGCATCAGCGGAGAAATTTTTGCAGGGAATTTTTTCATGTTTAGCAACTGATTTTTTCCGTTCGCCCCCGAATCGAGTCCGGGGCAGGCTCTGAGCTTGGCGAAGGGCAGCGGGGCTTCGACAGGCTCAGCCCGAACGGTGGCATAGGGTTGTAATCAAAATCTGCAGTCGTTATTCAGGCTGAATACCGGCAGCCTTGATGACCTTCGCCCATTTTTCAGTTTCCGAGCGGATGTAAGTCGCGAACTCCGCCGGGCTGCTGCCTACCGGTTCCGCGCCGTCGTTCAGCAGGCGCTGCTTCACCTCCGGGTTCTGCAGTGCGCGCAGCACACCGGCATGCAGCTTGCTGATGATGTCGCGCGGCGTATTGGCTGGCGCCAGCACGCCGTACCACTGCACGGCTTCGTAGCCCGGCAACCCGGCCTCGGCGATGGTCGGGATGTCATCGGCGCCGGGGGCGCGTTTGGTGCCGGTGACGCCCAGGGCGCGTATCCGTCCCGATTTGATGTGCGGCTGTGCCGACAGCATGTTGGGCATCATCACCGGCACATGGCCGGCAATGAGGTCGGTGACGCCAGGGCCCGAACCCTTGTACGGCACATGCAGCATTTTTACGCCGCTCAACACCAGGAACAGTTCCATCGACAGGTGCGGGCTGGTACCGACGCCGGCCGAGGCGAAATTGATCTGCCCGGGACGCGCTTTCGCGAAGGCGATGAACTCCTTCAGGTTGTGTGATGGCAGCGAGGGATGAATGACCAGCACGTTGGACAAGGCCACCGCCTGCGAGATCGGCGCCAGATCCTTCAGCGCGTCATACGACACTTTTTTGTACATCGCCGGGTTGATCGCCAGGGTGCTGATGCCCATTAGCAGCGTGTAACCGTCGGGGGCCGCACGTGCCACCGCTTCGCCACCAATCATGGTGCCGGCACCGGCGCGGTTTTCGACCACGACCTGCTGGCCCAAAAACTGTGTCAGTTGCGGCGCAAGGATGCGCGCCGAAATGTCGGTGCCGCCACCCGGGGCCGAGGGCACGATCAGGCGCACTGCACGCGTCGGATACGCGGATTGCGCCTGGGCCAGCGCGGCGATGCCGGCCAGGCCGATGAACATTAATAAGTTATTGATTTTATTCATTATTTTTTTCACCATCAAAGGTGGGAATACAACAGCTTGCCGGCCACCGGCATGGTCGCCGTCAGTATTTCGCCGCGATAGGAATCCACGACGTACAACGTTTTGCGGTCAGCGCCGCCGTAAGCCATATTGGTCATGCGATTGCCTTGATGACGGCTTTGCACGCGGCACAGCGGTTCGCCCAGTGGACTGAACAGCCAGACGATGCCGGGCCGCGCATGCGCTGCCGACAGGTTGCCCGCCGCATCCATCGCCAGCCCGTCGGGACCATGAATGCCCGGCAGCACGGCGAACACCCCTGCCTTGGAAATGCCGCCGCCTTTCAGCGGGCAATGCCACATGCAGTTGGCGCGCGTCATCGCGACATACATTACTTTGTCCAGTGGATCGAGCACGATGCCGTTGGGGCTCGGGCCATTACTGATCAGGCAATCAAGACGGCCATCGGTGCTGTGGCGATAGACGCGGCCGGTCGGATCGTGGATGCCGGTCTGGCCCTGGTCGGTGAAATAGAGATCACCGTTGCGCGCAAAGGTCAGGTCGTTCACACCCTTGAAGCCTTCGGACTGGCTGTGGGTCAGGAAATCCTCAACCTTCCCGGTCTTCGGATCCAGCCGCAGGATGCCACGGCGGTAATCGGCGATATAAATCGAGCCGTCGCGATGAATGGCGATACCGTTGGGCCAGCCGTCGTATTCAGCGGCGACATCGAACTCGCCTCCGGGGGACATGCGCAGGATGCGGCCGTAGGGAATGTCGACCATATACAGATTGCCGTCGCGGTCGAATGCCGGACCCTCAAGAAAACAGTCGAGTTTTGATCCCGGATGATTGGCGTCGATCCAGCTCGATGGCGCCCCGCCCTTGCGCAAACGATCAGGCACTGCGGCAAATACATCGGCTTCGATCAGCTGTGGCGGTTCAAAAAAAGACATGGTTCCTGCTCCGGTGAATCATTAAAATGGGTCTCAGGAATACTTCGGGATCATTCCGCTGAAAATTATTCCGCTGCAATTTTTGCCGACTTGATGATGCCGGCGTAGAGCGGAATTTCTTCACGCATGATTTTGGCCAGTCCTTCGGGACCGCCGACCACAACGTCAGCGCCGCGTTTTGCAAAACGTTCACGGAAATCCGGGCTCTGCACGGCCGCAGTAATGTCTCGGTTCAGTTTGGCGATGACTTCCGGCGGCGTGCCTGCGCGCACAAAAACCCCCATCCAGCCGTCAAGATCAAACTGCGGCAATGTTGCAGCCACGCCGGGCACACCCGGCAGCACCGTGGCGCCGCGTGCTGCCGAGATCGCAATCACCCGAACCCGTTTTGCCGAGATATGCGGCAGGGCGCCGACGATGTTGGCGAACATCAGATCCACCTGACCGCTCAGCAAATCCACAAAAGCCGGCGCCGCACCCTTGTACGGCACGTGGTTCATTTTTATTTTGCCCAGCGCCTGCAAGTGCTCCATGCCCAGGTGCTGCAGGTTGCCGATGCCGGCCGATGCGTAATTGAGCTTGCCCGGGCTCAAGCGCGCCAGTGCAATCAGGTCCTTGACCGAAGTCGCTGGCAGCGACGGGTGCACGATCAGCACCATCGGCGCACCGATGATCTGTGTCACCGGCGCCAGATCCTTCAGCGGATCGTAGAGCTGCTCCTTGCGCAGCGACACATTGATGGTCACCGGGCCGGAATTAGCCAGCACCATCGTATAGCCGTCGGGCGCTGATTTGGCCACCACATCGACACCGATGCTGCCGCCGGCACCGCCGCGGTTGTCGACCAGCACCTGCTGTCCCCAGACCGGCGTCAGTTTCTGGCCGACCGCGCGGGCAATTTCATCGAGCGGGCCGCCCGCCGGATAGGGCACAACAAAACGCACCGGCTTTGCCGGAAATGATTGCGCCGATATGGCCGGCACAAACCCTGATGCCGCAAGTAGTAGAACGATTGCTGCGACCTGCTTCAAACTGTTGCTGCGGTTCATGGTCCTCCTCCTCCGTCATCCGGCCACAGCCGGGATCAAAGATTCGCGGCGATCCAGTCCGCGACATAAGTCGCGCCGAGGAAACGGTTGTCCCCCTGGCAGTGCTCGGCGCCGCCTTCTTCAGCGCTGAACACCTTGAGGGTTTTTTTCTTTGAGCTCACCGCGTCGTACAGCAATTTTGCATTGGCCACCGGCGAAATTGAATCTTCCTCACCGTGAGTCACCAGAAACGGACAGGTGATTTTGTTCGCAACACCTTCCAGCTTATAGGACTCGCATTTTTTCATCGCTGAATCCATATCCGGCATGCCCATCACCCAGGGCAGCTGATAATGCGGTGCCGAGAGCTGGGTGCCGCCGGATTCCTGGATTTTTCGTCGCGTGATCCAGGTCGCGTGGTAATCATAATGTCCACCCCAGGCGATGCAGGCGGCAAACCGTTTCTCGAAAGCCGCCACGCGCGGTGCGTAATAACCACCCATGCTGTAGGCCATGATGGCAATCCGTTTCGGATCGACATCGGGACGTGCCGCCAGATATTCATAGGCTGCGGTGCCGGGCACTTCGTAGTCGTGCCGGCTCGGAATATTCTGCAGCCGCAGCGTCTCGCCCTGCCCCGGTCCGTCGATGGCCAGAGTGTTGATGCCGCGCAAGGCCAGCTCCACACCGCCAAAGAGGATGGACAGTTCCTTGGTGCTGTCGAGCCCGTCAAAAAAGCATACGGTCGGCGCCGGCTTGTTGCCCGGTGCTTTCATGAACCAGGCCGGCAGCGTGGTGGCCTTGCCTTCATGCACGTACGGCACCTCGACGCGCTCGATGTTCGGATAACGGTCCTTGATACCGAGGCGGAAGCAGCGCAGGCAGTTCTGATAAAGCTCGATTTTCTTCGGGCCAAGCCCGACGAACCGTTCGCCGACAAAATAATAAGTCGCCGCACGCAGGTAATGTCCGGCGGCGGACAGGATGAACCCGTCCTTTTTCGCCGTGTCGCCCATCGCCTCAATACGCTGCGCCTCCTTCTCCCATTCAGCACCCCAGGCTTCATTGTCGCCGACCCTGCCCTTTAACCGGCGGCCGACGCGATCAACCTCACTGATCGCCGAGCCACCCCAGCGCGCCATTTCGATGACGATCATCATGCCCTGCGACCACATGAAACTCTCGGGAAAATACTGGAAACCTGCTTTCATGCCCTGACTCCTTTGATGACGACGGATATTACTGGCTCGCGCTGCGCGCAAGCCCCACTTCTTTCAGCAACTTCGCATACTTCACGGTTTCGGTTTTGATCAGTGCCGCAAACTGCCCCGGCGTGCCGCCGACCGGCTCTGCACCCTGAGTTGCCATGCGTTCGCGTACATCAGGTAATTCAATCACCGCGCCGATTTCGCTGTTCAGCCGGGCAACGATTGCCGGTGAAACACCTTTGGGCACCAGCACGCCATGCCAGATGCTGCTGTCGTAACCCTTCAGGGTTTCACCGATGGCCGGAACATCAGGCAATCCCCTGGTGCGTTTGGCGGTGGTCACCGCCAGCGCCCGTACCCGCCCGGATTTGACATGCGGCATTGCCGCGATCATGGGACCCGCCATCATGTGCATCTGTCCGGCAATGATGTCGGTCATTGCCGGCCCACCGCCCTTGTACGGCACATGCACCATGTTCAGTCCTGCCATGGTGCTGAACAGGGCCATCGCCAGATGGGCCGCGCTGCCGTTGCCGGAGGATGCGTAATTGAATTGCCCGGGTTTGGCTTTGGCCAGCGCAATCAGCTCGACAACATTTTTTGCCGGCAGGGAATTGGCCACCGTCAGCAGCAGCGCAATGGTGTTGATCTGCACCACCGGTGCAAAATCGCGCACGACGTCATAGGGCAGATCACGGTACAGCGTCGGATTGACCGCCACGCTCGCGGGCAGGCAGAACACCATCGTATAGCCGTCCGCCGGAGATTTCGCGGCAATGTCCGTGCCGATGATGGCATTGGCGCCACTGCGATTGTCGATGACGATCTGCTGTTTGAGGCGTTCGGCCAGCGGTTGCGCAATCAGTCGCGCCACGGTGTCGGTGCCGCCACCCGGGGGGAACGGTACGACGAATCGGATCGGCCGCGCCGGATAGTTCTGCGCCTGTAACGGCAGCGAGAGTATTGCCGCTGCAATCAACAGCATGAATCTGCAGCACATGATGATTCTCCTCGTGAACCCCGGCTCTACTGGGCCAGTGGCAATGTGACGGGACGACCCGTGGCGATTGAATGTTCAATCGCCAGTGTCGCCTCCAGATTGATCTTGGCTTCCTGCGGCGTCGCCAGTGAACAGGGTTTGCCCATCGCCAGATGATCCAGCCAGGCGCGGGTTTCGTTGGCAATCGGTCCCCAGAATTCGCCCAGCGCCCAGTCGCCCGGTGTGCCGCTTTGCAGGAACACCATGTTGACATTGTGATCCGGCAGGTAGACGTGCGGGATGCCCTTGTTGCTGTACATGATCTGGTCGGTATGGTCATCGTCGAGGATCATCACGCCCTCGGTGCCGAGCACTTCAACGCGCGCAGCATGACCCAGGGCAGGATATTTTTCCGGCAGCGCATAACTGACGCCGAGATTCACCACAGCACCGTCATCGTAGGTGAGGATGGCGTAACTGACATCGTCGACTTCGGGATAACCGGCGGCCTTCAGCACGCCCTTCTGCCCGCGTGCATACACTTCGACCAGCCGGTGACCTTCATGCAGCCAGTTCATCAGGTCGACGTAATAGGTCAGCGCATCCACCACCGGCGTGGCATGACGGTTGCGACCGAGCATGGCCAGCGCCTGCGAACGCGAATTGAACACCCGCGCAGCCCCCCCGGTCATGGTGCCGATGCGGCCTTGAACAATCTGCTCCTTGGCGATCAGGTAACGTTCCTTGTAGCGCCGGCTGTAGCCGACATGCACACTGACGCCGGATTTTTTGATGGCGGTGATCACCCGGTCGGCATCAGCCAGCGTCAATGCAATGGGTTTTTCCACCAGCACCGGCTTGCCCAGTTCCAGCGCCTTGAGGACAGGCGCAAGATGTTCGCCTTCGCTGGTAGAGACGATGACTGCGTTGACTTCAGGATGCGCGATGATGGCGTCGTTGTCGGCGGAGTGCTCGGCTGCGCCGATTTTCTGCGCCAGCGCTGCCGCCTTTTTCGGATCCTGGTCCGCCACGCCGATAAAGCGTACTGCAGAATGTCCTGCGGCCAGCTGCGCGCGCAGCCCGCCGATGCGGCCCGAGCCGATGACGGCCAGACCCAATGTTTTGCGTTCGATGATCCCCTCCGGAATTCCAGATCCGGCCACCATTTGCCATCAGCTTCATGGTCCGGGCAGCACGGCTTGTTTTGCGGTTCTCAGCCGTGGATTGGGCCACGGGCAGCGTCCGAGTCTAGCCAAGCAACCCGGTGCTTACAAGCCGGAGCCGGAAGCTGTGCAGAGCAGGCGCATCCGGCGTCAGCTCACAGCATGTGGAATAAAACGAATAAAGAAGCGCGCCGTGCGGAGAAGGGAGGGAAAAGCGGCGCGGCGCGCGCAAAACCGGAGAACTGATTTACTGCTTCTGGATACCCGAGACGTTGACTACCTGTTGCCAGCGCGAAACCTCCGCGGCCAGAAATTTACCGAAATCGGCGGGCTCGGAGGTGTGCACGGTCAGCCCCTGCGCCGAAAACCGCTCGGCAACACGCGGATCACGCGCCTGCTTTTCAAGATCATCCTGCATCCGCCCGACGATGGCTGCCGACGTACGGGCTGGCACCAGCATCCCGTACCAGGTGCTGTATTCAAAACCGGGCACGCCCGCCTCGCTCACGGTCGGCATGTTGGGCAGGGTATTCATGCGTTGCCTGCTGGTCACCGCAACGCCCACCAGCCGGCCCGAATTGACCAACGGCAGGGCCGTGGCCATGTTGGTCACCATGTACTGGATTTCACCGCTCAACAGCCCGGTGCTGGCGAGGCCGGCACTTTTGTATGGAACATGAATGGTGTCAACCTTGGCCGACAATTTGAACAGCTCATTGGCGAGATGGCTGGCCGTGCCATTGCCGGCCGAACCAAAGGCGTATTTGCCCGGCGCTTTTTTGAACAAGGCGACCAATTCCGGCAGCGTCTTGGCCGGCACCTTCGGATTTACGGCAATGATGCTCGGCTGGTCGGCAATCATTGAAACCGGCACCAGGTCCTTCAGCACGTCGTAACCGATATTCCTGAACAGCGCGGGCCCGATAGCCATGGTCGAGCTCGATACCAGCGCGGTATAACCGTCGGCGGGCGCCTTGGCCACGATCGCGGTGCCTATGGAGCCTCCGGCCCCCGGCCGGTTGTCGATGATGACAGTCTGTCCCCAGGCGTCTGTCAAAGCCTGCGCGGCAATCCGGGCCACGATATCGCTGCCGCCGCCGGGCGCCAGTGGCACCACCATGCGTACCGGTTTCTCGGGAAATACGATGTTTGCGGCATGCGTCGACTCGGCCGCAAAAAAAGCGCCTATCAGACAGGCGCCCAGGTGCAATCGAGTGATATCGGAACAGGCTGACACGGTGAATTTCCCCTGCATAAAAACGCCCAAGCGAAACGCTCAAGCGGGACATGGGAACAAGTTAACCGTGGGGTGTTACAGAACCGTGACGAATTGATGACAAGGCGACGGCAAGGCTCTTTTCAGCCCCCAGCTTCAATCCAGAACTGTCACCAGCCCCAGCTCGGGCTCCACCCGCAAGCGGTCGCCGGTCTTGATCAGCGTGGTGACATCACCATCTTCGAAGCGGTCCACCATGGTCAGGCCGGCCAGCGCCGCGCCCTGCGCGAGAATGGTGTTTGCCGCGTTGAAGAGAATCGCTTTGGGCGTGATCCCGCGCGATTTCATTTCATGCAGCATCCACGCGGATGCCACACCGCCTTTGGCCGTATTAAGCACGAGGATTTTGCCGTTGTAGGACTGCCCGGACAGCGCGTGCTGCGGACGGGAGAACACACCCTTGATGCGATCCAGGTCGTAACGCGCGGAAAAATTGTCGTTCGCAACGAGTGCCTCGCCTTCAACAACCGGGCCCATGCCCCGGTGGCATTTCAATTGTTTCATGCAGCCACCTTTGCCGATACGATGCGGCCCTCGATTGCGGAAGCGACACAGTCCTCCATGCTCGCCAGCGCCGGCTGATAGCCGTAACCACCGAGGATGTTGACGATCTTTGCTGAATTGCTTAACAGCCGCTTCCAGCCATTGGCCTCCCCGATCTCCCGCGCATACTGCTGATAGAAACAGGTCCCCTGCAGCACCTTGCCGCCGGCCTGCTCAATGTCGGCGACAAAACCCATGCGGGTGGCATCCGGATAAACCTGTGGCGAAGTGCACACCAGCAGCGCCGTGTCTTTATGCCGGTGTTGCCCGCGGATCAGATCCGCCACCTGCTGCATCTCGACCAGCGACAGTTGTGGCGCGGCAAACACCACCACATCGACCTTGTCTCCGGCTACGCCATAGGCAGAACGCAGGGCAGCGAGGTTCGCTGATGTCACTTCATTTGTCACCAGTTTGTCACCGCCGACTGCCGCAAGTGTCGGCGCCTCCGGCGTGATACCGACGATATGAAACAGCGGTGTCGATCCAAAGCTGGCCATCGCCGCGCCAAAGTGCTTGAGCGCATCGGATGTCGGCGCGCCCTCGATGCCTTCAATGACCGGCACTTCCCAGTACGAGCCCGCAGACTTGCCGATCACCGCCCCGAGCACGCCCCAGTCGGTGAGTCCGGCAGGCTGTTCGCGCACCAGATAACGTTTGCTTGCGCGCCGGTGTTCATCGAGATGCAGACCATAACGCGGCGTACGACCGGTCAGACCGGCGGCCAGCGCGGACGGGCCGCCCTCGAAGTTGGAACGGGCACCGCACACGCTGTTCGAGTAAATCACCACGCCGGTATCACCGAACGCCACATGGTCACCCAGCACCGGCGGCATGATGGTCTGGTAATTGATGCAGGTATTGGTCATCAATATGCCCATCCGGCTCAGTGCTGCAGAGGTGCGGCGGTCAAGATTGGCCATCTCTTCGGTTTGTCCCAGCGGCCGGTAGTAGTCGAGGTCGACACCACGCGGATCTGTCAGCATCGGAATGCTCACCCGGCCGCCCTGTGCTGCCAGTTGCTCCATGAACACCACACCAGCTTCACCCGCCGACTCCGGATCCACCATCATGTGCGCCTGGCTCACCGGCACCAGATCACGGGCGTCGAACATCCGCCCCACCTTGAGCATATGGTCGATCGCCCAGCGCCTGGCTTCGCCCATCCTGCCGGCGAGCATCGCCTGTTCTTCATCGGTCAGATGCAAAATAATCCTCCTCTGGATACCTGCCTGGAACACTGCAACAGCCGCCGCGCCTCGTCGTTTTTATCCCGCATACGGGCTGCGCCGGATCAATGCATATATTTTTAACTGATTATATGCCGTGGTGGCACAGCCTCCTGCAACCACCCTGCTTCACCTTGTCTGCCGGATTCCCACGTGCCGGATTCCCACGTTGACAATATTCGCGCGATTGCATAGAACAGTCACGCACTCACCATAAGGAAATCGCAATGATCCACGCCGAGCCCGGCCTGTTTCTCCGCTACGAGCCCCGGGGAGCGCCCGCACCGCTGCTGGTGGATGTATCACGCAGTGGCCGGGAATATCCGAAGGAATACCGCTCGCCGCTGCCATTCACGACCGTGCACGACAACGTGTCGATGTATGTCGAAGACCTGTGGGCCGGCGCCCCGGCTGCCGGCGGCACACTGCTGTACTGCACGTTTCCCAATACCTGGGTGGACGTCAACCGCAATGAAGCCGACATGGATCCCGCCATTGTCGACGGGCAATGGCCGAAGGCACTCAAGCCCACGGCGCGTACGCTCGAAGGACTCGGGCTGATCAAGACCAAATCGCGTTATGGCGAACCGTTCCAGGAACGCAAACTGACCGTCGCCGAAATCGAGGAGCGGCTGTCAGATTATTACCGCCCCTATCATGCCGAACTGAAGCGCATTGTTGATGAATCACACCGCAAATTCGGAGTGCTGCGGCAGATTTCCTGCCACTGCATGTCCGCCGTCGGCGCGCCAACACACCCCGATGCCGGCAAACCGCGCGCTGATTTCTGCATCAGTGACCTCAGAGGCAAAACATCGTCGCCACAAACCATGGCGCTGGTCGTCGACACCCTGAAAGGCCTGGGCTACAGCGTCTCGGTCAACGAACCCTATATCGGCAACGAACTGATTGGTCGCCATGGTGATCCGAAACGCGGTATCGACTCAATCCAGGTCGAGATCAACAAAAAACTGTTCATGGATACCAAAACCTTCCGCAAGACAGCCGGTTTCGACAGATTAAAAACCGATCTTGATCGCCTGCTGAAGGTTGTGGCCGAAGACGCGCTCAAAAAGGCCTGAGAAAAAGCTCAGTCCGCCTTGGCACCGGACGACTTGACCACTTTCGCCCATTTTTCCACGTCGCGCTGCACAACCTTCGCGAATTCCTCCGGACTGGTGGCATAGGACTCGGCGCCCTGCTTCAGCAGCAGTTCCTTCACATCCGGCGCATTGATGATTCTGACAATGTCGGCATTCAACTGCTGGATGATTTCGCGCGGCGTGCCGTCCGGCGCGAACACGCCGTACCAGGCCACGGCCTCATAACCGGGCAAGCCCGATTCGGCCACCGTCGGATATTCCTTTGCGCTGGGAAACCGCTTGGCACTGGTCACGGCCAGCCCGCGCAGCTTGTTGGCCTGCACCAGTGGCAGCGACGACACAATGGTTGCGAATGACAATCCGACCTCGCCCGCCACCACCGCCGGCATCGCCTGCGCCCCGCCCTTGAACGGCACATGCAGCATCTGCACCTTCGCCATGCTGGTGAACAGCGCGCCGCTGAGGTAGAGAAAATTGCCGGATGAGGCATAGGAGATGTCACCGGGCCGGGCACGGGACAAGGCGATCAGTTCGCGCACATTTTTCACCGGTATCGACGGATGCGCCACCAGCATGTTGGGCAGCAGCGCAGCCGGCGTCACCGGCGCAAAATCCTTCACCGGATCGTAGGACGGTTTGGCATACAGGCTGGCATTGATCGCATGCGTGCCGGTGGTACCCATCACCAGCGTGTATCCGTCGGGCGCCGCACGGGCCGCGATTTCCGCGCCGACCACGCCGCCCGCACCACCACGGTTGTCGACCACGGCGACCTGGCGTTTGTACTGGTCGTTGAGTTTCTGCGCGACGATGCGGGTGACCACATCGGTGGCACCGCCCGGGGGAAACGGCACGATGAAACGGATCGCCCGCGAAGGATAATCCTTGTTCTGGGCCTGAGCCGCACCAAAAACGGCCGTCAGTACTGTGACCGCCGTGAATACCACCGGAATCCGCATCTTGATGCTCCCCATCATGTTATTGCCACCAAGGCCTGTTAACAATAAACAATAATTTTTAAACCGACACATGCTGATCAGCCTGCATTCATTGCTATTCGACCTTCGCGCCTGACACCTTGATCGCTTCCGCGTATTTCCGGCTTTCTGCCGCGACAAATTTGGCGAACTCGGCCGGCGAGTTGCCCACCGGCTCGGAGCCCAGCGCCTGCAGACGTTTGCTGATGTCAGCGAGTTGCAGGATGCGCACCAGTTCGGCGTTGAGTTTGTTGATGATGGCATTGGGCACGCCGGCGGGTGCATGCATTGAGTACCAGGCATTCACTTCGTAGCCATTCAAGCCGGCCTCGGTGAACGTCGGAATCTGCGAATAGTCCGGCAAGCGTTGTCCGCGGGCGATGGCCAGCGCCTGCAGCTTGCCGGTTTTGACATGGGGCAGGATGGATGCCGCGGTATCAAACATGACCTGCGTTTCACCGCCAATCAGGCCCGCGATCGCCGGACCGCCGCCCTTGTACGGCACATGCAGCATGCTGGTGCCGGTCATCATGGCGAAAATAACGCCGGCCATGTGCGGCGGCGTGCCACTGCCGCCCGAGGCATAACGAATGTCACCGGGCCTGGATTTTGCCAACGCAACAAAATCCTTCAGAGATGCGGCTGGCAGCGACGGGTGTTTTACCATCACTGTCGGCGCGACTGCCAGCAAAGTGATTGGCGAAAAATCCTTCACCGGATCGTAGCCGGGCTTGCTGTAGAGATTCGGCGCGATGGCATGCGTTGCAATCGATGACAGCAACAGGGTGTGGCCGTCCGCCACTGCCCGCGCCGCAGTCGCAGTGCCAATCGTGGTGCCGGCGCCGGGGCGGTTGTCGACGACCACCTGCTGCTGCCAGGCCTCGGTCAGCTTCGCACCGAACATCCGCGCCAGCGTATCGTTGCCGCCACCGGGCGGATAGGGGACGATCAGGCGTATGGGCTTGGCCGGATATTCGGCAGCATCAGCAACCGCAATACCCGATGCAGCCGCAAAAAAAGTGACAAAAAGCACAGCGGCGACGACAACAATCTTATTCATTTTATCCTCCCGTTCAGCCATTGTTAAACTATGCCGTGGTCAAAACATGTTATCTCATTTGGATACCTTGGCATGATTATAAAAATCAATGAAAAAGAGGGGCGGTCTTGCTGAAACGGAAACTGCGCGTGGCCGGGGTGGGTGCCGGGCATTACGCCCGGTTTCACCTCGATGCCTGGATGGCGAACGAACGTGTCGATTACGTCGGCATTTGCGATGCAGACCCCGCAAAGGCAGAGGCCTTTGCCCATCGCTTCGGCATCCCGCGAACCTTCGCAAATGCCGGCGACATGCTGGACGCACTCAAACCGGAGCTTGTCGACATTGTCACCCCGCCCGCAAGCCATCTCGCACTGGCTCTGGCCGCTTTCGAACGCGGCATCACTGTTGTGTGCCAGAAACCGCTGGCGCCGACTTATGACGAAGCGGTACAGCTTGTTGCCCTGGCGGAACAGCACCAGACCGGATTTTTTGTGCATGAAAATTTCCGCTTCCGGCCCTGGTTCCGTGAAGCGGAAAAACTTATTCGCGGGAAGAGTCTCGGCACGATTCATTCGCTGGCGTTCCGCCTGCGTCCCGGAGACGGCCAGGGCAAGGATGCCTATCTAGACCGTCAGCCCTACTTTCAGGGCATGCCGCGGTTCCTGATCCACGAAACAGTCATTCACTTCATCGATACGTTTCGCTACCTGCTCGGGGAAATAACGGCGGTAACCGCGCAGTTGCGCCGCCTCAATCCCGTGATTGCCGGTGAAGATGCGGGATATGTCATTTTCGAATTTGCCGGAGGGCCGACGGCGCTGTTCGACGGCAATCGACTCAACGCTCATGCGGCGGACAACCCCATGCTGACCATGGGTGAAATGTGGCTGGAAGGCTCAGCCGGGGTTTTGCGGCTGGACGGTCAGGCGCGGCTGTGGTGGGCACCGCACGGCGGCCCGGAGACAGAGCACCACTATGACCGCGGTGAAAAAATGTATGCCGGCGGTTCGGTGCGCGCCCTGAAAGATAAACTCGTCGAGCATCTGCTGGATGGCACCGCGATGGAAAACAGCGGGCGTGATTACCTGAAAAACCTGCGTATCGAAGAAGCGGTCTACCAATCCCATCAGGAAAACCGGCGCATAACCATAGACGGCGCTTAGGGCCTGTTAACAGGCCCTAAGACTTCTGAAGATCCACGGCCCTCGCCCGCAGCGCCGTATCCGCCCGCAGCATGGCCTTGGCGATCTTGTGCGTGGGGGTGTGCGGCAGTTCGTCGATGAACGCCACATAGCGCGGTACTTTCTGCGGCGCAAGGCGCGTCCGGCACCACTCGGTGATTTCTTCGGGCGTCACTTTTGCGCCAGGCTTGACGGCAACAACCACAAAGATGTCGTCCTCGCCCAGTTCCGACGGCACGGCAATGGTGCCCGCCTCGGCTACCGCCGGATGTTCACCAACCACGCGGTCGAGCTCGGCAGCGGCAATGTTTTCACCGCGACGACGGATAATATCGCGCTTGCGCGAAATGAAATAGAAATAGTCATCTTCGTCACGCTTCACCAGATCACCGGTTTTGAACCAGTCTTCGTGGAAAGTGCCGGCGGTCTGCTCCGGGTCGCGGAAATAACCCTGCATGATGATCGGCGTCTTCACCCACAGTTCTCCCGGCTCACCAACCGGAACTTCCCTGCCCTCATCATCCACCACCCGGCACTGCGCCCAGGGTTTCGCCGGATCCGGATGACGTCCGATGGGCCCCATGCTGCCGAGCTTCTGCACGCCTTCGAAGGGATTGCAGGTCACACCGGGAATTTCGGTCATACCGTAACCACCGATGCGGTGCGGAATTTTGAAAACGTTTTTGAAGGTCTCGTCCATGCTTGCGCGCACGCCGTAAACCCTGGCGATGCGATGCTCCGGCCTGAACTCGCTGCGCGGACGGTTGCTGAGGATGCTGCCAATGGCTTCGATGATGTTGACCTGGGTCGCACCGGTGTCGACTGCGGTCTGCCAGAAATTCGATGCGGAAAATTTCGGGACGATCGCCATGCTCGCCCCCGCTGCCAGCGTGCCGGCCACGGAATAGAACATCGCATTGATGTGGAACAGCGGCAGCACGATCATCAAGCGGTCGTCGTCCTGCAGATAGACGCGCTGCACAAAAGCCTCGCCGCCGGTGACAAAACTCTTCTGGCTGTGCATCGCACCTTTGGGAAAACCGGTGGTACCAGAGGTGTAGACGATCAGACAGGTGGCATCGCCGGTAATGTCCGCGGGCAATGCCGTCTGTGGCACCGATTTCGCAAGTTCAACCAGCGACGGGGTGTCGCCCTGTGCAGCATCCAGCATGATGAACCACGCCGGTGTTTTCAGTCCGCTCGCGGCCTTGCGCGCGACAACCACCGTATCCTGCGTCGCCGCCACAGCACTGACTTCAGCGTGGTGCAATACGTATTTTGTTTCTTCGACGCCGAATTCCGGATTCAACGGCACCATGATCGCGCCCAGCCTCGCCAGCGCAAACAGCAGCACAACATGGCCGTCGCAGTTGCGCGCCACGACGGCCATGCGGTCGCCCTTGCGGATGCCGCGCGCAGCCAGCACGCGTGCCGTAGCCTCCACTGTCACGACAAATTCGCCCCAGGACCAGGTACGTTCGCGAAACAATAAGAAGGGGCGTGACGGATCGCGACCCGCCCGGCTGGCAAGTGCGCCATTGAGCGTGTAATCGTGTTCGGGATAAAGGCGCAAAACTTCGAGCGGTTTTTTCATGGTCTGTACGCAAATGGATATGACTGAATTCTGTCATACAATCGTTATTCCCCTAGTTGACCAGTCCATATAGAGAAAACATGAGCTTCTTTACACCGCCCGAACGCATCACCGCCGAAGTCTTCACTGAACTGCCGAAAAAATTCCGCCGCAGCAAGGTCTCTGCCGAGCGTCTCGCCGCCGGTCGGCCTGCGCCGCATGGCGGCTGCTTTCTCGAAGGACCGTCGTTCGACCGCAAAGGCAATCTCTACGTCACCGACATTCCTTTCGGCCGCATTTTCCGCATTTCACCGAAAGGCGCGTGGGATCTGGTCGTTGAATACGACGGCGAACCCAACGGCCTGAAGATCCACAAGGACGGCCGCATCTTCGTCGCCGACCACAAACGCGGGCTGATGCTGCTCGATGCCAAACGCGGCAGGATTGAAACGCTGATCAACCGTTTCAATCTCGAAGCCTTCAAAGGCGTCAATGATCTGGTGTTCGCGGGCAACGGCGATCTCTACTTTACCGATCAGGGCCAGAGCGGCCTGCAGCGCCCGACGGGCTGCGTCTATTGTCTGCGCGCTGACGGCAAACTGGAACGCATCGCCGACAACATTCCCAGCCCCAACGGGCTGGTGTTGAACAAGGCGGAAAACACGCTGTTCGTCGCCGTGACCCGCGCCAATGCGGTGTGGCGTCTGCCGCTGCTGCCGGATGGCACGGTGTCGCGCATGGGCGTGTTCATCCAACTATCAGGCGGACGCGGCCCCGACGGCATGGCGATCGATGAAGATGACGGTCTGGCGGTGGCGCATCCGGACATGGGTGCGGTGTGGATATTCAACCATCGCGGTGAACCGCTGTACCGCATCGATTCACCGGGCTCGGACGTGATCACCAACTGCGCCTACGGCGTGAAAGACCCGCACACGCTGTATATCGTCGATTCCGAAGGCGGCGCCATCCTCAGCGCGGAACTGCCGACTCCGGGGAGGAAGATGTATTCGCAGGCCTGAACGTGACCGGCGGGTTACGCCCAAAGTAAGTCCCCTTGGGGGGGGCGCCGCTTTGCGGCTAACCCGCCCGACGATCCTCGTTAAGCTCAACGTACCAGCAGATCAACAAACTCGTGCACCGGCATCGCCTCCAACTTGCGCTGATCCAGGCAGGCTGCGGTAATCGCCGCTTTCTGCTTTGCCGCAAACACCATGCTGGTGTTCTCGTTGAATTTTTTCATCAAGGCCGGGATGCCTTCCTTGCGCCGCTGGCGGTGCCCCAGCGGATACATCACCTCTGACAGCGGCGTCTTGCTGCCGTCCCTGAAAAACACCTGGATGGAATTGGCGTTGGTGCGTTTGGCGGGGTCATGGTACTCACGCTCGTATTTCGCGTATTCGGTCAGCCGCATTTTTGCGCGCAGCGGATCGATGCGCGGGTCAGCCGCAATTTCGTCCTCGTAGTGTTTCGCCGTCATGTCGCCGTAGATCAGACCAATGGCCATCATGTACTGCATGCAGTGGTCGCGGTCGGCGAAGTTGGCCAGCGGGCCAGTCTTGTCGAGAATCACCATCGTCGAATTGTGGCAGCGCACGTCGATGTGCTTGATATCGTTGAGCCGGTCTTTGACCAGCGGGTGCAGCTTGATCGCCGCCTCGACGCCGGTCTGACCGTGGAAGGCCGTCGGGTAGGGAATCTTGAACAGCGTGTTCTCGATCACGTAGCTGCCGAAGGGACGCTGGAATTTGAACGGCTTGCCGTCGAACAGAACTTCGTAGAAACCCCACTTTGGCGCGGTCAGTGCCGACGGGTAACCCATCTCGCCCTTCTTCGCCAACAGTGACAGCCACACACCGCGCGCCGAAGCGTCACCCGCCGCCCACGACTTGCGCGCACCGGTGTTGGGTTTGCGCCGGTAGGTGGCGAGCGCATGGCCATCAACCCAGGCATTCGACAGCGCGTTGACGATTTCATCGCGGCTGCAGCCGATCAGTTGTGATACCGCAGCGGTGGTGGCGATTTTCACCAGGATGGTGTGATCCAGACCGGCGGCGGTGAAACCATTCTCCAGTGCGAGCCCGCCCTGCACTTCATAGGCCTTGATGATTGCGGTCAATACCTCGCGCATGGTCAGCGGCTTCTTGCCCGCGGCAACCCGCGTGCGTGAGAGCCAGTCAGCAGTCATCAGGATCGCGCCGATATTGTCCGAGGGATGGATCACCGTGCGGCCGTAAAACGCATCGTTGAAATCGAGCCAGCGGATCAGCGTGCCGGCATTGAAAGCTGCGGTGACCGGATCCAGCACGTAGCTGGTTCCCGGAACGCGCGCACCATTGGGCACGATGGTGCCCGGCACCACAGGGCCCAGCAGCTTGGTGCAGTCCGGGTAGGCCAGCGCCTCGAACGCGCAGGCGAGGCTGTCAATCAGCGTCAGTCGCGCGGTTTCAAAAGCCAGCTTGCTGGTCGGACGATAAGCATGCGCATAGTTGGCGAGGTCGACGATGACCTTGTCAGATGCGGGACGACGGTTGGTGACAGCAGCAGCCATGGTGAAATCCTTTGCCCTGAAAAGACAAGGATTATAGAGGCCGCCGCAGCCAGGGACTGCGCTGGCGCCAGATCATGGAACTGCAGGCAGGATCAGACTGGAAGTATCAGCAGTGTCAGGCCGCAGCCGTCAGTTCGCGTCGCACCACGTGACTGGTGAGTCGCTGCGTAAGGTCGCGGCGCACCTGGTTGAACTCGATGGATGACACATCGCGCGGCCGCGGCAGATCAATCGCAATATCCGCTTCGATGCGCCCCGGCCCTGCGGTCATCACCACCACACGGTCCGACAACAGCACCGCCTCCTCCACCGAATGCGTGACAAAAATGATGGTGACACCCGTGCGCACCCAGATTTCCAGCAGTTCCTGCTGCAGGCTCTCGCGGGTGATGGCATCCAGCGCGCCAAAAGGCTCGTCCATCAGCAATACTTCACATTCGTTGGCGAGCACACGGGCTATCGCCACCCGCTGTTTCATGCCGCCAGACAATTGTTGCGGGAAACGGTCGGCAAATTTTTCCAGACCAACCATGCGCAGATACTCATCGGTAATTTCAGTGACCTGTTTTTTCGCCATGCCTTTCTGGCGCGGACCGAAACTGATGTTGTCGCGAACAGTCATCCACGGAAACAGCGCGTAGTCCTGGAACACCATGCCGCGGTCGCTGCCCGGTCCCATCACCGGATTGTCATAAAGCGCAACCTGCCCGCCAGTCGGCTTCTCGAAGCCGGCGATGATGCGCAGCAGCGTCGATTTGCCGCAACCTGAAGCACCGATCAGGCAGACAAACTCACCTTTGTCGATACTCAGATTGACCCGTGCCAGCGCGTCGATACTGCTGCCGCCAACCTGAAATTTTTTGATCACATCGCGCACCATGAGAAACTGACGGCGCGGTTGGGCTGCGGTCTTATCCATGATGTTGCGGGCTCCAGCGCAAGGCCCGGTTGTTGAGGGCCACAATGATGCGGTCGGTCAGAAACCCTGCAATGCCGATGACGATCATCCCGGTAATCACCAGGTCAGTGCGGGACAGGGTGCGCCCGTCCATGATCACCGACCCCAGGCCGGTCGGCACACCGGTCATTTCGCCCACGACAATCAGGATCCAGGCAAAGCCGTGGGCCAGACGCAAACCATTGAAGATGCTCGGCGTGGCCGCCGGCAGCACGATCTGGCGAAACATGCGCGAACCGTCGCAGCCGAGCATGGCGGCGGCCTCAAACAAACGGGGGTCGACCGAGCGCACACCAAAAATCGTATTAAGCAGAATGGGGTAGAACGCACCCAGAAACACCAGAAAAATCGCGGAGCGCGGGCCGAGACCGAAAAAAATCATCGACAGCGGCAGCCAGGCGGTGACGGGGATCGGCCGCAGCAAAGACAGGGTCGGATCCAGCATCTGACGGATCAGCGGCACCTTGCCGATCAACAGGCCCAATGGCACGCCGATCACGATTGCGAGGAGGAACCCACCATAAACCCGCTGCATCGAGGCCAGCATATGGGTGCCTATGGTGGCGCTGAAGGCATCATCGTGTATGCCACCGAATATGAAGTCCCACATCATCACGCCGACCTGATAGGGCGCAGGCACCAGGCGCGTGCCTGTCATCACCACCAGATAGTGCCAGAGCACGACCAGCGCCAGCGGGAACACGACCGCCAGCAGCACGGCCCGCGCCCGCTCCGGCAGCCAGAGACGGGAGGGCGGCGCAGTGGCCGCCGGTATTTCCGTGGGAACGGCGGACATCAGCGTAGCCTCATCAACAGCTTACTTTTTTACGGCGACAGCAGCCGGCATGAATTTAGCATTGATGAATTTGTCGAAATCCGGCAGTTCACGAATCTGCTTTTTCTCGAGCATCAACTGGCCATAAGCTTTGGCGCGGGTGACGAAGACGTCATCAATCTGCCAAGTCAATTGCACGTTGGGGAGCGCGAGTTCGATCGATTTTTGCTGCTGACCGAGTTTCTGCATGGTCATCTTCACCATCTCGCTCCGGTTGGCCAGCGCGAATTCGGTCGCCTTGCGATGCATCTCCATCATGACTTTCACCAACTCCGGATTTTTGTCGATCAACTCCTGACGCGTGGCCCACACCATGTTGAGCGATCCGATCGGCGTGCTGTAGGGATACTCCACAATCTTGCCGGTGCCGTTGGCGAGGCTGATGCCGGGACCAGGCTCGGCGCCGACGTAGGCATCTATGTCGCCGCGCGCGAGGGCCGGCGCCATGTCGGAAAACGGCAAACGGATCGGCTGGATGTCCTTGATCGTCATGCCTTCGGCTTTAAGGCGTTCCAGAATCACCACTTCCTGGGTTGAACCGGGCCAGATCGCGACTTTCTTGCCCTTCAGTGCCTTGACGTTCGCGATATCGGATTTGGCCCCGGCGACAATCGCCATGCCGGCATTGCATTGCGGCGCGATGACCACCACCGGTTCGCCGGCGGCGGCGCCGAGCATCGCGGCCGCGATGCCGAAGGTACCGAAATCGACCGTGCCGGTAACCACGGCATTCTTGCCGTCAGTCGGACTTTCGAAGGGGATCACTTCGATCTTGTAACCGGGCGGTGCGAACTGCTGGTAAAAATACGGCGTGATGGCATGAATCAACTTCAGGGTGCCGACCTTGATGACCTTCTGTTCCTGGGCCTGCGTTGCAGCCGGCAGCAGCATCACGGCAACGAATGCGACGAGCACGCTGAGCGTTGACAACAGTTTTTGCGGCATGGTTGGCATGACTGCTCCTGTACGGGATTGCCGGTTGATGTAACGCACCGGCACGATGCCAGCAATATTGTTTTAGCAATCACCGTGCCATGACAAATTCTTTTAGGAAACAACGGGCTGACGGCGCCGACCCGTCTGCAACCGCCCCGCGATAGCGCGGGAAATCGCTTGCGGCACTGTTTATGTGCGCCAATTACGCGGCGGCGAGTTCGCGCACCAGCGCGGTCAGTTGGCCTGCGGGCCGCGCCAGTTCTTCGAGGATGGTGAAATGATTGAGGTGCGGCAAACGCACCAGGCGTCCGGGCAGGCCGGCCAGCACGCGCGCGGCGGCGCAGTCCGCGGACTGGCGCTGCAATTCAGGCAGCTCGCCTCCGCCACAGGCAAGAATCAGCGGCGCCGAACGCGCGGGCAGATTGAACAGCGGGCTCAAGCGGCGCGCTTCCGCCGTATCGAGGCCAAGCTTCGCATTAAGGTAATTCAGCCGCACCGGCTCCAGATCGAAAATGCCGCTGATGGCGAGGCCCGCCCTGATCACCGGCGCATCGAGCATCAGCGCCGCGAGATGGCCGCCTGCAGACCAGCCTGAAACCAGAATGCGCTGTGGATCTCCCCCGTAATCCGCCGCGTGCCGCGCCAGCCAGTTCAGGGCGCTGCGTATTTCGTCGACAATGCCCGCCAGTGATTTCTCCGGCGCGAGGGTATAGCCGGCCATTGCGACATGTATCCCGTGCGCCAGGGGGCCTTCCGCCAAAAAGCTGAACGTCTCCTTGCGCCGCATCTGCCAGTAACCGCCATGGATGAATACCAACAATGGCCCCGGCGCGGACGCAGCAAAATAATCGATGCGATTGCGCTCAGCGGTGCCGTAGCGCAGATCAAGATGCTCTGGCCGTGCTGCACGCAAACGCGCGCTACGCGCCTCAAAGTCGGCGAGCAACTCGCCACTATTCGCGACCGCCGCTGAATTGTCATACGCAGCGTCCAGCGCCGAGCGATCCATGTCGCGATACAGGCTCATCGCACGATGAGGCAAAAACCCATTGGTCTCGCCAATTTACAAGTAATTGATTTTAAAGAAATAATTATTACGGTCATTCGGCCTTGATGCCTGCGGCCCTGACCAGCCCGCCCCACTTCACCGCCTCGGCCTTCAGGTACTGCGTGAATTCAGCCGGGGTGTCGCCCACGGGCTCGAGACCAGCGCGCGCCATGCGGTCAGCGATCGCCGGTTCCCCCAGTGTCGCCACGATGTCCTTGTGCAATCGTTCAATCACCGCGCGTGGCGTGCCGCGCGGCGCCACCACGCCGTTCCAGTTGTTCGCCTCATAACCTTTCACTCCCGCCTCGGCAATCGTCGGCATTTCCGGGAACAGCGGTGAACGTCTGGTTTTGCCGACACCCAGGCCCCGCAGTTTGCCGGCGCGAATATGCGGCTGCGCGGTGGTGAGATTGGCCATCATCATGTTCAGACGACCGGCCACCAGATCAGCCACCGCGGGCGCGCCACCTTTGTATGGCACATGCAGCGCCTCCACACCGGCCATGCTGGTGAACAGCGCCATCGCGAGATGACCCGCGCCGCCGACACCACTGGAGCCGTAGTTGTATTTGCCGGGGCTGGCTTTAAGTACCGTAATCAATTCCTTGACCGAAGTCGCCGGCATCGACGGATGCACCACCAGCAGATTGCTGGAACCGGCGATATTGGTGATCGCGACAAAGTCGCGGTCAAGCACGTACGGCACCTTGGCATACAGCGACGGATTCACCGCCAGCGGCGGGGTCGCCATCAGCAGGATATGGCCGTCGGGGGTTGCGTCCTTGACGATCTCGGTGCCGATGATGGTGCCGGCGCCGGTGCGGTTGTCGATCACCACTGGCTGGCCAAGGCGCTCGGAGAGGCGGGCGCCGGTGATGCGGGCCACGGTGTCAGTCGAACCGCCGGCGGAATACGGCACCACCAGACGCACGGGGCGTTGCGGAAAAGCAGTGGGGGACTGCGCGGAAAAAGCGGGGATGGCAGGAATCGCGGAAAACGCGATGGCCAATACCGGGAAAAAATTGCGCGTAATGTTCATGATGCACCTTACTGACAAATTGCCGATTGTCCTTCGGGATTTCGGTTTTTTACCGGGAATTTTGCTGGGAATTTTTCTGGAAAGATTCGGGGCGACTGCAGCTATTCGCCGGCGGCACCGCCGCCATACGGAATGCGCGGCATCTCGAAACGGTCAGTGACACGCGTATACCCGCCCTTGCCCGCCAGGCGGCCGATCGGGTTGATCTGACCGACGTCGACATGGAAACGTTCGTTGACGATGCCGTCGTGGTAATGGAAATAAACCACTTCACCGAATACCACGTGATAGGGCTTGCGACCCATATCGACGATCTGCATCAGCCGGCATTCCATCGCCACCGGTGCTTCGGCAATTCGCGGCGGCCGCACACGACTCGAAGGCACCGCGGTTAATCCGGCCTTTTCGATTTCGTTGACTTCAGGCGGGTAATCGACGGCACAGATGTTCATCTTGTCCTTGATTGAATCGCTGACGATGTGCACGACGAATTCCGGAATCTCGCGAATATTGCGCACCGTATCCTTGGCGCCGCTGGATTTTTCGCCAACGGAGAACATCAGCATCGCCGGGTCGGATCCGATCGCGTTGAAAAAACTGAAGGGCGCGGCATTGGGCCCGTTACGACCCAGCGTGGTCACCAGCGCGATCGGACGCGGGGTCACGGTGCCGATCATCAGCTTGTACTGATCCTGCCAGGAGAGTTTGCTTGCGTCGAATTCGGCCATGATTCATTCAGCAACAGGGTGGGATGCCGGCGATTCTAACAGGGCATCACGCCGGCAACGCCCGGTTCCACATCATGCGCTGCATGAAAAAACGCCCGCAAAGGGCGGGCGTTCTGCAAAAGGAGCCGGCACGCGCTGCTGCGCATGCCGCAGGACAGTCTCAGTCGCCAACCACGTTGGCGGCCTTGATCACCTTGGCGTATTTCGCAACCTCACGCTTGAAGTAGGCCGCCAGTTCTTCCGGGGTGCTGCCCACCGGCTCGCCGCCTTCCTTGCGGATGAAGTCGTTGACGTCCGGAGACTTCAGCGCCTTGATGATCTCGGCATTGAGTTTGACAACAATATCCTTCGGCGTGCCTTTCGGGAAAAACATTGCATACCAGTTGTCCGCCTCGAAATCCGGGTGGATCGTGTTCATGGTCGGCAGGTCGGGAAACGTCGATGACCGCTTGGCAGTAGTCACCGCCAGCGGCCGGACCTTGCCCGACTTGATGAAGGGCTGGGCCGCCAGTGCAGTGGCAAACGTGAAATCCGTTTCGCCGCTGATCTGGGCCACGATAGCAGGACCACCGCCTTTATACGGTATCGGCGTCACCTTGGTTCCGGCAAACAGATTGAGCATCTCGACCGACAGATGGCTGGTGGTGCCGGAGCCGTTGTGCGCGGCGTTCATCTTGCCGCTCTTCTTGGCCAACGCGATCAGTTCCTTGAGGTTTTTGGCCGGGACACTGGGATGCACAACCAGCACCAGCGGCACCGAGGATATCCAACTCACTGGCACCAGATCGGTGACCGGATTAAAGTTGAGGCGTTTGCTCAGCAGCGTGACGTTGACGGCCAATGAGGCCGTCGTAAACAGGATGGTGTAGCCATCAGGCGGAGACTTGGTGACCAACTCGGCGCCGATCAGGCCTGCGCCGCCGGCCCGGTTGTCCACCAGGAAGTTCTGGCCCATGTTCTGCTGGAATTTCTGGGCGAGCAGGCGACCCTGGATGTCGGTGCCGCCACCGGCACCAAAGGGTACGATGATGCGCACCGCCTTGGTCGGCCATTGCTGGGCCACGGCCGGAACACCCCAGGCCATGGATACGGCGGCGAGTACAGCGCCGGCAATCTGCAACTTTTTCTGTTTCATTGAAACCTCCTGTTTTGCTGCTTTTAAAACGGAACCGCGCGGGTTTTAGCCCCGGTAAATCGGCTCCGGCTGAGTAAAAAACGAATGCAGAATGTGGTACACCGTGCGGTAATTGATCTGCTGGAAGCTGGCGTGCGAAATCCCCGGCATCACCGCAAACTGCTTGTCGGGATTGGGCAGGCGGTTGAAGAAATCAAGCAGGTCTTCCATGCTGGCAATGCCGTCCCACTGACCGCGCATGACGACGGTTGCCGCGGTGATTTTCGCCGGGTCAACCACCGGCAGTTTCGCGCACATGTCGAGGTAGGTGCCGGTGGGCACCGAATCGTCAAGCGCAAGCACAGCGTCAGCAAAGGCTTCGATCACTTTCGCCTCGGCGCAGCCGGGATGGTCGCGGGTGAAAATCGAATGCATGAAGGCACGATCGATCGGACGGCGCTTCTGTGATTTCCACTGATCGAGTTTTTTCGCGCGTTCTTCCAGCGTCGGACTGCCCTTGCCGGTCCAGACGAAAGCATCCAGTGCCAGGCGTGATACACGGTCGGGATGGCGTTCAGCGAACATCGCGGCGCGCAGCGCGCCGGAGGATATGCCGTAGACCAGGAATTTTTTCGCGTCCGAGGTCTTGATGATGTAATCGCTGGCGGCGGCCAGATCATCAGCGCCATTGGCGATGTCGAAATAAATGTCGCGCGATTTGTCGGAGCGGCCGTAGCCTTCCATGTCCACGCACCAGGTGTTGAAACCACGCTCGGCGAACCAGTCCATCACCGACGAATCCGGGCGTCCGGGCACCTCCAGGTCAAAGGTCGGCTGGGACGCCATCGACGAGCCATGCACGAACAGCACCGTGCCGTTTTTACCCTTGCCGTCGGTCGCCTGTTTTTCCCAAAGGAAAAGTTTGACATCGCCCTTGCGGGTCCAGTGCTCCTTGCCTTTGATGGCTGTGCCTGCCGTGTTCTGATCCATGGGTTTCCGGAGAATGGTGATGCTGACTGTCGGGGAAGGGAATGGAAGTCTAGGATACGGAACCGCCCCAGTCAAACCCCGGGAACGCCCTATATAATCATTGTAATCATTGACCAATTACGCCGCAGTTCGTCCACGACACTCACGCAATACGCTTATCCATGACCACCAACTACTCAACCCAATTCCGCAGCATCAAGGACGAAGTCAGCACCGAGGAATGGGAAACACGGGTCAACCTCGCCGCCTGTTACCGGCTGACCGACAGTTTCGGCATGACCGATCTGATCTACAACCACATCACCGCGCGGATCCCGGGGGATGACGAACACCTGCTGATCAACCTCTACGGCCTGCTCTACAAGGAAATCACCGCATCGAGCCTGGTCAAGATCGACCTCGAGGGCAACATCCTGTGGAAACCCGAAACCGATTACGGCATCAACAAATCCGGTTATGTGATCCACGGCGCCATCCACCGCGCGCGACCCGAATTGAAATGCGTGATACACACCCACACCCGCGCCGGCATGGCCGTGTGTTCGATGCAATGCGGCCTGCTGCCGATGACGCAGACCTCGATGCGTTTTGTCGGGCATCTGGGTTATCACGATTACGAAGGACCAGCAGTGGATCTCGCCGAACGCGAGCGACTGGTGCGCGACCTCGGGCCACACGATGCGATGCTGCTGCGCAACCACGGACTGCTGACCTGCGGTGCGACCATCCAGCAGGCCTTCAACACCATGTACCAGCTTGAGACGTCCTGCCGTTCGCAGGTCGACGCGATGGCCGGCGGCCAGCAAATCGTGCTGCCGCCGCAGGAAGTCATAGCCCATACCGCAAACCTCTATCAACCTGGCACGCGCCGCCCGTACGGCGTGCTGGAGTGGCATGCGATGCTGCGCCTGCTCGACGCGGAAGGAAAAAATTCCGGTTACCCGCCGTACTGGCACTGAACCGCCGCCCGATTACCAGTCACCAATTACCAATTACCCGGTTACAAATTCATCATGGATTTCAGCATCTCGGAAGAACAACGCGCCTTCGTCGATACCGTACGCAAGGTTTGCCAGAAAGAATTCGCGCCGCGCGCGATCAAATACCTCGACGGCACCTGGCCCGCCGAAAACATGAAACGCCTCGGTGAAATCGGCGTACTCGGCATGGCCGTGCCGCAGGAATACGGCGGCTCCGGGCTGTCGATCCTCGATACCGTGCTGGTGCTCGAGGAAATCGGCAAGGTCTGCTACGTCACCGCAATGGGCGCGCTCGGCGAAGTGGGCACCCAGACCCGCATCATTTCGACCTTCGCGCCCGAAGAAATCAAGCGCAAAATCCTGCCGCGCGTTGCCACCGGCGAGGCCATCCTCGCGATCTGCATGACCGAGCCCGACGCCGGCACCGATGTGCCCGCCTACAAGACCAACTGCACCATCAAGGGCGACCGCGTGATCCTGCGCGGCGCGAAGACACTGATTTCGCGTGCCGACATCGCCGAGATGTTCGTGGTGTTCACCCGCGTCAACAACAAGCCGGGAGCAGAAGGCATCGGTTGCGTGCTGGTGCCAGGCGGCATCAAAGGCCTCAATGCCAAAGCCAGTTACCACACCATGGGCGGTGAGTACCTGTCCGATGTGTTCTTCGACGACATCGAATTGCCCCTGGAGAATCTGGTGATCCGCGACAACGGCATGAAAAAACTGCTGTCGGCGTTCAACACCCAGCGCTGCCTCAATCCGGCGATCTGCCTCGGTCTCGCCGAAGGCGCGCTGGAGGAAGCGGTGAAATACATGCGCAACCGCTCGGCCTTCGGCAAAAAAATCGGTGACTTCCAGGGCATGCGCTGGAAAGTGGCCGACATGTACATCCAGATTGAGGCCGCGCGCGGCCTGCTCTATCGTGCCGCGGTGTCAGGCGACACGGTTTCAGGCAACAAATTCCCCGATCCGACGCTGGCGGCAATGGCCAAGATCTACACCAACGAAATGTCGATCCGCGTCACCAGTGAGGCGATCCAGGTGCACGGCGGTTACGGTTTCACCGACGAGTTTCCGGTATCGCGCTTCTTCCGCGGCACGCGTTACGGCAGCCTCGGTGGCGGCACCAGCGAAACCCTGCGCAACATGGTCGGACGCAAGCTGGTCGAGCAGATGGATCTGGCGTCAGGCTGCTTCGGAATGGACTACTTTTAAAGCCCGTGATGAGTGATGGGCAAAGTGCGATCAGCAGAGTTTCCGCTCCGCGTTCATCACTCCTCGCTCCGCGCTGGAATTAATAGACCGGCTTCGAACGGAAATGCCGCTCACGGTCGATCGACTTGACCTTCACCAGTTCGACCTTGTTGCCTTTCAGCACATCCAGCGCGACCTCCACGCCGGCATCGCCGCTTTTCCACAGCCGCAGGTAAAAATCGGCCTGTCCGCGAAGTGACTGGCCACCGAGGCCGACAATGATGTCGCCAGCCTGCAATCCGGCGTCTGCCGCCGGACCTTCGTCAGTAACGCGGGTAATGATCACCTTGCCCTGTATTTCCTGCGAGGTAATGCCCAGCCACGGCCGTGGCTTGGTCGTGGCGCGGCCATTCGCAATGAAATCACCCAGCACCGGTTTCAGCGTGTCGATCGGCACAAACATGTTGCCCGGAACATTGCTCTGGCCGATGGCATCGCCGACAGCCAGCGAACCGATGCCGAGCAGCTTGCCTTCCTTCGACAACAGCGCGGCACCCTGCCAGTTGACGGTTGCCGGCGCGGTGTAGATCGCCTCGTCGAGCAGATATTCCCAATAACCGACGAACGGCCGCTTGGACACGATGTAGGCCGGTGCAACACCGTCAAAACCGACGATCAGCACCAGATCGCGCAGATTCGTCACCGAAGATTCACCGAGATCCACCGGCTTGATCGGCAGCGGCTGCAGCGATTTCACCAGCCCGAGGCCGGTGGAATTGTCATAACCGATGACATTCGCCGCAAATTTCCGGCCATCGGCCGTCGCCAGCTCCACGGTATCGGCTTCGGTCACCAGATAACCGATGGTTAGCACCAGGCCGCTGGAATCGATGACCACACCGGTGCCTTCACGTTGCGGACCGAGGGAGCGCGCGCTGCGCGCATCCGGCACCGTTTTCACCGTGAGCTTGACCACAGAAAACTGGTCAACCGAGAGTTCGCGTTCCGCAGCGACACCTGGCGACGCATGCGCCAGCAGGCCGGCAGCGAGCAGGATGGACACGGCTGATTGCCGCAGTTCGCGCAACACATTGTGGATGCAAGCCATGATCAATCTCCGGTCACTGCAGTTTCAAGGATGCGACATCCGCCCCTGTCCGGCTATCCTACGACGAATGCCCGGGGCACAAAAGGCCTGCGCGCAATTGGCGCTACAATGCCGCCTCTTTCTGATGATTGTGGAGGACAAACAGCATGGAATTCGGACTCAAAGGCAAAGTCGCGATTGTCACCGGCGGCACTGAAGGCATCGGCAAGGCCACGGCCATGACACTGGCCCGGGAAGGCGCCAAAGTGGCGATCTGCGCGCGAGGCAAACCGCTGCTCGACGCCACCGCCGCCGAAATCACCAAAGCGGGCGGCGAAGTAATGGCGATGGTGGCCGACATCAGCAAGGCTGCCGACTGCAAGAATTTCATCGAAGCGGTTGCACAGAAATTCGGCCGCATCGACATCCTTGTCAATAATGCGGGCACCTCCAAACGCGGCGATTTCCTCGAACTGAAGGATGAGGAATGGGCAGCGGATATCGAGCTCAAGGTGTTCGGCGCCATCCGCTGCACCCGCCTCGCCATACCGCACATGAAAAAGCAGGGCGGTGGCCGCGTCATCAACATCACCATTTCCGGCGCCAAACAACCGGGCGCGGGATCGATGCCGACTTCCATATCGCGCGCTGCAGGACTGGCCATGACCAAGGCCCTGTCCAAGGAATTCGCCGCCGACAACATCCTCGTCAACACCATCTGCATCGGCAAGATCAAATCGGGCCAGCATGAGCGCCGCTACACCAAGGACGGCATCAGCGCCGACGAGTATTACGGCAAAATCGGCAAGGACATCCCGCTGAAACGCGCGGGCGAATCGCAGGAAGTCGCCAACGTCATCACCTTCCTCGCCTCCGATGCCGCGAGCTACGTCACCGGCACCAGCATCAACCTCGATGGCGGGATTTCCGGCGTTCTATAAAATATCAATAAAATCAATAAAATCAATTAGTTATATCGATAATACAGGTGGGCCCGGTTGCGCCGGTGATTCTCCATCACCGGCGCAATACATTTGACAACATGGCGCGCAACACGCCGGGTTCGATGCTGAAAATTGTATGCGGGAGGGATCCGGAAACATTCCGGTGGTGCTGACGAGAGGAGTCGAACCTCCGACCTACTGATTACGAATCAGTTGCTCTACCAACTGAGCTACGTCAGCCCGGGGAGGCAGAATTCTACAGCAAACACCCTTAGGGCCTGTCGGGCTTAGGGTGTTTTTCACGAAAACGAACCTTTTTTTACCATCGAAACACTCCCCCGAAAAATTTAAACGCGCTGTAGCTCGTTTTAGAGCGTCCAGTTTTTTGGAATCGGCTAAGTCCGACAGGCTGCTAGAGCGTGCGGACACGGACGACGATATCGACACCCTCGGTCACCATGCCCGGGGGCAATTCCGGCAGACCGCTGACGGCAAGGTCATTGGCGGGAATATCGGTGATTTCGCCGGTATCGATGTTGTAGAGATGATGGTGCGGTTCAGTGTTGGGATCGTAGAACACCCGCTTCGGATCGACGATCACCTCGCGGATCAGGCCGCAGTCGCGGAACAGGTTCAGCGTGTTGTAGACCGTCGCCTTCGACGTTTCGGCATGGCGCTCGTTGACCAGCGTCAGAATCTGGTCGGCGGCCAGATGTTCACAACGGCTGAACAGCACGTTGGCAATTTCCAGCCGTTGATGCGTAGGCGCAATGCCGTGCCTGCGCAGCAGGGCGATCAATTCGTGGCGGTTGTAAGACATTGCTTTCATTGAAGTTTATTCTAGGCCAAAGATTGGACTTTGTCTAATCCCGGCGGATCACCCGCCGGCACCCGGAACAGCACGAAACCACGGACAAAACTGTGTGCAATTCCTCGCTTCCGACCCCGTCATAACCGCTTATGCCGATTGGATAACCACTCATCGGGAAGTCATGGCGGCGGCGTAAAATCCCCCCTAACCTTCACTCACCCAAAAGGAGTTTCGATGAAACCCGAACGCAGTTTTGCCATGAAGCTCGCACGCGGTTTTACCCTGGTTGAATTGCTGATCGTGGTCGCGATCATCGGCGTCATTGCAGCAATCGCCGTTCCGCAATACGGGGATTACGTCACCCGCAGCAAGCTCACCGAAGCCACGGCCACGTTGTCCGAACATCGCGTGAAGATGGAACAGTATTTTCAGGATAACCGGACTTACGTCAGCGCTTGCCAGGCCGGCTCCATCGCCGTGACGCCCACCGGTCGTTATTTCGCCTATGACTGCGGCACACCGACAGCCACCACCTTCACCGTTACCGCCACCGGAGTAGCCGCGCAGGGCATGAGCGGTTTCGTCTTTACCATTAACCAGGCCAATGCCCGCGCCACAACCACGGTGGGCACCGGCTGGAGCGGCGACGGCTCAACCTGCTGGGTTACCAACAAGGCCGGCGGATGCTGAACCGCGTCCACAGCGGATTCAGCCTGGTCGAACTGATCGTCGGCATGGCCATACTGGCCCTGCTGATGGCACTGGGCTTGCCGCAATACGCAACCTTTGTCTCCAATGCCCGCTTGCGCGCAACCGCCGAAGGCATCAGCAACGGCCTGAATCTGGCGCGCGCCGAAGCGGTCAAGCGCAACGGCCGCGTCGAACTGCTGTTTATCGACGAAGAGCCCATAGAACCCCTGGTCAATGTCGTGGCACCGGTGGTCAACGGCCCCAACTGGCTGGTACGGGCCTGGGTTCCGACCGCCAATGCCTTCGACTTCGTCGAAGGCAAGCTCGGCGCGGAGGGTTCGGGGAAAACCGGCACCCCGGGCGTGGAAGTAAGCACGGTGACGCCCGGCGTTTACGACGGCACCGTCACATTTACCGGCTTCGGCGCGCTCGCCAGTGCCCAGCCCCTCTCCTTTGAGGTGACCTATTCGGCGGCTGGCGCTTGCGACACCACAGCCACCCCCGGTCCCATGCGCTGCCTCAACGTCAACGTGACACCCGGCGGCCAGATTCGCATCTGCGACCCCAAAATAACCGCGGCCAAAGACACGCGCGCCTGTTAGGACCCCATTGATATGAAACCTACACTCACCCCGATTTTGCGCCGGCAGCAGGGCGTCATGCTGCTGGAGGCCCTGATCGGCATCCTGATTTTTTCCGTCGGCATCCTCGCCATGGTCGGCATGCAGGCGGCGGCTTTTTCCGCCAGCGCCGATGCCAAAAACCGCGCCGAAGCCGCCGCCTTCGCCAATCAGATCATTTCTGACATCTGGATGGGCGTGGACCGCTCGTCGGACGCCAACCTGATCACCACGCTGAACAATTTCCAGTTGAACACCGGCGGCAGCGACTGCGCATTTTCCGGCGGCCCGGCCGACGGCACCAATGCCATTCTCGCCGGTTGGGTCAGCACGGTGACCGATACATCGACCGGGCTGCTCGGCGCCACCGCGGCGATGCAACAGGTCATCGTCTCCACCGCTGATCTCAACCGCGTGACAGTCACCGTCTGCTGGCAAACGCCGCAGGACGTGCGGTCACGCAAACACCAGGTGATTTCGTATGTATTCTGAATTCAGCAAACACGGGGCCACGCGCCCGGCGCAAGCCGGCCTCAGCCTGGTGGAAATCATGGTGGGTGTGCTGATCGGCATGATCGGCATCGTGGTGATTTTCCAGATGCTCGCAACTTCGGAGTCGCGTAAACGCACAGTTACCGCGGGCAGCGATGTGCAGGTCTCGGGTGTCATCGGCCTGACTTCCATCGAACGTGATGTCCGTGAAGCCGGTTACGGCTTTTCCTCGGCCGGTTACGACGCGGGAATCACCCCGCTGATGGGCTGCACCGTCAATGCCTATGACAGCGCGCGGCCGGCAGCGGCTTTTTCGTACCGCCTGACCGCCGTGCAAATCATCCAGGGCGCAGGTGCCGCATCCGACACCGTCATCGTGCTGCGCGGCAACGGCAGCATATTCCCGGCCGCACACGTATTTACCGAGTCCTCCGACACCTCTAAAAAAACCCGCGGCCGCGCCGGCATTTCGCCGCGGGACTACGTATTGATCGGCAGGGTAACGCCCACAGTGGACTGCATGACCGCCGAAATCACCGACGTTGCCGATGTCGACGCGCTGACCATCCGCCACAATCAAGGCTCATACAATTACACGACTTATCTGCCGGACGGCAGCACATCGGTGGCATCACGCATCGCACGCCACAACAACATCGCACCGCCAACCGCCTTCACGGCAGGTTATATCTTCAATCTGGGCAACGGCCCGCGCCGCAATATCTGGACCGTCGCTGACGGCAAACTCCAGGTCACCAATGACCTGCTCTACCAGGATACCAATGGCGACGGCGCCAATGACGCGGTCGAGGTCGCCGACAACGTGATTACGCTGCAGGCGCAATACGGCATTGATGCCAATAACAACGGGCGCATCGAAGCCACCGAATGGACCGTGACGGATCCGGTAGCAGTCGCGCAATGGGCCAATGTGCTGGCGGTCAGGCTGGGCCTGCTGGTGCGATCCAGCCAGTTTGAGAAAACCACGGTCACCACCACGGTACCTTCATGGGCCGGCGGGCAATTCACCATTACCAATCTTGATGCCACTGCGAGCAGCGGCACACCCACCGATCCCGCCGACAACTGGCGCAATTACCGTTATCGCGTCTATGAAACCGTGATACCGCTGCGCAACATGTTGTGGGGCTCGAACATCCGACCGTAACGGAAAACCATGCATCCGGGGATTACAACCATGAAAACTCTGCGCAAACAACAACACGGTGTGGTGCTCTTCATCGCACTGATCGTACTGGTCGCCATGTCGCTGGCCGGTGTCGCCCTTTGGCGCTCCATCGGCACTGGCGTGCTGATCGCCGGCAATATCGCCATCCAGCGCGGCGCCGTGACCTCTTCGGACCAGGGTATTGAAGGCGCCCGCAACTGGCTGATGAACCAGACACCCACGGTACTCAACACCACTCAGACCCGGGCCTATGTTTCGAGCTGGGACGAGCGCTTCGATGCCATCGCATTTGACTGGGATACCCTGGGCAGCACCCCGCCGACCGTCGATGCCGCCGGGTTCTCGGTGCAATATGTCGTGCATCGCCTGTGCAGCCTGCCCAATGCCGGCCATAACGCCCCCAACCAGCAGTGCCTGACCCTGAGCGTCGCTGGCGGCAGCAGCGGCCGCGGCGGCGGCAGTTATGGTGTGCTGCCGCTGAGCGGCACCACCTACATCTATTACCGCATCACTTCGCGCGCCGTCGGCCCGCGGAATACCGTTTCTTACACCCAATCGATCATGTACTAACGGCCGGGCCGATACCCGACCGACACCGGAGAACACCATGAACTCCCGTTCCAAAACCAGAATTTCGATTACAGGCTACAAGCTGGCACTGGCGGCACTGCTGTGTGCAGCGCCGCTGCCGGCGCTTTCGGCATTGACCGACATCGCCTCGGTACCGCTGGCCAGCAGTTCGACCACCGTGGTCAAACCCAACATCCTCTACACGCTCGACAACTCGGGCAGTATGGAGTGGGGGTTCATGCCGGATGATGTCGAAGATCGGTACAACACCACCGGTTACAAGAGCCATCTCTGCAACACGGTTTATTACAATCCGGCGATCACCTATGTGCCGCCGAAAAACGCCGACGGCACGGATTTCGTCAATGCCAGTTTTACCTCAGCCCGTTACAACGGCTTTAATTCCGGATCTTCAACCCGGAACCTCAGCACCAATTACATCGCTTTCGACGACTCCACCGGTCGTAACCATGGCAGCGACACGGCACAAGCTGCTTACTACTATGTCTGGAGCGGCGGCAGCGCGCCCAATCCCGGCAGCACCAGCAACACCACCGGTTGCTGGCCCGGTTCCAGCTCGGCGTTCCCGCACGTCACCGGCAACTGGACCAAAAGTCTGGTGACTGCCACCTCCGGCCCGGGCGCCACCGATGAACGGCAGAATTTTGCCAACTGGTACAGCTACTATCGCACCCGGATGCAGCTGATGAAATCAGCCACCGGCCGCGCTTTTGTCGGCATTGGTGAAGGCTATCGCGTCGGCTTCATCACCATCAACCCCGGCGACCCGGTCCTCTCCAGCCGCTATCTGGCCATTGGCGATTTCACCGCCACCCAGAAGAGCAACTGGTTCACCAAGCTGTATGCGCAAGGCACTGACGGATCAACCCCGCTGCGCGAGGCGCTGTCACGTGCCGGGCGGCATTTCGCCGGCATCCAGACCGGCATCAACAACGGCATGACCGGTGACCCGATGCAGTATTCCTGCCAGCAGAATTTCTCGATCCTCACTACGGACGGTTACTGGAACGGCAACAGCGGCCAGACACTCGTCAACAACACCGCCATCGGCAACCACGACGGGAATATCGCCACCAACCCGCGACCAATGTTTGACGGCAGCATGACCACCACCGGCAGCACTCGCGTCAAGCGGGAAGAAGTCAAAGCACAGTTCGACTGCTCCTCGGGCCGAACCAGGATTCGCCTGATCGAGACCACCCTGGTCACACCGATTGCGCCGACCCCGGGCCCGGAAGCACAACAAGGATCGCCCTCACAAAACTACATTACCAGCTGCTCAAAAAGCACACGCAACATTTGGAGTCCGGCTATCCAGTACACCACTCCCGTCGTCAGCACATCAACCACCGGTGGTGCCAGCGGAACACTGGCCGACGTCGCCGCCTTCTACTACCTGACCGACCTGCGCGGCCCCGGCTCCATCGGCGCGCTGGGCACTGACGTCGGCACCGCCAACAACGTGCCGTCCAGCGGCATCGGCCCTGAGGACGACAAAGCGGCGCACCAGCACATGACCACATTCACCATGGGCTTGGGCCTCGCCGGCACATTGAACTATGTGCCCAACTACAAGACCGGCGCCGGTGATTTCGCCGCGCTGCGTTCCGGCGGCATAAACTGGCCGGCGCCTTCCGCCAATAACCCAACCGCACTGGACGACTTGTGGCATACCGCCGTCAACGGCCGCGGCCAGTTTTTCAGCGCCGCCGATCCGGACGCGGTCGTCGACAGCCTGTCTGCCGCACTGGCCGGCGTCAACGCCCGCGTCGCCTCCGCCGCTGCGGCGGCAACCAGTAATCTGGAACCGGTGGCCGGCGACAACTTTGCCTACACCGCCAGCTACAAGACGCTGGAATGGATCGGCGAACTCGAGGCCAAGGAAATCGACCTGACCACCGGTAACGTCGGCACCACGCCGGTATGGTCGGCGCGCACAAAACTTGATGCCAGAACCGGCGCTGCCTGTGACAATCGCTCGATCAGGCTATTCCGCTCCGGCGCCACCAGCAATCTGGTCGACTTCAGCTGGAACACCCAGGCCTGCGACGTTTCGAAGAATCCGACGGGTGCCGCGACCACCGGACTCAATGCCGCCGAGCAGGCTTATTTCGATGCTACCGAGGTCGCTGCTTTCAGCCAGTTTGCTGACATGACAAACGGCATCCTGCCGCCGCTCTCGGTCGATCAACGCACTCTGGCCGCCGGCGCCAACATGGTCAATTTCCTGCGCGGCCATCGCGGGCGGGAAACTTTTGATCCCAATACCCAGCAGCTCTACCGTACGCGCACCGCGGTGCTGGGCGATATCGTCAACGCCCAGCCGGTGTTCGCAAAGGCACCCTTCGCCGATTACCAGGACAGCAATTACGCCGCCTTCAAGTCAGCAAATACCACCCGCACACCGATGGTCTATGTCGCAGCCAACGACGGCATGCTGCATGCCTTCTATGCCGGCACCAACACCAGCGATCCGCTGGGCGGCGAGGAACGCTGGGCCTTCATCCCGACCATGGTGCTGCCGAACCTGTACAAACTGGCGGACAACAACTACGGCACGCTGCACACTTATTCGGTGGACGGCACGCCGACCATCGCCGACATTTTTGACCCGGCGGCGACCCCGACCGCTCCCAACTACGGTTGGAAAACCATTCTCGTCGGCGGGCTCAATGCCGGCGGCAAAGGCTACTACGCACTGGACGTCACCGACCCGGCCAACCCCAAGGGCCTGTGGGAGTTCAAGCACAACACGACCTGCCTGTCGCCGGTAACGAATCAATCGTCCGACTGCCACCTCGGCTACAGCTACGGCAATCCGCAAATCGGCAAACTGGCCGACGGCCGCTGGGTGGTGTTCGTGACCTCGGGGTACAACAACGTCAACAGTCCGGCAGCGACCGGCGACGGCTTCGGCTATCTGTATGTGCTTAATGCCGTGACCGGACAGATCATCTACAAAATCTCCACCGCCACCGGCGACGCCGCGACACCCAGCGGCCTTGGCAAGATCAACACCTTCGTGCTCGACACCGTCCTCAACAACACGGTGGAGCATCTGTATGGCGTGGATCTGCTGGGCAATGTCTGGCGCTTTGCGGTCAACGGTTCCCAGACCGCTACGCGCCTGACCACGGTGACCGACGCCTCCAACAATCCGCAGCCGATCACCACCAAGCCGGAACTGGCCGAATTCGGCAGCCCGCCGATCGCCCACGTGTTCGTATCCACCGGCAAATACATTGGCGCCAGCGACCTGTCATCGACCCAGACGCAGTCGGTGTGGGCGATCAAGGACACCGGCACTTACCCGGTGGCTACACCGCGCTCCACGTTGAGCCGCCTGACCATTACCAACGCCGGCGACGGCCTCACCCGCAGCATCGCCTGCGCCACCAACTGCACCACCAACGGCGGCTGGTTTGTCGATCTGCCGGACAGCGGTGAACGGGTCAACGTCGACATGAAGCTGCAGTTGGGCACCCTGGTGGTCGCCAGCAACGTGCCGCAGAACAATGCCTGCAACATCGGCGGCTACAGCTGGCTGAACTTCTTCGACGCCCGCAACGGCCTGCAGGTGTCCGGATCGGCGAACTTCGGCACCAAACTGTCGGACTCGCTGGCGGTGGGTATCAACGTGGTGCGCCTGCCGGACGGCAGAACGGTGGTCATCGCCACCACGTCAGACGCGTCACAGCAAACCGCTGAAGCGCCGATCCCCGCGGGTGATCCGCAGGGCCGGCGCACCAGCTGGCGCGAACTGGTGCAGTAAGCGGATCGCACCGGATTGATGATGCGGGAACTGTTCCTGGAAGCCGGCGCGCGACGCCTGTGGGTCGCCGCCGGCCTGTCGGTGGCGCTGCACGCCGCGATCACGGTTTCGGTGCAGCGGCAACCCGGCGGCGAACCACCGCTGCAGACTGGACCGGCAACAGCGCCACTGATGGCGCGCCTGGCCACTGCGGTCTCGGATGCAGTACTGCCTGCCGAGGCCATCGCACCGGCAGCGGAAACGGCTGAAACCGCCCGCCTGGCCACTGCCGCAGATTCTCCCGCCGGCAACAACAGCACGCCGGCAGGTGATGGTTCCGTGCATTACTTCAAGACTTCAGAACTGGACCGCCGGCCGTTCCCGCTGACCCGGGTCGAGGTGCCGCCGCCGGAATCAGCTGATGCCGTGGCCGGAAGCGTGATGATCCGGTTGCGCATCAGCGAACGGGGACGCGTCGAAGACGCAAAAATCGTGATGGGCACGGGTATTGCAGAATTTGAAGCCGCCGCGCTGCGCGAATTCTCGCAGGCACAATTTCATCCGGGATACCGCAGCAACCTGCCGGTGCGCAGTGAAATGCTGATCGAGGTCACGCTGCGCCCGCCGGTGAACGGCAAAAACCCTGCTACACCGGCACTTCCCGGGGCTAGTTAAGCCCCTCAGTTAAGCCCCTTCGGCAACGGGAACGTCACCCGTTCGGCAATGCCATCAAGGTTGCCGACGCTATCCGCACCCAGCCCGCGCAAACGCTCCACCACCGCCTGCACCAGCACTTCCGGTGCGGAAGCGCCGGCAGTAATGCCGACGCAGGCTTTTCCGGCCACCCACTCCGGCTGCAATTCACCGGCGTTGTCGACCATATAGGCCGGCACGCCCTGCTGCTCGGCCACTTCGCGCAGGCGGTTCGAGTTGGAACTGTTCGGTGAGCCGACCACGATCACCACATCGCAGCGCTGCGCCAGAGTCTTGATCGCATCCTGGCGATTCTGTGTCGCATAACAGATGTCGTCTTTTTTCGGGCCGACGATTTTCGGAAACCGCTTGCGGATCGCATCGATGGTGCGGCCCGCGTCATCCATCGACAGCGTGGTCTGCGTGACATAGGCAAGATTGTTTTCGTCCTGCACCTGCAGGCCAGCGACATCGTCCGGGCCTTCCACCAGATGCATGCCGCCGGCGCTCTGGCCCATCGTGCCTTCGACTTCCGGGTGCCCGCGATGGCCGATCATGATGATCTCCCGGCTCTGGTCACGCATTTTTGCAACTTCAACATGCACCTTGGTCACCAGCGGACAGGTTGCATCGAATACCTTCAGGCCGCGCGCCTCGGCTTCACGGCGTACAGCCTGCGAAACGCCATGCGCGCTGAAGATCACCGTGCTGCCGGCGGGCACCTCGGCCAGTTCTTCGACAAACACCGCGCCCTTGTTGCGCAGGTCATTGACCACGAATTTGTTGTGCACGACTTCGTGGCGCACATAGATCGGCGCGCCGTGCAGTACCAGCGCGCGTTCGACGATTTCGATCGCGCGGTCGACACCGGCACAGAAGCCGCGGGGATTGGCGAGGAGCACTTGCATGGCGGCGATTATATCCTGAGTTGCGTTGGCAGTATGAAATAACGCATATTTATATCAATAAAAACAATTACTTATGTATTTTTTCCGACTGTGGCGAAGCGCGCAGTCCATCCCAGATCAGCAGGGCCGCGCCGCAGGTGATCGCCGAATCGGCAACGTTGAATGCCGGCCAGTGCCAGCCGAAGGCATGGAAATCGAGAAAATCCACCACCGCGCCGATGCTCAGGCGATCAATGACATTGCCAATCGCGCCGCCGAGCACCAGGCTGAGGGCAAGGCAAAACAGCGACTGCTGCGGATAACGGCGCAGCAGGAAAACAATCCACACCGAAGCCACGATGGCGATGCCGCTGAACAGTTCGCGCTGCCAGCCACCCGCACCGGCGAGGAAACTGAAGGCCGCGCCGCGGTTGTAGACCAGCAGCAAATTAAAAAACGGCGTCACCTCGAGTGGCGGCTTGTCCGCCAGCATCGCCACCGCGGCATATTTAGTGGCCTGGTCAAAAATGACCACCACGGCGGCAATCAGCAACCAGCGCAGCATCAGGCGTAACTCCGAGGTTCACCGACACCATAAAGATTGGCGGTGCAGCGGCCGCACAGATCCGGATGCTGTGCGTCGTGGCCGACATCCGCGCGGTAATGCCAGCAGCGCTCGCATTTGGCGTGGATACTGGGCTTTACTTCGGGCACGGGGTCAAGATCATCTCCCGCGCTTGCCCTCTCATGCAAAGTCGCACGCGAAGTGATGAACACAAACCTGAGGTCATCCCCAAGACGTTTCATCATTTCGTAAGCCGGGCCAGCAGCGTGGAGATCGAGTTCTGCCTGCAGTGATGAACCTACCGCACCCAGCGCGCGCTGCTCCTCAATCTTTTTGTTGACGATTTTTCGTGCTTCGGAAATCGAAAGCCAGCCCTCCATCAATCTTTGATCCAACCGCACCTGCGGAAACACGTGCCACTCTTCCTCGAAAATGCTGCCCTCGGTGCCGCCCTTGAAGACTTGCCAGGCCTCTTCTGCGGTAAAACTCAGCACCGGGGACATCATTTTCAGCAGCGCATGGGTGATATGCCACAGTGCATTCTGCGCCGCCCGCCGCGGCCGCGAATCCGCAGCGGTCGTGTACAGGCGGTCCTTCAGGATGTCCAGATAAAAAGCGCCGAGATCTTCGGAACAGAATGCCGACAGCTCCTGGATCACCGTGTGAAACTCATAACGATCATAACCCTCCCGCACTTTCTTCTGGCGCTCGCGGGTAAATTCCAGTGCGTAGCGGTCAATTTCCAGCCACTGCTCCACCGGCAACGCATGTTTCGCGGCATCGTAATCCGCAAGATTCGCCAGCAGGAAGCGCAGCGTGTTGCGGATGCGGCGATAGGAATCGGCAACGCGCTTGAGGATTTCTTTCGAAATCGACAACTCGCCCGAATAATCAGTGCTCGCCACCCACAGTCGCAGGATGTCGGCGCCAAGCTCATCCATCACCTTCTGCGGCACGATGACATTGCCCTTGGACTTGCTCATTTTTTTGCCTTCGCCGTCAACGACGAAGCCATGGGTCAGCAAGGCCTTGTACGGCGCCTCGCCATCCATCATGCTGGCGGTCAGTAATGAGGAATGGAACCAGCCGCGATGCTGATCGGAACCTTCCAGATACAAATCCGCGGGAAATGTGCTCTGTTCTTTATGTGAACCACGCAGCACGGTGTAATGCGTGGTACCGGAATCGAACCACACGTCCAGCGTGTCCTTGATTTTTTCGTAGGTCGCCGCATCCGCGCCGAGCAATGCGGCCGCATCCATCGCCTGCCAGGCTTCGATGCCTTCCTTTTCCACGCGCTGCGCCACGGCTTCCAGCAGTTCCAGTGTGCGCGGATACATCGCGCCGCTTTCCTTGTGCACAAAAATCGGCATCGGCACACCCCACTGCCGCTGCCGTGACAGCGTCCAGTCCGGACGGTTGGCAATCATGCCGTGCAGGCGCGCCTTGCCCCAGTCGGGGTAAAACTGTGTCGCCTCGACGGCGCGCAAGGCGGTCGTGCGCAATGTTTCCTTCGGCTTCACGCCGTTGTAGCCGGGCACATCCTCCATGCCGGCAAACCATTGCGTGGTCGCACGCAGGATGATCGGCGTCTTGTGGCGCCAGCAATGCATATAGCTGTGGGTGTAATTCTCTGTCGCCAGCAGCAGGCCTTTTTCGGCGAGGTGCGTGACGATCAGCGGATTGGCTTTCCAGATCATCTGGCCGCCGAACAGCGGCAGTGCCTCGGCATACTTGCCGTTGCCAAGCACCGGGGTCAGGATCTCATCGTTCTTCACACCGTACTTGCGGCAGGACTGGAAGTCTTCCACGCCATAGGCCGGTGCCGCATGGACCATACCGGTGCCGGTATCCAGCGTTACGTATTCACCGAGATACACGGGAGACAAGCGATCGTAGAACGGATGGTGAAAATTGATTTTTTCCAGCGCCGCGCCTTTGCACGATGCCAGCGTCTTGCCGGTCAGGCCATAACGCGTGAGGCAAGCCTCCTGCAAATCAGCGGCGAGGATCAGCAAACCTTTTTCGGTATCAACCAGGTTGTAAATGAATTCAGGATGCGCGTTCAGCGCCTGATTCGCCGGCAAGGTCCACGGCGTCGTGGTCCAGATCACCGCATAACCCGGCTTGTCGGGGAGCGTCGATGAGCCGAAGGCTTTCGCCACTTTGTCCGGTTCGGCAAACGGAAACGCGACATCAACCGTGATGTCCTTGCGATCCTCGTATTCCACTTCTGCCTCGGCCAGTGCCGAACCGCAGTCGAAACACCAGTTCACCGGTTTCAGGCCGCGATAGACATAGCCCTTTTGCAGCAGCATGCCCAGCGCACGAATCTCATCGGCTTCGTTGCGAAAGGCCATGGTCAGGTACGGGTTGTCCCATTCACCGAGTACGCCCAAGCGCTGGAAATCCTTTTTCTGGCGCTCGACCTGCTCCGTCGCATAGGCACGACACAAGCGCTGTGTTTCTGCGGTCGGCAGATTTTTGCCGTGCAGCTTTTCGATCTGCACTTCGATCGGCATGCCATGGCAGTCCCAGCCCGGCACGTACGGCGCATCGAAACCGGACAGCGATTTCGATTTAACGATGATGTCTTTGAGGATTTTGTTGACGGCATGACCGATGTGGATGTCGCCGTTGGCGTAGGGTGGGCCGTCGTGCAGCACAAAACGTGGACGGCCTTTGCCAGCTTCGCGAATACGCTGGTAAAACTTGCACTCCTGCCATTGCTCGAGCATTTTCGGTTCGCGTTTGGCCAGATCGCCGCGCATCGGAAACGGCGTGTCCGGAAGATTCAGGGTGTTTTTGTAATCAGCCATGCTTCAATTTCTCGGTATTCTTCAGTTTCGATTTCGGTCATTCAACATCAACAGCGCAAGTTCATGCCGCCGGCGCCACGCGTCGTGCAAAAAAATTCCGCGCATCAAGCACATCACGCGCGATCTGCTGCTTCAGTGTTTCGAGATCCACGTATTTCGCTTCGTCGCGGAATTTATGCAGAAAATCTACGCTCACTGACTCACCGTAAATTTCTTCTTTAAAATCAAATAGATATACCTCAAGCACAGGGGCTGCGCCCTGCGCCTTCACCGTCGGTCGCACACCCAGACTGGCCACGCCCTGCACCGGCGCGCCATCGCCACGACAGAACTCGACGGCAAAAATTCCGGTCAGTGGTGGGCGATTGTGCTTCATCCGCACATTTGCCGTCGGGAAACCGAGCTTGCGGCCGAGCTGGTCGCCACGCACCACGCGGCCGCTGATGCGGTACGGATGACCCAGCAAACGCCCCGCCTTTGCCAAGTCACCGGCAGCCAGCGCCTCGCGCACTGCAGTACTCGACACACGCTCGCCGTCGAGCTCCAGGGTCGCCATCGCCTCCACCGCATAACCGTATTGCGCCGCATGCGCCTTCAGCATGTTCAAGTCGCCGGCACGCCGTGCGCCGAAACGGAAATCGTCCCCCACCTGCAGCCAGCGCACGCCAAGGCCGCGCACGAGAATGCGTTCAATGAATTCCTGCGCCGTCACCTGCGCCAATGCAAAATTGAAACGACAGAGGTAGGTGCGCTCGACGCCGTGCTGCGCGAGTAATTCCAGTTTTTCGCGCAGGCTGGTCAGCCGCACCGGCGCCTTGTCCGGCGCAAAAAATTCGCGCGGATGCGGCTCGAAGGTCATCACACAGGCTGGCAGGCCGCGGCCCGCGGCCGCAGCGCGCAGCTTGGCCAGCATTGCCTGATGACCGAGGTGTACCCCGTCGAAATTACCGATGGTCAGCGCGATGGGATTGGAGGCAGTGTTTGGCACACTGCGCAGGATTTGCATTAGCACCGCCTTGTATCCGGAAAAATCACGCTAAAAGGTTGAATTTTAGCGTGTTTCCAGAAGACGGGGCTAGGCTGCGCTGCTGTGCCTCGGGGAAACAGCAGCCACCGCCGGCTGCGCGCGGCGATAAACCTCACCAAGCAGGATCACTGCCGGTCCGGTAATACCCAGCGTTGAGACCACTCCGAGATCGGCCAGTCGCAACGCGACGCTGCGCTGGTCCGGCAGCGTCGCATTTTCAACCACGACCACCGGCAGCTCAGCACTGGCGCCTCGTTCCATCAACGTTGCAGCAATGTGTGCCGCTTCGCCGACTCCCATGTAAATTGCGCAGGTATCTGCGGCCAGCGCACTGCGCGCCCAGTCATGCGGGTCTTCTCCCTTGCCTGCGCGCGGCGTGATGAAGCTGACATTGCGGCTCATGCCGCGACGGGTCAGTGAAATCCGGAGAACCGCACTGGCGGCCAGCGCCGCGGTAATGCCCGGCACCACGACACATTCGACACCGGCCTCCTGCAGCGCATCGATTTCTTCCTGCGCCCGCCCGAACAACATCGGGTCGCCGCCTTTGAGGCGCACGATTACGGCGTGGCGGCGCGCCGCATCGATCAATCTTTTGTTGATGAAACGTTGTGCGGTGGAATCTCTGCCGCAGCGTTTGCCGACAGCAACCTTTTCGGCTTTTTCCGCTAGAGCCAGAGTATCCGCATGCACCAGCGCATCATGGAAAACGATGTCGGCGCGGCGCAGCAGATCGGCGGCACGCAACGTCAGCAGATCCGGTGCGCCGGGCCCCGCTCCCACCAGATAGACTGTGCCGACAGCATTCATTGTTTATGCTTGTTCCGCGACTTCCGCGGCCTCCGTACGCCGGCGGAACAAGGGCAACGGCCGTTCGACCGAAGTCTGATAACCCTCGCTGAAATCATTGAACGCTGACAACGCGCCCTGGGCGCCGCGAAGCAAGTCCCCTTGGGGGGCGCTGCGAAGCAAGTCCCCTTGGGGGGCGCCGCGAAGCAAGTCCCCTTGGGGGGCATCCTGCCCGTCATTCAACTGGAAGGCATCAAAGCCGCAGCGCAGCAGGTAAAACAACTGGTCGCGTTGAATGTCGCCGATGGCGCGCAATTCACCTTTCCAGCCATAACGTTCGCGCAACAGCCGCGCCGTCGAATAACCGCGGCCGTCGGTGAACTGCGGAAAGTTGACAGCGATCAGGCTGAATGCGTCCAGGCTGTCCGCGATCAGCACCGGATCTTCGGCGCTGTCGAGCCAGAGGCCGAGACGTCCGCTGCGACGGTCCGGCAATTCACCGGCCAGCGCCTGCCACAGCGGCAGCGGCACAATGATGTCACCCGCGGCAGGTACCGTCGGCGGGCTGCCGTCGGCCACCCAGTCAAGCCGTTGCCAGGTGTCGGTCGCGATTTTCGCGTTTTTGATCAGCGTTGCCATACACATGCTCCTTGAAAGGCGTGATACCGAGGCGCCGCACGACATCGATGAAGCGTTCGGCTTCACTGTCGCGGCGCGCGAGGTAGATTTGAATCAGTTTTTCGATGACATCCGGCACCTCGTCCTGCGCAAACGACGGGCCGATGACCTTGCCCAGCGCCGCCGCGTTGCCCTGCGCGCCGCCGATGGAGATCTGGTAGAACTCCGCACCCTGCTTATCGACGCCAAGAATGCCGATGTGGCCGACATGGTGGTGGCCGCAGGAATTCATGCAGCCGGAAATATTCAGATCGAGTTCGCCGATGTCGTGCTGATAATCGAGGTCGTCGAAACGGTGCTGGATCGCCTCCGCCACCGGGATTGATTTGGCATTGGCCAGCGAGCAGAAATCACCGCCGGGACAGGCAATGATGTTGGTGATCAGCCCGATGTTCGGTGTCGCCAGTCCCAGCGCCTTCGCTTTTTGCCATAAGGCATGCAGATCGGACTGCTTGACATCGGCGAGGATCAGATTCTGCTCGTGCGACACGCGCAGTTCACCGAAACTGTAACGATCGGCGAGGTCGGCGACGGCATCCATCTGCTCCGCGGTGGCGTCGCCGGGCGGCACACCGGTTTTTTTCAGTGACAGCGTCACCGCGGCATAACCCGACACCTTGTGCGGATGTACGTTGCGCCCCGCCCAGTTGGCAAAACCACGCTCGCGCGTCAGCGCCTGCGTGTATTGCACGGACAGGGGCTCAAGCCGCTGGTGCTGCGGGCGAGTGAAACGACCGGTCACGCGCTGCACTTCAGCTTCCGTCAGCGTTGCCGGGCCGTCTTTGAGGTGCGCCCACTCGGCGTCAACCTGCGCGCGGAACACCGCGGGCGACAACTCCTTGACCAGGATCTTGATGCGCGCCTTGTATTTGTTGTCGCGCCGGCCGTAGCGGTTGTAGACGCGCAGGATGGCGTCGAGATAACTCAGCAGATGCGGCCACGACAGGAATTCGCGGATCACCGTACCGATGATCGGTGTGCGGCCCAGCCCGCCGCCGACCAGCACGCGGAAACCGGTTTCGCCATTGGCACCCAACACCGCCTGCAAACCGATGTCATGCACCTGGATCGCGGCGCGGTCCTGTTCTGCGCCCGACACCGCAATCTTGAATTTACGCGGCAGGTAGGCGAACTCCGGATGGAAGGTCGACCATTGCCGGATCAGTTCGCACCACAGCAGCGGATCAACAATCTCGTCTGCTGCTACGCCGGCGAAATGGTCGCTGGTGGTGTTGCGGATGCAATTACCGCTGGTCTGGATGGCGTGCATCTGCACCGACGCCAGGTGCGCGAGGATGTCAGGCACATCTTCCAGCTTCGGCCAATTGAACTGGATGTTCTGCCGGGTGCTGAAATGGCCGTAGCCGCGGTCCCATTTGCGCGCAATGTGAGCGAGTGCCCGCAATTGCCGTGAGGCCAGTAGCCCGTAAGGGATTGCGACTCGAAGCATCGGCGCAAACCGTTGAATATAAAGACCATTCTGTAAGCGAAGCGGCCGGAAGTTGTCTTCCGACAGTTCGCCGGCGAGAAAACGCCGGGTCTGGTTGCGGAATTGCGCCACCCGCTCGTCGACCAGTCGTTGATCCACTGCGTCGTAGAGATACATGTCCCGCACCTGAAAACTTGAGGAAGCCCATAGTAGTGACCCCCTTATATATCTTCAAAGAATATGTTATTTATTACACAGATCTATTTGTTATATAGATTCGAGGATTAAAGGTAAGTCATTGAATTTAAATCAATTACGTTATTTGCGTGAAGTCGCCCGCAACGGCCTGAGGGTTTCAGATGCCGCCGAAACGCTGTTTACCTCGCAACCAGGCATCAGCAAACAAATCCGCCTGCTCGAAGAAGAACTCGGTGTGACCATCCTCGTGCGCAACGGCAAACGCATTACCGACATCACCGAACCGGGCCGCATCGTGCTCGAAATCGCCGAGCGCATGCTGCGCGATGCCGACAACCTGCGCTCAGTGGGGCGCGAGTTCAACGACGGCGGCCGCGGCACGCTGGTCATCGCCACCACGCACACCCAGGCGCGTTATGCCCTGCCGCCGGTGGTCGCGCGTTTCACGCAACGCTACCCGCAGGTACGGCTGACATTGCGTGAAGGCAGTCCGGAACACATTGCGACACTGCTGCGCGACGGCGACGCCGACCTCGGCATCGCCACCGAGTCCGATGCCGCCTTCGCCGACCTGGTCACGCTGCCCTGCGCGCAATGGACGCGCAGCGTGATCACCCCGCTGAAACATCCGCTGTTCAACACCGGTCCGCTGACGCTGGAAAAAATCGCGGCTTATCCGCTGATCACCTACGACTTCGCGTTCACACCGGATTCGCCGATCAAGCGCGCCTTCGACGACGCCGGCATCCAGCCCAATGTCGTGCTCACCGCAATCGCCGCCGATGTGATCAAGGCCTATGTCGAGATGGGCATGGGCATCGGCATCCTCGCCAAGATGGCCTTCGATCCGGCACGCGACCATGGCATCCGGCTGATCAATGCCGACCATTTGTTTGCAGCCAGCACCACGCGCATCGCGCTGCGGCGCAATGCCTGGCTGCGCGGCTACATCTATGATTTCATCGAATTGTTCTCGCCGCGCCTCAAGCACGACGTGGTCGAAGCCGCGCTGAAAGGCACCGCAGTGTCCTGAACAAGACGGGCACATGCAGACGAGGCAGCAGCTGAAGCTAAGCTTTGCAATTGCGGCAGCGCTGCGGTAGCGTAGCAGGGGTGGACCGCCAAAAGCGGTCTGTCCAAACCTGGCCAGAAACCACGCGCCTGCTGTTGAAATACCTCCAGATTGAAAACCGCAAAGGTAAACCCATGATTGATCTGAGCCCGTCCCGTACGCGCCGCGTCGTGATCGGATATGCCGCCCAGCTCCACGCGAGCCAGGCCGGCACATCAAACCCCGACTCCAGCACCATTAACCGGAAAGGTAACGCCATGCTCTGCATTTCATCACACACAATATCCGCTGTCGCCACACTGTTCCGCAACACCCTCGCCGCCCTGGGCTTCGCAGCGCTGACCGCAGCACCAGCTCTCGCCCAGCAGACCCTCAAGGTCACCACCATCCCCGAAGAAGCTGCCACCGAGCAGGTCCGCAAATTCGGCCCGCTGACGCGCTACCTGGAACGCAGCCTGGGCATGAAAGTCGAATTCACACCCGTAAGCGACTATCCGGCGGCGGTCGAAGCCCTGGTCAACAAACAGGTTGATGTGGTGTGGTTCGGCGGCTTCACCTACGTCCAGGCGCAACTGCGCTCCGGCGGCAAAATCGTGCCGATCGCGCAGCGCGAAGAAGACACGCAGTTCCGCTCCGTCTTCATTACCCAGACCGATTCCGGCATCAAGACGCTGGCTGACCTCAAGGGCAAACAGGTCAGTTTCGGCTCGCAGTCGAGCACCTCCGGCCACCTGATGCCGCGCAACTTCCTGCTGCAGGCGAAGATCGACCCTGACAAGGATTTCAAACGCGTCGCGTACTCCGGTGCACATGACGCCACCATCGCCTCCGTCGTCGGCGGCCGCGTCGATGCGGCGGCACTCGATATCACCGTGTGGCGTAAATTTGTCGATGAGAAAAAAGTCGACACATCGAAGGTCAATGTGTTTTTCACCACCCCACCGTATTTCAACTACAACTGGTCGGTACATGCCGACATGCCGGTTGCACTGCGCGAGCGCCTGACCAAGGCATTGCTCGACCTGTCGATGGCCAATCCCGAAGGCAAGGAAATCCTGACGCTGAACCGGGCAACCAAATACATTGCCACCCGTCCCGAGAATTATCGCGATCTCGAGACCGCGGGACGCAGCGCCGGCCTTATCAAGTAATTTAGCGGCTCCAGCATGCGCATCACCATCGAGGGGCTTGCGGTCCGCCATCCGGCGGCCACCGCAAGCAGTGTTCCGGCGTTGAAACCGTTGACGCTGGAAATCAAACCCGGCGAGCAGCTTGCCGTCATCGGTCCCTCCGGTGCCGGCAAGACCACACTGCTCTACGCACTGGCCTGCGCACTGAAGCCGGTTGCAGGGCGACTGGAACTGGACGGCGTTGACCCCTGGTCACTGTCCGTGGCGCAACTGCAGAAACTGCGCGGCCGGCTGTTCCTGGCCCCGCAGACACCGCCGCTGCCGCCGCGGCAACGGGTCATCACCTCGGTGCTGGCGGCGCGACTGCCGCAGCAGTCCTTGCTGGCCAGCCTGCGTTCGCTGTTTTATCCGATGCACATCGCCGAAGCCGAAGCGGCGCTGGCCCGGTTCGACCTCACCGGCAAACTGTGGGAGCGGGTCGACCGGCTCTCGGGCGGCGAACGCCAGCGTGTCGGCCTCGCCCGCGCACTGGTGTCCAGCGCCAGTCTGTGGCTGGTGGATGAACCACTGTCGTCGCTCGACCCCTCGCGGGCCGTGCTCGCGATCGACGCACTGACACACTCCGCCCGCGACTGCAGCGCCACCCTCATCACGACACTGCACCAGGTCGATGTGGCAACCCGTTTCCCCCGCGTCCTCGGCCTGCGCGACGGTGAACTCCGCTTCGACCTGCCATCGCGCGAAGTCACCCGTGAAAAACTCGCTGCACTCTATGTCCAGCATGAACACGAACTGCTCGGCGCGCCACCACCCGCGGGCGACGATGCGCCAGGCGGTAAACAGCCGGCGGCGATGTACTGCCGGTAATTGTCCGTCTTGAACATGCCTGCTTCCGCCACCATCCTGACGCCGCACTTGCGCGACCCGGCCTGGATGTCGCGCGTATTCTGGTTATGCGCAGCGCTGGTACTGCTGGCGCCGGCGCTTGTGCTGACGGAATTCAAACCCTGGACCTTGTTTGAGCCGGAAACCCTGAAATCGACACGACGGTTTCTCGGCAACTTTTTCCCGCCGAAAATTGAAGGCGAATTCCTGCTGCTGGTGGCGAAAGAATGCTGGCGCACCGTTGCCATCGCCACTGCCGGCATGGCGCTGGCGCTGCTGGTCGCGATTCCGCTGACATTGATATCGACGAGCGCGCTGTCAATCTCGGCGCTGCCGGGACGCATGCATGCGTTGCCCTTCATCGTGCGCCAGGCTGTGCGCTGGCTGCTGATTCTGCTGCGCAGCATCCCCGAACTGGTATGGGCACTGGTATTCGTGCGCGTGGTCGGGCTCGGCCCGACAGCAGGAGTTCTTGCCATCGCCCTCACTTATGGCGGCATGCTCGGCAAGGTCTACGGAGAAATTCTCGAAAGCGACGAGTCGCACGCTACCAACACGCTGCTGCGCAACGGCGGCGGCCGGCTGCAGGCTTTTTTTTACGGCCTGCTGCCACAGAGCGCCACCGAATTGACGAGTTACACCGTCTATCGCTGGGAATGCGCGATCCGCTCCTCCGCCGTCCTCGGCTTTGTCGGTGCCGGCGGACTGGGCCAGCAGATGGACAACTCGATGAAAATGTTCCAGGGCTCCGAAGTCGCCACCATGCTCATCGTGTTCATGCTGCTGGTCGGACTCGCCGACTATGCAAGCGCCTGGTTGAGACGGGTGCTGGCATGAGCCACCTGGCGAGGGGCCCCGTCCCTCATCCCCGCCCCTTCTCCCGGAGGGAGAAGGGGGGCAATTGTTTCCTCTCTCCCTCCGGGAGAGAGGTCAGGAGTGAGGGGGCGGGGATCGACAGCAAGGCGAGTGCTGGCAGCGGCCGACGACGCGGCGCGCGCCATGCAACCGAGGGCGTGGAGGCGGCGGCATGAGCAGCAAGACCAAAACCGCGGCCAACGAAACCTACCGGCTGCCGCCGAAGCTTTTTGATGCACGCTGCACCGTCTGCTGGTTCATGGTTGGCCTGGCGGTGCTGACGGCGGCCAGTTTCTGGACCCTCGACCTGCAATGGGCCAAATTCCTTTCCATCGAATCGGCGCAGAGAATGGGCCGCTTCCTCGGTGAACTGCTGACGCCGGCAAGCCAGCCGGAGTTCCTCGGCAGACTCGCCAAGGCCAGCCTGGAAACCATCGCCATGTCGGCATTGGGCACCCTGCTTGCCGCGATGGCCGGCCTGGCACTTGCGCTGCCGGCAAGCAGGACCCACGCCAGCGACCCGGCCCGCTGGCGTACCGTGGCGCGACTGCTCCTGAACGGCTTGCGCTCGATCCCGGAACTGGTGTGGGCCGCGCTGCTGATCATTTCCGCCGGGCTCGGCCCCTTCGCCGGCACGCTGGCGCTGGCATTACATACCACTGGTGTGCTCGGCCGGCTGTTTGCGGAAGCCATCGAAAACGCACCGCCTGGTCCCGCATTTGCGCTGCGGGTGCAGGGGGTGCCGGCCGGCCGGGTGTTCCTGTATTCGACACTCGTGCAGATCCTGCCGCAACTGCTGTCGTACACGCTGTATCGCTGGGAAAACAATATCCGCGCCGCTGCAGTGCTGGGTGTGGTGGGCGGCGGCGGCCTGGGTCAGATGCTGGCGTTCCACATGGGGCTGTTTCACATGAACGAAACCAGCTCGATCCTGATTGCGATGATCCTGCTGGTCGCCATGGTGGATCTGCTGTCCTACCTTTCGCGACGCCTGCTGCAGCGCTGACCCCGGGACATCACCGGGCAGCCAATCATTCCATCGAGTCGCGCGCAAAATCCCGTGGCCGGAATCCCGTAACCCATAACGTGGCGAAATAGGCACCGGCGCCGGCAAACACCAGCAGCGCCATGCGACCGATGCGCTCCGCAGCGCCAGCCGCCAGCCAGCTCACTGCACTGCCCGACAACAACCACAACACGGCACCCATCACATACACCGCCAGCGCCAGCTTGAGGATGAAAACGCCCCAACCCGGCTGCGGCATGTAAATCGCGCGGCGACGCAGCCCGCGCAGCAGCAGGGCGGCGTTGAGACAGGCGCCGAGACTGATCGACAACGCCAGACCGGCGTGACGCAACTCCCAGATCAGCAGCAGGTTCAACAACTGCGTGAATACCAGAGTGATCACCGCAATCTTCACCGGCGTACGGATATCCTGCCGCGCATAAAAACCCGGTGCCAGCACTTTCACCGCAATCAGGCCGACCAGCCCGATCGAATAGGCGATCACGGCATCGCGCGTATTAATCACATCCGTCGCAGTGAATGCGCCGTAGTGAAACAGCGTGGTCACCAAAGGCACCGCCAGCAGTGCCAGTGCAACCGCAGCCGGCACCGCCAGCAGCAGCGTCAGACGCAAGCCCCAGTCCAGCAACTCCGAATAGGCCTGCACTGATTGTTCAGCATGGCACTTCGCCAGGCTGGGCAGCAGGATGGTGCCCAGCGCGACGCCGAGCATCCCAGCGGGAAATTCCATCAGACGATCGGCGAAGTACAGCCAGGTCACGCTGCCGGTGATCAGGAACGATGCAAAAATGGTATTGATCAGCAGACTGATCTGCCCGACCGACACGCCGAACACGGCAGGCACCATTTGTTTCAGCACCCGCCGCACACCTTCGTCGCGGAAATTCAGGCGCAGTCGCGGCAGCATGCCGATACGCCACAGGAACGGCAGCTGGAACGCCAACTGCAGCACGCCGCCGACAAACACCGCCCACGCCAGTGCCATCACCGGTGGATCGAACCACGGTGCGGCAAACAGCGCAAAGCCGATGAACGACAGGTTGAGCAGCACCGGCGTAAACGCCGGCACCGCAAAGCGGCTCCAGGTATTGAGGATGCCGCCGGCACAGGCCGTCAGCGCAATGAACAGAATGTACGGAAAGACAATGCGCAGCAGGTCGACCGTCAGCGCGAATTTCTCCGGCGTCGCGGTAAATCCCGGCGCGCTGATGGTGACAATCAGCGGTGCGGCCACGACACCGACCGCCGTGACCAGCACCAGCGCTACCGTCAGCACTGCAGCCACATGATCGACCAGTGCACGCGTTTCTGCCGCACCGCGGCGATTCTTGTATTCGGCAAGGATCGGCACGAAGGCCTGCGAAAACGCGCCTTCGGCGAACAGCCGCCGCAGCAGGTTGGGGATCTTGAACGCGACAAAGAAAGCATCGGTCATCAACCCGACCCCGAATACCCGGGCAATTACCGCATCGCGCACAAAACCCAGTACGCGGGACAGCAGCGTCATGCTGCTGACAGTCGCTAAGGCTTTGAGTAGATTCATTTTTTCTGGATTTCAGCGGTGGCGGCGCCATCGTCGTCGGACTTGCAGAAAGGGCGGGTTTTCTTTATCATTGCGCCCTTTCCGAATTACCCTCGAATTCTTCTTTTACTGAACGAAATCCGGAGTTTACATGGCCAATACTGCTTCAGCCAAAAAAGCCGCCCGTCAGGCCGTCAAACGCCGTGCCAGCAACGTGGCACAACGTTCCGCTCTGCGCAGTGCAATGAAAGATGTGCGCAAGGCCATTGCCGCCGGCGACAAAACCGCCGCCCGCGCCATGTTCCAGAAATCTGTGAGCACGATCGATTCGATCGCTGACAAGGACATCATGCACAAGAACACGGCGGCCCGTCACAAGAGCCGCCTGTCCGCCGCCGTCAAAGCGATGGCGTAACAGCTGTCCGGCGACCGGCCACCGCTGGTCGCAAGTGTTCCGCAGTTCAGGCGCTCTGGCGCCAGGCGGGCGCCAGGCGGGTGCCAGGCATCACGCCAGCGCCGCCTCTGCCGCAAGCTATTCCGGGCGCTTCACCTTGAGCCCTGGCCGCAGTTTGAGCTGATTGTCCCGCGCAAACTGCAGCAGAAACGCAAATGCCGTCGGATCGCGATTCTCCAGCACACGATCAACCGCCACGCAGCGCACACCGCCGGCCATGATCGGCTTGAGAAACGGCGAATAAGCCGGATAACCTTCGGCGCTGAATACCGACAACATGCCGCTCAGGCGCTCCGCCCAATCGCTGGGCCGGAAGGTTTCACCGGTTTCGGTAACGCCCTGAATGACAATTTCCGCTGCACCGTCGAACATGATTTGTTTCCAGGATTTCCAAGTTTTGAGGCGCGAAAAGTCTAGCAGAAGGCCCTTCATTTCGCTTTGAAAAGCCACGGAAATTTAACTTGCCAAGCAAAACCGGCTTGGATAAGAATAGTCGCTCCGGCGGCGTCAGGCCGCCGTCTGTTTTTGTGGGCGTGTTTTTGCAGTTTCGTGCTGATTTGCAAAGAAGGACGGGATGAACCATGTCGCATGTGATGAACACCTATGGCCGGTTGCCGGTCACCTTTGAGCGCGGCGAAGGCGTCTGGCTCTGGGACACCGCGGGCCAGCGTTATCTCGACGCCCTCGCCGGCGTTGCCGTGTGCGGACTGGGTCACTGCCATCCCCGCTACACCGCCGCGCTGCAGGAGCAGGCCGGCAAACTGGTGCACACCTCCAACATCTACGGCATCGCCCTGCAGGAACAACTGGCCGACCGCCTTGCCGCGCTGTCCGGCATGGACAATGTGTTTTTCTGCAACTCCGGCTGCGAAGCCAACGAAGCCGCGATCAAACTGGCGCGGCTCTACGGTCACCAGAAGGGCATCGAAGCCCCTGCGATCGTCGTCCTTGAGCACGCCTTCCATGGCCGCACCATCGCCACGCTGTCGGCTACCGGCAGCCGCAAGGTGCAGGCCGGTTTTGAACCGCTGGTCGCGGGCTTTGTGCGCGTGCCCTTCGACGACCTCGAAGCCGTGCGCCGCGTCGCCGAGAACAATCGCAACGTCGTCGCCGTGCTGGTCGAACTGATCCAGGGTGAAGGCGGCATCAACGTCTGCCACGATGATTACCTGCGCGGCCTGCGCACCATCTGCGACGCCAACGGCTGGCTGCTGATGCTCGACGAAGTGCAAAGCGGAATCGGCCGCACCGGCAAGTGGTTCGCGTTCCAGCATTCCGGCGTTAAACCCGATGTGATGTCGCTCGCCAAAGGTCTTGGCAACGGCGTACCAATCGGCGCCTGCCTCGCTTCCGGCGCGGCAGCCAAACTGTTCAAACCCGGCAACCACGGCTCAACCTTCGGCGGCAATCCGCTGGTCTGCGCGGCTGCACTGTCCACACTGGCCATCATCGAAGAAGACGGTCTGATGCAGAACGCCGAGGCCATGGGCGACTTCATCCGCGCGCAGTTGCGGGAAAAACTCGCCGGCCTGCCCGGCATCCGCGACATCCGCGGCAAGGGCATGATGATCGGCATCGAACTCGACAAACCCTGCAAGGACATCGTCGAAATTGCGCTGCGCGCCGGCCTGCTGATCAACGTCACAGCAGACAACGTGATCCGGCTGCTGCCGCCGCTGACCTATACCCGCGAAAACGCGCAGTATCTGGTCGACCACCTCACCCCGCTGATCAAGGACGAGCTCGCGAAGCAGGCAGCGCCGCAATCGGCCGCCGCCTGAACGCCGGCCGGGTTTACCCGGTCGAGCCCGGCGCACTCTCGGAATATCATGCAACTCCGCCACTACCTCCAGTTCAGGGATTTCAACGCCGCCGAATACGCGCAGTTGTTCGCCCGTGCGGCCTGGATCAAAGAACGCTTCAAGCGTTACGAACCGTACCTGCCGCTGCACGACCGCACGCTGGCGATGATTTTCGAAAAACATTCGACGCGCACCCGCGTCTCCTTCGAGGCCGGCATGCTGCAGATGGGCGGTTCGGTGATCAACCTGACCTCCAGCGAAACCCAGATCAGCCGCGGCGAACCGATCGAGGATGTCGCGCGCGTGATCACGCGCATGGTCGACATCGTGATGATCCGCACCTTCGAACAGGACATCATCAACCGCTTTGCGGCGCATTCGCGGGTGCCGGTGATCAACGGCCTGACCAACGAATATCATCCCTGCCAGATCCTCGCCGACATTTTCACTTTCATCGAACATCGCGGCTCGATTACCGGCAAGACCGTGGCGTGGATCGGCGACTCCAACAACGTCTGCAACACCTGGCTGCAGGCGGCGGAAGTGCTCGACTTCAACGTGCATGTCTCGACGCCCCCCGGTTATGAAGTCGAACCCGAACGCGCCGGCCTCTACGGTACCGATCATTACGAAGAATTCAAGGATCCGATGGATGCGGTGCGTGACGCTGACCTGGTCACCACCGACGTCTGGACCAGCATGGGCTTCGAAGCTGAAAACGAAGAGCGCAAACGCGACTTCGAAGACTGGTGCATCGACGCCGACATGATGAGCGTGGCGAAAAAAAACGCGCTGTTCATGCACTGCCTGCCCGCGCATCGCGGCGAAGAAGTCACTGCCGAAGTCATCGACGGCGCGCAAAGCGTGGTGTGGGACGAAGCCGAAAACCGCCTGCATGCGCAGAAAGCCCTGCTCGAATATCTGCTGCTCGGCGACGTGCAGACCTGAAGCCCGCGCGCCGGTAAAATTGCGGCCACGCGCCACCGGCGATGACCTCGATTACCCCCGTTACTTGTTAATCCGACCCACCCGATCTGAAGAATATGAAAAAGTCCAATAAAATCAATAAGGTAGTGCTTGCCTACTCCGGCGGCCTCGATACCTCCGTCATCCTCAAATGGCTGCAGGACGTCTACGGTTGCGAGGTCATCACCTTCACCGCCGACATCGGTCAGGGCGAAGAAGTCGCGCCAGCGCGCAAAAAAGCCAGGCTGATGGGCGTGAAACAAATTTTCATCGAAGACCTGCGCGAAGAATTCGTTCGCGACTTCGTATTCCCGATGTTCCGCGCCAACGCGGTGTACGAAGGCGAGTACCTGCTCGGCACTTCCATCGCACGCCCGCTGATCGCCAAACGCATGATTGAGATCGCGCGCAAGACCGGAGCCGACGCGGTGTCGCATGGCGCGACCGGCAAGGGCAATGACCAGGTGCGTTTCGAACTCGGCGCCTACGCGCTGATGCCCGACGTCAAGATCATCGCGCCGTGGCGCGAATGGGACCTGCTGTCGCGCGAAAAGCTGCTGGCCTATGCCGACAAACACGGCATTCCCGTCGATTACAAAAAACGCAAAGGCGGCGCACCATACTCGATGGATGCCAACCTGCTGCACATTTCGTACGAGGGCGGCATCCTTGAAGATCCGTCCTTCGAGCCGGAAGATTCGATGTGGCGCATCACCGTGTCGCCGGAAAAAGCACCGAACAAACCCGAGTACGTGGAACTGACCTACACCCGCGGCGACATCGTCGCCATCAACGGCAAGAAGATGTCCGCGGCCCAGGTGCTGACCAAACTCAACCAGCTCGGCGGCAAACACGGCATCGGCCGCCTCGACCTGGTCGAGAACCGTTACGTCGGCATGAAATCCCGCGGCTGCTACGAAACCCCGGGCGGCACCATCATGCTGCGGGCGCACCGCGCGATGGAATCGATCACGATGGATCGCGAAGTGCTGGCACTCAAAGACGACCTGATGCCGCGTTATGCACGGCTGATCTACAACGGCTACTGGTTCAGCCCGGAGCGACTGCTGCTGCAGCAACTGATCGACAGCTCGCAGCAAACGGTCAACGGCACGGTGCGCGTCAAACTCTACAAGGGCACCGTGACCACCGTCGGCCGCGCATCGAAAACCGACTCGCTGTTCGATCCGGCGATTTCGACCTTCGAAGACGACAAGGGCGCCTACGACCAGGCCGATGCCGGTGGCTTCATCAAACTCAATGCGCTCAGGCTGCGCATTGCTGCCAATCTGAAGAATCGCGGAAAGTAGAGAAGCGCAAAATAGCCCCCTCACCCTCGGTCCCTCTCCCGAAGCGAGGGATGGAAAGCCCTTCTCCCTCTGGGAGAAGGGTGGGGATGAGGGAGATTTCAGCGTCGCGTCAAGCTCTTTTAGCTGTCCGCGAAGAAAAGTGTGGGGGTTCAAAATGTCGCAGTTCGACAATGTCTCCGTCGTCAAAAAAGCCAATGTCTATTTCGACGGCAAGTGCGTCAGCCACACCGTGATCCTCGCCGGTGGCGTGCGCAAATCCGTGGGCGTGATCCTGCCGGCGAAACTGACATTTAATACCGACGCACCGGAACGCATGGAAATCATTGCCGGCAGCGGTCGTTACAAACTGGCCGGCGCCGACTGGGAAAAAGTTTCTGCCGGCGAAAGTTTTGATGTGCCGGGTAAATCCAGCTTCGACATCGAAGCTGTCGAAGCGCTGCACTACGTCTGCCATTTTGGTTAAAGCGCGCCTGACCAAATGACCACCATTGTTGTGGTGCGCAAGGACCGTGGTATCGCCATCGCCGCCGACACCATGACCAAATGGGGGTCGGGCAAGGAAACCGCGGAATACATCGCCAATCACGGCAAACTGCTGCAGGTCGGCGACACTTGGCTGGGCCTCACCGGCAATGCCACCTTCAAGACCATACTCGCGGATTATTTTTCGCGGCCCAAGGTCAAACCGCGCTTCGACACACCAATGGCCATATTCCGCACCTGGCAGACGCTGCACACGGTGCTGAAAAGCGATTACCACCTGCTGCCCGGCGGCCATGACGACGATGCGCTCGAATCGACACGCTTCGATGCCCTGATCGCCAACCGCCACGGCATCTTCGGCGTGGTCGCACACCGCACAGTCCAGGAGTTCTCCCGCTACTACGCCTTCGGCAGCGGCAGCAGCTACGCGATGGGCGCACTGCATGCGCGGCATGGCCAGCGCGGCATTGATGCCGAAGCGCTGGCACGCCGTGCCGTGGAAGCGGCCGCGGAATTTGACGACGCCACCGGCCTGCCGATCCACTCACATCAAATAACGCTGCAGGCAGCCCGCAAACGCGCGCGCTGAGGCGTGCTTCTCCCCCGGCAGCCCCGCGCTGCACGAAGCGTATAATCCGGGCCTGACTCAAAACAAAGGGGAGCAAGCATGCCCTCATTCGACATCGTTTCTGAAGTCAACCAGGTCGAAGTGCACAATGCCGTCGACCAGACCAACAAGGAAGTTTCCACGCGTTTCGATTTCAAGGGCTCCGACTCGCGCGTCGAAATGAATGAAAAAGAAAAAATCCTGACCGTCTTCGCTGACGACGATTTCAAGTTGAGCCAGGTTCGCGATGTACTGACTGCAAAACTCGCCAAACGCGGCGTCGATACCCGCTGCCTGAAACTCGGCGACGGCGAACCGATCAGCGGCAACAAGATGAAGCAGCCGGTGACCGTGCGCGAAGGCATCGAGCAGGAACTGGCGAAAAAAATCGTCAAGCTGCTGAAGGACAGCAAGATGAAAGTCCAGGGCAGCATCCAGGGCGATGTGGTGCGCGTCTCCGGCGCCAAAAAAGACCTGCTGCAGGACGCCATCGCGCTGATCCGCAAATCGATCAACGAATTCCCGCTGCAGTTCAAGAATTTCCGCGACTAAGCCAGACCGGCGCGTTGACACCGCCCCGATGATCTCGCAGAATCGCCGGCATCATCACGGGGGCGTTGGCAGACTCCCCGGCTCCAGACGCCCCGCGTCCAAGCGCTGCCTTCGTGTGAAACCGCTACCGCGAAGGAGTATTCATGGACGCAGCCATCACCCCGCTTGAACTTTTGGCCCTGCGCAACACTGTGCCGGCACCGCTGGTCATCGATGCACGGCGTGAACCCGTGTTTCAATCCGCGCCCGATCTGATTGCCGGCGCCCTGCGCCGTGATCCGGCCACGGTAGCGGCATGGGCGGAACAACTGCCGGCCGCAGCGCGCATCGTGGTCTACTGCGTGCATGGCCATGAAGTCAGCCAGAACGCAGCGAAAGCCCTGCGTGAACGCGGCCTGCCTGCACAATTTCTCGAAGGCGGCATCGAAGCCTGGCGCGCTGCCGGTGGCGACATCGCCATCAACACCGTCCAAACCGCACAGAAAAAATCGTGACCGAACCAGCCAAAGACGCAGCGTCCGCGGCCATTCCGTTCCGGGAAGCCTTTCGCTTCTGGCTGAAACTTGGTTTCATCAGTTTCGGCGGCCCCGCCGGACAGATCGCGATCATGCATCAGGAGCTGGTGGAAAAACGGCGCTGGATTTCCGAGCGCCGTTTCCTGCATGCGCTGAACTACTGCATGGTGCTGCCCGGCCCTGAGGCGCAGCAACTCGCCACCTACATCGGCTGGCTGATGCACCGTACCTGGGGCGGCATCGTCGCCGGCGGCCTGTTCGTGCTGCCTTCGCTGTTCATACTCGTTGCACTGTCCTGGATCTACATCGCATGGGGCAATGTGCCGGCCATCGCCGGCCTGCTCTACGGCATCAAACCGGCGGTCACCGCAATCGTTGTGGTTGCCGCGATCCGCATCGGCTCGCGCGCACTGAAAAACGGCGTGTTGTGGGGCATCGCTGCCGCGGCTTTTGTTGCGCTGTTTGCACTGAAGCTGCCGTTTCCGCTGATCGTCATCGGCGCCGGCATCATCGGATACATCGGCGGCCGCGTTGCCCCCAAACTGTTTGCTGTTGGCGGCGGACACGGCGCCGGCGACAAGAGTTACGGCGCAGCAGTGATCGACGACCACACGCCGACACCGGCACATGCCCTGTTCACCTGGAAACGTTTTGCCGCGGTGCTCGCCATCGGCGTGCTGCTGTGGGCTGCGGCGATGGCCCTGCTGGTAGCCATCTACGGCTGGCACAGCACCCTGTCACAGATGGGCTGGTTTTTCACCAAGGCGGCCTTGCTGACTTTCGGCGGCGCTTACGCCGTGCTGCCCTATGTCTATCAGGCCGCCGTCGAACATTATCAGTGGGTCACGCCGCTGCAGATGATCGACGGTCTCGCATTGGGCGAAACCACACCCGGCCCGCTGATCATGGTGGTGGCCTTTGTCGCCTTCGTCGGCGGCTGGACCACGCAGTTCCTCGGCCCGGATAACCTGTTCATTGCCGGTGCACTGGCCGCCACGGTGGTTACCTATTTCACTTTCCTGCCGAGTTTCATTTTCATCCTCCTCGGCGGCCCGCTGGTCGAAACCACGCACGGCGACCTCAAATTCACCGCGCCGCTGACCGGCATCACGGCAGCCGTGGTCGGCGTGATTCTCAATCTCGCAGTGTTTTTTGCGTACCACGTGTTGTGGCCGGAAGGCCTGCAGGGGCGCTTCGACTGGCCATCACTGGTGATCGGCTTCGTTGCATTCCTCGCACTGTGGCGTTACAAGATCGGCGTGATGCCGGTGATCGGCGCCTGCGCGGTGGCCGGCGCGGCGTGGATGCTGATTGGCTGATGCTGCTGAGTATCTAGAAACGTTGATACACCCCGTTCGCCCTGAGCCTGTCGAAGGGCAGCCGGGCTTCGACAAGGCCTGTCCTGAGTTTATCGAAGGGCTCAGCCCGAACGGTGTTTTGTATATTTTGAAATATGCCTAGACGGCAAGACCAGTAACCCAACGGTCGTAAATCCGGTCAGCAACAGCATGCAAGGCGTTCACCTTGTCGCTGATGTCCTGCTCCATTTCAGCAGGCGTCTGCACCGAGGCCAGCCGACCGGCCAGCGCCTCGACCTCTTTCTCCCAATCGCGGCACCAGGTGCGGATCAGGTCTTCGGTCATTTCGATATGGCACTGCATGCCGAAATGTTTGCCCATCACAAACGCCTGATTCGTGCACCACGCACTGGCCATGATGCGCGTCGCGCCATCCGGCAACGCAAAGGTTTCACCGTGCCAGTGGAATGACAGGAATGACGGCAGATCGGTGCCCAGCCACTCTTTCGCGACGGGTTGATCCAGCACTTCGACCTTGCCCCAGCCGATTTCCTTGACCGGATTGCGCGTCACCGGCGCACCCAGCGCCTTGGCCATCAATTGCCCGCCGAGGCAGTGGCCCAGTACCGGCACGTCACGTTTAACCGCATCTCGAATCAGTCCAAGCATCGGTGCAATCCACGGCAGGTCATCGTTGACGCTCATCGGCCCGCCCATGCAACACACGCCGGAAAACGCCGCCGCATCCGCCGGCACCGGTTCGCCGGCATCCAGGCGAATTACCTGGTACGGAATCTTCCGCGCATCGAGGTACGTGGCAAAATAGGCCGGTCCTTCAGTGGCGCTGTAGCGAAAAACGGCAATGGGTTTCATGGGGTGATCCGGAATGCGATGGGCTTATCTTAAGACAATCTGCGCTGCAGTTCTGTTTGCCGCGACACTCGCGCAGTCTGCGGACATCAGCGTCACCGCATTATTCGGCGGCAAGGCGCAGATCAGCGTCGACGGCGGCAAGCCGCGCATGTTGTCCGCCGGACAGACCTCGCCCGAAGGCGTCAAGCTGATCAGCGCCGACAGCAGCGCCGCGGTCATCGAATTTCAGGGAAAACGCCTGAGCCTCGCACTGGGCTCGGGCTCCAGAATCGGCGGTGTGGATCTCTCCGCCGGCAGCAGCAGCGGATCATCGGTGACACTGACGGCCGATGCACAAGGCCATTACCAGACGCTGGGCCAGGTCAACGGCGGCACCGTTCAATTCCTCGTCGATACCGGCGCCACCTCCATCGCCCTGCCCAGCGCCGACGCCCGACGTCTGGGCATCAATTACCTGAACGGCCAGCGCGGCTTCTCCCAGACCGCCAACGGCCGCGCTGCGGCCTATCGGGTGACGCTGGATACCGTAAAAGTCGGCGATATCACCCTATATAACGTCGAGGCTGTGGTGTTTGAAGGCGATGGGCTGAAGATTGCACTGCTGGGGATGAGTTTCCTGAATCGGACGGAGATGAAACGGGATGGGCAGGCGTTGACGTTGATACGGCGGTATTGACGCATCCGCCACAATATAAATATATTAATAAAAACAATTGCTTATATCGATCCATCTGTATCCGGCGAACACCTCAGCACCTTTCCCATTGACGATGATCGCCCTCTTGGATATCTTATAGATATCTAATGATGGAGAAGCGTCATGGCCACCCGTTTAACCGCCCAGCAAATTGCCTTCCGCTATCGGGTCACCGACAGCGCGAGCGGCGTCACCCGCGATACCGCGAAGCGCATCGCCGAGCGTTTGGGCGTCGATGAGACCCAGGCAATACACCGGGCCCTGCACGAGTTGGCCGTCAAAGTGCTGCCGCAGTACGAGGCGGATGACGGACCGCTGAGCGCGGCGCAACTGCGGCAGATCAAAAAGCGTGCGCCGCAGGGCAACAAGCGTTCGCTGCGCTCCAGCCTGTTCGACATCGACCCGGCTGCGAAATGAACGCGTGGGGAGAACCCACCGCCGGTGAAATCCTGTGGTGCCACTTCCCCGACAACATCACCCTCCCCCCCAAGCCCAGACCCGCGCTGATCCTCGCGGTGTTCGATGACGACGCACCGCCATTCACGGTGCGTGTGGCTTACGGCACCAGTCAAAGCACGACGCAACTCTATCGCGGTGAATTCGCCATCCTGCAAAGCCGCAATCCGGCGGCCTATGCAGCGGCAGGGCTCAGCTACGACACCAAGTTTGATCTGAGACAGATGATTGAGCTGCCGTACACCACGGAATGGTTTTCCGTGCCGCCAACTGCGCCACATGGGGAAACGCCGCTGCTGGGTACGCTGCATCCCTCACTGGTCCGCGCGGTAGAGGCTGCGTTTAGGGGCGTATAGCCGTAGGGCGTCAATAAGCGTAGCGAATTGCGCCGGATGACTTTGCAGGCGAAGAAAACGTTCCGCGCGCTAAAGCGCGAAGTTATTCCTGAGTGGCCTTACTGCTTACCATCGACAATCATACAAACTTGGCCCTCTGAGCTAGAGGTACCGGAGTCGATTTCTTTTCGCCGCACACCGCTCAGCGCAGCGCCCCTACAACCTCAGGATTGCTCGCCACAATCCGCAGCAATGCGGAAGCCGGCCCCGAAGGACGCTTGCGCCCCTGTTCCCACTCCTGCAGGGTGCGCAGCGATACGCCGATCAGGCGCGCGAACTGGGCCTGGGACAAGCCGGTACCGGCGCGGGCGATTTGAGCGGAAGCTGTGACCGGAATGACCTCGTCTTTCTCCACGGTACCGTCGGCGCGCACCACGCGGCGGCGCCAGCCACCATCGGCTCGTTTGGTGAATTCCGTCTTGCGCGCCCATGTCCCGGCCTTGGCATCGGCCTGCATGGATTGCAGCTCGGCGTTGAGATCGCGTTTCGGAGCGCGCTTGATCTTTGCGGTTTTTTTCATACCATTGCCTCAGTTCCCGTAACACCTTGGGGCTGATGTTGTCCTGCACGTTTTTGGCATACATCGTCACCAGCACGATTTCGCCCGAATTGAGCCTCAGAAAAAAATCACCCGCGCCCCTCCGCGCTTGCCGCGACCGCTCGCCGCCCAGCGCAGCTTGCGGCAACCTCCAGACCCCGGAATGACATCGCCTGCCCCGGGCTCCGCCATCAGGTGAAATTGCAGGCGCGTAAATTCGGTGTCATCGAGCAGGGCTTCGCGGGCTCGCGCGAAAGACTCCAGTTCGACAAAGGTGAACATCGGCATAATATACGTCAGAAGCGTATATCAAGCAAGGGCTAGCCCTTGCGATGAACCGGGTAGACGGGGAGGGCGTTACTTTTTCGGGGTTTCGGAACCGCCACCCACCATAGCCAGCAAATGCCCGAACTTGCTGCGCTTGGTATCGAGGTACCGGCGGTTAGCCTCACGCGGCGGCACTTCAACCGCAACACGCTCAACAACTTTTAATCCGTAGTCTTCCAGCGCCGCGACCTTGTCCGGATTATTGGTCATCAGTCGCACTTCGCGCGCGCCGAGGTCGAACAAAATATGAGCACCTGCCCGATAGTCGCGCATGTCAGCAGCAAAACCCAGCGCGTGATTGGCTTCCACCGTGTCCTGGCCCTGGTCCTGCAGCGCGTAGGCGCGGATCTTGTTGAGCAAACCGATGCCGCGGCCCTCGTCGAACATGTAAACCAGTATGCCGCTGCCGGCTTTTTCGATCATGCCCATCGCGGCGTCGAGCTGTTCGCCGCAGTCGCAGCGTTCGGAGCCGAAAACATCACCCGTCAGGCACTGTGAATGCAGGCGCACCAGCGTTGGCTCGCCTTGCTTGATCTCGCCCTTGACCAGCGCGACATAGAGATTGGTTTCGAGATTGTCAGCGTAGACAATCATCTTGAACTCGCCGGCCTTGCTGGTCGGCAATACTGTTTCTGCCTTGCGGCGGATTTCGCGTTCCTTGTCGCGGTAGGCGACGAGGTCGCTGATGCGAACGATGCGGATGTTGTGCTGCGCGGCGAATTGTTCCAGATCCGGCAGCCGCGCCATGGTGCCGTCGGGATTCATGATTTCGCAGATCACACCGGCGGGTTTATGTCCCGCCAGTCGCGCGAGGTCCACTGCCGCTTCGGTGTGACCGCGCCGCATCAGCACGCCGCCGTCCAGTGCGCGCAGTGTCTGCAGGCGGCCGGGGCGGATCAGATCGGCAGGTTTGGCGTTGTCGGCAATCGCCACCGCGATGGTGCGCGCGCGATCCTGGGCCGACATGCCGGAACCCACGCCCTCGCGCGCGTCGATCGGTGTTGCGAAGGCAGTGCCGAATTTGGACTGGTTGCCGGTGTCGTCGGTGATCAGCGAGAGGCCCAGCGTGCGCAGGCGGTCTTCGGTCAGCGCCAGTGAAATCAGGCCACGCCCCTGAGCCGCCATGAAGTTGATCACTTCGGGTGTGGCGCGATCAGCAGCGACAAACAAGTCGCCTTCGTTTTCACGGTCCTCACTGTCGACGAGGATCACCATCTGTCCGCGCCGCACGTCGGGCAGGATCTGCTCGACGATATATTCGCTGCTGCGTTCGCTGGTTTTGCGATCAGTCATTGGCGCAATCAGCGCCTGCAGCGCCGGGATATGCTATAAGCAATTGATTTTATTGGTATTTTTATCATGGCGCGTATCACGCTTTTACATCATCCACGGGGCGCAATCAGGCGCAGGAATTCTGAACGCGTGACGTCCTTGTTGAATTCGCCGGTAAACGCAGATGTCGACGCGACCGAATTCTGTTTCTGGATGCCGCGCATGATCATGCACATGTGCTGCGCCTCGATCACCACCGCGACACCGGCGGGGTCAAGAGTCTGCTGGATGCAATCGCGGATCTGCACAGTCAGACGCTCCTGCACCTGAAGGCGCCGCGCGTAGGCATCGACCACACGCGGCACTTTCGACAGGCCGACGATGCGGCCTTTCGGAATGTAGGCCACATGCGCCTTGCCGAAGAACGGCAGCATGTGATGCTCGCACAGCGAATAGACCTCGATGTCGCGCACGATCACCATGTGCTGGTATTCCTCGGTGAACATTGCCGAGCGCAGGATTTCCGCGGGATCAAGATCGTAACCGTGGGTCAGGAACTGCAGTGCCTTGGCCACACGCTCCGGTGTTTTGAGCAGGCCTTCACGGTCCGGATCCTCGCCGACATCTTTGAGGATGTCGCGGTACCTGCCGGCGATACGTTCAATGATCTCCGGGTTGTACTGTTCGGTTTTGGAATAGCCATCCATTACGTTTTCTTCCCGCATATTCTGTTCGCGCGGCTTCATTGTGATTTTGCTGCGGCAAGCCGCGCGCGAATTGATACAGCAATGCCCGCGGCATCCAGTCCGATGCTGGCCAGTTGCACGCCAGGATCGCCCTGCTCGATGAAACGGTCGGGAAGCCCAAGCTGCAACACCTGCACCGTACAGCCATGCTTCTGCAGCGCCTCCAGCACCGCGCTGCCGGCGCCGCCCATGATCACGTTTTCTTCAATCGTTACCAGCAGCCTGTGAGTCGCCGCCAGCTCGCGCACCAGTTCTTCATCCAGCGGTTTGACGAAACGCATGTTGGCGACAGTGGCGTCGAATTCTTCGGCCGCCGCCAGCGCCGGCGCCACCATGGAACCAAAAGCGAGCATCGCGATGTCGCCCTTGCCCTGCCGCCGCACTTCGCCGCGCCCGACCGGCAGCGCAGTCATTTCCTTCTGCACCGCTACCCCGGGCCCGGTACCGCGCGGATAACGCACCGCTACCGGCGTGTTCATCTGGAAAGCCGTAAACAACATCTGCCGGCATTCGTTTTCGTCGGACGGGGTCATCACCGTCATGTTGGGCAGGCAACGCAGGTATGACAGATCGAAACTACCGTTGTGCGTGGCACCGTCAGCACCCACCAGACCGCCGCGGTCCAGCGCGAATATCACCGGCAGGTTCTGGATCTGCACGTCATGGATCAGCTGATCGTAACCGCGCTGCAGGAAGGTTGAATAAATCGCCACCACCGGCTTGTGGCCTTCGCAGGCGACACCTGCGGCAAAAGTCACCGCATGCTGTTCGGCAATGCCGACATCAAAATAGCGGTCCGGATATTGTGCGGCGTACTTCACCATGCCGGAGCCTTCGCGCATCGCCGGCGTGATCGCCACCAGGCGTTTGTCCCTGGCCGCCATGTCGCACAGCCAGTCGCCGAAGACCTGCGTGTAGGTCGGCTTGCCGCCGGATTTGCCACTGGCAATGCCGCTGGTGTGATCGAATTTCGATACGCCGTGATACAGAATCGGGTCGGCCTCTGCCAGCTTGTAGCCCTGGCCCTTGCGCGTCACCACGTGCAGGAACTGCGGCCCTTTCAGGCGTTTGATGTTGTGCAGCGTCGGAATCAGCGCATCGAGATCGTGGCCGTCGATGGGGCCGATGTAGTTGAAACCGAATTCCTCGAACATGGTGCCCGGCGTGACCATGCCCTTGACGTGTTCTTCGGCGCGGCGCGCGAGGTCGCCCAGCACCTTTTCGCCGAGGCCCTTGGCCGCGGCATAGAAACGACCCGACATCAGCTTGGCCAGGTATTTGTTCAGCGCACCCACCGGCGGCGAAATCGACATGTCGTTGTCGTTGAGGATCACCAGCAGGTCGATGTCCATATCGCCGGCATTGTTCAGCGCTTCAAACGCCATGCCGGCACTCATCGCGCCGTCGCCGATGATCGCCACCGCGCGGCGCGGCTCACCCTTCAGCTTCGCCGCCACCGCCATGCCCAGCGCGGCGCTGATCGAGGTGCTCGAATGCGCGGTGCCGAAGGCATCGTATTCGGATTCCGCGCGCTGCGGAAATCCCGAAATGCCCCGCCACATGCGCAGGCTTTTCATCGCGTCGCGGCGGCCGGTGAGTATCTTGTGGCCGTAGGTCTGGTGGCCGACATCCCACACCAATCGATCCTGCGGCGTGTCGTAGACGTAATGCAAAGCAATGGTTAATTCGACCGTGCCGAGATTCGACGACAGGTGGCCGCCGGTCTGGCTGACCGAATCCAGCAAATAGGCGCGCAGCTCCGCGGCCAGCGCCGGCAACTGGCTGCGCTCGAGCAACCGCAGATCGTGCGGGGTCGCCACCGATTTCAGCAATTCATACATCGGCCTGTCCTGCGCCCCCGTCCCGTCCATGGTCAATGTTCCGCTCATGGCTGCATTGTCTCAGAACTTGCGCAACACGATGAAATCCGCCAATTGCGCGAGTCGCGCCCCGCGGTCGCCAAAAGGCGCGATGGCGCGCAGCGCTTGCTCGCGTAATTCGCCAGCCAGGGTTTTTGCCTGTGCAATACCCATGGCACTGACATAGGTAGGTTTGCCCTGTTCGGCATCCTTGCCGGCGGTTTTACCCAGCGTTGCCGTCGGCGCCTCGGCATCCAGCACATCATCAACCACCTGGAACGCCAATCCGACGGCCTTGGCAAAGGTATCGATGCGCGAGAATTCCTCAGCTTTGAGCCCGCTGCCGCAACGCGCGCCCAATACCGCCGCGGCGCGGATCAGCGCACCGGTTTTGTGGATATGCATGAATTCGAGTTCCGGCACGCTCAGTGATTTGCCGACTGCGGCAAGGTCGATGGCCTGACCGCCGGCCATGCCGCGCGAACCTGCGGCGGCCGCGAGCAACTTGACCATTTCGAGTTGATCCTTCGCATCGTCAGCAAGGCGATATTCACCCAGCAACTGGAATGACAGACTTTGCAATGCATCGCCGACCAGCAAAGCCGTCGCTTCGTCGAACTCGACATGGCAGGTCGGCTTGCCCCGCCGCAACACGTCATCATCCATGCACGGCAGGTCGTCGTGCACCAGTGAATAAGCGTGAATGATTTCAACGGCAGCACCGGCTACGGTCACACGCTCAGGATCAGCCTGCGCCAGTTCGCCCGCGGCGTAGGCCAACAGCGGCCGCACGCGTTTGCCGGCACCGAGCACGGCATAACGCATTGCCGCATGCAGGCGCTGCGGCGCGATCTCCGGCTGCGGCAACGCGCGCTGCAAAAACGCTTCGATGCGCTGTTGCCCGGCTGCGGCCCAGGCCTGGAAATCGGGGGGGGTCACTGGGGAAGACCGGCGACTACTCGGCCGCGCCGAAATTCTTCAGCACGCCGCTTTCCAGGATTTTCACCTGCTGCTGCGCATCCTGCAGCTGGGTCTGGCACAGCTTGAGCAGTTCCGCGCCGCGTTTGTAGGCCGCGAGCGACTGCTCCAGCGGCATCTGGCCCTCTTCCATGGCTTCAACAATCTTTTCGAGTTCCGCGAGGGCAGTCTCGAAAGTGGGTGCCGCCGATGAGGATTTTGTGGTTTTGGGCATGAGGGCCGCGACCCCGCAGAAAGGACAGGAAATGTAGCCCAATCAGCGGGTTGCGGTCAATGACAGGCCTGCGGCCGTCCGCATCGCGGCGATGCAGCGGATTACCTGTGCAGGATGTCGGATACGGCGCGTGGAATCAGGCTCGACATGCCCAGCGGTTTCAGCGATGCATCGTCACTGTTAAGGCAGATATCACGCATCGCCAGCAAGGCCTGCGCCGCAACGGTCTCGCTCCAGAACCATCGCTCGATGGCTTTGGGCGCGAGATTTCCAGGCTGTGCCGCTGCAGCTTCATAGTAATACGCCTTGATGTCATCACAGGCGCGTTTAACTGCCATGCCGGCGGACACGCTCGTACCGATGGCCGGCACCGGCCTCGCGTCGAGATACAGTGCGATATGGCGCGCAGCCTCATCCACCGTGCCGCCAAACACACCGACTGTGGTGCGGCCGCGTCTTTTTCGCGAAAGATCATACCAGGGCATCAGTTGCGCGATTTCCCCGAACATCGCCTGTGCCAGCGCACCTGCCGCCACTTTCGCCGCAGCGAAACTGACCGGACAGGCAAACCCGCTTTCCTCTTCATCAGCGGCAGGTGCATTCTCGGGAAAATCCTCCAATACCGGACCAGCGCCATGTTCAAACAGCGACAGCAGATGCAGCAGCACCTTGCGCTGGAAGTCCGGTTCGTTCGGTGCCCCGAAGGGCCGCCCCAGCATGAACGGCACCCATAATGCCCGCGGCGGTCTGATCGCCACTGTCTGTTCGCGGATCAGGCTGATCTGTGCGGTGGGTATGCCTTCCCGCTCCAGGTAGTGGCCCAGTGCGCCCACGGCGCACGTGCAGTTGGGTCAGACGGGCGATAGCAAAACTGCGTCGACCTTGTCCTTTTTCAGCAAACCGGCAAGCTCACGGGCCTTGGACTCGAGCTTGCGGACCGGTGCAGCACCCATGAACGAGTAGTGAAAATCAGAAACCGAGCCGACGATGCCGCCCGCGCTCAGTTCGTGCAGCCGGTGCAGCGGAAAAGCGACATTGATGTCTTCCTGAAATCCGGTGCGGTCAAAATTGACCGAGAGGTGACTCATCAGCAATTCTCCGGGGGGAGTGTCGCCGGGGATGACGCGGTAATCCGTCGCCCCGCTGTCAAAGGGCCGGTCGCTGCGCACATGCACGCCGGCTGTGGTGACAATCGCCACCCGGCGTTCAGGCAGTGGCGGTCCGGATACGAAAGGCGTGGTGCCAAAGTCCGGCAATTCCGGGATCTTGTCGAGATGGTGGCCTTGTTCGGTTGCGGAAAAATCACTCAGTCGTGCCATGTCATGCCCCTCCCTGGTTGATCATCATGCAGATCAGCATCACCGCTGGTGTTTGCCAACGTTCCAGCCACTTTTAGCCAGATGTTTCTCGCCGACATGGATCGGCTCTTCTTCAAGTGGTGTTGCCATGGTGTCGTTCCAGCGGTTCATGAAACCAAACATGGCAATGACCGCCACGATTTCCACGATCTGCCCTTCGGTCCAGTGCTGCTTCAGTTCGGCAAACAGTTCGTCAGTAACCGCGTTCGGCTGTGCCGCCCCTGCGATTGCAATCTCCAGCGCCGCGCGCTCAGCAGCCGAAAACAGCGGGTGTGTACGAAACTCCCAAACGGCTTCCAGTTTTTTTTCATCGATGCCCAGCCCGAGCGCCGCCCCGGCCGTGTGCGCCATTCAGTAATGGCAGCCGTGCGCCCGACTCGCCACATGCGCCAACATGCGCTTGAACGCCACCGTTACTTCACTTTCCGGATCCCAGACTGCTGCAGCGAGCTGCGACAGTGCCTGCACCAGTTTCGGCTTGCGCTGCATGATCAGCACGCTGTTGGGCACGAAACCCAGCACCCTGACGTAGGTCTGGAACGCGCCCGCCAGCTCGGGCGTGGTTTCCTGCGGCAACGGTGTCAGTCGCGGATCCGGCTTTTCGCTTTTTTTCATGGCTATGCTGCTCCTGTTTTGAACTATCTGGTTGAATTCGAAGAGATATTTTCAGGGGTCGAGACAGCGCAGCATGATTGCGGCGATATCCTTTAGAGCCGCGCGATCAGGATTCGCTTTGCCGACCAGCCGCAAACCCTGAATTCCGGACACCAGGAAACGGGCGAGCGATTCCACGCCCGCATCGGCGGCAATTTCGCCGCGCGCCTGCGCGCGCGTCAGGGCGACGCAAAACGCCCCCTCGATGCGCGCCAGGCTCTGACGGACGCGGGCCACTGTGGCGCGGTCGCCGGCGAGTTCAGCGGCGCAATTGCCGATGAAACAGCCCGCTCGCCCCGGACCGGCGACAATGCGGTCGATCAACTCACCAACAAACCCTGCAAGGGCCTCGCGTATCGGCAGCGGCTTTGCCAGCGCCACTGTGATGCGTGCAACCGCCTCTTGCTCGTAGCGGGCCAGTGAACAATGCAGCAACGCGCGTTTGCCGCCGAACGCGGCATAGAGGCTGGAGCGGCTCAATCCGGTCGCCGCGCAAAGATCGGCCAGCGAAGTCGCCTGATAGCCTTTGACCCAGAAGGCCTGCATCGCGCGCGCGAGCGCGATGTCGGGCTCAAATTCTCGCGGTCGGGCCATCAGCGCACGGCTTCGGCCGCAAGTCCTTCAAGGACCTTCAGCAGATTCGGCACGACCGCACATTCACCCGCGGCATGGCGGGCTGCGAGAAACCGGGGATCGTTGTATCCCAGCCAGACCTGCCCTGTTGCGTCCTGCCACGCCAGCGCCTTTAGCGGCAGGTCGATCCCGGCCGTCTGCGCGCACTCCATTAACGGCGTGCCACCCTGCGGATTGCCGAACACCAGCAACTCGGTGGAGCGCAGGTTTTTGCCGATTTTCTGCGCACCGGCGGCATGATCGACCCGCAGGAAAATATTCAATCCCTTGCCCTTCGCCGCGGCTTCAAAACGATCCAGCGTGTCCTTGACGCCATGGGGACTCTTCACGGCGACCAGACCGTCAGCCGCCAGGCTTGTGACGGCAACAGCCGACAGCAGCAATGCAGCAAGCAATCGCAAAATGCGCATCATCATCTTCTTCTCCAGTTGATTATTTTGCATGCACCCCGGGGGTCCACCCGGATGCCGTGAGATGTTCGCGGGCAAACTCCAGAGGATGCTCTTCCAACTGGGTCGCCAGAGTGTCGTTCCAGCGGTTCATCCAGCCAAACATCGAGATCACCGACACGATTTCGATAATGGCGTCTTCCGAGTAATGTCTCTTCAACTCATCAAAATGCGCGTCCGTGACTGAAGCCGGAGCACCGCCGGCCGCGACGGCCAGGCTCAGGGCTGCGCGTTCAGCCGGCGTGAACAGCGGGCTGGACTGGAACTGCCACAAGGCATGCAGCTTCTCATCCGCAACCTTGCCGCGCTCGACAGTGCTCTCGGCATTGTGCGCCGTGCAATAGCGGCAGCCGGCAGCGTTGCTGACCACTTCGGCGATCATGAAACGCAACGCCGGCGGTATTTCGCCGGCATCCACCATCACCGCATCGCGCAGTTCGCGTACCAGCCTGAATATGCGCGGCTTGCGAGCCAGAGTCAGCCAGCTGTTGGGCACATAACCGCGTTGCTTGCTGGCTTTTTCGAAGTCAGCGGCGAGTTCCGCCAGACGATCCGCGGGCGCGGATGAGATTCGGGACATGGTAATTTCCTCTTGAATGGCGCATCTGCTGTATGGGACCGGGGAATCATCGTTTTCCGGTGACGGGAATTGCTGCCGCGCTTAATTGCCGCCGCGCTTGTTTGAACTATTGCCGGATTATTATAGAATGATCATTCCGGAATGCAAGCAGTGAGAGTATCCCGCGTCCATGCTGCTGCGCCATGACATCAGCCGAATCATGGTAAAAACAGAGTGCAGTTGTAAGGATTACGGCGCTGCGCCGACCCACGCATCAGGATACGTCCGGAATTACACGTTTTCAGGAGTCCATTGATGCACGCCACCCTGCCCCTGATGCAAATCAGCGATTTCCCGGACATCCGCCGCCGCGCGACGGAAACACTGCAGGTCAATCTCGGCTACAAGTGCAACCAGAGCTGCCTGCATTGCCATGTCAACGCCGGACCCACCCGCACCGAGCTGATGGCGCTGGACACGATCAATGAGGTCATTGCCTGTCTCCAGTCCACCGCCATCAAAACTCTGGATGTCACCGGCGGCGCGCCGGAATTGAACCCGCATTTCCGCACACTGGTCGAGGCCGCGCGCAGCCTCGGCGTACGGGTGATCGACCGCTGCAACCTGACCATCCTGTTCGAGCCCGGCCATGAGGACCTGGCGCAGTTCCTCGCCGGGCAGCAGGTTGAAATCACTGCGTCCCTGCCCTGTTATCTGGAAGACAATGTCGACCGCCAGCGCGGCAAGGGTGTGTTCGGCACCAGCATCCGCGCGTTGCAACTGCTGAACGGCCTGGGTTACGGCCAGCCCGGCTCCGCGCTCAAGCTGAATCTGGTCTACAACCCGCAGGGCCCCGTGCTGCCCCCGGCACAGCAATCGCTGCAGCGTGATTACCAGCAGCGCCTCGCCGACGGTTACGGCATCGTATTCAACGAACTGTTTGTCATCACCAATATGCCGATCCAGCGTTTCGGCAGCACGCTGGTGTCCAAAGGCCAGTTTGAGCCGTACATGAACCTGCTGAAAAACGCCCACCAGCCAGCCAACCTCGAAACCGTGATGTGCCGCTCGCTGCTGTCGGTGGACTGGCAGGGTTATGTCTACGACTGTGACTTCAACCAGATGCTCGACCTGCCGCTCGCCTGGAAAAACCGGCCGCGTCCGCACCTGCGTGAACTGATCGGCGCGGATCTCGAACGCAATCCCATCGTGGTCAAGGACCACTGCTACGGCTGCACCGCCGGGCAGGGCTCCAGTTGCGGCGGCGCGCTGGGCAACTGACCGACCGGCATCACACAGGATCGACTGCACATGATTGAACCTGCATTCGCGATTTATTTCTGGGGCTTCCTGCTGCTCTACGGCGGCGTAATGTATGCCATCTCGCCGCACTCACGCAGTGACGCCAGTTTTTTCGGCGGCAGCGACGACGCGGGACGGCCCGCCACCGAATGGGCGCTGATGTGCAGCATTTTCATAAGTTGGATCTTTGCGAAATCAGTGACCAATGCCGCCAACCTCGGCGCAGCCTGGGGTGTCGTTGGCGGCCTTGCATACGCCACCTACTGGCTGTCGATTCCGCTGGCCGGGTTTGTCATTTACTGGCTGCGCACGCGCCACGGCGCCACCGGCCTGGTGCCGTTCCTGATCGGCCGCTACGGCCGGCTCGCCGCACTGGCCTTCACTGCAGCGATCCTGATTCGCCTCTATAACGAAGTGTGGAGCAACACTGCGGTGGTCGGCGCCTATTACGGCAAGGCCGGTGAATGGACTTTCATTGCCTCCGCGCTGCTGTTCACTGCAGTGACGCTGGTCTACAGCCTGAAGGGTGGTTTACGCAGCTCCATCGTCACTGACGTGATCCAGGCCGTGCTGTTCGTGATCGTGCTCGGCATCGTGCTGTTTCTGGTGCTGCCCAAGCACGGCGTCGGCACATTGCTTACCGTCGGCGATTTCCGCTTGAATGCCGGTGTCGATCTGCTGCTGGTGGCGCTGCTGCAGGTGGTGTCCTACCCCTTCCATGATCCGGTGCTGACTGATCGCGGCTTCATCACCAAAGAAAAAACCATGCTGCGCGCGTTCATCGTGGCTGGCGCGCTGGGATTCATCTGCATTTTCGCATTCAGTCTGATTGGCGTGCATGCCAAATTCGAAGGCCTGCCCACCGGCGACAACATGCCGGGCGCGGTGGCACTGGCCTTTGGCACCCTGCCCTATCTGTTGATGACGGTGGTGATGATCATGGCGGCCGGCTCCACGCTGGACTCAACCTTCTCATCGGTCGCCAAATCCATCGGCCGCGAACTGCCGATGCTTGCCGGCCGCACACCGGGACCGCGCGCGATGGTCATTGGCATGTGGACCATGCTCGCCTTCGCCATCCTCGGTAATGTGCCGATGATCGCCGGCACCGACATCCTGAAAGCCACCACCGTCAGCGGTACGATGGTGATGGGCCTGGCGCCCATATTCCTGCTGGCACCGCTGGTGAAATATTCGCCGGCGAGCTTCCATCTCGCATTCTGGCCGGGCATTGTGCTCGGCGTATTGCTCGCTGCCAGCCTGATCCCGCAGTCCTGGGCCATCGGCGACGGCAAATATGCGCTGCTGCTCGGCGTCAATCTCTACGGCCTGTTGATCTGCATTGCCGGCTTCCTGTTGCCGCTCGCCTGGCAGCGGCTGCGCCCGGCGCACTGAGCCTGCACGTGCAACCCGGCCGCAGTTGCCCACTGCATTATCGCTACTCGCCGGCGTCGCTGAACCGGCCGCCGGAGATTGTCGCTGACACGCTGTATGTGATCGGCGGCCTGTATGGCAACTTGCCCGCGCTGCGCGCCGTAGCGGCACTGGCTGCTGCAGAGGCCAACCCGGCAACACTGGTGTTCAACGGCGATTTCAACTGGTTCAACAGCGACGCCGCCGGTTTTGCGGCAATCAACGAAACGGTGCTGGCGCACCACGCGCTGCGCGGCAATGTTGAAACCGAACTGGCCGGCGACAACGCTGCGGCGGGTTGCGGCTGCGCTTATCCCGACAGTGTCAGCGATACTGAAGTCGCGCGCTCCAACTCGATGCTCGCGCAATTGCGCGCAACTGCCTGCGCCTTTCCGGAATTGCGTGCAAGGCTGGCGGCACTGCCGATGAACCTGGTTGCGGAGATCAATGGATTACGCGTCGCCATCGTGCACGGTGACTGCGAATCGCTGGCTGGCTGGTCTTATGACGAATCAGCCCTGCGCGATACCGCCGGCATCGCTGCGGTGGCCTCGCATCTCGCCGCCAGCAAAACCCGCATCATCGCCAGCAGCCATACCTGCCTGCCGGTGGCGCTGCGGCTATCCCGAGCGCAGAGTGACTGCATACTCATCAACAACGGTGCAGCGGGCATGCCCAACTTCGCCGGCACGCAGTTCGGCGTGATCACCCGTATTGCCACCACACCGACACCATCATCAGCGGCGCTGTACGGCACTGTCGCGGGCGGCGTACACGTCGACGCACTGGCCGTGCATTACGATCACGGACAATGGCTGCGTGAATTCACTGCGAACTGGCCGGCGAACAGCGCAGGACACCTCTCCTATCATCAGCGCATCGCCAGCGGCCCGCGCTACGGCATCAACCAGGCGATGCACAACGGCATCCACATCAACTCCGCGCTGCTGCGGGGATTACGCTCCAACAGGGCCATAAAATGAAAAAAAGCAAAATTCTGGTATTCGCACTGATTGCGGCAGGCATTGCCGCTTTTTTTGTGTTTGACCTGAAGCAATATTTCACGCTCGATTATTTCCAGACGCAGCGCGCCGTCATCGACGCCGAGGTGCAAGCCCGTCCGCTGCGTGCGGCGCTGCTGTTTTTTTCCGCTTATGTCGCGGTGACCGGCCTGTCGCTGCCAGGGGCGGCGATCATGACGCTGGTGGCCGGCGCCGTATTTGGCCTGCTGTGGGGCACGCTGATCGTGTCCTTCGCTTCGACCCTCGGCGCCACGCTGGCTTTCCTCGCCTCGCGCTTCCTGCTGCGCGACTGGGTGCAGGAGAAATTCGGCGACAAACTGAAACCGATCAACGAAGGCGTCGCCCGCGAGGGCGCGTTTTACCTGTTCGCGCTGCGTCTGGTGCCGGCGTTTCCGTTTTTCGCGATCAACCTGGTGATGGGTCTGACGCCCATCCGAACCTGGACCTACTACTGGGTCAGCCAGATCGGCATGTTCGCCGGCACCGTGGTCTTCGTCTACGCCGGCACACAACTCGGCGCCTTCAGAATTTCTGCGGGCCTGCTGTTCGCCTTCGCGCTGCTCGGCATTTTCCCGCTGGTGGCCAAGAAAGTGCTGGATGCTCTCAAGGCGCGCAAGGTCTACGCCGGCTGGATCCGCCCGGCGCGTTACGACCGCAATCTCGTCGTCATCGGCGGCGGCTCGGCGGGGCTGGTGTCCTCGTATATCGCGGCCGCGGTGAAATCAAAAGTGACCCTGGTGGAGCGGCACAAGATGGGCGGCGACTGCCTCAACACCGGCTGCGTGCCGTCGAAGGCCCTGATCAAGTCGGCCAAACTGCTGGCGACGATGAAACACGCCAGCCACTACGGCCTGAAAGACACGCAGGTACATTTTGATTTTGCTGAAATCATGGAACGCATACAGCGCGTGATCCGCGAAATCGAGCCGCACGACTCTGTGGAGCGCTACACTGCGCTCGGGGTCGAATGTCTGCAGGGCACGGCAAAAATCACATCGCCATGGTCGGTCGAGATCAAGACTGCGGCCGGCACGCAGACGCTGACCACCCGCAGCATCGTCATCGCCGCCGGCGCCCGTCCCTTCGTGCCGCCGATCCCCGGCATCGACGATGTCGGTTGCCTGACTTCGGACACGATATGGGATCTGCGGGAACTGCCGAAGCGAATGGTGGTGCTTGGCGGCGGCCCGATCGGCTGCGAACTGACGCAATGTTTCGCGCGACTCGGATCAAAAGTCACACAGGTCGAAATGCTGCCGCGAATCATGATCCGCGAAGATCCGGAATTCTCCGGCATGGTGTTCGACAGATTCCGCAGTGAAGGCGTCGATGTGCTGGTCAATCACAAGGCACAGCGCTTCGCCGTTGAAAACGGCGAGAAAGTGCTCTACTGCGAGACCGGTGGCGCCAGCGAGAAACGCGAAGTGCGCATCGTGTTTGACGCGCTGCTCTGCGCCGTCGGCCGCGTCGCCAACACCACCGGTTACGGACTGGAGGAACTCGGCATTCCGGTGACCAAGGCACGCACCGTCGAAGTCAACGAATTCCTGCAGACCCGATACCCGAACATCCTCGCCTGCGGCGACGTCGCCGGCCCCTACCAGTTCACGCACACGGCGGCACACACGGCCTGGTACGCGGCGGTCAACGGCCTGTTCGGCGGCTTCAAAAAATTCCGCGTCGATTATTCGGTGATTCCCTGGGCCACTTTCACCGATCCGGAAGTGGCGCGGGTCGGCCTTAATGAAACCGAGGCCAAAGAAAAAGGCATCCCGTACGAAGTCACCACTTACGGCATCGACGACCTGGACCGCGCCATCGCCGACGGCAATGCCCACGGCCTGGTCAAAGTGCTGACCGTGCCTGGCAAGGACAGGATCCTCGGCGCCACCATCGCCGGCGAACACGCCGGCGACCTGATCACCGAATTCATCACCGCGATGAAGCACGGCATCGGCCTCAACAAGATCCTCGGCACCATCCACATCTATCCGACGCTGGCGGAAGCCAACAAGTATGTCGCCGGCAACTGGAAGCGCGCCCATGCGCCTAAAAAGGCGCTGCAATGGGTGGAGAAATTTCACGCCTGGCGTCGCGGTTGAACCACAAGCACGGAACATGGCCCAAGCCATGGCTTTGGAGCCCTTTTATGAACCGCCGGATTGTCCCTCGCGAACTTGAAATATCCGAACTTGAAATACCATCAGCAGTTACTGAGTTATTTATAACTATTTGATTATATTGATAAAATGAAAAAACTTCTGCTTACCCTGCTACTCGCGGCGCTGCCGCTGACCACCCTCGCCCAAACCTTCGACCACGAACACAAAGCCTGGGCCGCGTTGCTGAAAAAGCACGTGGTACTGATCAGCGGCAACAAGGCTTCGCAAGTCCGTTATGCCGGACTGATGCAGGACCGCGCCGCACTGAAAAGCTATCTCGACACGCTGGCCAGAGTCAGTCCGGCCGACTTCAAGGGCTGGGGCAAGAACCAGCAACTGGCGTTCCTGATCAACGCCTACAACGCCAACATGGCCGAGAAAATCCTTTTGCGCTATCCCAACATCAAGTCGGTGTGGGATTTCGGCAAACTATTCGGCAACCCGTTCAAGGATGATTTCATCGACTTGTTCGGCCGCAAGGTCACGCTCGATTTCATTGAACACGAAACCATACGCGCGCCGGGCGCCTATGACGATCCGCGCATCCATTTCGCGGTCAACTGCGCATCGATCAGTTGCCCGATGCTGCGCGAGGAGCCTTATGTGGCCGAGAAAATCGACGCGCAACTGGAGGAACAGACCGTGCGCTTCCTATCCGATCACTCGCGCAACCGGGTCAGCGCCGACGGCAAACTTGAAGTCTCGAAAATATTCGATTCCTCCCCGTGGTACGGCGGTGATTTCCGCAAGGGGCACAAGGGCTACAAGACGCTGGAAGGATTTTTCGCGAAATATGCGAATCTGCTCAGCGACAATGTTGAGCTGCAAAAACTTGTCCGCGACGGCAAGGCTGAAATCCGCCATCTGGATTATGACTGGGGCCTGAACGACACGGCTTCGGCTCGCGGCAAATGAACCGCATCGCAATGCATGGATAGGGCCCGCCGGGTCGCGCAGTTGATCGAGGTCATGCGCCAGGGGGAAATCCTTGCTGCGCATACCGCGTTGCGCCAATCCCGCATTGCACCCCTGCCCTGGATGCGGCGCGCGCTTGAAATACAGGCCGCGCAGGAACGCAGCCATGTTGCCCTGGCCACCGTCGCCGCAGGCATTGCCGGTTTCACTCATCCCCGTGGCGCTGTGCCGGACTTGATCGTCCCTTTGCGCCTGCGACTGGAGCGCGATCTTGATGCCGGCAATCTCGCCGCCTCACTGCTTGGCCTGCAGGGTGTGATCGAGCATCTGGGCGAGACTCTGCTGGAGCAGCTCGGCCGCCATGCGCATCCCGCGGGCGCGGTTCTGCATGCCCTGCGCCGCAAAGTTCTGGCCCAGGAATACGGCCATGTCCAGCTGGGCGCGCGCTGCCTGCAGGCTCTTGCGCCGGGTACGGAACAGGCCGATGCACTGCACGCTTATCGCGCCCTCGGCCGTGATGCCGCGCTGCAGGTGACCGGATTGCTGGATGATGCCCGCCTTGACGCCGCCGCATTCTGGCGGGGCGTCGAGCAGCGACTCGAAGACTGGCATTATGACGCGCAGGCATCGCGGACCTGCGTCCTGTCATGATTTCCGTCGTAATCCCCGCGCTCAATGAGGAACGTGCATTGCCGCGCACGCTCTCGCGGGTCGAGGCTCAGGACAGTCTCCACGAAATCATTGTCTGCGACGGCGGCAGCACCGACGGCACGCACCTGGCCGCAAAACGGCCGGGCGTGAAATGGATTTCTGCCCGACGTGGCCGCGGCGCGCAAATGAACGCCGGCGCCCGGTCGGCAAACGGAGAATGGCTGTTGTTCCTGCACGCCGACACCCTGCTCCCCGCCGGTGCGCTTGAGGCGATTGCCGCACTGCCATCCCACATCGAGGCCGGCTGTTTCCACCAGGCCTTCAGCGATAGTCGTCCACTGCTGCGGCTGGTGTCGCGCCTGCACAACTGGCGCTGCAAACGCACGCGCATCATCTATGGCGATCAGGCAATGTTCGTGCGCCGTCAGGTCTTCAACGCAATCGGCGGATTTGCCGAAACCGAACTCGAAGACGTGAAGTTTTCCGAGCACCTGCGCGCGCGCACCCTGCCGCTGCTGCTGCCGGCCACGGTGGTCACCGATGCGCGCAAGTTCCTCGCGCATGGGGTACTGCGCAGTGTGGGCCGCATTGTCCTGCTCCTGCTCTGTCACCGCTATAAAATACCCTTGCTTGGCCGGCACTTTTTCGAGCCGGTACGCTGATCCGATACGCCACTCCGCATAAAGCAGCCGCCAATTGTTATCCCTCGTCATCCCCTGCCTCAATGAAGCTGACGGCATCAGTGAAACCCTGCAGGCGCTCCAGCCGCTGCGCAAACGCGGCTGCGAAATCATCGTCGTTGATGGCGGCAGCACCGACACCACCGCAACCCTGGCTCAAGCCTGGGCTAATCAGGTGCTGCAGGCAGCGCCGGGCAGGGCGCGTCAGATGAATGCCGGCGCCGCTGCGGCCAAGGGCGAAATCCTCTGTTTCCTTCATGCAGACTCGCGCCTGCCCGATGGCGCCGACAACCTGATCATCGACGGCCTCGCGCGCAGCCGTCGCAGTTGGGGCCGCTTTGATGTGCATATAGCCGGGAGCCATCCCTTGCTGTGCCTGATTGCCTGGATGATGAACCGGCGCTCACGGCTCACCGGCATTGCCACCGGCGATCAGGCGATGTTCATGACGCGCTCGCTGTTTGAAGCCGCAGGGCGTTTTCCGGAAATCGCGCTGATGGAAGACATCGCTTTTTCGCGGCAGCTTAAAATCTACAGCAGGCCGCTGTGTATCGCCCACCCGCTGACGACCTCGGGACGACGCTGGGAACAGCACGGCGTGTGGTGCACGATCATGCTGATGTGGCGGCTGCGCCTCGCCTACTGGCTGGGCGCGGATCCGGACAAACTGGCTTTACGTTATGTCCGGCACAAATCCTGAAACGGCCATCCTGGTCTTCGCCAAAGCACCGGTCGCCGGTGCGGCAAAAACGCGGCTGATTCCGCTGCTCGGCGCCGCCGGCGCCGCGGCGTTGCATGTCCGGCTGATCGAACGCGCGCTGGCCACCGCAGGTGCCGCGGCACCGGACACCCTTGCGCTATGGTGCGCACCCGATGCCGCTGATGCATTCCTGCAATCCGCCGCACAACAATCCGGCGCCACCCTGCAGGTCCAGCTTGGCGCGGACCTGGGCGCGCGCATGGCCCACGCCTTCGCCGCCACGCTGCAGCAAACCCGATACGCGATCTGCATCGGCGCTGATTGCCCGGTGCTCACGGCGCAGCATCTGCGGGACGCAACTGACGCGCTGCGCGCAGGCAACGACGCGGTGTTCGTACCGGCGGAGGATGGCGGTTATGCACTGATCGGGCTGTCCCGCACAGCGCCGGAATTAATGTCTGGCATCGCCTGGGGCTCCGCGACCGTGATGGCGCAGACCCGCGAACGCCTGCGCGAAAACAATCTGCGCTGGCATGAACTGGAAACGCTGTGGGATATCGACCGGCCGCAGGATTATCTGCGACTGCAACAGTCAGGACTGATGGATGACCTGCCGTCGCCGGTTTGACTGGCTCCTGTTCGCGATCATTACGATCGGTGCAGGCCTTGCAATCGCCGCGGAAGAGCGCGTGACCGCTGCGGCGTTTTCCGCCATGACGGCGGGCGGCACTTTGCCCGTGGAATGGAAACCGCTGACCGCATCAAGCACCATACCCCCCACCCGCTATGCGCTGATCGATGATGGCGGGGTCACAGTCATGCGTGCCGAAGCCAAAGCAGCGGCCTCGGGTCTATCAAAAGTCCTGCGTGTCCATCCGCAGGAATTTCCGTGGCTGCGCTGGCGCTGGAAGATCGATAATCTGATCGCCAATGCCGATCTGCGAACCAGGGAGGGCGATGATTTTCCGGCGCGCCTCTATGTGATGTTCGACTATCCTCTGGAAAAACTGTCATTCGGCGACCGCACCAGATTGCGTCTGGCGCGCGCGTTGTTTGATCCTGATCTGCCGGCGGCTACCATTTGCTATGTATGGGACAACAAGACTCCGCCGGAAACCATAGTGCCCAGCGCCTACAGCGATCGTGTGCGGCTGATCGTGGTCGCCTCCGGCGCGGCACGCGTCGGGCGCTGGGTCGATTTCGAGCGCAATGTCGCGGCAGATTTCCGTGCCGCGTTCGGCGAAGATGCACCACCGGTCAGGGCGATTGCGATTGCCACCGACACTGATAACACTGGCGCTTTTGCAACAACCAATTTTGGAGATATTTATTTTTATAAACAAAGACTTATAAAACAGTTGCCCGGCGGCACCATTGTGCCCTGACGAAATTTTGATTGCCTTTTGGGGGGGGCTGGGAAAGAATAGCCCCCTCTTTTTGCAGCCGCACCGGGGACCCTGAACAAGCCCCAAAATCCTTAAGAATCAAATTCTTGAAACACTTCCACCGGTTGCCCAAACTGTAATCACCCCCGCTGCATGTCTGACCTCTCCAGCGTCACCGCCTTTCGCAAAACCTCGCCGCAACTGCCCGTACAGTGGTACTTCGACGCCCGGATACACGAGGTCGAGCAACGTCTGCTGTTCGCCAACGGCCCCGGTTATGTCGGCCATGAACTGATGACGCCGAACATCGGCGATTACCAGACGCTGGCCTGGCAGGGCAACGCGCAGGCGCTGGTGCGTAACAGCAATGGCGTGGAGTTGCTGTCGAACATCTGCCGTCATCGCCAGGCAGTGATCCTCAAGGACCGCGGCAATGCCAAAAACATCATCTGCCCGCTGCACCGCTGGACCTACGGCCTTGATGGAAAATTGCTCGGTGCACCGCATTTCGCCAAGAACCCCTGCCTTGATCTGGCGCAAACGCCGCTGACGCGCTGGAACGGCCTGCTGTTCGCAGGCCGTCGCGATGTGGTGCGGGATCTGGCAAAGATGGGCGTGATGCAGGATCTGGATTTTTCCGGCTATATGCTCGACCGCGTTGAAGTCGAGGAATACGCCTGCAACTGGAAAACTTTCATCGAGGTCTACCTCGAGGATTACCACGTCGAGCCCTTCCATCCCGGGCTCGGCCAGTTCGTCAATGTCTCCGACCTGCAATGGGAATTCGGCGACTGGTACAGCGTGCAGACCTGCGGCATCAAGAATCAGCTCGCGCGCCCCGGCAGCGCCGTCTATCAGCGCTGGCATGAGCAGGTGCTGCGTAAGGGTGCCAACCGGCAACCGGCGCACGGCGCGATCTGGCTGACCTATTTCCCCAACATCATGGTCGAGTGGTATCCGCATGTGCTGGTGATCAGCGCGATCATTCCGCGCGGCCCCGAGGCCTGCAGCAATATTGTCGAGTTTTATTATCCCGAAGACATCGCATTGTTCGAACGCGAATTCGTCGAAGCCGAACAGGCGGCGTACCGCGAAACAGCGGTCGAAGACGCGGAGATCATTGCGCGCATGACCGAAGGCCGCCGCGCGTTATGGCAACAGGGGCGCAGCGAAACCGGCCCGTATCAGACCCCGCTGGAAGACGGCATGGTGCATTTCCATGAATTCCTGCGCCGTGAAGTGGCGCCACACCTCTGACCGTGTTTATATAAAATAAATTAATAAAAACAAATAGTTATGAGTTATTCGCGGCGGCCTTGTGCTGCCGTAGCCTTTTCCGGCATTCGATTAAATTTGCCGTTGTTTTTTCCTGCGCTTGATTTTCAGTCGGCGTTTGTTACCTTTGCCCCCTCCATCCACCCGGCCGGCACGACGTCATGACCCACACTACACTCGTCAGCGCTGAACAAACCGCAGCTCATCTCGACGATCCGGGGTGGATCATCTGCGACTGCCGCCACGACCTCGCGAACCACAGCGCCGGTTACAAGGCCTATCGCGCCGGGCATATTCCCGGCGCGCGTTTCCTGCACCTCGACGTCGACCTGTCGGGTCCGAAGACCGGACTTACCGGCCGCCACCCTCTGCCGCATCCGGCGACCTTTTGCCTGCGCCTCGGCGCACTCGGCATCAGCAACGACACCCAGATCGTTGCCTACGATGAAACCGGCGGCGTCTATGCATCGCGGCTGTGGTGGATGCTGCGCTGGGTCGGACACAACAAAGCAGCGGTACTCGACGGTGGCTGGCAGGCGTGGAACAAAGCCGGATTGCCAACAACCGTTGCGCAACCGGAGATCAAGCCGACCACCTTTAACGGCAAAGCGCAGACGCAGATCGCCGTCGACAGCGCACACTTGCTGGCCAACCTGCAGGAACGCAAGGCGCTGGTGCTCGATGCACGCAGCAGCGATCGTTATCGCGGCGAAAATGAAACGCTGGATCCGGTGGCCGGGCACATTCCTGGTGCCGCCAACCGGTTTTTCAAACTCAATCTTGATGCCGATGGCCGCTTCAAGACGCCGGCCGCGCTGGAGCAGGAATTCGGCACCATGCTCGACGGCCATGCGCCGCAAGCCATCGTCCACCAGTGCGGCTCCGGCGTCACCGCCTGCCACAACCTGCTGGCGATGGAAGTAGCCGGGCTCGCCGGCTCCCGGCTGTATCCGGGTTCATGGAGTGAGTGGGTCAGCGACCGCAGGCGCCCCGTCGCGCGCGGCGACGCCTGATCGCAGCGTCAGGGCACAGCGCTTGAAACTGCTGCTCGCAGATTCAATTCTTGTTGTTCATTTTGCGTTTGTGCTGTTTGTCGTACTCAGCCTGCCGCTGATCTGGATCGGTGCGATTGCCGACTGGCACTGGACCCGCAATTTCTGTTATCGCGTCGCGCATCTGGCAGCAATTCTGTTCGTCAGCGCCGAGGCCGCCGCTGGCGTCTGGTGTCCGCTGACGTTGTGGGAGGACGCACTGCGCGGCGTAACCGCGGATAAAAGTTTCATTGCGCGCTGGATCCATCAGGTGATGTTCTACAGCCTTCCCGAGTGGGCCTTCACTGCTGCCTACGTCGCGTTCACACTCGCCGTCGCAGCGACGTTCTGGATCGTCCCACCAGACCGCGTGCGAAAGTAGAAAAAGAAAAGGGGCGCCATTTTCGCCCCGCACTCTCCGCGCTTCGCGCCTGGATCCCAGACCCTAGCGACAGCTCTGGGTCTCTTTCTTCTTTTCTTCCTCGTCCCTCTTCGCCTGATTCGAAGACTCGCCTAAATCGTTGAGGTCCCTGATGATGTTGAAGGCGATGCTCGTCTGGTCCGTAGGCACTTCAATGGAGACTTCCAGGAACATCGGGGGCAGCGCACCGGCTATTCCGCCGCTGATCAGCACCTTGTCCGCAGCGGAAACGCTGATGTTCTGCAGCTTCATCGGCAACACGTTGTTGAACGCGAAGTCGCTGCCCGACCCCGACGCGCTGCCGGACAGGAATCCCGACACGGAATTGGCTTCGATCAGACTGACGCCACCACTGGAGGAGGTGAGTTGCAGCGCGCCGCCTGCGGGATCGCTCAGCGTGATGACCGCGCCGGGGCTTTGGATGATGGCGCCTCCCGAGATGAGCCGCAACTGGTCCAGCGTAGCCGACGTGAAAGGCGCGCTGACGGTGAGCGGCCCCGCGCTGCTGTTGCCGATGGTAAGCACGTCCGTGTCGATCAACGCCAGCTCGACAGCTGTCAGGCTCAATGCACCGGCTGTTTCCGTGCCGACGTTAACCGGCAATCCGGAAGTGCCCGGCTGCAGCGTCACTGACGAGCCGGTGGTCACCAGCGGCGCAGCGATGTTGAGGTTGTCGGCCGTCAGCGTGATGTTGCTGAATGCCGTGACCTGCGCGCCGATGTTGATCGTCCCGCCCGCACCCGCATTCATGCCGACGTTCGAGTTTGGCGACGCAAACGTTGCGTTCACGTTGATCGTCGAGCCCGGCTGCGCCACCAGATTGAAATTGCCGGACCCGCGATCAACGGGGGCTGAAACGGTGACCGAGCCCGAGGTGGTCTGCCCGATGTTCAGCGTCGATGCCGAGATCATGTCGATTTCGGCATCGCTGACGCCAAAGATGCCGCCGGGCTTGGAGCCGACGTTGATCGCCGCTCCGGCGACCCGCGGTGCAAGCGTGACCGTGGAACCCGAAACCGCCTGATTGATTGCGATGGTGTCGCCCTTCAGCGTCACGTTGCTGCCCGAGATGCCACTCTGGCCATCGACGCTGCCGATACTCAGCAATCCATTGTTTGTAAAAGAGAAATTTCCGCCAAACCCGGCCACGATTCCGACGTTGTTGGCTTCAGTCAGTGTTACTGTGCTGAACGATTGCAACCCCAGGTTGCCCGTCGAGATCGTCGATCCCGCGGTCTGACTGATCCCGTTGTTGGCGACAAGCGTCAATGCACCGACAGATCCGGGATTGATCGGCGCCGCGACGCTGATCGAAGTCGTGGACATGAAATCTCCGAGATGCAGGGCGCCTGAGGTCGAGAACTGGTTGATCTCTGTGCTCGACAACACCAGGCCGGAACCGGTGGTCGGGCCCAGCGTCATACTGGTGAAGCCGCTCGGCGCGGCAACGATCATGCCGCCACCGGTGCTCGATACGGTGTTCGCTATATCCATCGTATTCGCGAGCAGCGTGACGTCGCCCGGCGCGGTCAGCGTACCATTGACGTTAAGCGTATCGGCCTGGAGCGTGAGCGCCGGGACAGTCACCGTGACCGGATTGCTCACGATAATGGTGCCGCCAACAAACGTCAGCCGGTTTGATGCCGAGATCAGCATGATCGAGGCTGTGTCCAGCCCGAGAAACGTGCCCGAACCGAGTGTGCCGAGATCGACCGTGCGGCTCGTGTTGACAGTACCGAGAGTTACATTTGCACCCGACACGGCGCCGGCGATGGCGATGTCGTCAGCCGTCAGCCAGAGATCGCCGGTGGTGGCGAGTGGGGCATTAACGTTTATTACCCCGCCAATACTCGTGTTAAGAATCGCGGACGTGGCGCCGAGATTCGTGGGAGTGCTGACCGTGATTGATGGCGGAGTTCCATTGCCGAAGTAAACAAATGGCGTCGACAGCGCCGCAAGGTCCGTGCTGTCAAGCCCCAGGGTATTGGTGGTGGAAACCACATCCGGGCCTCCGAGATTCATTACCGTGGTCCCATTACGCGGCGCCAGAACAATCTGGGAACCTGAACTCACCGTGGCCGGCCCCGCACTGAATGTCATCGAATCCGCGGTAGCCACGATCTGCCCGAAACTGCTGGACACCGGTGCCGCGACGTTCAACGTGCTGGTGGTCAGCGTCAGGTTGCCCGGTACCGTCAGCGCGCTGTTGACGTTGATGGCAAAACCCGGGGCGTTGGCGATCACAAGATTATCGAAGGAGCTACCCGTTATCGGCGCGGTCACCGTGACATTGCTGGCGGTAATTGCCGAATCTCCCAGCGTCAGCGTAGTCGCGTATACGTTGCCCAGCTCCGCGTCCGTCAGTCCCAGCGTGCCACCGGGCTTGGTGCCGAGGCTCATCGGGCCGTACGACACGATATACACCTGCTGCCCCTCGATGAAACTGTCGATATTGAGTTCATTGCTGGTGATCTCGGCAAAGCTGCTGCTCGCCTGCACCCCGCTCAAGCCGTCCACCGTGCCGACCGTGAGCGGACTGGCGCCGCCATGCTGGATGGACACGTAGCTGTTGGCGGACCGCAGTGCAACAGTGCCGATATCGTTGACCTCGCCAAACGTGATGGCGTTGCCGGCGCGAACCGCCAGGTTCGGCACCGTGACAAAGGCGCTCGTGGTCTGGCTGACGCTGCCGTTCGCGGTTTGCAGGCTCAACGTGGTGGCGCCGGCCGGCGCGATCGGTGCCGTGACCTGGATATTGAAAGACTTGCTGGAATCCAGATCGCCGATGCGCAGCGTACCCGAGCCGGGATAGAAAAAGTCGAGTTCTGCCGTCGTCAGACCCAGTTGCCCGCCCGGCTTGGTGCCGAGCGCAATCGACGTAACCGGATTGAGAGTCGTAAGGTTGATGTCGCCGCCGCCAGTTACCGAGTCGTTCACGTTCATCGCATCGGCTTTGAAATGTATGACGCCCGCCGAAGTATTGGTGACCGTTTCGTTGATGTGCAGGACTCCGTTGGTGGTGAGATGGAGGTCGCCGATGGTGGAGAACACCACCGGCGCACTGACAGTCAGATCGCCGGCGCTCTCATCACCAACATGCAACGGCCCACTCGATGCGGTGATCATCCCGAGCTCCGACGCGTCAAGCCCCAGCGTGCCGCCAGTCTTGGTCCCGAGGTCAATGGGCCGGCCCGAGGTGTTCGTTGTGATGGCGATGCCGCCGAAGCCGGCCGCGCTTACGGCCGCGTTGAAGGTCATCACATCGGCCGTCAGGGACAGATTATTGGTCGCGCCGAGCGCGCTGTTCACGGTGATGCCGGTTGCCGTGTCGCCGGAGCGGAGCCCGAACCTGTTGATTGAGCCGGGAGCCGTCATTGCAGCGTTGACCGAGACCGGCCCGGTGTTGACATCCCCCAATATGAATGAGTCCGCGCTCACGTTCAAGATTTCCGACGGACGGAACTCCAGGTTGGCCACGTTCTTCGGCACCGGCAGTTCCGCGATGACATTGAGCGCCCGGCCGGCCGTGACCGGGGCGATCGCGAGCACGCTCGACGATGAGACGACCGGCGCACTGATGTCTGCCTGGTCAGCCTGCAGCGTGAGCGTGCCGGCGTAGATGTTCGCAAGATCAGCGGCTGAGATGCCGAGCACCCCGGTCGCGTCCGCGCCACCGAGATCAAGGCGAACGGTGGCGGGGTTGCGTGGTGTAATCGTCACCGAGTCGAACTGCATGTACGACGCCACATCAAGGTTGTCGGCCACGATCGTCGCACTGGTCGGCGTGGCTCCGAAGCTGTTGACGTTGTAGACGCCGGAGATTCCGCCCACCGTACCTATCGTGAGCGGGACCGCGTTCGAGAACGTGAAAGTATTGCCCGAGCAGCACAGGCTCGCGGCCAGCGTGCCGACGACATTGGCTTCCGGCAGGTTCACGTCGCCGTAAACATCGAACGCCAGATTCGGAATGGTGATTGTCGCGCCGGCCGCCTGCCCCATCGAGTCGCCGCTGGCCAGAACGAGAACCTGCGTGCCGGTGGGCGCGATCGGCCCCTGAACAGTGAGCGCGCCCGAGCTGGTTGAGCCAATGCGCAGCGGGTTTGTAGCGCCGGTCACCAGGTTATTGAGTTCTGCCGAAGTAAAGTCAAGCGACGAGGGGCCGTCCGAAACAACGCCGAGGTTGACCGGCCGCAAATACGACTGCGTGAAAATCTCAATATCGGTCGCGCTGGTCACCAGCGCATTCACGTTGATCGTATCGGTGCCGAAAACCACACGCTGCGCGTTGACCGTCCCGTCCAGCGTGATAGTCGGGGCATTTACATCCAGCTGAACCGCGGTAGTGAAACTTGCACCCGCATCGACTGTAAACGAGGTGTTGGCGTCAATGGATACCGAAGACGATCCGACAGTAATCGGAGCACTGACGGTGATCGCCCCGGCCGAAAAACCCCCGAAGCTCTTGGGGCCACTGGTCGCCAGGTTGTCCAGTTCCGCCTGCGTGAGCGACAGCGATCCCGCCGTGTTGGTACCGAGGTCCATCGGACGGCCGAAAGTGGTGGGCTGCACGGACACCAAGCCGCCGCCAGCATTGATCATCGCCTGAATATCCATATTGTCGGCATAGAGCTCAGCACCGGCAACGGTCACCGGAGCCGTCACCGTGAATACGCTGTCCGCGCCCCCGGCGTATACGTCAAGGAATCCACCACTCATCGGTGAGTTCACGTTGATCGGTCCGCTGGATGAATCCAGCGATATGCTGCTGCCACTGTTCACCGTCGCGTTGATGTTGACGCCGGTCGACCCGCTGGCCGAGAACGAGGTCCCGCTCATGACCGGGGCCACGACGTTGACCGTACCACTGGAAGACGACAGAAACATGCTGCTGCCGCTCGTGACCGGCGCATTGATATTCACGCCGGTGGAACCGCTTGCCTGGATAAACGAGCCGGACAAAATATTTGCGCCAACGTTGACCATGTTGGCATTCGATGAGAGCGAAACGCTGCCGCCGCTGCCGGTGCCGATCGTGCGGCGTGCATCGATGACGGCGTTGATTGCGGTCAAGTCCTGACCCGATATATTGATGCTGCCGCCATTAGTAACGATCCCGCCGCCACCAACCGTAACCCCGCCGCCACCCGAAAAATCGCTGTTGGCCGTCAGTGTCACGCCTAGACGATCTCCGGTGGACGTGATGCTGCCGCCAGGCCCGATCACGATGTTGTTGTGCGCCTGCATCGTGAGGCTGGTGGTACCGACGCCGGTGGCCGTCTTTACGATCGGTGCTGAAATCGTGATGTTGCCCTGCTGCGCGCCGGCGGCCAGTCCCTGACTCGTGGTGGTCAGAATCACGTTGCTGCCGAAATCGAGCTGCAGGTTGATGAGATTCGCACCTATACGTGAGGTCTCGCCAAGAGTGGAGAAAAATGGCTGCGCGATATTGTTGGTGATTTCCGATCCCGCGACGATCTCCAGATCGTTCGGATCGAGCAGCCAGGTGCCACCCAGGCCTTGGGGAGCACGCACGTCCGGTGCGCGTGTCACCTCCAGGCCCACCTTGCCCGAGGTCTCGACAAAGCCGCCGTTGCCGGACAGCGCCCCGCCGCGGGCGCTGATGCCGCCATAGACGCGCGTCGTGTCGTCCGCCCAGACGATGACCTTGCCGCCGTCGCCCTGCGTGACAGCGTCAGCCTTGATCGTGGCATCCTGCCCGACATAGGTACGGAACGCATTCTGCACCTCCGGGCTCATGCCCTGATAGTCGCCACCGATGAGCACCGTACCCCCGCCGGTATCGCCGGAAGCATCGATATGCGCCGCGTCGATCAGCCCGACTTTGTTGCCGAGCACATGCACCGTGCCGCCAGCACCTGTCGCGCCTTGGGCTGCAATCGTGCCGGACACCAACGTGGTATCGCCGGACTGGATTTCAACCGTGCCGCCGATGGTACCGCTGGCCAAGATCTGGCTGCCCGCCTCCAGCGTGGAGTTCTTTGTGGCTTTAAGCACAATGCGGCCGCCTTCGACGACCGCGCTGTCGGCACGCAAGGTGCTGCTGTTGTTGATCAACCCGGCATAGATGCCGATACGTCCGGCTTCGGCTGTGATGGTGCCGAGGTTGCGCGCTTCGTTGTCCGGCGCGACGATCTCCACCCGCAGGTTCGGCGTGCCGGGGTTGACCAGTTCCACGCTATTGCCTGCAGCCAGCACCACTTCGCCGCCGGGGCTGGTGATCAGGCCGTTGTTGGTGACCGCATTGCCGATCAGATGGACGCCACCGCCGGTGATGCTGCCGTGATTCACCACGCCGCCGGCACCGGCACCGTCGGTGAAACGCATGCGGTTGTTCAGGAAGTCGTCATTGCTCAGGTTCAGCGTTGAGGCGACCAGTCCGCCAACATTGATTTGCGATCCCGAGCCAAAGACAATTCCATTGGGATTGAGCAGAAATACGCGTCCGCCGATGGCACCGGTATCCGAACCAATCCGGGATTCGAGCGTCCCGAGAATATTCGACGGATTGGCGCCTGGCGCAACACGGTTCAATATCGCCGACAGTGCGGAAGGCTGGATGAAACGCGTCAGCTCCCCAACCGATATCGAGAAACTGCCCCAGTTGATGATCGTCTGCGGTGTCAGCGTCTGGACATTCAGAATACCCGCTGCAGGGCTGCTGATCGTCGCCGCGCCATGTACCACCGCTCCACCCTTGGGATTGGCCAGCGCCACCTCGCCCGAAAAACAGGCGGCGACGGCAAGTGCGGCCGGCGTCAAGGAGGCGAATAAAGAGAAAAGCCGCACTCTCTCTTTTCGTACGATCCTGCCACGCAAAGTTGTAACCATGGTTTCCCCTTCGCTGCTGAACAGCGACCGCGCTCCCGCACCTGGCAACCAGCCGCTTCGTTGCCGAGCACCAGTGTATCAGTCCTCCGCGAGAACTTGACCAGAATGCCGCTGATATTACAGGCAAATACAAAGGGCGCCGAAGCGCCCTTGTTTTACAACAAAAACAATTATTTACACCAGTGCCTCCGCCCAGATGTTGCGCGCCCAGCCCCAGGCATAAGCCGCCTCGGCACTGCTCGCTGCGGTGGAAACACCACCGCTGCCCTTCACCGGCAGTATGCTTTTCTGCGTCGCGTCGTAACGATGTACCGACGCGACATGCATCGCGCTGTCAGCGCTGACGAAGCTGTAGCAGGTGTTCATCATCATCGTGTCAGCATTCACCGGCAGGCCCTTGAGCAGCGCCACGACTGCTGCTGCTGCAACCTTGGCATGCTGGTTGGCCATGCTGCCCGACTTCGGCATCGCCGACGCTGACAGTGTCGCGTCACCGAGTACGTGCACTCCTTTGACTGCGGTGGATTCGCAGCTGGTCCAGTCAACGCCGCACCAGCGGTTGTTCGCCGTGATCAGACCGCTTTTCACCGCGATGTCGGCCGCGCGCTGCGCCGGCACCACGTTGATGACGTCACCCTTGACGTTGTCGAACTGCAGTTTGACCGTCATGCCCTTGATGTCGACGTCGGCGATTTCGCTGTTCGGACGGTAATCGATCATGCCCTTGTACATGTCGTTCCAGGCCGCGAGAAACAGACCCTTCTTCGAAGTGATGTCCGGGTTGGAATCGAGCACGATGATTTTCGATTTCGGTTTCGCCTTCTTGAGATAGTCGGCGACCTGGCACACCCGCTCGTACGGTCCCGGCGGGCAGCGATACGGCGCCATCGGAATCTGCAGCACGTACACGCCGCCGTCACGCATGGCAGTGAGCTGATTGCGCAGTGCCACGGTCTGCGCGCCGGCTTTCCACGCGTGCAGGATGCGGTTCTGCGCATCCGCGCTTTTTAATGACGGAATCTGGTCGAACAGGAATTCAACACCGGGCGATACGATGGCGCGGTCGTAAGGCAGGCTGTCCCCGCCGGCCAGACGCACTAGGCGTTTTTCGGCATCGATGGCCAGCGCTGAATCGCGGATCACGCGGATGCCGCGGCTGCGCAAGCCCTCGTAGCTGAAGGTGATATCGCTCATCTGCGCGTTGCCGCCGAGCACCAGGTTGCTGATCGGGCAGGAAATGAAATGCTGGCTGGGTTCGACCAAGGTCACGTCGATGTCCGGCGCCCACAGTTTGATGAACTTCGCCGCGGTCGCGCCGCCGTAACCGCCGCCGACAACTACCACCCGTCCTGCACTGCCGCCGATGGTGGCGCAACCGGCCACCGCCGTTGCACCGGCGCCTGCGGCGGTCCATTTCATGAATTCGCGTCTGGATATGGTCATGGCGTTCTCCTAACGCACGGCCGGCGCAGACGTCGCGCGACCGGGTGTCACCGCGGCGAAATAGCCCGCGATCAGCTCGAGTTGTTCGTTGGTATAACCCTTGGCATGCTGGTGCATGATCGTCGCCGGACGTTTGCCGTCGCGAAATTCCTGCATCTGCTTCAAAAGGTAATCCTTGTTCTGTCCGGCGAGGCTGGGCGGCACACCGCCGACGCTGCGGCCGTCGGTGCCGTGACAGGTGAAACAGGTGGCGGCGAGACTGCGGGCGTGTTGCGGATCTGCCGCGGTTGCTGATGTTAGCCATGCACTACCAGCCAGAGACACGGCCAGCAGGGTCGTTGCTTTAACCATGGTTGCGCTCCATAACAATGCGGCGCCAAGGATTGGCTACCGCCGGGCTGAAATTGATATCAGTTTTTTATCGAACCAGTCTCTGCGCAAATACCACTGCTGTCAAGAAAGCCGCAACCCGCCCTTTGACCACCGCAGCCGTCAGACGACGCTGACGGGTTCCTCGGCGAAATCGAGACGCACTTTGCCTTCATCGTCGACATCGACCGTCACCTTGCCGCCGTTCGCCAGACGACCGAACAGCAGTTCGTCGGCCAGCGCGCTGCGGATGGTGTCCTGAATCAGGCGTGCCATCGGTCGTGCGCCCATCTGCGGGTCGAAGCCCTTGTCAGCCAGATGTTCGCGCAGCGCCGGCGTGAAACCGATATCAACTTTTTTCTCGTGCAACTGCTCCTCGAGCTGCATCAGGAATTTGTCGACCACGCGCAGGATAACCGCACGATCCAGTGCCTGGAAGGAAATGATGCCGTCAAGCCGGTTGCGGAACTCGGGCGTGAACATGCGCTTGATCTCGCCCATCTCGTCGCCGGATTGTTTTGACGCGGTGAAGCCCATCGACGTTTTCGACAGTTCGGCAGCACCAGCATTGGTGGTCATCACGATCACCACGTTACGGAAATCGGCCTTGCGCCCGTTGTTGTCGGTCAGCGTGCCGTGGTCCATCACCTGCAGCAGGATGTTGAAAACATCCGGATGCGCTTTTTCGATTTCATCGAGCAGCAGCACCGAATACGGATTTTTGGTGATCGCTTCGGTCAGCAGGCCGCCCTGGTCGAAACCGATGTAGCCCGGGGGCGCGCCGATCAGCCGCGACACGGCATGGCGCTCCATGTATTCGGACATGTCGAAGCGCAGCAGTTCCACGCCCATTACATAGGCAAGCTGGCGCGCGACTTCGGTTTTGCCGACGCCGGTCGGGCCGCTGAACAGGAAACTGCCGATCGGCTTGACCGGATTGCCGAGGCCGCTGCGTGCCATGCGGATCGCTGCAGTCAGCGCGCCGATGGCCTTGTCCTGACCGAACACCACCGCCTTCAGGTCGCGATCCAGGCTCTTCAGTGCACTGCGGTCATCTACAGACACGGTCTGCGTCGGGATGCGCGTGATCTTGGCGATGATTTCCTCGATCTCGTGTTTGCCGATGATGCGTTTCTGTTTCGATTTCGGCAGGATTTTCTGCGCCGCACCTGCCTCGTCGATGACATCGATCGCCTTGTCCGGCAGGTGACGGTCGTTGATGAAGCGCGCCGACAGCTCAGCCGCAGCACTCAGCGCCGCCGGCTGGTATTTGACGCCGTGGTGCTCCTCGAAGCGGGATTTGAGCCCCTTCAGGATGGCGATGGTCTCGGCAATCGTCGGCTCGAGGACATCAACCTTCTGGAAGCGCCGCGACAGCGCGTGATCTTTTTCGAACACGCCGCGGTATTCATTGTAGGTTGTTGCACCTATGCATTTGAGCTGACCGCCGGACAACGCCGGTTTCAGCAGATTGGATGCATCCAGTGTGCCGCCGGATGCGGCGCCCGCGCCGATCAGGGTGTGGATTTCATCGATGAACAGGATGCTGTGCGGATTCTCGGCCAGTTGCTTCAGCACGGCCTTCAGCCGTTGCTCGAAATCACCGCGGTATTTGGTGCCGGCCAGCAGCGCCCCCATGTCCAGCGCATACACGCTGGCGCGTTTCAGTATGTCCGGCACGTCGCCTTCGACGATGCGCCGCGCCAGTCCCTCGGCGATCGCGGTTTTGCCGACCCCGGCCTCGCCGACAAGCAACGGGTTGTTCTTGCGCCGCCGGCACAAGGTCTGGATCACGCGCTCAAGCTCGTGGGCGCGACCGATCAGCGGATCGATTTTGCCGGCAACCGCCTGCGCATTCAGATTCTGCGTATAAGACTCCAGCGCGCCGCCGGACTGGTTCTCCTGTTCGGTTTCCGCGGGTTCGCCTTCCGGCTTGGGCTGCTGCTGGGTCTGCGGCACCTTGCTGATGCCGTGCGAAATGAAATTCACCACGTCGAGGCGGGTCACGCCCTTCTGGTGCAGGAAATAGACCGCGTGCGAATCCTTCTCGCCGAAGATCGCCACCAGCACATTGGCGCCGGTGACTTCTTTCTTGCCGGACGACTGCACGTGCAGGATCGCGCGCTGGATCACCCGCTGAAAACCCAGCGTCGGCTGGGTATCGACTTCCTCACCTGCGAGTATCGGCGTGTGCTCGGTGACGAAATCACCCAGCAGCTTGCGCAGTTCATCTACATTGGCGGCGCAGGCACGCAGCACTTCCGACGCGGAGGGGTTGTCGAGTAGCGCCAGCAGCAGATGCTCCACGGTGATGAATTCGTGGCGTTTCTGGCGGGCCTCCATAAACGCCATGTGCAGACTGACTTCGAGTTCCTGGGCAATCATGGTTGTCCGATCATGGGCATGTGAAACCTCAGTTCTCTTCCATTACACACTGTAACGGATGCAGGTGCTGCTTGGAGTACGACTTTACCTGTTCCACTTTGGTTGCGGCAACATCTCTCGGAAATATACCGCAAACGCCCATGCCGTCGCGGTGCACCTTGAGCATGACCTGGGTCGCGCTTTCGCGACTAAGGGAGAAAAACCGCTGTAAAACCCCTACGACGAAATCCATAGGCGTGTAGTCGTCATTGAGCAGCAACACCTTGAACATCGATGGCGGCTTGGTTTTGGTACGTTTCGCCTCAAGGACGGTGTCTTCACGCTGCCTGGTTGCCATACCGTTGAAAAATTCGCATTACATGCCTCAAACTTCTAAGTTGGGGCCGGGGTGCCGATCTGCAAGTAGCGCGGGTCCACTGTGAATCCACGCTTGAACACCTATTGTGTCTGGAATGCAGAATTTTTCAAGTGGCTGCAAACAATGGAAAAACCTGCCAGATCCGGGGTTTCCGGCGTAAGCTTGACTTTGACCGGCAAATACCCTAGAAAGCAGTCGGGTGTTGGGGTTCAGGCTTTATCGCAAGACCAGCGCAGTACCTGTGGTTTGGCCAATGCGATCCTTGGAACTCGAACAAATCGCGGAGCCCATCCGCTTTTCTATCAAGGCAGGCATATGGCAACTGGTACTGTGAAATGGTTCAATGACTCCAAAGGTTACGGGTTCATCACTCCGGACGACGGCAGCGAAGATCTTTTCGCGCACTTCTCCGCGATCCAGATGAATGGCTTCAAGACACTGAAAGAAGGCCAGAAAGTGTCTTTCGAAGTCACCCAGGGCCCCAAGGGCAAGCAAGCCTCTAACATCCAAGCAGCCTGAAGCTGTGAATTCTGCCGCTGGCAGCAATGCCGGCGGCCCTGCGCCAGACTAAGCCCGCAGACCATTACGGTCCTGCGGGCTTTTTTCTGCACCCGCCGGCAAGCACAGTCCGCCGGGTGAACCTCCGTTTATGCCGGATGCAATAAATGCGATAATTCTGCCGACGGACCAGCATGGGAAGAGCGCGGATGCCGCAGTTCCGATCCTGCTCGTGGAACGCCCCGGGACGCCCTACAGATCGCCGGAACCGGCCGATCACTTGAACGACAAAAATTCGAACGGAGAAAGAGAATCATGACTGCAAAACTGGACCTGCTCAAAATCGCGCAGGAAGAACAGAGCGGCGACCTGTTCAAGCACCTCGACAGCATCTTCAAACGTTCCAAAACCCAGCCGCGCGGCTTCAGTGACGCTATCATCTGGGAAGGCGGCAATGAGGCAGGCGGCGTCAAACCCGTGGCGCACGCGCTCACCGACACGTTTGCGCTGAACGGCACGCTCATGGCTCTCGATGTGCTGGGCCTGCCCTTCCTCGGCGTACCGATGATGGCGCAGTTCCGCCATGACTCGAAGCTGAAGTCGCTGGAGTGGTTCGGCAAGATGGATTTCACCTGCCTGAAGTGGTCGACCGCAGGTGACTTCATGGTGAATGACGGCGGCAAAAAAGTCGTTGTCGCCGGAAAATCCGCCAACGCTCCGCTGCGCACCGCCGCCGGCGTGTACTGCAACGTGCGCCCCTACGGCCCCATCACCAGCGTGCGTTTCATGCCCGGCCTGCCCTACTCCCAGGACAACAAGAAGTTCGTGGTCGACAAAACCACCGGCAACATCCATTCGGAAATGAACACCCCGGGTGTACGCATGGCTTACGCCGCGCGCCTGTTCCTTAAAATGGTCCACGAAACCGGCCAGATCGGCCGTGTCGCCACCAAGCCGACGCAGGCCAAGGAAGACGCCGTCAACGCCGGCATCATGCGCTGGCTGCTGCAGGGCACGAAGTTCAAGCTGAAGCGTCAATACGCCGTGGATGCCTACGAAGAGCACAAGGAAAACGTTGACGCCATCGCCGCGCTGCTGCCGAAGGATTTCAAGGCCGGCATGGAAAACTGGGGCGGCGACATCTATGAGCACATCTCCGACACCAACTTCGGCCTGCTGCTGCATGACATGATCAATCACCGTGACTGCATCGTGTACGCAACCGATCTCGACGGCGACCGCCTGACCGACCTGATGGCAGATGCGCCGGACGTTCTGCGCGCCTGGGGGCAGCTGGTGCTTGATCACGCCAAGACCGGCAAGGACATGAAGCAGGTCTGGAAAGACATGGGCTTCACCATGACCAACGGCAAGGACATGACCAGCGTGATGTACCGCATGGAAGGCGCGCCGATTTACGAGCAGACCCTCGGCTCCGCTGATGCGATGCTGATGCGTCTGCTCAACGGTGATGAAACCGTCGGCGGCACCAAAGACCCGTACGATCCGCGCATTCACTTCGTACTGATCAACGAAGCCTACAAGGCCGCCAACCCGGGTAACAAGGAGCTTGCCGGCTGGCTGGACGCGCAACTCGCCACCTTCGACAAGATTTACGGTGCCAAGCGTCCGCGCTATATCGACGGTTACAACCAGCTCAAGGCCGCGATCAAGCCCTGGGGTAGCCAGTAACATAGCGCTCCCACGCGGCGTATCAGCCGCGCTCCAATAAAAAACGCTCGCAACCGCGGGCGTTTTTTATTGCGCTGGCCATTCATCGCAGGTCGGCCATCTTGCATAGCGGCATTGCCGATCATTCAATGCCAAACCTGGTATTTCCCTGCTGAAATCGGCCCACTATGCAAATATTGGCTGTTGTGGAATTCTATGTATAATGCATTGCAGCAATAGCCGTGGCAATCGTTTTTACATTGTGAAACCTTGGTTTTCCCCCTACTTTTCCCTCTACTTTTTTTCTCCGACTGATTCTCCGACTGATCCTGATTACCGACGCGTCCAGGAGTCTGACCATGACCACCACCCGTTTCCCCGATGGCGTTGAAATCATCGGTGCCATCCCTGCCGCTTACGGCGAAATACTGACGCCGCCGGCCATCGCCTTTTTCGCCAGGCTGGCGCGAAAATTTGAAGCTCGCCGCCAGGAATTGATGGCACAGCGCGTGGTGCGCCAGAACGGGTTTGATGCCGGCAAATTGCCCGACTTCCTCGCCGAAACCAAAACCGTGCGCGACGGCGACTGGACCATCGGTGCGGTGCCCGCCGACCTGCAGGACCGCCGCGTTGAAATCACCGGCCCCACCGACCGCAAGATGGTGATCAACGCGCTCAACTCGGGGGCCAATGTATTCATGGCTGACTTCGAGGATTCGAACGCGCCGACCTGGAGCAACATGATCGAGGGGCAGCTCAATCTGCGTGACGCCCTGCGCGGATCGATCACCTACCAGAGCCCGGAAGGCAAAAGCTACAAACTCAACGCCAAAATCGCCACGCTGCTGGTGCGCCCGCGCGGCTGGCACCTGATGGAAAACCATGCGCTGATCGACGGCGATCCGGTCTCCGGCGCGATTTTCGATTTCGCGCTGTATTTTTTCCACAACGCCAAGGAAGCACTGGCACGCGGCACCGGCGCGTATTTCTATCTGCCGAAAATGGAAAGCCACCTTGAAGCGCGGCTGTGGAACGACATTTTTATCATGGCACAGCAGGAACTCGGCGTGCCGCAGGGCACGATCAAGGGCACGGTGCTGATCGAGACCGTGCTCGCCGCCTTCGAGATGGACGAAATCCTCTACGAACTGCGCGAGCATTGCGTCGGCCTCAACATTGGCCGCTGGGATTACATTTTCAGCTGCATCAAGAAATTCCGCTCCAACAAGGATTTCTGCCTCGCCGACCGCAGTCAGGTATCCATGACTTCGCCGTTCATGCGCGCCTATGCGCTGCTGCTGATCCAGACCTGCCACAAACGCAAAGCCTTCGCGATGGGCGGCATGGCAGCGCAGATTCCGATCAAAGGCGATTCTGCGGCGAACGAGGCCGCGCTGGCCAAGGTGCGCGCCGACAAGGAGCGCGAGGCCACCGACGGCTGCGACGGCACCTGGGTTGCGCATCCGGGTCTGGTCGGCATCGCCAGGGAAATTTTCGACAAACACATGCCGGCGGCAAACCAGGTCAGCCGCCTGCGGCCCGACGTCAACGTCAGCGCCAAAGACCTGCTCAACTTCCAGCCGGAAGCACCGATCAGCGAAGCCGGCCTGCGCAACAACATCAGCGTCGGCATCCAGTACATCGGGGCCTGGCTGGCCGGCAACGGTTGCGTGCCGGTATACAACCTGATGGAGGACGCCGCCACCGCGGAGATTTCGCGTTCGCAGATCTGGCAATGGATGCGCAGCCCCAAGGGTGTGCTTGACGACGGTCGCAAGGTCACAAAAGACATGTTCCGCAAAATGCTGCCGGAAGAACTGGCGCGGGTGCGTCGCGAACTCGGCGAGGAAGCCTGGAACGCCGGTCAGTATGAAGAAGCGGCCCTGCTTTTCGATGAAATCAGCACCAGCGACGACTACGTGGAGTTTCTGACGCTGCCCGGTTATGAGCAGTTGACCAAAGGCATTGAAGCTGGCGTCGCAGCATAACAACTACACCCTTCATATCATCAAGGCCTCCGCATTTGCGGGGGCCTTTTTCCGTACAATCTGCCAATGGCACCGGTAATCCTGCTCAATAAACCTTATGGCGTGATCTGTCAGTTCACGCCTTCGGGCAATCACCGGACGCTGAAAGATTTTGTGCCCATCGCCAACGTCTACCCGGCGGGGCGACTGGATACCGACAGCGAAGGGCTGGTCGTGCTGACCGGCGACGGGGAACTGCAGCACCTCATTACCGATCCCCGGCACAAGCTGGCGAAGACCTATTTTGTCGAAGTCGAGGGCGCACCCACCGATGCAGCACTGGCACCGTTGCGGGCCGGCATCCAGCTAGGCGACTACCGCGCCCGGCCTGCGGAAGTCGCGCTGGTCGCGCCACCGGACTGGTTATGGCCGCGGGTGCCGCCGGTGCGGATCCGCCACACCATCCCCACGACGTGGCTGCAACTGACCATCCGCGAAGGCCGCAACCGCCAGGTTCGACGGATGACTGCTGCTGTCGGCTTCCCGACCCTGCGCTTGATCCGCCACAGTGTGGGCCCGTGGACGCTGGCAGGCATTACCCCAGGGATCTGGAAAATCGCCGAATCGTCAATTTTGTGCGTCAACAGCTCAAATCCGGGAGCTGCGAGACCTCATTTACCGCCAAAACGGCCAACTGCCCGGAGCTCCCGGCCACGGAAAAACTAAAACCTTTGTTTTATTGTGTTTTTATCGGGAAAACTTACATGGGACTGTCAACCGCTTCCAGTCCGGCCCGTTATTCGCGCTTGACCGGCTTTTCGGTCAAGGGCCACAAGGCCTGGTTGATCAACCACTATTGAGGAAATTATGAACAAACTGTTTGCTGCCATCATCGCCGCCGCTTTCGCCACCGTTGCTGTTGCCCCGGCGTTCGCCGCTGATGCAAAAAAAGACGAAATGAAAAAAGAAGAAAAGAAAGACATGAAGAAAGAAGAACCGAAAAAAGAAGTGAAGAAAGACGCGAAAAAAGACGAGAAGAAGTAATCTTCTTGCTTTCCGAAAAGGCAGGGCTTGCGCCCTGCCTTTTTTTCGCTCCTGTCCCGGCAAAAAGAGCGTTCGCCCCCCTTGCCCGGGACGGTTGTCATTTATGAGTGTATGCGCTAATGTAGCAGCGCTCACCTAGAGCCCCCGGCCGGCAACCGGCCGGATTAGTCTAACCACCAAGGGAGGAAACATGAAGAAACTACTCGCAATTGCATTTGCCGCAATGTTCTCGGTCGTGTCCGTTGCTCCGGTGTTTGCAGCCGACAAAAAAGAAGCCGCAAAAGTGGACTGCAAGGACGCAAAAAACAAAGACCATAAAGACTGCAAAAAGAAATAAGAAAAAAAGCAGTAATTTCCAGCGTCATTGGAAAGGCGGGGCTTGTGCCCTGCCTTTTCTTTTTTTGAGGCACAAGCCGCTGGCGATAAAATACCGCCATGAACGACAAAACCAGCCAGTGGAAACCCAACGTCACCGTCGCTGCCGTCGTTGAGCGTGACGGCGCCTTCCTGCTGGTCGAGGAACAGACCACCGACGGCATCCTCTACAACCAGCCGGCCGGACACCTCGAAGCCGGTGAATCCCTGCTCGATGCCGTGGTCCGCGAAACCCTGGAAGAATCGGCCTGGCGCTTCACGCCAACCGCGCTGGTGGGGGTCTACCAGTACCATCAGGCGTCGTCCGGCATTACTTACCTGCGCTTCGCCTTCACCGGGGAGCTTGCAGACCATGAAGCCGGTCGGAAACTCGACACCGGCATTCTGCGCGCATTGTGGATGCCCGCAGCCGACATCCGCGCCAACCGCACAAAACATCGCAACCCGCTGCTGATCCAGTGCATCGACGATTACCTGGCCGGCCGGCGTTACCCGCTGGACCTGCTGCATCACTACAATTAAGACCATGGCACGCAAACAGAAAATCGTAGTCGGCATGTCGGGCGGCGTTGATTCGTCGGTAGCCGCACTGCTGCTCAAGCAGCAGGGCCATGAAGTCGTCGGCCTGTTCATGAAAAACTGGGAAGACGATGACACCGACGAACACTGCACGTCGCGCCAGGACCTGATCGACGCCGTGGCCGTCGCCGACCGCATCGGCGTCGACATCGAAGCCGTCAATTTCAGCGCCGAGTACAAGGATCGCGTGTTCAGCGAATTCCTCAGTGAATACCAGGCCGGCCGCACACCCAACCCGGACGTGCTGTGCAACGCCGAGATCAAGTTCAAGGCCTTTCTCGACCACGCGATGAACCTCGGCGCCGATCTCATCGCCACCGGTCACTACGCGCAGGTACGCGAGGTTGACGGACTGCACCAGCTGCTGAAAGCCGAGGACGGCAGCAAGGACCAGAGTTATTTCCTCTACCGCCTCAACCAGCAGCAACTGGCAAAAACCTGGTTTCCGCTGGGCGGACTCTACAAACGCGACGTGCGCGAGATTGCGCGCCGCGAAGGCATGCCCAACCACGACAAGAAAGATTCGACGGGCATCTGCTTCATCGGCGAACGGCCGTTCCGCGAATTCCTCAACCGTTACCTGCCGGCGAATCCCGGCGACATCGTCACGCCCGAAGGCGCCAAAGTCGGCAAACACATGGGGCTGACCTTCTACACGCTGGGACAACGCCAGGGTCTCGGCATCGGCGGCACCCGCAACGGTGACGGTGACGCCTGGTACGTCGCGCACAAGGACATGGAGAACAACCGGCTGGTGGTCGTGCAGGGGCACGATCACCAGCTGCTGCTCGCCGATCAGCTGACCGCCGTCAACCTGAACTGGATCAGCGGCGAAGCACCGCACACGCAGTGGGTGTACAGCGCCAAGACGCGTTACCGGCAAAAGGATGCCGCGTGTTCGCTGGCGTCAACGACGCCGGCGCAATGCGTGGTGGAGTTTGCCGAAAATCAATGGGCAGTGACGCCCGGGCAATCGGTGGTGATCTACGAAAGCCGCGTCTGCATCGGCGGCGGCATCATCCAGTCTGCGCGCCAGGCACAGACGGTATCCCTTGAAAAAGGCTGTCCGCCGGATACAGAACCATTTACCGGTAACGGTTAGACGCCGCAGGCAGAATGCAACGCAGGGGCTCCGTTCATCACTCATCACTCTGCATTCACACTGCCCGTCAAGCCGTCTCCCTGAACGACTGGCGCTGCGCGAGTTTTTCGGCGAGCCGCGCCAGATTTGGATGATTGCGGCGCCACGGCAGATCCGGCAAGCGCAGTTCCAGCCATGCCAGGCAACAGCCGACGGCAATGTCGGCCAAAGTGAAAAAATCGCCGTTGCACCAGGCTTTAGCCGCCAGATCGTCGGCCATCATCTGCAACGCGCGCTCCACCTTGCCCTGCTGGCGCGCAATCCACTCCGGCGACTGTTGAGTCACCGGCCGGCGTTTCTCCACGAGCACCGCCACCGCAGCATCGGTACAACCGTCAGCCAGCGCTTCCCAGCGCCGCGCCTGGATGCGTGGCCGTTTTTCCTCCGGAATCAACCGGTTGCCCGGACTCGCGCTGTCGAGGTATTCGACAATCACCCGTGAATCAAACAGTGTTGTCTCGTCGTCAAGCACCAGCACCGGGATTTTGCCCAGCGGATTGTATTGAGTGACGGCACTGTTGTCGGTGTTCGGCGCATCGATCACGAACTCGCATTCCATGCGTTTCTCGGCGAGAACTACGCGCACCTTGCGGGTGTAGGGGCTGGTGGCAGTCCCGATCAGCTTCATCATATGGATTGTTTGCGGCGTTAATGCCGGGTAAAAAGCGGCGGGATAAAAGCGGGCGGATTATAGCATCGTGAACCTTGACGTCCGGCGTCACCAGCCGTAGTCTTGCCGCTCTCATTCACGCCTCAGGAAAGGTCGCACATGGGCGCCAACGAACAGTTCATCCTCTTCACCCAGCCTGGGTGAAGCAGCTGTCTCCGGGCGAAAGAGTTTCTTTCGCGCAAAAAAATCGATTTTGTCGCCATCGACGTACTGAACGACCCGCAGGGCCTTGAACGCCTGCTCAAGTTCGGCGTGCGCAACGTCCCCGTCGTCGCCAAAGGTGACCAGTTCGTTTTCGGCCAGAACCTGGAAGACGTCGCAGAGTTTGTCGGCCTGCAGGGCACCGGCCACAAACCGCTGCCGCCGGAAGAACTGATCAAGCGCTGGGTCATCGTGCTGCGCGCCGCACAGCGCTTCATGCGCCAGCTCCCTGACGAAAAACTCGCCGAGCGGGTGATCCCCAACCGGGATCGCACCATCCGTTTGATGTGCCACCACGTGTTTCGCATCGGCGAAGCCTTCCTCGAAGCCGTTGAAGGCGGCGTCGAATACGCGGTGCAACTCGCCAACGTCCCGCCCAAGGACGGCACTTTCATGACCGGTGACGAAATCGCGCGTTACGGCGATACCATCATCGCGCGCCTGGAGAGCTGGTGGCTGAAGCTGGAAGACAAATCCTGCGAGCAGAAAATCAAAACGTTCTTCGGCATGCAGCCGATTCACATGCTCTACGAACGTTCGACCTGGCACAGCGCGCAACACGCCCGGCAACTCACAGCGGTACTGGAAGGTCTCGGTATCGAACCCAATCAGCGCATGAAGCCGGAACAGCTCGCCGGATTACCACTGCCTGAGAGGCTTTGGGAATAATACTTTAAAATCAATGGCTTACTGAATTACTTATCAATAACGCCGGCATTCCACGATGCCGGCGTTTTTTCATGTCCTCAGCGATGTCCTCGACACGGCACGAAACACTGCAGCGCCCAGCCCCGCTGATTGACGTTCGCTTTGTGATGCAGGGATACTCGACCGGAACAAAATTTTTCGCCAATACTTGATGAAAATGACAAACGCAAAACCACTGCATCAATTCACCGCCACCGAAATCGTTCAGGCCATCGCTGCGGGAAAAATCACCGCTGTCGCCGTGGCGGAGTCCTGCCTCGAATACATTGCCGCACGCGAACCGCAAGTTCAGGCCTGGCATTACCTGAATCCCGACCTTGTGCTCGCGCAGGCACGCGCGCTGGACAAACGTGGCAGTGTCGGAACGCTGCAGGGCGTACCGGTCGCGATCAAGGACATCATCGACACCGACGACATGCCGACCGAATACGGCACCCCCATCCACAAAGGACACCGGCCGCGCATCGACGCCGCCTGCGTCGCGCTGACACGCCGCGCCGGCGGGCTGATCATGGGCAAAACCGTGACTACCGAGTTCGCCAACCGTTATCCCGGCAAAACCATGCATCCGATGGACCCGCGGCGCACTCCGGGCGGCTCCTCCAGCGGATCGGCCGCTGCCGTCGGCGACAGCATGGTGCCGCTCGGCGTGGGCACGCAGACCACGGCATCCACCATCCGCCCGGCAGCATTCTGCGGCTGTGTCGGTTACCGGCCAACCTGGGGCGACCTGCGCTGCGCCGGCGTGATGGAAGCCGCGGGATCGCTGGATACGCTGGGCCTGATCGCACGCTCAGTTGAAGATATCGCGCTGTATCGCAACGCGCTGCTCGGCGTAGCACCCGAAGCCCTGCCCGCGGACAGCGGCGCCGCACCGCGCATCGGCTTTTGCCGCACCCACATCTGGGACCAATGCGAAGCGGATACGCAGCGGCAAATCGAGGCCTGTGCGACAAAACTGGCCAGGGCCGGTGCAAAAGTCACTGACGTATCGCTGCCGGAAGAATTTTCACGCATCGAAGAAGCACATCGCTGGATATCGAGTTTCGAGTTTGCGCGCAACCGCGCCTGGGAAATCGACCACCACTGGGACATGATCAGCGAGACCCTGCGCGACAACCGGATCAGGGACGGACTGTCGTGCAGCTACGAAACCTACCGCGATGCGCGGGCTTTTGCCGAACGCTGCCGACTGATGCTGGATGATGCATTCGCAGACTACGACGTGCTGCTGACGCCATGCGTTGCAGGTGAAGCCCCGATCGGGTTGAATTCGACCGGCAACGCATCGTTCTGCGCGATCTGGACCAGCATGCATGTGCCGGCCGTCACCCTGCCGTTGTTCAAGGGCCCCAACGGTCTGCCGGTGGGGGTACAACTGATCGGCAAACGCAACAATGACCGCAAGGTATTTGCAGCGGCGCGCTGGGTGCAACGCGCCTTCGCTTGATTGCCGGGCTCAATCACCCTTGATATTCGCGTCCTTGATCACCTTGCCCCACTTGGCGGTCTCGGCGCGGATGTAAACACCAAAAGCCTCCGGGGTACTGGCGGTCGCAATGATGCCCGCATCCATCAGGCGTTTTTTCACATCCGGTGCAGCCAGCGCCTTCGCGGTTTCGCTGCTGACCCGCGCGATGATGTCCCTGGCGGTGCCCGTTGGCGCAAACAGTCCATACCAGTTGTTCACTTCAAAACCCTTGAGCCCCGCTTCGGACATGGTCGGCAACTCCGCCAAACCCTCGAAGCGTTTGGTGCCGGTGACCGCCAGCGCCCGGACCCTGCCGGATTCGATCGCGCCCGTCGCCGTGGACAAGGTCGAAAACACCAGCTGCACATTGCCCGACATCAGATCCACCATCGCCGGCGCACCACCCTTGTACGGGATATGCGCCATCTTGACCTTGACCATGGCGTTAAACAGCTCGCCGGCCAGATGATCTGCGGCACCTGAGCCCGATGATCCGTAGTTGAGATCGGTGGGACGTGCCTTGGCAATCACGATCAGTTCTTTGACCGATCTGGCCGGCAGTGACGGATGCACCACCAGCACATTCACCGCCACTGCCGCCTGTGAAATTGGCGCCAGATCCTTCAGCGGGTCGTACGGCATTTTGCTCAACAGGCTGGGATTGATCGCAATGGGACCGATGGTGCCCATCACCAGCGTATAACCGTCGGGCGGTGATTTCGCTGCCATTTCAACACCCACCATGCCGCCGGCACCGCCGCGATTGTCGACAATCACCTGCTGCCCCAGCGATACCGAGAGTTTTTGTGCAACGGCGCGCGACGTGATGTCCGCGCCACCCCCCGGCGCAAACGGGCTGATCAGCCGCACCGTGCGGGTAGGCCAGGTCTGTGCCGCGGCAGTTCCGCTAATCACCAACATCGCAGCAGCCAATACCATCACCCAGTTCTTCATTGCACCCGCTCCTGTTTATGAATCGTTTTAGTCATGGACAAACTCGAAAACCACACAGAAAAGGAAAGTGCAAGAAACATGCCATTGCCACCACACCGGGCGGGCTGATGTATGGCTACGACAACATCGCCCACGCGCCTCAAAATAGCGCACCGCGCACCACAATCCGGCATGCGCCGGTATTACTGCGGCTTGATGCCCGCCGCCTTGACGATCCGGCCGTAGAGCGCGAGATCATTTTTGATGACCTGGGCAAACTCTTCCGGTGTGTTGCCAACCAGTTCATTGCCGCCCTGCGTCGCCAGCCGGTCGATGACATCGGGCATTTTCAGCGCTTTCACGACTTCGCGGTTGAGGCGCTCGATGATCGGCCGCGGCGTGCCCGCCGGCGCCACCACCGCCTGCCATTGCGTCAGCGCAAAATCCTTGAGCCCGAGTTCCTGCAGCGTCGGCACATCCGGAAACGCCGAAGCACGTTTCGCTCCGGTGACACCGATCGCGCGCAATTTGCCGCCGCGCACCTGCGGCACCGCGGTAATCACGGTGTCAAACATATAGCTGATCTGCCCGCCGAGCAACGCCGACAGTGCCAGCGCGCTGCCGGTATACGGCACATGGATCGATTTCGTATGGGTCATCAGGCTGAACAATTCGCCCGACAGATGGTTGCCGCCACCGACACCGGTTGAACCATAGGTCATCTGCCCCGGTTTCGATTGCAGCAGTTTGATAAAGTCAGGCAGCGATTTCACCGGGGCCGCGGGCGGCACCACCAGCACGTACATGTAGGACGTGCCTTGCGTGATCGGTGCAAAATCGCGGAGCGTGTCGTACGGCAGTTTTTGGTAGAGGTGCGGATTGACGGTCATCGGTCCGCTGTTGCCCATCAGCAGCGTGTAGCCGTCGGCGGGGGCTTTGGCCACCAGGTCGGTACCGATACCGCCGTTGGCGCCGCCGCGGTTATCGACCACCACCGTCTGGCCCAGCACCTCGGTCAGTTTCTGGCCGATGGTGCGCGTGAAAATGTCGCCCGCCCCGCCCGGCGCATAAGGGCAGATGAAGCGGATCGGCCGGGCCGGATAAGCGGTTTCGGCGGCGTACGCCGAGCCGGGTGCGCCCAGCGCCAGCAGCACCATGGTTATGGGTAACAACATTGCAGCCCCCTCATTGCAGCCCCCCTCATTGCAGCCCCCTTGGACGGTTACCGTGCGACGGTTAATTTACATGCTGCAGTGCATGCGCGGCCAGAATAGCACGCGCCCGCACAGTTACGATAAACTGCGGCTTCCCCTTTTCCCCCGGCCCCCAGGATCTTCCGCGCATGAACCTCGCCCGCCGCCAGATGGCCCCGCCGCCATGGTGAATCCCGCTGCAGCCGCGCGTCGCGCGTTGCCCTCGCTGGATCGACTGCTCGGCAATGCCGCGGTTGCAGAACTGATCGCAGCCTACGGCCGCACCCGCGTCGCCGAAATTCTGCGCCGCGCGCTCGACGCCGAACGCGAACGGCTGGCACAACCCGACGCCGCCTGGGACGAACAGCAGCTCCTGCAGTCCTGCACCACGGCGCTGAACCAGGGTTCCGCGCCATCGCTGAAACCCGTGTTCAACCTGACCGGCACAGTACTGCACACCAACCTCGGCCGTGCGGTGATGCCGCAAAGCGCCGCAGCGGCGGTGATGGCGGCGATGACCCGTCCGGTGAATCTTGAATTTGAACTGAGCACGGGTGGACGCGGCGAACGCGACAGCCATGTCGAGCGCTGGCTGAAACAACTGACCGGTGGCGAGAAAGCGGTTGCCGTCAACAACAACGCCGCAGCGGTTTATCTCGCGCTGAACTCGCTGGCGCTGCGCCGCGAAGTGCTGGTGTCGCGCGGTGAACTGATCGAAATCGGCGGCGCCTTCCGCATCCCCGACATCATGGTACGGGCCGGCGTCAAACTCGTTGAAGTCGGCACCACCAACCGCACCCATCTTAAAGACTTTGCCGAAGCGATCACCCCGCGCACCGCGGCGATCATGAAGGTGCACACCAGCAATTACGTGGTGCAGGGTTTTACCGCCACAGTTGCCGAAACTGATCTTGCCAAACTGGCGCATGAACACGACTTGCCGTTCATCGTCGACCTCGGCAGCGGAACACTGATCGACCTCGAGCAATATGGCCTGCCGCACGAACCGACGCCGCGCGAAACCCTGGCCAACGGCGCCGACGTCGTCACCTTCAGCGGCGACAAGCTGCTCGGCGGGCCGCAGGCAGGACTGCTGGTCGGCCGCCGCGATCTGATGACGCGGATCGCCAAAAATCCGATGAAACGCGCGCTGCGCCTCGACAAACTGACGCTGACCGCACTCGACGCCGTGCTGCGGCTATACCTGCATCCGGAACGCTTGCACGAAGAACTGCCTGCGCTGCAACTGCTGACGCGCAAGGCGGATGACATTGCCGCGCAGGCCGCGCGCGTATTGCCGCAGGTCGCCGCCGCCTTGGGCGACGCATGGCGCGTCGAAATCACCGCCTGCAAAAGCCAGATCGGCAGTGGCGCACTACCGGTTGGTTCGCTGCTGAGCAGCGGGCTGGCGATGTCGCCCGCAGGCAAAAAAGGCAACGTCGGCAAACTTGCAGCGGCCTTCCGCGCACTGCCGGTGCCGGTGATCGGTCACATCAAGGACGGCGCCTTCGTCCTTGACCTGCGCTGTCTCGACCACGAAGACGAATTTTTCGCGCAGCTTGGACAGCTTAAAAGCTGAAACCCTTTAGCCACAGAGGACACAGAGAGCACAGAGAAAACAGAGAACACCCGGAAACAGTCATCACGCGATGAAATGGTTTTTTGATTTTGCCTTTCGCCGTGAACTCTGTGCACCCCCAAAAGGGGTATCGAGATCCTCTGAGGCTCAATGCTTTTTCTTTTATGATAGTAGCCACTGCAGGCCACATCGATCACGGTAAAACACTGCTGGTCAAAACCCTGACCGGTACCGACACCGACCGTCTGCCCGAAGAAAAAGCGCGCGGCATCTCCATTGATCTCGGTTTTGCCTACCTGCCGCTGGACGACGGCGGCCTGATCGGTTTTGTCGACGTGCCCGGCCACGAACGTTTCATCCGCAACATGCTGGCCGGCGTGTCGGGCATCGATTTCGCACTGCTGATTGTCGCTGCCGACGACGGCGTTATGCCGCAGACCATCGAACACCTGCAGATTCTCGACCTGCTGCACATCCGCCGCGGTGCCGCGATCATCACCAAGGCCGACCGCGTCGATGCCGCGCGTATCACCGAAGTCAGTGAACAGGTACGCGCGCTGCTGGCAACGACACAACTGGCCGGCATCACCATCCACCCGGTGTCCGCAGTCAGCGGCACCGGCATGGCGGAATTAAAAGCGCTGCTGCTGCGCGAAGCCGCCGCACAAAACCTGCGCAGCGCCGAAGGCCAGCACCTGCGTTACGCCATAGACCGCGCATTCAGTATCGCTGGCAGCGGCACCGTGGTCACCGGCACGGTGTTCAACGGGACAGTCAACACCGGCGACAAGCTGGTGATTTCCCCGGCTGGACATGAAGTGCGCGTGCGCAGCATCCAGATTCACGGCAAGGCCGCCGGACACGCGCGTGCCGGTGAACGTTGTGCGCTGAACCTGACCGGTACCGACGTCGATTCAGTACGGCGCGGCGACTGGGTGATGGCAGCGGCGATCCACCACCCGACGCGCAAACTCGATGTGCGATTGAGCGTGCTGCCCGCCGAAACCCGCGCACTGAAGCACTGGACACCGGTGCACCTGCACCTCGCCACGGCTGATGTCACCGCGCGCGTCTCGCTGCGCCGCGGCGAAGGACTGGCGCCGGGCGGCGGCGGCATCGCGCAACTGGTACTCGACGAACCGGTGGCGGCACTGCACGGCGACCGCTTCATCCTCCGCGACCAGTCATCGGCTCGCACCATCGGCGGCGGCATCATTGTCGATCCGCTGCCGCCAGCCGCACGGCGCAGCAAAACGCGCGACGCCACCCTGGTCGCGCTCGAATCCACGGACCATATCACTGCACTGACCGCACTGGCCGCGGATGACAAACGCCCGATTGATCTCGCTCATTTCACGGCCATTTTCAATTTGCTGCCCGACATTGCCGCAGCCGCTTACGCCAAAGCCGGGCTGGTGCCGCTGGGCAAGGAACACCGGATCGCCCTCACCCAACGGCGATTGACCGCCCTGCAGGATGCCGTGGTCAAACAGGTATTGACCTTTCATCAGGCGCAGCCGCAAGCCCCGGGCATGGAAACCGAAACCCTGCACACCGCGCTGGCGCCGGAACTTGATGCCGACGCTTTCGGCCATGTGCTGCGCCTGCTCGCTGACCAGCGCAAGATCGAAATCCACAGTTCGCTGGTGCGCAAACCCGGCCACGACAGCACGGCCAACAGCGCCGACGTCAAACTGTGGGAAACCGTGCAGCCGGTGTTGATCGCTGCCGGCTTCAATCCACCGCCACTGCGCGAACTCACGCCGCAACTGAAACTGAAGGACGCCATCCTCAAGGATTTCCTCTACCGCCAGATGAAAGCCGGCAACCTGTACAAGGTCGGCGCCGAGCGTTTCTATCTGAAGGCCACCATGGCCGTCCTGGCGGCAACCGCGCAGGCCGTCCACGCCAAACAGCCCGGGGGGCTGTTCACGGCAGCGCAATATCGCGATGCCACCGGCATCGGCCGTACGCTGGCCATTGAAATCCTCGAAACGCTCGATGGCCTCACCATTACCCAGCGCGTCGGCGACGCGCGCAAGGTGCGCAAGGATTTTGTGCCCATCCTCGGCGCCGCCGAAGCCGCGCCACTGCCGGCACCCGGCGCCGCAGCCAAACCGCAACAACAGCAGAAACAATCCGTGGCGCAAAAAACGCAGCAACGCCCCCCTTTCCGCAACAAACGTTATTGAAAGCGACCACACCGCATGTCCACCACCGCATTTGACGTCATCGTGATCGGCGAAGGCATCGCCGGATTGACCGCAGCCCATACGCTCACCAAACACGGCCTGAGTGCCGCCACTTTCGAACAACAGATTTTTGGCGGACTGGTACTCAACGTCAACGAACTCGATCCCGCGCCGCCCGGTGGCGAAGCTGGTGGCGCCGCATTTGCCGCCGAAATGACCCAGGCCAACGCCGATGCCGGCGTCAGCAGCATCCAGGAACCGGTCACCGCAATTGCTGCAGCCGACAGCGGCTTCACCGTGACCACCGGCGACAGCAGCTACCGTGCGCGCCAGGTCATCATTGCCAGCGGCGCCAGCCTGAAACTGCTGGGCGTGCCCGGTGAAAGCGAATTCGAAGGCCGCGGTGTATCAAAATGCGCTGACTGCGACGGCCCGATGTTCCAGAACGAAACTGTCGCCGTCATCGGCGGCGGCGACTCCGCGCTGCAGGAAGCCCAGGTACTGACGCACTACTGCGGCAAGGTGATCCTGATCCATCGCGGTACGGCATTCAGCGCACAGCAGCGCTTCATCGACCTGATCGAGGGCAATGACAAGATCGAAACCCGCTTCGGCACCACAGTTGAAGCCATCCTCGGTGGACAGATGGTCGAGAAGCTGCGCATCAAGAACGGCGCGGCCAGCGAAGAAATTCCCTGCGCCGGTGTATTCGCCTACATCGGCCTGAAACCGAACAGCGATTTCCTGCCGGCAGACGTCAAGCGCGATGCCACCGGTTTTGTCAGCACCATTGATGCACTGGAAACTTCGGTCAGGGGCCTGTGGGCCGTCGGCGCGGTGCGCAGCGGTTGTGGTGGCAGTCTGGAAGATGCGATGGCGGATGCCAAACGGGCTGCGGACGCGGTGGCTGCGCGCCTGAAATAACTGCAACGCGCCGCCGGCCCGTTTCACGGTTTGCGCGGCGCGCCGACATTCAGCCGGTCCCAGTCCTCGCGGCCGAGCTGGCGCAGCGTCCTGATGTTGTCGCGGTAAATCTGCTCGGTATCCGGGCACGCGGCCACCGCGCGTTCCACGCTGGATTCACGCAACAGATGCAGCGTCGGATACGGCGAGCGGTTGCTGCAGTTTTCGATGTCGTCGGGCCCGGTCTCGGCAAACTGGTACTGCGGATGGAAACTCGCCACCTGCAGCACGCCATCCAGTTCCAAATCCTCGACCAGCGCATCCGCCAGTTCGAGAAAATCGTTGTAATCAAGAAAATCACCCAGCACCTGTGGATGGATCAGCAAAGTGGTTTCGGTGCAGATTTCATCCGCCTCCGCCAGAACTTCCAGTTCCGCCGTCAATGTTTCCAGCAAGGCTTCCGGCGTCGTCGCATCGCTGACGACAAAACGGATACGGTCCCCGGCGTATACTGCGCGCGCAAACGGGCACAGGTTGAGACCGATCACCGCTTTCTCCAGCCAGTTGCGGGTCGCGGCGATCACGTCGTCATCCAGTTGTTTCATCGCTTTTTCTTTCATCACCGCCGTACGGTAACCAGTTCATGGCACTCAACGCAACCATCTTCAAAATCGACCTGACCATCACCGACATGGACCGCGGCTATTACGCCACCCATGCACTGGTACTGGCACGCCATCCCTCGGAAACCGACGAACGCATGATGGTGCGGCTGCTGGCTTTTGCGTTGAATGCCGGAGATTCCCTTGCCTTTGGCAAAGGACTGAGCAGCGAAGACGAACCCGACATCTGGGAAAAAGACCTGACCGGCGCGATCCAGTTGTGGATTGAAGTGGGCCAGCCCGACGAAAAAGCCGTGCGCAAGGCCTGCGGCCGCGCGGCGCAGGTACGCATCTACACCTATGGCGGCTTCATCGCCGAGCGCTGGTGGCAGCAGGCCAGTAACCATCTGGCGCGCCCGGACAACCTGACCGTCATCAACCTGCCACAGGCGGCAACGCGGGAGATGGCGAAGCTCGCGCAACGCAACATGCAACTGCAATGCACCGTGCAGGACGGCACCGTGTGGCTGACCGACGGCAGCAACACCGTGGAAATCGTGCCGGTATTGCTCAGCGCCGCGCGCAAACCCTGAATGCGGATTCCACCACGGTCTGGAAACCTGTTTCGCGCCCACGCCGCGTCGCTTTACAATGGCGATGCAACCGCAACACATAAGGAAGGGAATCGCTCCCGGTGGGGCGGCCGGACTTCAAACCCGGTAGGGGCCGCGAGCGGTCCTGTGTGGGTTCGACTCCCACTCTCTTCCGCCAGTATTCGCTGGTGCTCGACCAGGAGCGCGCCACGGAATACCCCGCCTTCTCCCCGTTAACGGGGAGAAGGCGGGGGTCAAGGGAACACTTGGAGCCAAGCAGAGGGGCTACAGAAAGCCTTATTTTGTGACGCACCCGGGTCGCCGCCTTCACCAAGGAGAAATGCAATGAGCTTCGCCACAGTTTTATCAAATAAAATCAATGAGTTACAGTATTCCGCCCTGCCGGCCGATGCCGTGCACTGGGCCAAAGTCGGCATCCTCGACACCGTCGGCGTCACCATCGCCGGCGCCGCGGAAGACGCCACGCGCATCGTGCTCGGCGTATCCGGCTCCAGCAGCGGCCCGTCGCTGGTCTTCGGACATGCGCGGCGCGTCGGCGCGCTTGATGCCGCGTTGATCAACGGCACCGCTTCACATGCACTCGATTTCGACGACTGCAACAACACACTGGGCGGCCATCCTTCCGTGCCCATCCTGCCCGCGCTGTTTGCACTGGCCGACGAAACCGGCGCCACCGGCCGCGATTTCATCGCGGCCTACGTCGCCGGCTTTGAAGCCGAATGCAAACTGTCGATGGCGGTGAATTTTTATCAGTACACCAAGGGCTGGCATCCGACGACGACCATTGGCGTGTTCGGTGGTGCTGCAGCCTGCGCGCACCTGCTGAAACTCTCCGTCGAAAAAACCGCGACGGCATTATCGATCGCGGCCTCACTCGCCGCGGGCGTCAAATCCAACTTCGGCACCATGACCAAACCGCTGCACGTCGGCCACTGCGCCAGGAGCGGCCTGTTCGCGGCACTCTTGGCACGCGACGGCTTCACCGCCGGCGACAAAGCCTTTGAACACAAGCAGGGTTATTTCGAAGTCTTCAACGGCGCCGGCAACTACGACGCCGACAAGGCCTTCACCACCTGGGCCAGCCCGCTTGACATCGTGCGTCCAGGCATCGCGATCAAATCCTACCCCTGCTGCGGCAGCACGCATCCGGCGATCGACTGCATGATCGAACTCGTGCACAAACACAAACTCACGCCCGACAACGTCTCGCGCATCGACTCCTGGACCCACACCCGGCGCCTCGAACACACCAACCGCCCGGATCCGCAGTCCTACCTCGACGCCAAGTTCAGCGTGCAATACACGCTGGCGCGCGCGCTGAAAGATCGTTTTGTCAAACTCGAACACTTCGAAGGTGACCACTGGAAAGACCCGGCGACCCGCGCCATCCTGGCGAAAATCCACGTCGCGACCTACACCACCGGGCAGTTCCCCGCCGACAACCACTTCGGCGCCGAAGTCAAAGTCACGATGACCGACGGCCGCGTGGTCAGCACCAAAACAGATCAGGCACTGGGCCGCAGCGTCGACAAACCGCTGCCGGCAGACCGGCTCAAGGAAAAATTCGACAACTGCGCCGCTCGCGCGCTGTCATCCGACAACGTGGCGCGGCTGTATGCGGCGATTCAGGATTTCGAGAACACGAAGGATGTGCGCGAGATTGCGGCGCTGGCGGCTGGTCGGGGTGGGCCGAAAAGGGTTGCGGCTTGACAACCAGCGGACTGTTAATCAGGTTGTCCCTGGTTCGAGCCCAGATCGGGGAGCCAGCCACTTTTTGTAGCGGTTCTTGTTGACGCCGGTAGGCCCCGCGAAGGCAAACGGGGCAAGTTCGACCCTAAACGCGGCAATATCAGCCTTCATCCCAGCGCGTAGAACACCGCGATCCAGAATGCCGATTCGAGCTGCCGGGAACGAGGACGTTTTCCTGGTGGCATCCTCAAGCGTGATGATCCCTTTTTCACGAACGTACACGGCAGGCAACCGAGAGAAAGTGCCGTAGCTGCGCGAGCGCGGCGTCGATTACGGCCAGGGCTGGCCGTTCGGCAAGCCCATGCCGGCGGCCGGGTTTATCGCTGATGTCGGGCACGCAAGCCGGCTTCCCGTGGCGGGCTGAATGCCCGGCATTGGCTGGAAATGCCCAAGCGGCGCGGCTTCCCGGCTGACCGCGCATCCGGCGCACACGCTGTTTCGCGCCGGGCGCATCACAGGGGGCGCGCGCTTCCCGCCCCCCGCTCCGCCATTTGCGCAACGGCGAGCGCCAGGTCCAGCGACTCCATGAACTGACTGACCTTGATGGGCTTGGTGATGTAGTTGAAAAAACCCGCCTGCATTCCATTTTCAATATCCCGCGGCACCGCGTTGGCGCTCAGGGCGATGATCGGAATATGCCGGGTCGAAGGATCAGCGCGCAGCATACGCAGCGCCTCGATGCCGTTGATGCCCGGCAGGTTGATATCCATGAGGATCACATCGGGCTGGTTGGCGCGGGCGGACTCGATTCCACGGATGGCGTCGACTTCGCTCAGCAGCCGCAGATCCGGGCGCCGGGCGATAATTTGCTCGACCAGATCGAGGTTGGCCGGATTGTCCTCGACATAGAGCACGGTGCGCAGCGGTGCACCATCGGCCATAAGCGCTCTTGGCGGCGCCGAATGTCCCTCGCGCAGCGCCAGAAACTCCGGTGCGCCAGTGAGGGCCAGTTCGAACCAGAATGCGCTCCCGGTCCCGCTAATGCTTTCCACGCCGATGGCGCCGCCCATCAACTCGACCAGCCGCTTGGTCATCACCAGGCCAATACCGGTGCCCTCTTCAGAGCCGGCTTCCTTGCCGAGACGGTTGAACGGCTGGAAAAGTTGGCCGATTTGTTCCGGCGTCAATCCGACGCCGGTATCACGGATGCAAATGCGCACTGCGTCAACGGGCACCAGTGTGCATTCGACCAGCACCGCTCCGCCCTGCCTGTTGTATTTGATCGCATTGGAGAGCAGATTGATCAGGATCTGCTTGACGCGCATCCTGTCCGCGCAGATGAAAAACGGGGCCGCAAAGTCCGGAAATGTCATGCTCAGGCCGCGCTTGCGCGCCTGCGGTTCGATCATGGCCTGGCATTCACGCACGACTTCGGCAAGTGCGACCGGCTCCACCGAAAGCGTCAGTTTTCCCGACTCGATCAGCGCAAGATCAAGGATCTCGTTGATCAGTTCGAGCAGGTACCAGCCGGCCTT
>ENA-ORBV01000226-ORBV01000226.1-microbial-mat-metagenome-genome-assembly--contig:-NODE-226-length-124497-cov-9.109050_pt1 | contig 124497 bp, 127 predicted proteins | sample MGYA00237777_ERZ505514 | MGnify/ENA primary metagenome ERZ505514 (study PRJEB26160, sample SAMN06269048) | microbial mat metagenome | isolation source: Oligotrophic lake microbial mat | place...
TTTATATCACGCTCGCTTTCACGGAACTGACGATCGGCTACCTCAATCTCATCACGGCGTTTCTCGTCGCCATTCTTCTGGGCATGGGCAGCGATTACACGCTCCACCTGCTCGTGAGTTTCGACGACGATCTCAGGACCGAACGCAACACCCTTGCGGCCATCCAGCGCACGTATACGGAACTCTGGAAGCCGCTTTTTTCGAGCATGCTGACGACGGCCGTCGCCTTTTTTGCGATGGTGATCAGCAACTTCGAAGGCTACCGGCATTTCGGGCTCATCGCGGGCGTGGGCATCGTGATCTCTTTTATCGTCGTGCTTTACGGCCTCCCGAGTCTCATTGTGATCGGCGAAACCTATTTTCCCCAGAAACGCAGGCAGGCAGCGCAGCCCAGGCCTATGAGCAAGAAGGGCATGTACGCGATCCTGATCGCGGGCGTTCTTTTCTCCCTTTATGCGGTGACGCAGCTTCCGAACGTGAGTTTCAATTACAATTTCGCTGACCTGCAGGCGAAGGGCGACAAGTCGATCGCGCTCGCCCAGAGAATCGGGCATTATTTCGGCGTACAGTTGAGCCCCGTCGCGCTGATGGCGCCTGACCGCGAGCGAGCGGAAGAGGTCACGCGCGAGATCAACGCCTACATCGAAAAGAATCCCGACACGAGTTTTGACTTCGCGGCCTCACTCGCGACGCACGTCCCTCAGAACCAGCAGGAGAAAATCCTCGTGCTCGGCGAAATCGACCAGATCCTGGAAAAGCGCAAAAACCTCCTCACGAAGCTGAAAGGTCCCCAGAAACAGATGCTCGAAGACCTGCAGGTGCAGCTGAAAGCGCCGCCTCTCATGATCGACGACCTTCCCAAAGATATGAAGAAGCAGTACGAAGGCTCGAGCGGCATGATCTCGCTCGTCTTCGTTTATCCCAAGGGCCAGATCGTGGACGGACAGGTAACGAAAAAGTTTATCGGCGAACTCCGCTCGCTCAAGCTGGGGCCCGATGTCAGGATCGCGGGCGACCCCGTGATTTTTGCGGACGTGATCAACCTGCTCGAGAAGGATACGCCGGTCGTCATGACGGTGAGTTTTATCACGGTGATCGTGCTCCTGTTCATCCATTTCCGGAAAATCAATCACGTTCTCTGGGTGCTCGCGCCCGTTCTCACCGGGTTTCTCTGGATGTCGGGAATGTCGGGGACGGCGGGTCTGCACTACAACTTTATCAACCTGGCGATCCTGCCGAGTATCCTCGGCGTCGGTATCGACAGCGGGATCTACATCTTCGACCACTACAAAGAAAAGAACGACCAGAATTTTTTCGTGAGCATGCAGAAGACGTCGAAAGGCGTGATGCTCTCCTCCCTGACGAATATCGCAGCGTTTGCGAGCCTGGCGTTCGCGCATCACCGGGGAATGTCGTCGATGGGACTGCTCGGCGTCTTCGGATTTTTTTCCTGCTTTATCGCGGCCGTGTATTTCGTGCCGTCCCTCATCGAGTTCTTCGAGTTCCGCACGAAGTATTTGTTCAAGCGCGCGGGCGGATAAGCCGGCCTTGGGCAGCCCGTTCTGATTTTCAAGACGTGTTTCTTGTGATATCCTCCCGGTGTCAATCAACGAGCCGGTTCACACCTGCCGGAATCTCAGGAAACCCAATGCCCTACACAGCGGCCCAATGATTAAAATCATCGATCGGCTTTCGGGCGAAGAACCCGTTATCGTGCATGCCACAGGCCTCAGGAAGCTGTCAGGCCAGATTCCTCTCTGGGCCCTCATCCGCAAAAACTGGACCACCCCTTTCATTTCCGAGGAAGATAGAAAAACTCTCGGCGAACTCACCATCCTCACCTGGAACAGCACGGAAACCAAAAGCATTCTCGAGGAATGTCTGGGCGAAATGGGAGTGTCCTGCCTGGTGCTGGGGAAAGGGTATAACGGAAAATGGACCAACGCGGAAAAAATTCGCCTGACTGCGAAAGCTCTCGCCGGAGTTAAGACGCCGTATGTTATGGGCCTCGATTCTTTCGACGTGATTTTTACGGGGAGCCCTGCTGCGGCACTGCGGCGGTTCAAAAACATGCCGTGCGAGATGCTGTTCAATTCCCAGGTCCGGTCGTTTTACCCGAGCCTTCACTTTATTGACGCAGGCTCGATCACCGCGCAGTGGGAAGCTTTTCAGTTTTCGGTTTATAAAAAGCGCGGGAGTACTCTGAACGGCGGCGCCTGGATCGGTAAAACGTCTTTTTGCCTGACTTTCATGGAGGACTGCGCGAAAAGAGACGTGGACGAACTCATCAAAAAAGGCATGATTCCCGAATGCTCCCAGGCCCGGGCCAGCGATCAGATCATCTACAGTTGGGTTTTTCCTGATTATTACCCGCTCGTGCAGCTCGATGAGAACCGGGCGCTCTTTATCAATCTCTATCCGTCGGTGAATTTCAGCGAAGTGAAGCTCGTTACACCCCGCGCATCCGAGAATTTTTATTACGAAATTCTGCGCGTGCGCGATAGGGCGTGGGTGCTGATGTGGAAGGCGCTGAATGCCAGCCGCTCTTTTAGAGGGAGGCTGGGGTTGAGACGGTGCCAGTGGGATGCGAAAAAGAGAAAGCGCGCTTAGTTTTTTCGTGTGTAACACATACTGAAATGTTTCCAGTCCCTTTCCTTCTGAACTGCTCCCGTCTCTCATCCGGAATCTTCCTCGTCCGTCATCCTGAATTTACCCCGCGCGTTATCCTGAATTCCTCTCCCGCGTCATCCTGAACGAAGAGAAGGATCTCGCTTTAAATGTGTCAGTGGCAGCCAGCCGGCCTGAGCCCAAGCCTCTCCCTCCACGAACACTTGGCTTGCGAAATGGATTCCGGTTTGAGTAGGCCTCGTTCGGCTTCCGCTCGTTTTTCCCATTCCATTGAAAAAACGGATCCAGACGTCGTTCCGGCAGACACATGCCTTTCGGCCTTCGGTGGTGGCAAGCGCGAAGGATTTAAAAAAGGGGGGGGGGCGGCTACCGACACCATTGCGTCGGTACTTCCTTGGAGAAGCTAAAGAAGCTTCTCTCGGGATTCTCTAGTCTGCGGAAGGCGGGTAGATAGGTGAGGCCTGCTGTCCTCTGCAAGAACGCGGAGCCCAAGCTCCTTCGCAGCGCGCACTGACGCTAATCCCGCTACGCTTTGCTTCGGGGACTGCTTCGCTGTGCGTGCGTCGGCACTTCCTCGGAGAGGACTTGACGTCTCTCTCGGGAATTCCTCGCCCTTGGGTCAGCTGTGCTGGCGCACAGCTTGGATTAGAAGGGAAAAGCCGGTTGCCTTGGGCTAGGGGCTGGATTAGAATCCGGCATCGCGCTGGCTGGCTGATTTGAACACAGCTTGGCGAAAAGGCTTAGAGTGCCGCAAGGTTTGCTATCGAAAAAGTCGGACCTCTCCCAATACTCTGTCCTCCGCGACCGTGTGCGCGAGGCGCTTCTGCTCGGTCAGCAAAAGATCGAGCAGGCCAAGGTCGAAACCTACTGGCAGACGGGCAAGCTTCTCCACGAACATATTCTGCATTTCAAGGAACGCGTCGACTACGGTTCGCAGGTTATTCAGAAGCTCGCGAAAGACCTCGGGCTTGGTGATACGCTGCTTTATAGAACGCTCCGCTTTTACCAGGCATTCCCAATTTCGGCCGGCCGGCCGAAATCTTACTCCGGCAAGTTGAGCTGGACGCATTACCGCGAACTCATGAAAGTGGAAGACGAGGGGGCCCGGTTTTCTTTTCTCGAACGCGCTGCAAAAAGCGGCTGGAGCGGGGAACAGCTCGCCGACAAAATAAGGCTCGAACTGCGAAGTCATCTTACCGCCGCAGGCAGCGGTAAGGCCGAGACTACAGAGCCCGCCTCAAAGCTTATGCCCAAACTCGGTGAACTTTACACCTACCGCCTCGTGAAGCCCTTGAGCGCGCAGTCGACCGGTGATTCCACTTTGCAGATCGATCTCGGGTTCAGTACGCAGAGATACCTGCCGGTGAAAGAGAAGGGTTTCAGGGAAGGCCAGATCGTCGAGACGGTGAAAGACGAGGAAGGCAATTACACCCTGAAAGTTTCCAGGCGCACCGAAGCCGTTCTCTGGACGTACAAAGCCATCGTCGAACGCGTCGTCGACGGCGACACGATGATCGTGAGAATCGACCTCGGCTTCGATATCGAGGAGCGGCATTATTTAAGACTACGCGGCATCGATTGCCCCGAGCTCACGGAAGCCGGCGGGCCAATTCCGGAGAAGACCGGTCGGCGGTCTTCCCGAGATAGTACCAGCACATTGAGTGCTGGTACAATTCCGGAGAAGACGGGTCGGCGGTCTTCCCGAGATAGTACCAGCACATTGAGTGCTGGTACAATTCCGGAGAAGACGGGTCAACGGTCTTCCCGAGATAGTACCAGCACATTGAGTGCTGGTAAAAAGGCGAAGACGTTCGTGGAAAAGCAGATCGAGAAAATCCCCTTCGTGATCCTGACTTCGACACGCAGCGACAAATACGGAAGATATCTCGCCGACATCTTCATCCCGCCCGCGGGCACCGTCATCCTGAACAATGTGAAGGATCTCGCTTTTCTGAATCAGCGGCTTCTGGATGAAGGGTTGGCTGGAAAAGTTTAGTGGATGCGGGGCCTCGGAGCTGTTCCTCCCTGAGCGAACGCTCAGACCACTTTGATCCAACGCCGGATTGTGTGGTCTTCGCTCGGATTCCGCCGCGATTTCCATTCCATTGAAATCACGGCTCCATACGTCGCTCCGGGAGGAACAGTCCCGAGGCCGGGCCAAAAGCTTTAAAGAAAAAAGAAAGTGGCGTTCTGCGGCAGACCGCAAACAGGCCGGGTCTGCCGTCCTCTAAGCGGACGCGGGCTTCACCCTTCGCAGAACGCTTGGCAGTTGTGCAAGGCACAGCCTGAAATGGAAACAGATAAAGAGGTACGATCAATGCGGGCACCGTCATCCTGAACAACGTGAAGGACCCCTCTTTTATGAATCAGCAATTACTAAACGAAGGACTTGCCGGGCGCGTGTAGTCTGCCCCTTTTTGGGAGCGTCCCCCAAATGCAATTATGTAAGCATGCTGACAAACAAGTTCTGTCCGGTCCCGCGGCTGATCTGGAGAGCGGATCGAGGAGAGGGTTTGATTCCGTCTCTATTAGAACCTTTGCCTTTTGTATAGATTTCCTCAAATTTTATGCCTATAGTATGCGACATGTATAGAAAATTAAGAAAATTATACACGTCTCAGTGGATATGCATATGAATCGGCCATTTTCTCTTCCGGACCTGCCCCCTTCAATAACGGAAAGCACAGTCTTGCTAAAAAAGGCGGCGCAAGCGCACCGTTTTTTGGCCGAGTTAAAAGGTGTGTCGGGTACCATTCCCAATCAGGGAATCCTCATCAATACTCTTGCGCTTCAAGAAGCGAAAGACAGCTCCGCGATCGAAGACATTATCACCACGCATGACGAGTTGTTTCAGGAAGAGCTTTTTGCGGATATCTCCTCGAATCCGGCGGCAAAAGAAGTTCGCAGATATTCGACCGCCCTGAAAAAGGGATTTGAGCTTGTGCTTAAAGCGCAGCTTTTAACGAACGTCCATATTCTGGATATTCAGACGGAATTGGAAGGCAACCGGGCCGGGTTCCGAAAAAAGCCGGGCACAGAGTTAAAAAGCAAACAAACGGGAGAAACCATTTATGTTCCTCCGCAAAATCCCGAGGACATCGTCCGCCTGATGGACAATTTAGAAAAATTCATCAATGACGACGATCTCTCTACGCTCGATCCGCTGATAAAAATGGCGGTGATCCATTATCAATTTGAAAGCATCCATCCTTTTTACGACGGCAACGGAAGGACGGGCCGCATTATTAACATTCTTTATCTGGTGCAGAAGGACCTCCTTAATATCCCCATTCTTTATCTCAGCCGTTATATCATCCAAAACAAAGGCGATTACTACCGTTTGCTGCAGGCTGTCCGCGATAAAAACGCGTGGGAGGCGTGGATCTATTATATGCTCGACGGCGTCGAGAAGACCGCCCGGCAAACCATCGCTGTCGTGCAGGGCATCGGAAAAGCGATGTTCGATTACAAGCATCGCATCCGCGAACAATACAAATTCTACAGTCAGGACCTGCTCAACAATCTCTTCAGCCACCCCTATACAAAAATCGAATTTCTCACGCGCGATCTTCGAGTCTCCCGACTGACCGCCACGAAATATCTGGATATCCTTGCAAGGGACGGCTTCCTGAGTAAAAAAAAGATGGGCAGATCCAATTACTACATCAACACCGTCTTATTCGCCCTTCTGACAAAAGTACCCGAAGCGTAACGAACGCTTTAGGCGGAACACGAGTGCGGCCCGGCACTTTTTGAACCGTCCCGAAAAGTTCGACTGCAGGCGCCGTCATCCTGAACAACGTGAAGGATCTCGTTTTTCTGAATCAGCGGCTGCTGGATGAAGGATTGGCGAGAAAAGTTTAGTGGCTGCGGGGCCTCGGGGCTGTTCCCCCCCTGCGCGAACGCTCAGACCACTTTGATCCAACGCCGGATTGTGTGGTCTTCGCTCGGATTCCGCCGCGATTCCATTCCATTGAAATCACGGCTCATACGTCGCTCCGGGAGGAACAGCCCCGAGGCCGGGCCAAAAGCTTTAAAGAAAAGAGAAAGCGGCGTTCTGCGGCAGACCGCAAACAGGCCGGGTCTGCCGTTCGCTAGGCGGACGCGGGCTTCGCCCTTCGCAGAACGCTTGGCAGCTGTGCAAGGCACAGCCTGAAATGGAAACAGATAAAGAGATCCGATCACTGCGGGCACCGTCATCCTGAACAACGCGAAGGATCTCGCTTTTCTGAATCAGCAATTACTAAACGAAGGCGCGTGTAGTTTGCCCCTTTTGGGAGCGTCCCTTTTGCCCAATGGTACCGGGTACCGTAGGGACATGTTGATTGTTAGTTTCTAACGTGTCCCTTTTGTACCCGGTACGACTCCGACTCGCGGCTGATCTGGAGAGCGGATCGAGGAGAGGGTTTGATTCCGTCTCTATTAGAACCGTTGCCTTTTGTAGGGCGGCACACGAGTGCGGCCCGGCACTTTTTGAACCTAATGGTGCCGGGTACCGCAGGGACATATTGATTTTAGTTTTAACGTGTCCCTTTTGTACCCGGTACGATTCAACACGATTCAACATGCGATCTCTGCCGCCGGTCTATCGCTTTCGTTCAACAGCCTGACCGCTTCCGTTTTTAAACTCTTTCGGGTACCTTCCTCGCCTTGACATCGGACACCTCCGCATGGTCTATTGTCCCTGTTTTTTGGTGTCCGTCAAATGCGGGATAGCTCAGTCCCCTTGTCTTTTTGCTTTATCAGAAGGCGGAGAGGATGATCCGGGACAATCTGGCCGGGTTCGATGTTCCGCCGGAAGAATTTGAAGCCTTCTCTCCGCTCATAGAAAAATACAGGGAGGAGATTCTTGCGGCGTTTTCCCGCGGGGAAGGAATCGAGTGGAGAAGTATCGAGGCCGCTGTCACGAAACTGGCGGAGGAAGGGTTTGAAGGGGAAGAAGCGCGGAGTGCCGCCCAAACCTATGCTGCAGGCAGGCTCCTCGGCACGATCAGCGAGCACATGGTGAAAGAAACCGTCCCTTATTATCTCCGGAAAAATGTCCGCCATTTCCCGGCGAAACAAAATTAAAGGGAATGGTTTTAAAAAAGGCGGGCTGGGCTATTCCTCATTTGACGTAACCCTGCAATGAACCTCTCCGCTCCGCACCGTTCCGGTATAAGCACTTTATTCAAAGAACTCTTGCGTGCTTTAGGCGGAAAAATAGGTACCGTTTCTAAAAGTGCCGGGTTGAAAGAGGAATAGATAGCAGGAGTGGTATAGCGGTTTTTTACGGCATGAACAGATAAGTCCCAGTCATAAGGGACGAACCAGGAAAACGAACCACATGAATTAACTTTGGGAGGTTGGATGAGGGTTGTTTTTGTGGTGGCGGCGGCGGGGATTTTTTTGGGTTCTTTTTGGGCTTTTGGGGAGGATTTTGTTTCTTCTGAAGAAGGAGCGGGGATTGTGGATCGGGTCTCAGAGGAGGGTGCGCTGAGCCTTCCTCACATGGATCAGGAAAAGAGAGAACTCGCCCGGCGGACTTATCAACCTCAGATGCTTTATGTTGAAGTTTCCAGGGATATGATCGAAGCGAATAAATTGATGGAAGCCAAGAAGTTTGAAGACGCGCTTTTGCTTTATCAGAAGGTGGAGAAAATAATCGGGGACAATCTGGCTGTGTTCGGTGTTCCGCCGGAAGAATTTGAAGTGTTCTCCGCGCTCATAGAAAAGTACAGGGAAGAGATGCTTGCCGCGTTTTCTCGCGGGGAAGGGATCGAGTGGAAAAGTATCGAGGCCGAGGTTACAAAACTTGCGGAGGAAGGGTTTGAAGGGGAAGACGCGCGGAGTGCCGCCCAAACCTATGCGGCAAGCAGGCTCCTGGGTACGGTCAGCGACTACTTCGTGAAAGAAACCGTTCCTTATCATCTCCGGAAAAATGTCCGCTATTTCCCGGCGAAACAGTAAGCAAGGGTACCGGTTCTAAAAGTGACGCTGAGATGTGCTGCAATCGATGACACGGGGTTGAGGCGCGTGGAGCCATCCCCCATAGGTACCCAGATAGCTGGCACTTCCCCCGGGATAGGCAGTGAAGTCGATGCCCCCTCATTTTTTCCCTTAACCAGAATTTTTCATGCTTGCCCGGCGGGGGGAAATGGTATATCCCTTTGACTGCGGGGCCGGCTGCATGCCGCCCGCGAAGAGGCTATTATGAAAAAATCATCATCAGGACATACGGCACGGCCCGGGGACCCGGCTGCGAAAGCGCCTGCTCTTAAGCTGAGTGAATGTATGGAAAGCGCGGCGAAGGCGATCGTGACGGCCAGGCAAAAAGTCTCGAAGGGCGGCCTCCACGAGGTCCGGGTCTCGGTCAGGCGCTGCCGCACCATCGCCCAGGGGCTCGGGGATTGCGCGTCCGCTCCGCTTTACCGCAAGATCGATTCTCTCGGCAAAAAACTTTTCAGGAAAACGAATCCGCTGCGCGACGCTCAGGTCAGGATTAAATGGGCGGGAAAGCTTTTCCGGAAGACGCCCTCCGCTTGCAGGACTGTCGTCAAGGAGCTGAAAAAATGCGAACGCTCCGAAACCCGCAGAGTCGTCAAGGCCCTGCGCGATTTTCCCCTGAAAAAATGGAAAAAGCTGGCCGTCAGGCTCGCCGCGGGTGAAGGGGGACGGCTTTCCGAAAAGTCGCTTCAGGCCGAGGCCGGCTGGATGGCGCTCTCGATCCGCCGTTTCGACCGCAAGGCGCGGAAGACGGGCGACCCAAAGGATTACCACCGGCTGCGCATTTCTTTCAAACAGTACCGCTATTTCGCCGAGGCTTTCTTCCCGGAAGGGGAACAGGGACAGGACGAAGACAGGCTGAAAGCCGTGCAAGACGCCCTTGGCGAGGCGCACGATCTCGCGGGCCTTGCCGAATTCCTTTCCGGCATCCGCGGAAAACTGGAAAAAAAAGATCTCGAAACGCTGATGACGGCGCTCGACCGGCAAAGCCGGGCTTCCCTGCGGCGTTATTGGTTATTACATAAGAGCAGTCCTCAAAAAATCCGCCCTGCAGCCCCGGCGTCAGAAAAATAATTCCTGGACCATACGAACAGCCTTGCGATGGTGACAGTCCTCAAAAAAGGGACAGGTCAGCGGATGATGTTGGGAGAACGATGAGATATTTCAGGTTTTTTTTGTGGATGATTTTGTTGGCCGGGCTTTCTTCGGGTGCGGGGTTTGCAGCGGAGAAGGAGGCGTTTCGGCTAAACGACGTTCATTCGCGGTTGAATCCGGCGGCACCCGCGGAGTTTCACGAACCGCAATCGACGGAGGATCTGGCGGCGCTTATCATCAAGGCGAAAGAGAAGGGACTTGCCGTCAGTATTTCGGGCGGGCGTCATGCGATGGGCGGACAGCAGTTCGCGGACGGATCCCTGCATTTGAGTATGGCCCGGATGAACGACGTTCTGGCCTTTGACCGCGAGCGCGGAATCGTGCGGGTGGAAGCGGGGATTGAATGGCCGCGGCTTCTCGAATTTCTGCTCCGCGAGCAGGAGGGCGACCCGAAACCCTGGGCGATCATTCAAAAGCAGACGGGCGCCGACCGTCTCAGCGTAGGAGGCGCCCTGTCTTCCAACGCGCACGGCAGAGGACTCAAGTTTAAGCCGATGATTCAGGACGTTGAGTCTTTTACCCTCGTGAACGCCGAAGGAGAAGTCCTGAACGTGAGCCGCACGGAGAATGAAGAGCTGTTCGGCCTCGTGATCGGCGGCTACGGGCTTTTCGGCGTGATCGCGTCGGTGGATCTGCGATTGATGCCGCGTTTTAAAGTCCAGCGCGTGGTGGAATTGGCCGCGGTAGAGGACCTTCCCGCCAAAGTCGCCGAACGCATTCGGGACGGGTTTGTTTACGGGGATTTCCAGTACAAGACCGACGTCGCTTCGCCTGAGTTTATGAAGAAAGGCGTTTTCGCGTGCTACAAACCGGTGCCTGACGAGACGCCTATGCCTGCGAAAGAACGCCGCATGTCGATGGACCAATGGAATAACTTTTTGCTGCTGGCGCATCAGGACAAGGAAAAAGCTTTTGAAATCTACAGCCATTATTACCTCTCGACCAGCGGCCAGGTCTACTGGTCCGACCTTCAGCAGATGAGCCCTTATAATGAAGAGTATCTGGATTTCCTCGCCAAAGCCGACCCGTCGCTTGCGGGGGGATCGCTCATGCTTACGGAGTTGTATGTCCCGCGCGAAAAGATCCTCGAGTTTATCGAAGCCGTCACAGCGGACGTGAAGAAAAATGATTTGAATGTAATCTATGGCGTCATGCGTCTCGTCGAGCAGGACGACGAAAGTTTTCTGCCCTGGGCGAAACAAAATTATGTGGCGGTCATTTTCAATCTTCGCGTCGACCATACCGCGGAAGGCCTGAAAAAATCGGCGCTGGATTTTCAAAGGCTCATCGACCGCGCGCTCGAACTCGGAGGGTCGTATTACCTGACTTATCACAAGTGGGCGCGTAAAGACCAGGTCCTGAAGGCCTATCCCGAATTCCCGGCTTTTCTGAAACAGAAATTAGCATACGACCCTGAGGAACGATTCCAAAGCAACTGGTACCGGCACTATACGGAAATGTTCGCCGCGGAAATGGAACCGGTTGAAGCGGCTGTTCAGTTGCAATAAAAAGACGGACTCAATTAACGGAGGCAGTGATGAGCGGTGTGAAAAAGATTCTTGCCGGGTTTTTTATTTTGTTCGCGGGAACTGCGGCGGGCTCCGAGGCCCAGGGTCCGAGGACCCTGTCCGCGATTATGGGGGAGACGCAGTCGTTGACGGAAACGATGCAGAAGATCACGAAGGCTTCGACGTACGAGGAAGTGGTTGCGAGGATCGAAGAGAAACTGGCGCTGAAACCCGATGCGCGGGGTTATATTATGCTCGGCCTGGTACACGACGAGAATACGCAGCCGGAGAAAGCGGAAGCGGCGTTCAAGGAAGCCGTCAAGCTGTCGCCGGAGAAGTCGGACGGGTATCAATCGCTCGGACTTCTTTACGGCAAGGAAGGCAATTCGGAATCGGCCGAGGAAAATTTCATGCAGGCCGTCAAACTGGATCCTTCTTCGATCAGCGCGATCCACAACCTGGCGACGGAATTCATGGTGGTGGGGAACGATCCGGCGCAGGCCGCGGTTTATTACCGGATGGCGGTCAAGGCGGACCCGGAGAACCTCGCGCGGCAGGCGAAGCTCGCGCAGGCACATTATGTCGCGAAGCAGTATAAAGAAGCCGAAGCCGTCCTGCTGAACGTGCTGAAAAAAGACCCGGACCACGCCGCCGCAAAACAGCTTATGGCCCTGATCGACCGAAACTAGCGTGGGGACAGTCCCCAAAAAAGGGGACAGGTCATGGGATGCGGGAATGATGCTTATTTATAATTGAGGGTGCTATGAAAACATGGATTGTCGCATTTGTGCTGATTTTCCCGGTCCTGGGACCGGCTTTGGCCTTTGAGCAGGAAGCCATCGAGCGGGCCATCGTGTACGTAGGGAATGGCGAGTATGAAGCGGCCATCCACATTTATGACGGCCTCATCAAGGAGGATCCGGCGGCGGTGGAGCTTTATGTGAACCGGGGCCTGGCTTTTCATATGGCGGGCGAATACGAGAAAGCGCGGCAGGATTTTCAGACCACGATCGACCTTGACCCGTCGCTCGCGCGGGGATATCAAAGCCTCGGGATGATATCGCTGCAGGAAGGAAATTATCAGGAGTCGTTGAAACTGCTGAATACCGCGCTCGATCTCGATCCCGCCTCAGGGCCCGCTTACTACGACCGCGGCCTGGCATATTTTCATTTGAACGAATACGCAAAGAGTCTGCGCGACCTGGAAAAAGCCAGGAAGCTCGAAGTGCCCGTGGATGAGTATCTTCTCGCCCAGGTCCGGCAAAAAGCCGGGGCAGTCTAAGCACCCGGAAACGGAATTGATGACCACACCCAAATTTATCCGGCGTTTATATGAAGAGCTGCCAGGTCTCGAGAAGGCGGGCGTGATTCAGCCTGAAGCTTCGGCGAAGCTGCGGGCGCATTACGGAGCGGCGCCGGCTTCGGGCGGGATGAACCTTGCGCGCGCGGTTTTCACGGCGGCGGGGGCCCTTTGCATGGGACTCGGGGTGATCCTGCTTTTTGCGTATAACTGGGATGCGTTTCCGCGGACTCTGAAGACGGCCTTGAGTCTTCTGCCGCTTCTCGCGGCGCAGGTGATTTCGGGGCGGCTGATATTTAAAAACAGGGCGGAGAATACGGGCGCGCGCGAGGGCGCGGCGGTGTTCCATTTTCTCGCAATCGGGGCCGCGATCGCGCTCATCGGCCAGGTGTATCATCTGCCTTCCGACTTCAGCAGCTTCATGCTGGCGTGGATGCTGCTTTCAATCCCGCTTATTTACCTGCTGGATTCCGGGCTCGCGGCGATTCTCTATCTCGCGGGAATCACGGCCTGGGCCGCAGGCGATCAAAACGCGGGCGGGTACCCCGCGCTTTTCTGGCCCCTCGCACTTCTCTCCGCGCCCTTTCTCGCGAAACGTTTCCGAACGCATTCCGACCGGATGAGTTCGATATGGCTTTTCTGGGCGGCGGCGCTCTGCATGACGGTGTCGCTCGGCGTTTCGCTCGAGAAGAATATTCCCGGCCTCTGGATTCCGGCGTACGCCGCGTTCTTCGCGGCCGTTTATCTCGCGGGCGTGCTGGCCCAGAGTGAAAACGATTCAGCGTGGCAGCGGCCTCTCCGCACCTTCGGCGCGCTCGGCATTCTCGTTTTCTCCTACGTTCTCACCTTCAAAGGTCCGTGGGAGCAGGTCGGCTGGCATTACTATCGTGAGGGCGGAAAATACCACGCGTTCGGGATATTCTCGGACCACCTGCTCTTGTTTGTTTTCCTGACGGCCGCATGCCTGATGCTCGCGCGCGTTCTCGCGAGAAGAAATTTTCTCGCCGCTTCGCTCGGCGCGCTTCCCGTCATCGCGGCGGCGTGTTACCTGCTCTACGGCCTGCAGGTAACGGCCCTCGTCCCGAGTGCGGTTTTCAATCTCTACCTTCTCGCCGTCAGTATCGGCTGCGTCGTTTACGGGATCGGGAAGCGCAGCCTCGGCACAGTGAACGGAGGCATGCTCATTCTCGGCGTGCTCATCATGACGCGTTTTGTGGATTCCTCGTTCGGTATTCTCGGCCGCGCAGTGGTCTTTATTTTTCTCGGCGCCTGTTTTCTCGGGACGAACGCCGTTCTCTCGAAACGTTTTTACCGGGAGACACCCCATGCCTAAGAAGATTCTTTTCGCGCTCATGGTGGCGGCCCAGCTTGCCGTCCCTTCGTGGATGATCTATTCGATGGAGAGCGTGATCGCGAAAGGTGAGCCCTGGCTTTTCAAGACGGCGCCGGTCGACCCTTACGACCTTTTCCGCGGCCGCTACGTCGCGCTCGGATTCGAACAGGGGAACGTAAATTACAAAGGCACGGAGATCTTTTTCTCGGGTCAGAAGGTCTACGCGCTGCTCGAAAAGGACGCCGAAGGATTCGCCCGCGTCCGGGACCTCGCGGTGAAAAAACCCGCCGGCGTCCCCGCGGCATCCGCCTGCCTTACGGCGCGGGTGCTCTACCATCAGTTCATCGAATACGATTACACGGACCCGGAAAAGCCGGTCGAGAAAAAGGTGAACGTTGTCCAGATCCGGTTTCCCTTCGACCGCTTCTATATGAATGAAACCAAGGCTCCGGAGGCCGAGGCCCTTTACCGCAGGGCGAATGAAGCGGGCCCGGCCTCGAATGCCCACGCCGAAGTGCGCGTCTTAAACGGCAGGGCCGCTATCCGGGAGCTTTTCGTCAACGGCAGGCCCGCCGCTGCCGTCCTCGAAGAAAACGCCGCTTCAACTGCGCGGTAGAGGCAGGGTATACTGCGTACTTCAAGAGGATAGCTAACGCCGTAGTCCCGGGTCCAAACTTCATTCAGAAAGGAAATGCCCTATGAATAAAATCACGCCGTGTCTGTGCTTTGACAATCAGGCTGAAGAGGCCGTGAAGTTTTACGTTTCTGTTTTCAAAAATTCCAGGATCGAGCATGTGACTCGCTGCGGAGCGGGGGAATACGGCGTGCCGGAAGGCAGCGCGCGCACGGTAGCCTTTCAACTTTTCGGGCAGCCCTTTCTCGCCGGGAACGGGGGACCGCATTTCAAATTCTCGGACGCGGTGTCGCTTATCGTGAACTGCGAAACGCAGGAAGAACTGGACGGGGTATGGAAGAAGCTCTCTTCCGCAGGCGGCAAAGAGATACAATGCGGCTGGGTGACGGACAAATACGGCGTGTCGTGGCAGGTGGTTCCCGCCTCTTTAGGAAAGATGATGACGGACCCGGATGCGGCAAGATCGCAGAGAGTGATGCAGGCGATTTTAAAAATGGTCAAGCTCGACATCAAGACCCTGGAGCGGGCATATGAAGGATAGGCGGCGTCCGGAAGTGCAGCAAATCAACTTTCAAACAGAGGACCGGAAAATGACTTCGAGCGGAATCAGGAAGACGCTGTTTGAGGGAAGCCTCGCGATGATATTTGTGCTTTCAGTGCCTTTTTTGATCGCGATGTGTTTTTACGGAATGAAGGCCCTGACGAAAGCGCTTGGGATTTAATTTTTTTTGTCGAAAGGAGTCAGCCTTGGCTAAACTTATTTTCGTCAATCTGCCGGTCAATGACCTGAAGAAATCAACCGCTTTTTTTACAGGCCTCGGCTACCGTTTTAATCCGAAGTTCACGGACGACACCGCCGCCTGCATGGTCGTAAAGCGAAACGATTTTCGTCATGCTGCTCACGCATGAAAAGTTCAAGGGTTTCTCGCCGAATCCGGTTTCGGACGCCAGGAAACAGACGGAAGTTTTGATATGCCTTTCCTGCGAAAGCCGCGAAGCGGTCGATCCACTCGTGAAAAGGGCCGTAACCGCGGGAGGCAGGACTTATAACGAGGAGTTTCATCCTGAGCTGCCGCTTGATGTCTTCGTGCGCCAGGCTCTACCATGACGCCGCTTTAAAGGAAGTCGAGGCCATCATCGCGACCTCTCCTTACGACGCTGCCGGCCTATATCGACCAAGCAAAAGTCCTCGAGAAACTCGGCTGCAAGGCGGACGCCAAAGCCGCATACGAAAAAGCTCTCGAATTCTGGACCGGAAACGGTGAGGAGAAAAAAAGAATCAGGAAGCTCATCAAGGTTCTCGATGAAAGTGGAACTGAGGAGCCGGCCTGAGCAATTATGCATAGTGCCCGACATCATCCGGTGGTGTATTATCGGTAATCGCAATGGATTTGATCGGAACCCTCAAAAAAGTGCGGCCTATGAAACACGAAACGGATGTTTGTATCGCAGGAGCGGGGCCGGCGGGAATGATTCTCGGGCTGCTTCTGGCAAAAGCCGGGCTTCGCGTGATCGTGCTCGAGCACCACGCCGATTTCGATCGCGAGTACCGGGGCGAAGTGCTGATGCCTCGCTTCATTCAGACCATGCGGCAGATCGGCCTGTATCATTTCCTCGAGAAGTACCCGCATCTCAAACTCCGCGAGCTGGAAGGTTTTTACGAGGGACAGAAAATCCTGAAGATCGGTTTCGGAGACATCGCACCCGAGGCCCCGTTTGCTTACTGGATGCCTCAGCCGGTTCTGCTCGGCGCGCTGCTCGACAGGGCGAAAGAATTCAAAAACTTCGAACTCTGGTTCGGGTCGCGGGTCGATACGGTGATCCGTGAAAACGGACGTGTCACCGGCGTCCATATCACCCGAGGCGGAGAGAAAGGGGAAGTTCGGGCCAAAGTCACCGTGGGCGCCGACGGCCGCTTTTCGGTTCTCCGCAAGCGGGGAGGGTTCGAACTGCAGAAGGAAAATCACACGTTCGATATTGTCTGGTTCACGATCCCGAAACCGGAAGAGTACGACAACACGGTCCGCTTCTTTCTTTCACCCGAACGTAATTATCTGATCCTGCCCAAGTTTCCCAATGCCATTCAGTGCGGGCTCGTCATTCCCAAAGACACTTACGGGGATTTTGTAAAAAACGGCATCGACTCGCTTCGCGCGGTCTTGCTGAAGGCCCATCCCATGATGCATGCCTTTGCACGGGGGCTTGTGGATTTTTCTCCGTTCAGCGTTCTTCAGGCGAAAATCGAATACGTCAGAAAGTGGGCGCAGGACGGCCTGATTCTGGTGGGCGACAGCGCCCATACCTGTTCACCGGCGGGCGGCATCGGCGTGTCGGTGGCGGCGGCGAGCGCGGTCGTTGCCGCGGACGTGATGATCGACTGCTTCAAGCGGAACGATTTTTCCGCCCGTTCGCTTGGGCGTGTCCAGGACCAGCGCGCCGAGGAAGTGCTCCATATTCTGGACCGGCAGAAAAACTTCTCCGATATTCTTCTGCCCCGGACGCAATGGCAGCGGCGGCTGATGCCGTATTTATTTTTTCTGCTGTCGCGCTCGGGCCTTTTCCGCGCCCTGCAAAGAGATCTGCTGGTGATGCGCCAGCCCCTTCCCGTCAGAGCGGAGCTGAGCCTGTAGCCAATGAAGGAGCTTTCTTAGAGGATGCGCCCGGGATCGCCCGAGCTTCTCCGTGAAGTTTATCCTTAGGCCTTTATTCTCTCCCTTTGTGCTGAAAAAGATTACCCGGTTTTTCTCACGCTGATTCATCTTTCCCCTGATTTCAGAAACCGCTTTGTTTGCGTTAAGGTATGCGTTAGACCGGGCGATCCGCTCGATTATTCGAAAACGCATTACTGCCCATGGAGGTCATATGATGACGGCGCTCACAAAAATAAAAAAACAGGACACCGCGAAAGCCCAGCAATATTTTCAGGCCAAGAATGAGTTTACGACGGGGCCGATGGAATTGTCGCATATGCTCGATGAGGGAGAAGAGTCGATCAATGTCGTGGATGTCCGGGGCAAAGAGGATTACGACAAGTCGCATATCCCGGGCTCGATGAACCTCCCCAGGGATCAATGGGATTCGGAAAAAGGGCTCGCGAAGGACAAGACGAATATTCTGGTGTGTTACTCGCAGCAGTGTCATCTGGCTTCGAAGGCCGCAGAACAATTCAGTTCGAAAGGCTACCCCGTAATGGAAATGGAAGGCGGCTTCAAGACGTGGAAAGAGAGTAAACTTGAGACGGAAAAAACCTAGCAGCAGAGCGCTAGTGTCAGAGCTTTTCCATGCGACTTCAAATTCATATCTTGATGCGCGAAAACGCGGGCTATGAATTTGGGTCAAATGCGATAAACAAAGGAGAGTACGATGGAACACCGTTCATCGAGAAAACAGGGCCTGGGAGGATCGAGTCATCTGCCGGAACATTCTCCCGTAGAGGACGCGATCGCAGCCAACCGGCTCGAAAAGATCGGCGGTCATGTCTGCCGCTACGGACTGGTTCTCGTCCTCCTCTGGATCGGCGCAATGAAGTTCACGGCCTATGAAGCCGAGGGAATCAAGCCGCTGGTAACCAACAGCCCTCTCATGAGCTGGGTATACCATTTCATGAGCGTTACGGCGTATTCTAGACTGCTGGGTGTGATCGAAATCGTAATCGCCTTGCTCATCGCCCTGCGGCCCCTCCAGCCCCTGGCTTCGGCCGTGGGCAGCAGCCTGGCGGCGGGCATGTTTGTCATCACCCTGACTTTTTTGATCACGACACCAGGATGGGAACCTAGCGCTGGCGGGTTTCCCGCACTGTCGGCTATGCCGGGGCAGTTCGTGCTGAAAGACATCGTCCTGCTTGGAGTCGCGTTGTGGACGGCAGGCGAGGCGTGGGTCGCGGCGCAGGCGGCCAGAAGGGCGGTTGCGCGCGGGGACCTGTATCTGTCAGGTCAGAAAAAATAACATTAAATAAAAACGCAGGGAATCATGACCGAGGAAAAAACGGCCGCGGGAAAAAAGCCGGGACTCTACGCGAATATCCATTCGAAGCAAAAGCGTATCTCGAAAGGAAGCGGAGAGAAGATGCGCAAAGCAGGAGAAAAAGGCGCGCCGGCTAAAACAGCGTTTCGCCAGGCGAAAAAGACAGCGGGCAAAAGGCGGGCAGAAAAAGCTGAATGAAAGCGCCCGTGAGTCCCCGGTCAGCCTGCTGCGGCCTGGAGCCAATCGGGTTGAACGAGTTCCGCCGCTTCCGTAAGTTCTCGGAGAACGGAAGTGACTTCGGTGCGGGTCAGCGAGTGCAGGCCGCCGTCGAATAAGCCGGCGGGCGGAAAAGCAAATTGAATGCGGGTTCCCTCGAGGCGTGTATGCGCGGTAGGGCGGTAAGCGGGTTCAAACCAGGTTCTTTTGTTTTTACGGGCCGCGTCTTCGACGAAGGCTTCGTGGAAGGCGCTGCCGTCGTCGATCGAATGCTGGATCCACGAAATTTTCCTGCCCTTGAAGGTCCCGTCCACCCGACAGCAAAACCACGAAGTGCGGATGGACGCGCCCTCTATCTGCCCGGCCACGAGAAAGCTGTTTTTTTGCACAACTGCCCGCTGGCACAAGAGAAACCGGATCAAATAAGCAACCAGTGCGGCGATGACTATGACGGAGTAAAGATTGCCTGGGCACATAAAAAAGTCCTCCGTAAAAAGATAGCATACGGGCCCAAACACGCAAGGCCCACCCGGGTAACGCTCCAAAAACATCCTGACCCCGCAAATAGCTCCGGCCTTTTCCTTAAAGCAATGAAGAAAATAAGATAGGTCAACCCGAAGGAAGTTAATCAGGCCGGGAGAGGATGGATTGGGGGGCTGAAAGCGGTCCGGACAAAAGTGAATGAAGACCCGATTTCCGTCAAAAATGGCTATAATGCTCGAGTCACCGCAGAACGATCCCCCCTAAATAACAAAAGGAAACTATGTTTAAAAATGCCAAAGCGTTCAGCAGTTTTTCGGTAAAGGACCTTAAAAAAGCAAAGCAGTTCTACGGGCACACACTCGGCCTGGTCGTTTCGGAAGAGGAAGAAGGCCTGGTGCTGAAGACCGGGGGCGGAAGTGTGTTTCTCTATCCCAAGGCCGACCACAAACCGGCAGCCTTCACCGTTCTCAATTTCCCGGTCGACGATATCGATAAAGCCGTGGACAGACTTTCTACGCGCGGTGTGAAATTCATTTCCTATAAAGGCAAGATGAAGACGGATAAAAAGGGAATCTTCCGCGGCGCCGAAACCGGCAGCGGCCCGAACATCGCCTGGTTCAAGGATCCCGCCGGAAATATCGTTTCAGTGCTGGAAGATTAAAGAAGAGAGGGGAGCATTTAACGCCCTGCCTGCGGTGTGAGCATTCCGGAAGATGCCCGCGCGGGGGGCGTGAGCATCTTCCGGAACTTTGCTGGAGGCCGGAGAACATACCGGCTTCCTGGCGGACTCTCAATCCAGGCTTACGGCTCTGCCTGGACCGCTTCGGGGAATGCTGCGGATCCTTACTGCGTATTAGTTTTTAACCGTGAACGTAATTTCGTATTCCACATCATCTTTGGACGTGCTGTAGATCGCAAGCAGCGTGTGCTTTCCATTCTTCAGCGACCTTGTATTAAAGCCGTCGTCGCCGCCCCAGGTGAAGGGCTTTTCGTATTCTCTGCCGCTCAAATCATCGTTCAGATAATAAGCGACTTTTCTCACGTCAGGAATGCGCTTCAGGTCCGGCTGAAATTTTACGGAGCCGGAAATGGTCGCGTCCTTTTTGATTCCGGTGAAAAGGCCGCCGGTGGCGGGCTTGGGCCGTTCTTCCTCTTCTTCGCCTTCATCGTCACCCTCGTCTTCAGGAGCCGGTTTGGGCGGAGTCCTCGAACCCGAGTTTTTGAAATTATAGGCGCCGCTCGCCGGGCTGTCTGCCTTCAAACGGTAATTCTTACCCGCCCAGTCGACGAACTTCGGGTCGGCCCATTTACTGCCGCCTGAAAGGGGAACCTTCGGTCCGTTTTTCGCGTTGTACCAGACGACGTTCTGCTGGGTGACTTTTCCGGACTCTCCGAGCAGTCTCCCGTTCGTGGAATTGCGCGCGACGACGCTGTTCACGATATGCACGGAAGCGCCGCTGGCGAGCTTGATATCGGCGTCGTCGTTATCGACGACCGTTACATTTTCGAGCCGGGCGTTACCTCTTCGCACATTGAAGCCGTTGCCGTCGACGTAGCTTCCGTCGGGACGAAGCTGCTTCTTCGCCCTGTAGGACAGGATGTTCTTGAGCGTGATATTCTTGCCCCAGAGCTTGAAATTGTTCTTGTTGCCGTAAGCGACGAGGTTCTCGCCGACTACGTTCGAGGCCTTGATATCGAAGCCGCCGTCCCAGTGGTCGCCGGAAGTAATATTCCGGAGCGTGACGTTGGAAACCGCGTCTTCAAAGATGAAGCCGTCGCCGTTCAGATAATTCTTGTCATAATTTTTGTACATGTCTTTAGAGCCGTACGTCTCGATGTTCTCGAACACAAGATTGCTCGCGGAGCCATCGGCGCGGAACGCGTTCCGGCTGGTGATGGCATAAGCGTTTTTCACCGTGACGTTTTTCCCGCCCTTGATATAGACGGCGAAATCGTTTCTATCCGTCTTGAGCCCGTCGATCTCGATGAAAGAGCTTCCCGAGCTGACTTCGACTGCAGCGCGAGAATCGTTCACCGTCAGGTTTTTGAACCGGAGGTATTTCTGGTCGCCCGTTGCGAAGGCCGGGGTGTAAGCTCCGAGGCCCTTTCCGCTGATGACGACTTTTCCGACGCCCTGGATCGTGATGTATTTCTCAGAGGTTCCGGATACGCCGAATTTGACGGCTTCGTTATAGTTGCCTTCCGCGATAAAAAGCGTGTCGCCCGCTTTCAGCTTGGAAACGGCGCTGCGGATCGACTTCCAGGGCGAATCTTTCGTGCCCTTGGCGGAGTCGGAGCCTTTGGAAGAAACGTACAGGGTACGGCCGCTTGCCGTATCCTGCGCGCTCACGCGGGCTGCGCTGAGCGGTCCTGCAGAGAGGAAACTACCTGTGTCGGCCAGGGGATTGGCAACAGTCTTCGCAGCGGGAGCGGAAGTGCTTTTTGCTCCTGCTTTAATCACGGCAACCTCGGGTTTGTAAGAGCCCGAGGTGGCTATGGGGCCTGCATAAGCAAGCGTGGGTGCGCTGACGATGGCCAGAAAAAGGCACAGTGCTTTATTCGATTTCATTTACAGGCTCCTTGTACTTTGTGCGGAAAAAAAGAGGGAACGTCTACTGTAGGGAGGTCGGACACGTGGATGGACGCGTCCAAGACGAGGATGATCACCGCATTAGATTATGAAAAAACTATATTCCTTTTCAGGGGAACACTGGGAAGACTATCAGGCGAACCAGCAGACACCTATCCTTTTTTTTATTAAAGCGAAAATCGTTATTAGGGGATATTCTTAGTGTCTTTCTTAACTAAAGAGTTTTAAACAACTTAGAAAATTTATAAACGTGCGGACGAGGCCCTCTATTTTCTGTCGTTGAAAAATTTGAGGAAAAAAATGTCGTATCGCGTTAGGCAATCTCGGAACGCGAAGATATAATGCCCCGCTCTAACTCCAGAGAGGAATGATTTTTTATGACGCAACAACAGTTTGACCCGATACCCGGCGAGGCGCTCTACGCCGCGCGTGAGAACGTGCGCGATATTCTTTCAATCGCAATCGAGTATACGGACGCGCAGGATGCGGTGGTCGTGTCGGACGCGCGCAGCCCTCTCGCAACGGCCCTCACCGGGGCTTACAGGCATTGTCTTCCGCGCGCGCAATTCATCGATTTCGATACCCTCACGCCGGAGGCCGTGCTCGAGGCTTTCCGGCCTCTCGCGCCTTCCGACCTTGTCGTGCTGATTCAATCAACCAACTTCCGCCTGGAAGCTTTCCGTATCCGGGTCGAACTTTTCAAACGCGCGCTCAAGGTGATCGAACACCCCCATCTCGGGCGGATGATCGGCCCGCAGGCGCTCTATTATCTGGATTCTCTGGCATACGACCCCGCTTACTACCGCGGCGTCGGCCGCGCGCTGAAAGACCGCATCGACCGCGCGAAGTCGGGCACGGTCGCGGGCTGCGGCGAAACCCTTGTCTTCGCTTCTCCCTTTGAATCCGCGAAACTGAATATCGGCGATTACGCGGGAATGAAAAACGTTGGCGGCCAGTTTCCGATCGGCGAGGTGTTTACGGAGGCGCGCGATCTGGAGGCGGTGAACGGGCGCGTCCGCGTGGCTGTGTTCGGTGACACCACATTCACCGCGAATAAACCCGTGGAACCGTTGACCCTTATAGTGGAGCGCGGACGGGTGGCGGGAGCGATCGGAGCGCCTCCCGAATTCGAGCAGGTCCTCGCCAATATCCGCGCCGACGAAGGCGAGATCTGGGTGCGCGAACTGGGTTTCGGCATGAACCGCGCCTTAACGCCCGACCGCATGGTGAGCGATATCGGAACCTTTGAGCGCATGTGCGGCGTTCATCTTTCGCTCGGCGCCAAACACGGCATCTTCAAAAAAAACAATCCCCTCTTCAAGGACAAGCAAGCCCGGCATCACGTCGACGTTTTCGCCGCCGCCGAATCCGTCACGCTCGACGAAGAAGTCGTCTACCAGAACGGCGCCTGGCAGGTCTGACCTGGACCGAGCGGCGCGATAAATTCACTCTGAGCCTGAGCCGCCCGGCACAGCCCGTTTTGATCGAAGCGCTGCAGAAAAATCTCAAAGGTTACGCGGCCTTCGATAAAAGGGCGAAAAACCTCGACCGTCAGGCCGTAAGACTTCTCGCACGCCTCGAAAATAAAGGCCCGCTCGACCCGGGGATTCTCGACAGCTTTCTGACTGCGGTGCAGAACCTGGAAAACGCCGTCCTGATCTAGGAAAGTAAACGGCGGCCCGGCTTAAAGCCCGCCGCCGTTTGGTTTCCGGCCAAGTCCTTTTTTTTTGTGATTTATTGCGAGGCAAGTTTTGCGGGGAAGCGTTACTTGTATGCCGCTTAATGGTACCACTGCGGTTGACCTGGTTCGACAGAGTCGTCTTTGGTTTCCACGGGCTCGCCTTTTTCATCCACGATATCGCCGCGCTCTGTCACCTCGGCCGAACCTTCGAAGCCGGGCATGATCCCGCTAAAGAAAGCATTCCGAAAAAAGTTATAAATAGCCCCGATTAAATCGACGTCGGGCCCGTCGAAAGATCCCTCGAAGTCCACTTTGGTCGCGATATCGTTTTTCTGCCGGTTCTTGAAAAGCGCTGTCGATATCTGGACGAAAGTTCCTTTGAGAATTTCTCCCGGATTCTGAGCGTCTATGTCCATATCTTCCGTGACGATTTCGTCCATGAGCGGCTTGACGTAGCCTTTGAATTTCCCTTCGCCCGCGGCCCCTTCCAGATAGATGTTAAGCTCCCCGTCGTTTGCTTCGACAGCCAGATAATGTTTCAGAAAATCGTTAATCTCGGGCAGAGAAACTTCGAGATAGTTTTTCGTCTCGAAAGTCGGCTTTTCGGCGAAAGGCTCGAGGCTGAGGAAAACCTTGAAACTCCCGGCTTCCATGGCTTGTCCGTTCGCCGCGATCGTGGACTTCAGTATTTGTTTTACGTCCCTGACGTTCGTAAGGTTCGTCGCCTCAGCCTCGATCTTGCTGAGGTAGACGTCGATCAGGGGGTCCGTCTCCAGGTCTTTGAAATGAATCGATCCGTCGTGAATCCGGATGCGGTTAATACTGAGAGGGCTCAGCTCCTCGAGATTTTTTTTCCAGTCGGTTTTTTTGACGTCCGTCTGGTCGACATCCGGGTCTCTCGATCTCACGAAATGGACGGAGGGTTCATGAAACTCGACTTCGCCCGCGAGCCTGCCTCGAAGCAGGGCGCGCCACTCAACATTGAAATCGATGCGCTTTGCGGTGAAGAAAGGCAGCACGGCCTCGCCGCTCATTTTCTCGAGTACAATATCGTCGATCGCGTACGCCCCCCGAAAAAGGTTGACCGAAATCTTTTCGACCCGGCCCCGGTACTCGCCAACCCGCTTGATAGTGTTGTTGACGAAATACGTGACGATCACGGAAAGAAAGAGATAGGTGACGACCACCGCCGTCAGGACGCCGCCAGCAAGGACCTGTTTTCTCGAATAGCGGGGCCTTGCGTTTTTAAAACGGCGAAATTGACTGGGCTGCAAAAGTTTTCTCATAGTTGTGTAAAAGGGCACTTCCCGATCCTGAGATTAACAGAAATCGCGAAACGGCTCATTAGAGGAAAAAACGGAAAAGGCCTCAGGGAAAGCAGATTTCACACGAAGGGAGAGGCCCCCGATTGAGCGTGAAAAAGGAACGATCCCCGCCTCTCGTATCTTACTAGGCCGAACATTCGCAGCCGGTTGTTCAACCCGACTCACAACCTCGTGAAGGCGAAATTCTGGCAGGTCATGCTCTTGATCAATATTGCCGTCTCCTTGCATAAGCTAAACGGGCGCAGCCGTAAACCGAGTTGAATATCTGGAGATGAGCGGAATGGGATGCGGGTAGACCGTTTCGTGGAGGATGATTCTACCGCACAAGCGGGGGACGGCTGCCCGCAGGCAAACCGTCCCCGGGGAAATTAAAGTGCTGCGGAACCTTCGTGATTGGGAGGAAGATTAGTGCTGTCGACCGGTTCGAGTTCATTGACCGGCGGAAATTCCTCTTCGACCATTTCATCGGACCCATTCGAAGTAGCGGGTCCATTGCCGGCATAAGGGGTCAAAACTTCGTCGTTTGCCAATGCCGGAAGAGACAGATTCCCTAAAACTAAAAGCACGGCGAGAAACAACTTCAAATTGATTTTCATGGTAAACCTTTCCTTTTTTTTATCGATTGAAGGAAGGATTTCAGACTAACAATCCTGCCTGCTGAGCAAAAGGTAACCTGTTCTGAAACAGCTTGCAAGATACCGGGGGCCTATATTATCGCTCTCGAGACGGACTTCCTTTCCTGTCGAAACAAAGTTGCAAGCCCGCCTCATCTCACGTGATCGGTTTTGAGAAAGACCTCTCGGAACGCCTGTTGGTTATTTTAGTTATCCGACGGTTTGAGTGAAACGGGGAAGCCTTCAGCGGAGTTTTGAGCTCGGAACGATGAGGTCCGAAAACAGCCAGACAGCGGATTGGGATACTGGTATAGTCACCCCATGAAACGAGAAGATATCTACTACGAAGCCATGCTTGCCCGCGACCACCGGTTTGACGGAAAATTTTTTGTGGGCGTCAGGACGACAGGGATTTATTGTCGTCCGGTCTGTCCCGCCAGGCCCAAAAAAGAAAACGTGGAGTTCTTTCAGAACCGTTTGAGCGCGGAGCGGGCGGGCTACAGGCCCTGCCTGCGCTGCCGCCCCGAGAGCGCTCCCGAATCCCCGGCCTGGATCGGCACTACCGCCGTCGTGCGGCGCGCCATCAAAGTTCTTCACAATCAGGACACGATCAACTTCAACGAAAACAGATTTGCTGGGGCTTTTGGGGTGACCGCGCGTCATCTGCGCCGGCTCTTCGTCGAAGAAATTGGCAAAACGCCGAAACAGCTTTCTTTTGAAAACCGGCTGAACCTGGCCCGCAAGCTGCTCAGTGAAACGGCCCTGCCTGTGACGGAGGTTGCGTTCGCCTCCGGGTTCAATTCCATCCGCCGTTTCAACGACGCTTTCCGCGGCCGGTTCACGAGGAGCCCGACCCAGATCCGGCGCAGCAGGGCTTCGGGAGACCGGGGGCTCAGGGTCTCGCTGCCGTATCGTCCGCCTTTTGATTTCATGGGCCTCCTGCATTTTTACCAGGCCCACCGGATCGGGAACCTCGAAAGGTTCGAGGACGGAAAAGTGTTCCGCGTGATCGAGTTCAACGACAAGGTCGGAACCATCACGGTTTCAGACGACCCTGAAAATTCTCAAGTCCTTTGCGGGATCGACTTTCCTGATACTTCAATGATCCACGCCATCCTGGCGCGTGTGCGCGGGATGCTCGATCTCGATTCTGACCCGGTGGTGATTGCAAACAGCCTGGAACTCGATCCTAAAATGAAAGCGCTTTTGAAAAAACACCCCGGCATCCGGCTGCCCTCGGGCTGGGACGGATTTGAAACCGCGGTGTCGGCCATGCTGGGGCAGCTCGTGAGCGTCGCGCAGGGAAGGGCGCTTGTCTGCGCTCTCATCGAGATGCTCGGCCGCGATTCGGGACTCTCCGCCAACGGCCGCGCGGTCAAACTGTTTCCCTCGCCAGGACATATCGCTTCTTCCCCGTTAACCGGCCTCGGAACGACCTCGGTCCGAAAACAGACGTTGATCGATTTCTCGAGAGCGGTGGCCGAAAAAAAGATCTCCCTCGAACCGACTCAGGACGTGGACGAGTTTACGGCAAAAATCAGGGAGATCCGCGGCATCGGCCCGTGGACGGCAAGTTATATGGCGATGAAAGTGCTCCGACACACCGACGCGTTTCCCGGAACCGATCTCATCCTTGCCCGGGCGCTGAAGCTTCACCCCCGGGAAGTGATCGAAAAAATAAGCCCGTGGCGGGGCTACGCGGCCGTGCTGCTCTGGCGGGAGTACGCGCAAACTTTAAAAAAGACAAAGGAGAAAAAATCATGAATACGGCCCAATGGAAAATGGATACGAAAATCGGCCCGCTCTATCTTGTCGCAGCGGTAAAAGGACTGAGGGGAGTGTTCTTCGAGCGGCAGAAAGCGCCGTTTGCGAAGACGCTCAAAGGTTCCGCCCCCGAAACGCGGACCTTGTCGCGGGCGGTAAAGCAGCTCGAAGAATATTTCGCGGGCCGGCGCAGGGATTTTGACCTGCCTCTCGACGCTGAGGGCACCGAATTCCAGAAACGGGTCTGGGACGCACTCGGTAAGATCCCGTACGGAAAAACCAATTCGTACCGGGGAATCGCCCGGAAAATCAAAAATGAAAAAGCGGTCCGCGCCGTCGGTAACGCCAACGGAAAAAACCCGCTGTGCGTTATCGTTCCCTGCCACAGGGTGATCGCGTCTGACGGTTCTCTGGGAGGTTATTCCGGAGGAACGGCTATCAAGACCCTCCTTCTCGACCTGGAACAAAAGGCCGGCCAGGGGAATAATTGAGGAACGCAACATTCTCCTTTCAGAGGGAACGGCATCGTGATAAAAATAAATGAACGATTAAAGGAGGCGGTGATGGCGCCATCAAAGATGACCAAAGATCCAGTCTGTAAAATGGACGTTGATGAAACGAAAGCCCTGGCTGCCGACCGCGGCGGGGAGAAATTTTATTTTTGCAGCGAGGGATGCCGGAACAAATTTCTGTCCGAGCCCTTTATTCTGCCTCACGGAAAAAAGCCCGACAGCTGCTGCGGCAGCTGAAACCGCGTGATATCTGCGATCTCAATATGAAAGGACTGCCATGAAAGGATTTTCCGGCAATATAAAAAAAGCCGTACTCGACAACACTCATTTCCGCAAGGTTCTGTATACGGGAAATTTTTGTCAGCTGGTTTTGATGAGTTTGCAGCCCAATGAAGAGATCGGATTGGAAACGCATCCGGAAAACGACCAGTTTTTCCGTTTTGAAAGAGGCGAGGGAACCTGCGTCATCGATGGAAATGAATACAGGGTCGGCGACGGTACCGCCATTATCGTACCCGCGGGTGCGAGGCATAACGTGATCAACACTTCTTCCTCAGACATGTTAAAGATGTATACAATTTATTCGCCGCCCCATCACAAGGACGGCATCGAACGGAAAACCAAACAGGAAGCCGAAGCCAACGAAGCCGATTTCGACGGCCAAACCACAGAATAAGGAAGCAGACCTTTATGAAAATGATCTGGATGGCAGGATTCACGGCAGTGGCTTTGATCGCGGCCCCGGCCCTGTACGCGGCCGTCGTCGAGGGGGATATCCTCGAAGTGAGACAGGAAGTTTCACAGGTGATCCTGCAGGACGGGCGGACCGGTTTCAACAAAACGGTGAACGTTACGGACAGCACGCAGTTTCTGGGTACGCAGGGGCTCGGTTATTTATTTATCGGGCAGAGAATCCGGGTGGAAGGCATGGAAGATACACTTCTCCGCGGCCTGAACGCAGATACTATCGAAGTGATCCAGGGGCAGGGCACGGAAGATATTGCCGGCACGGGTCCCTCTTTTTGACCGCAGGTGCGCGCACTCACCAATTCAAGACAAGGCTTCGACAGCTGACAGCGGTTATTTCCGGTTTGCGGGAGGTGTAATTTTGGACCTCGAATACAAACAGATTCTGACCGGCGACGGAAGCCCGACCCTGAGCATCGCCCCGACATTCGAACACATGCACGCGATCGAAGGCGCGTTCACGGAGACTCAGTACATTTACCAGCCGACCGTCGAAAAAGCTTTCAACACGGTTAGTAAGCCTGTTTTTCTTTCGCTCGGCCTGGGCCTCGGCTACAACGAGCTCCTTATCGCGTTTGAATCTCTTCGGCACGGCCGGATCCCGGAATTGATCGCGAGTTACGAGTCGGTCGTGCCTCTGAAAGAGGCTTTCGAGAGCTGGCTCATGAATGATCTTGTTCCCCTGACGCCGGTCTACGATCAGATCACCGAGATGTATGCCGAGAAGTACGACAGGGAACCCGTGCTCGCAAAATCACTCCTCCTCGACCTTTTGCAGGAGAACAAGCTCCGGCTTCTCGGCCCGGTCGAAAAAGAGGTCCTTTCTCCTTCCCATGCGATTCTCTTCGATGCCTTCAGCACGAAAACGAGCCCCGAGCTCTGGACCCCGGAATTTCTAAACGGTTTTTTCGGAAGCGCCGCCGCGAACCCCTGCTTCATGTCGACTTACGCCTGCAACGGCGAGCTGAAGCGCGCGCTCAAAAATAACGCCTTCATTCTCGATATCCAGAAAGGCTTCGGCATGAAACGCGAATCCACCTTTGCGTCCAAGTCAGCACCTCAGTGAGAGAGCGGAATCAATAAGCAGCTTTTTTACTTCGTGGTTCCCGACTTAGGCCGGGACTTTTTTTCAGGAGTCCGCAGGGAGTAGAGATAGGTGAGGGCGGTGTCGATCGCATTTTTGAACGGCTTGGTGGTCCTCTCTATTTTCGCCATCCATAATCCTCCCTGAATAATCGTATAGCAGAAATCGGCCAGCACTTCAGGGCTCGTGTCTTTTTTCAATCTTCCCATGGCCTGTTCCTCCTTGAAGAAGTCCGCGACATAAGTTCGCCTCCAGTCGAAGATTTCCTTGATGGTGCGCCGGAGTTCTTTCTGCTCTTTCGTCAGGTCATGGCCGATGGTGCCTATCGGGCAGCTCAATGTGCATTCCACTTTATTCTGCCACTGGATGAAGGAACGGAGAAAAGTCTCGAGGTCGTCCCATGACTCGATCGATTCGACTTTAGAGTAAGCCCCGCTCTTCATCTGCTCAGAAAAATGCGTGAGCACGGCGAGCACAAGACCGTCTTTATTTTTGAAATAATGGCTGAACTGGCTCTTGCCTGTGGCGGAGCGTTCGAGTATCGCGTCCACGCTCGAGGCATGCACGCCTCTCTCGTGAAAAAGCTCGAAAGCCGCTTCGATCATCAGCTGTTTTGTATTTCTTTTTGTTGACACGTCAAAGAGCATAGTCTATTTTTGTACCAATCAGTACATTTATTTTTTAATCTTTTAACGGAAAAAAAGGAGAGACGCGATGGCTGAATATGTGGATGGATACGTTCTGGCGATACCGAAGAAAAACATGAAAGCTTACCAGCAGATGGCGCAGAAGGCGGCCAAGGTCTGGCAGGAACACGGCGCTCTCGACTACCGGGAATGCGTCGGCGAAGATCTCAGCCCGAAATGGGGCGTTCCTTTTACAAAGAGCGTGAAGGCGAAGGCGGGCGAGACGGTCGTGTTTTCGTATATCGTGTTTAAATCCCGCGTGCACCGTGACAAAGTCAACGCCAAGGTCATGAGCGACCCGCGCCTGCAGGCCATGATGGACATGGATAAAATGCCTTTCGACTGCAAGCGCATGGTGTACGGCGGTTTCACTACGATTGTTAAGTAAGCGGTGCGCATGAAAAAAGATAAAGACCACGCGAAAAAAGGACTTTTTCTCGCGCGCTATGAATGCGCCGCGGGAACAGGTTTAGTCCCGCAGCTTGCGCGGCGGATGAAAATAGAACATTTTATTGAGGATAAGGATCCGTCGGCAGAAAACCGACAGGACGAACTCGTCCGGTTCCGTCTGGAATTTCTGAAGCCTTTCAAGAGTGTGAATACTTCGGAGTTCACCTTCAGGCCCGAAGGCGATCAGACCGCCGTGACCTGGAGTATGTACGGTAAAAATAATTTCATGGCCAAGGCCCTCGGCCTGTTGATTGATTGCGACAAAAAGGTCGGACACGATTTCGAAAAAGGCCTGGCGGATATGAAAGTGATTGTCGAGGCATGAAACCGGCGCAAACCATTCAAGACAGACAGAGGTTCTCGCGCTCTCTTGCAAAAAAGCGTAGAATGGCCGGACCTTTAACCCTGAAGGTTCTTCATAAAGGAGGCCGAGAATGAAGCAGCTTGCAAAGTACGGCGACGAAGCGTACGCGCTAATGCGGATTGTCGTGGGTTTTTTGTTTGCCTTCCACGGGGCGCAGAAAATTTTTGGATTCTGGACCGAATACCATCCCGCGGTTGGTTCCCAGATCTGGATCGGCGGAGTCATCGAACTCATTACGGGTGTGCTCGTGATGATCGGCTTCCAGACGCGCTGGGCGGCGTTTCTCGCGAGCGGCACGATGGCCGTGGCGTATTTCCAGTTTCACTGGAAGTTCCAGATGGGTCCGCAATTTTTCCCGTCTATCAACCAGGGCGAATCAGCCGTTCTGTATTGCTTCGTTTTTCTTTTCATCGCCTGCCGCGGCGCCGTGAAGTGGGGCGTGGACAAGAAATAATCTACCCGGAATTCCGAAAGGCATTTATCTAAAGGAGAAATCTTAAATGAGCGAGAAAACCTATCACGGCAGCTGTGCCTGCGGAAAAATCCGTTTTGAAGTCTGCCTCGATCTCGGAACGGGAACTTTCAAATGCAACTGCACGGTCTGCCTGAAGTCGCGTCTATGGGGCGCGACCGTGAAAAGCGGGGCCTTCAAATTACTTTCGGGCGAAGGCGACCTCACCGTCTGGGGTGACAGGATCCATCATCATTTCTGTAAACACTGCGGAATCAAGGTTTACGGCCGTCCGGCCCTGGGCGGAGAAATCATGGTGGTGATGATGGGAACTCTCGACGATTTCGACCCCGCAGAATGGGGAAAAGTCCCGGTCAAGTACATCGATGGCCGGAACGACAACTGGTCCGGAAGCCCCCAGTTCACGGCCCACCTTTAGCTTGGGCCTCACAGCCGCCCGCGCAATTCGAACGACTTCATAACAACTTCCCGCTAGCCCGATAAGCCGTTTTATCGAAATCATATAGATTTTCATATCGCAGAACCGATGTGGATAGGAGAAGACACGATAGCGAGAACTCTAAGAATCTGATTTACGATCTCTTCCGGCGCCTTTAGAATAATGCATTTTCGCATAAACCCTTGCCAATCCCCGGAACGGTGTTCATCAAAGTGCGCTCTTTTTTTTCGTTTTTGATTATGGCTTCGATAAGTTTTTCGGTACTGTCTTCCGCACGAGCGGAAGAAACTCCCGTTCCTCCCGTGATTGGGGAACGGCTCGAGTATAAAATTACCTGGCTCGGGATTCCCGTGGGTACAGGTGAACTCTGGGTGAAGGAAAAAACCACGCTCGGCGGACGCGAGGTGATTCATCTCACGGGTTCGATCAAGACGAACAAGGTCCTCAGAAAAATCTTTCCCATGAACGACATCGCGGACAGCTGGATCGACGCGAAAACTCTCCAGTCCTTGCAATTCGAAAAGAACGTGAATGAACTCAGGGAGAAGGCCCACGAACGGATGGTTTTCGACGCCGGCAGTAAAAAAGGTCATTACGAATCCTTCACTACCGGTAAAAAACATGATTTCAATATTACCGTTCCCGTTCACGACGTGTTCAGTGCGATTTATTGGGTGCGCAGGCAGCCGCTTGTGCCTGGAGAAACCCTCAAGACAGTGGTGATCGCGAACCAGGTGGATTGGGCGCTCGACGTGAAGGTCCTCCGCACCGAAAAGGTTAAAGTAAACGGGGAGAAAACGGAGACTTTTCGCGCAAATCTCGATACTGTATCCGAGGGCGTGGAACGCATCGGACGGGCCTATATCAATATTACGACCGACGCATCCAGGATACCGGTCCGGCTGGGTTACAAGGCCCCGTTCGGTTCGGTTATCGGAACGCTCAAAAGCAATACTTCGGCAACCGCCAAGGAGGCAAGTAATGAATAGCAAACTTTTGATGCTGCTGGTGCTGGGCGCAGTCGCTCTCGGCGGCTGCTCGATGATGAACCGGCGGCCTCCGATCCAGACCGAGCCGCAGGTGGACCTTAACCGCTTTATGGGAGACTGGTACGTAATCGCGAACATCCCGACTCGTCTGGAAAAGGAAGCCTACAACGCGGTCGAATCCTACAAGCTCGACAAAGACGGCACGATTGCGGTGACTTTCACCTTCCGCAAAGGCGCCTTCGACGGCGAACCCAAAGAATACAACCCCCGTGGTTTCGTGCGGGACAAGCAGACAAACGCGGTCTGGGGGATGAGGTTCATCTGGCCGTTCAAGGCAGACTACCGGATCATGTACGTGGATGACCATTACAGTCAAACGGTGGTCGGACGCGAAAAGCGCGACTTTGTCTGGATTATGGCGCGCCGCCCTTCGATTCCTGAATCCGATTACCAGCGTCTCGTTGCGATGATCGCGAAAGAAGGCTACGACACTTCAAAGATCCAGAAAGTTCCCCAGCGATGGGACAGCCGGACGGTCTGACCCGCGGGCTATCTTTTATGAACGACGACGAACTCAGGGAAAGTACGGAGAACCATATCGCACGCAACCGGTTTGCGTGGAAGAAACTGGTTGAAAAGGGATATGCGGAAGGCTCGCTGATCACGCTCGACTTCTTTTTTACCTCTCCCGACGAAACCAAAGCGAATGAACTCGCAGTGCATGTTGCCGAAGAGACGGGCTATAAGGCGCAGGCAGAATTTGAAGACGGGGAGTGGGCGGTGAAGGGAACGACCAAGGCCGCTGCGATCTCTCCGGAGCTGCTGGCCGCCTGGGTGAAGTGGATGATTACAGCGGGGCAGAAGTTCCATTCGCAGTTCGACGGCTGGAACGCGGCGGGATTTTAAGCGGTCAACGAGCGGCTTTACAGAAACGGTTGAAGACGCCGCGCGAGATCGGCGCTTATTTTTTCCGCACCCGATTTATTGAGATGGTCGGCGTCCTTGTAATCCGTGACAGCAAAAAGCCGCTCTTTGGCATCGATAAGATTGTAATCGATATAAGGGATTTTGTTCGCCACTGCAATTTTCTGAAAGTAATCGTGTATTTCCCCGTAATTTGCAATTTTCGAGCGTGAGATCTCAGGCAGGGGGGAACTCACAAAAATGACGCGGATCCCGTTCTCTTCAGCCAGGCGGATGATTTTTTCGAAGTAAGCCAAGTGCTTTTCCTGCAGGTTGCCGGGTTCGAAGCTGTATTTTTCGAACATGGGTGACCGGTGGAGAGTCTCCTCGTCGACCACGGACGGATTTTCAACATAGCCCGCCCCCGCGTAAAAATCCTCATTGTACGGGACTTCTTTGCCCAGCAGCAGCCGGACGGCGTTCGTCGTATTCAGGCGGTACCGGAGAGGCGGTACGAGAAAGTACACCCAGTCCGAGGGCTCGTACCCGTTCAGAAAAAACTCTGCGCGGACATCGCGCGACCGCATGAACTCAAGATTATAAGTCGCGTTGACGAATTGTTTATCGCTTTCGAATCCCTGAAAGAAGATTTCGTAAATCAGGATCCGGGGTTTCTGGGTCTTCAGAGCTTCCTTAAGAACAAAGTAGGCGGTCATGGGTGTCTGGGCCGAGCTTCCCATATTGAAAGACGGCCCCTTGCCCGAGGCTTCGTCAAATATGCGCGGATTGAAACTCCGGTAGGAATGGGATGAGCCCAGGAACAGAATATCGATCGAGCGGAGGGGCAGATTATAAAACTCTTCCCAGCGGAGTTTCGGATCGAATCTCCCTTTTTCAATCAGGTCATTTTTGGGCAGCTCGAGCAGCGAGCCCAGGGAAAAGTTCAGGGCAAGGAATACTGCGATGAAACCCGCGGCTTGAATTGTTTGATTTTGTTTTTTCATCAGAATTGGAAATAAATGAACTGGTTGTTTTGAAATTCTCCGAAAATCAGGATCGAAAAGATCAGGAAATAATAAATCGGCCATCTCACCCAGACGGGTCTCTCGTTCAGCATATGGCGGATCCTGCCGTGCCTCTGGATAAAGTGGACGAACTCCATGACCAGGATAAAGAAAATGCCGATCATGACTTCCTGGCTTCCGGTATTGTAATAGTCTCCTGAAAACGCGGCCCTGACATCCGCCCAGCCGTTGGGAGCAAATGTCGAGGGATGAAGGATCGACAGAAAGATTCTTTCGCAGATCAGGAACGCGTCCTGGACATTAGCGGCACGGAAAAAGATCCAGGCGAAAGAGATCAGCGTGAAGACGACGCCTACCTGGAAAATCTTATGGAGGACGGGAGCGCGGCTGAGGCCCGTCTTATCAGCGATGCGGCGCCGCCATTTTCCCGTCAGTCCCGAGGCCGCGACATAAAAACCGTTCAGCGCTCCCCAGATGACATAAGTCCAGCTCGCTCCGTGCCAGAGGCCGCTGATCATGAAGGTGATCATGATGTTGTAAGCCAGACGGCCCGGCCCCGCGCGGCTTCCTCCGAGCGGAATGTACACGTAATCCTTGAACCAGGTGGAAAGCGAGATGTGCCAGCGTTTCCAGAATTCAGGGACCGACTTCGCGAAATAAGGCCGGTTAAAATTGTCCATAAGCTTAAAACCGAGCACCTGCGCGGAACCGATCGCGATGTCGGAATAGCCGGAAAAATCGCAGTAGATCTGAAAAGCGAAGAAAACCGTCGCCAGGACGAGCACGATCGGCGGATGGCCTTCGGGCGCCTCGTAAACGTGATTGACGATCAGTGCCAGTTTGTCGGCGATCACGATTTTCTTGAAAGCTCCCCAGAGCATGAGCTTCAGGCCGTCGGTGATCCGGTGATAATCGACCCGGTGCTCCTCGTAGAACTGGTGCAGTAAATTCTGGGGCCTTTCGATCGGTCCCGCCACGAGCTGCGGAAAAAACATGACGTAGAGCGAGTAAATACCGAAATTATGTTCCGCCTTCTGCTTCCCGCGATAGACTTCGACGACGTAGCTCAGGCTTTGAAACGTATGAAAGGAAAGTCCTACCGGGAGGATCCACCCGAGACTCTCGACCGGATAATTCCAGCGGAGAAAAAGTGCGAGCGCGGCCAGATTGTCGTTAAAGAAGTTGAAGTATTTAAAGATAAACAACACGAGACAGGTTGAGAGAATACTTCCGATGAGAATGATTTTTTTGGTTCTTCCATGGGTTTGCTCTATCCAGATACCGGCAAAATAATCGATAATGATGGTGATGAATAGAATGAGAATGTAGACCGGGATAAAAGACATGTAGAAATAGCAGCTCGACCCGAGCAGCAGAGCCCAGCGGTATTTGTGCGGCAGCATGAAATAGAGCGCCGTCACGACCGGGAAGAAAACGAGAAAATGCAGAGAGTTGAATAACATAAGGGAGCAATATAGCGGCTGAAGACGTCCAGTACCTAGGGGAAAATCCCGATAAAGCACCAAAGGGAATTCCCTAAATTTTAAAAAGCGGGAAAAATACCTAACATTCCTTACCGGAATGAAATTATTTCATAAACACCCTGTGCGAAGCGACTTTTTATGGATGAAGAACAACCAGAGAGAAAAAGGCGGGTGCGGTACCAGGGCAAACATCCGCGCCGCTTTGCGGAGAAATATAAGGAACATAACCCGGAGAAATACGCGGCTGACATCGAAAAGGTTTTGAAAAGCGGACAAACGCCCGCGGGGATGCACCGCCCGATACTTGTACCGGAAGTGCTTCAGGCGCTTACGCCCGGGCCCGGCCAGACGGGACTCGATGCGACGCTCGGATACGGAGGACACGCGCGGGAATTGCTCGACCGGGTAAAGCCGGGAGGACGTCTTTTCGCGCTCGACGTCGACCCGATCGAGATTGACCGCACCGAGGCAAGACTCAGGGGGCTTGGTTACACGGAAAGCGAACTCGTGATCCGTCGCCTTAATTTCGCGGGTATTCCCAAAATTCTTGCGGAGGCGGGCGGCGGATTTGATTTTATTCTCGCTGACTTCGGCGTTTCTTCGATGCAGCTCGACAACCCCGAGCGAGGGTTCACCTTTAAGGATGAAGGTCCGCTCGATCTCAGGTTCAATCCCGGGCGCGGCCAGCCCGCTTTCGCTTTACTCCGGTCGCTCTCGGAAGAAGCGCTCGAAAAAACCCTATATGTGAATTCCGACGAACCACACGCCCGCCTGATCGCGATGACAGTCTTCGAGAAAAGAAACGTAATCACCACGACGACCGCGCTTGCGGACGCAGTCCGGGAGGCTTTGCCATGGGGAAGGGACCCCGCGGCTGATAAGGAAACGACGAAATCGATCCGCCGCACTTTCCAGGCGCTGCGCATCATGGTGAACGATGAGTTTTCAGCGCTCGAGCAGTTCCTGCGAAACCTGCCGGCGTGCCTTAAACCCGGCGGCCGGGCCGCGGTCCTCTCCTTCCATTCGGGAGAAGACAACCGCGTCGTGAAATTTTTTTCCGAAGGTATTGAAGCAGGCATTTACGCGGATTTCAGCCGCGAACCGGTCCGCGCTAATTATGAAGAATGCTACGCGAACCCCCGCGCGAAGAGCGCTATGCTAAGATGGGCCATGAAAGCGGCCGGCTAAAATAAAGGAATGCCATGAATTCATGGATGCGTATTGTTCACAAACTGATGGACGCGGCGGAGGACATCGTCCGCTGGCTCATCCATCTGAGCGAAGACCTGATCCGGTGGGTTCTCAGCGTTTTACGGTGAGTAAGAAAGAGACTCGTCCCTGCAGCTCGGGGCGGCTTTTTTGAGTTGGTTTAAGGGCTCGGCTTCTAATGTGTCCTGCAAGGCGTCCGATCCGCTAAATTTTTTTGAGACAGTTAGCCCTTGGGAAGCTATAATCAGCTACTTTATGCGAATGCCCCGATACAGAGAGAAGGATTTGTGATGATGAAAAAGAAAACGCCAGTTCTGAAAGAAGTCATTTCCCGCCTGATGAAAGATTTGTCCGACCTGCGCCCCGTGGTTGTCGATAACTGGGAAGAAGATCCTTCGGCGGTCGGTCTTGCCCGTAAAGACAATGACAGGGTTTTGATTTACATCACTCTCGATGGCGACAGCGAAGATCTCTATTGCTTTGAGTGCGAAGTCGCAGAAGGCCCAAAGCAAAGCGACTACTCGGTGAAAGAACGTAAGGACTGCTGCGATTACGAAGAGCTTCGCGACGCGGCCCGCCGGCATCTCCAGGACGCTCCTCCCTCCAAAGCCTGAGACCAGACAAAAAAACCCGGGTCCGAGAAGACGCTTAAAAAAAGTCTTCCCGACCCGGGTTGTTTATTACGCGGGAATCTTGTCTTTCTTTTCTCTTTCCCAGACGCGGTGTCCGGCGATGGCACCGATAAAAGCGTCCGCCGTGGCTTTTGAGTGCCCTGCGCGGCTTACGACCACGCCTTCTTCGGCATCTTTACCCTCGAAGTCCTTGCCTTCTCCCCAGGCCGTCACCTGCAGGAATTCCGCACCTTTTCCGACGGCCGCAACCGCCTTGCAATGTTTGTAGGCTTCGTTTACGAAGAGAACCGCTTCCGGAAGACTGGTCAGCATCTCTACGCTCTCTTTGCCGCCGGCGATATAAACTGCGTCGAAGAGAACGGACCCCGTTGTAAGAATGCTGAAATCGACTTTCATTTCTTTTCCGCTGATTCCCTTGATGAAACCGCCGTGCGGCGCCACGATCTTTGACTGCACGCCTTCCGCCGAGAGGGCGTGCAGCATGCCAGCAAGCGCTGAGTCGTCAAAACCGTCCGACGCTAGTATTGCGACTTTCCGCGTTTTCGCGCCGAATACAGTATTCTCCATGCTCAGAGCTGCCGACTTTCCAACCGGCTTCTTGACAGGTGTCGGCTGATAGTCTTTCGACGGGATATCGGCTGGAACACTCTGGTTGAGCGGGCTGTCGATTTTAGCAGGCACTTTCATCCCTAGCCCGACCGAAACCTGCTGTGCCAGCGACGCGTCGACGCGGGAGAGAATAAAGAGCATTCGTTCCCGGATGGCGGGAGTCTCGACTTTACCCAGTTCAAAGCGCAGCGCTTTCACAATGTGCAGCTTCTCGATCTCCGACTGGCTGTTGAAAAAAAGCGCGGCCTGAGAAAAGTGGTCGAAGAAACTTTTGCTTCGGTTGCGCACCTTGTGCCCGTCCACTTTTTCCGCATAGCTTGTAAACCCGCCCGCTTTCGCGCCCATCTGCATCGGACAGCCGCCTCCAAGCGTATTGGGTTCGTAGCTCGTCCGGCCCTGGTTGATCGTCTGACGCATGTGCCCGTCGCGCTGATTATTGTGCACGGGGTTAATGGGGCGGTTGATCGGGATCTCGTGAAAGTTGGGACTGCCGAGCCGCTTGAGCTGCGTGTCCGTGTAGGAAAAGAGCCGGCCCTGCAGAAGCGGATCGTTCGTGAAATCGATGCCGGGTACGATGTGGCCCGGATGAAAGGCGACCTGTTCCGTCTCCGCGAAAAAATTGTCCGGGTTCCGGTTCAGGGTCATCTTTCCAATGCGTTTCACGGGCACCAGTTCTTCCGGAATGAGTTTCGTCGGGTCGAGAAGGTCGAAATCAAACGAATGCTCGTCTTCTTCTGGAACGATCTGCACGCCGAGCTCGTATTCGGGAAAGTCACCGTTCTCGATGGCTTCCCAGAGATCCCGCCGGTGAAAGTCGGGATCCTTGCCCGAAATTTTCAGGGCTTCGTCCCAGCATACGGAATGGACGCCGAGCAGCGGCTTCCAGTGAAATTTGACGAAGTGGGCTTTTCCTTTCGCGTTGACGAAGCGGAAGGTGTGGACGCCGAAACCTTCCATCATCCGGTAGCTTCGCGGGATCGCGCGGTCCGACATCGCCCACATGATCATGTGCATGGATTCGGGAACGAGGGAAATAAAATCCCAGAATGTGTCGTGGGCTGAAGCCGCCTGCGGCATTTCGTTGTGCGGCTCCGGCTTCACGGCGTGGACGAAGTCAGGAAACTTCATGGAGTCCTGGATAAAGAAGACGGGCATGTTGTTTCCGACGAGATCATAATTTCCTTCCTGTGTGTAAAACTTGACGGCGAAGCCGCGTACGTCGCGCGCCAGATCCGAGGAACCGCGGAAACCCGCGACTGTGGAAAAGCGGACGAACACCGGCGTCTGCACAGAAGGGTCCTGAAGAAAATGAGCGCGCGTATATTTCGCCATGGATTCATAGACCTGAAAAACACCGTGTGCCGCCGATCCGCGGGCGTGGACGATTCTCTCGGGGATCCGTTCGTGGTCGAAATGAGTGATCTTTTCGCGGAGAATAAAATCTTCAAGGAGCGTTCCGCCGCGCTCGTGCGTTTTAAGTGAGTTCTGGTTGTCGTTGATGAAGACGCCCTGATTGGTCGTTAATCCCTGACCCGCGCCATTTTCCTTGTCCGGCCGGAGTTCCTCAATTTTCGCGTTATCTACCGCCTGAGGTTTGGGTGCCTGCGGTTTTTTTTCTTTCTTCTTCATAAGAACTCCAGTCTGGTGAGGTGGGGGATTTAGAAAGGATAAAAAGCGAGTTGAAATCTATCATTCCAGGGAGAATAAAAACATCAGTGTTTCCCTGATTCGATTTGTGAACATAAGATAAGATTGGACGCCGGACTTGGAATGGGTAAAACTCAGTCTTTCAAACGCGGAAGAAAGGACACATGGCGGAAAGAACGGTGGATGTCGCGGTAATCGGTGCGGGGACGGCAGGGCTTACGGCGCGCCGGGCCGCTGAAAAAGAGGGGGCCGAGACGGTACTTATCGACCCGGGGCCGCTTGGCACAACTTGCGCGCGTGTAGGATGCATGCCGTCCAAACTTCTGATTGCAGCGGCGGATGCCGCGAGACGTTCCAGGGAGTCCGGGATTTTCGGTGTTGAGACGACCGTGAAGGTGGACGGTGCCCGTGTCATGGAGCGCGTCCGCTCGGAAAGAGACAGGTACGTCGCTTCCGTCATGCCGTCTATTGAAGACCTGAAAAAACGCGGACTCTTTATAGAAGCCAGAGCTGTTTTCACGGGACCCGGGAAACTGCGGGCGGCCGGTGAAAATATCACGGCAAGAGCCGTCATTCTTGCGGTTGGGACAAAACCCGTTATTCCCGGACCTTACCGCGCCGTCGAAGACCTGCTGCTCACCTACGAAAACATTTTTGAATTACAGAGCCTGCCCGAAAGCGTTCTTGTCGTCGGCGCCGGAATTATAGGTCTTGAGCTCGGGCAGGCCCTTCATGCTCTGGGGGTCCGCGTCCGTTTTCTGGGGAAAGACGGCGCCATCGGGAATCTCCGCGATCCCGCCCTAAAAAAAGAAGCGCTTGAGATTTTTTCTTCTGAGATGGCTTTTCACGCTGAACATATCTTAAAAGAAGTGCGCAAGTCCCGGGGCGGTGTAGAAATATTGTTCCAGGACGAAAAGGGCAGCGAGATTCGGGACAACTTTCAGCGTGTCCTTCTCGCCGCCGGACGCAGACCTGATTTCAAAAGCCTTTGTATCGAACGGGCGGGAATCACGCTCGACGACAAGGGGATGATTAAAACCGATCCCGAAACCCTCCAGGCCGGGAACCTTCCCGTTTTTGTTGCCGGGGACGCGAGCGGTCACCGCGAAGTTTTGCACGAGGCTTCGAATGAAGGTCATATAGCCGGAAGGAATGCCGCGCGGTTTCCGAACACGGCTCCCGTGAAACGAAAGACGCCCCTGACCATTGTTTTTACGCATCCTGAAATGGCCGTCGTGGGACAGGGCTGGAAGGACACTGGAGATTTCTGTTCGGGCGGAGTCGATTACAAAACACAGGGACGCGCGCAGGTGATGAATGTCAATCAGGGTCTGGTGCGGGTTTATGGAAGCGGGAACCCGGGCCGTCTCACGGGCGCCGAAATGCTCGGTCCCGGAGTCGAACATACGGCCCATCTTTTGAGCTGGGCCATTCAGAACGAAATGACGCTCGAGGAAATTCTCCAGATGCCTTTTTACCACCCCGTGTTGGAAGAAGGCATTCAGACGGCGCTCGAAGATCTTCAGGCGAACATGAAAAAGAGGCGCTCGCTCGGACGCGCCTGTGACGAATACGGCCCCGGGACTTAATGACTGCGTTTTTTTGGCATGCGTATCCAAGAACGGGTAGGCCGCTATTGTTCGCGGCAGGTTTGAAACGATTTTGGCTGGAAGAGCTGCAGCGGCATTAACGTTTTGAGCCAGGGCCATGTCCCCTAAACAATTTCAATATAAAGGAGTGGCAGCAATGGAGAATAAAATGAAAGTATTAATTGCTTATGACGGAGTGCATCCGATTCAGTATTTCATTAACGATTTAAAGAAAGCCGGGCTGCCGAAAGATGTGGACGCTTTGGTCATGACAGTCGTAGATGCTTTTATGCCGCCGAAGAATTCTTCTCACGTGTCCCGGCCGAAATCGGCTGTGACCTATATCGATGCCATGCTAGAGCGTGCAGAGGCCCGCATTGAAAAGCAATTAGCTCTGGCAGCGAAAACAGCGGACAAAAGCGCTAAATCTCTTCGGGCTTCTTTTCGAGGATGGACAGTCAATTTCGAGGTCTGTACCAATTCCCCGGCGTGGGCCATTGTCAAGAAAGAGGATGAGTGGAAGCCGGATTTGATTGTCGTGGGATCTCACGAGGCTTCCAGCGCTGCCCGGTTTTTTCTTGGGAGTATATCCAGTGGTGTGCTTATCCATTCCAAATGTTCTGTCAGGATTGTTCGCAAGCATCAAAAGAGTTTAAAGCAAGCATCGAGAATTATTATTGGCGTTGACGGATCTTTAGGTTCTCAAGCGGCTGTTCGCGTGGTTGCCGGGCGAGTCTGGCCCAAGGGAACCTTGGTGCGGCTTGTTGCCGGATTTGATCAGAACATAGCGTTCGCCGTTGCGCTGCATCATTTGCCCGGAGTTAAAATGTTAAATCTAAAAGATGAAACTCAAGAAGACTGGATGCGGCAAATGACGGGCCCGTTTACCAAAACTCTGACCGATGCGGGGCTGGAAGTCGCAGGCACGATTAAAGCAGGTAAGCCATGGAAGGTTCTCGTTGAAGAAGCGGAAAAATGGAAAGCGGATTGTGTGTTTGTAGGAGCCCGCGGCCTTGGAATGCTAGACCGTTTTTTACTTGGAAGTGTTTCTAATGCGGTAGCGTCAAGATCCCGTTGTTCCGTGGAAGTCGTTCGTTTAAATTCTGAACGCAGCCGAAAGAGGAAGAAGTGAAAAAGAAACCATTTAAATTTTGCTTACCCATTTGGCTGTCTTAAATATAACGAGGTTAGATTTTTTACCCCCCCCCCAGGAGGCCTTTATGGCTAAAACAGAACCTACGATCCAAAAGTTTATGACTTATCAGCCCCACTATGCGGAATATAATGAAACGGTAGAAAATGCACAAACAACGATGAGCAAGCTTGAAATCCGTCATCTTCCGGTGATGAAAAACGGGATAATCACCGGCATTGTGAGTGATCGTGACATCAAAATGGCATTGTCTCTTGTAGAGGCCAATCCAAAATTGCTGCTTGTGAAGGATATTTGTCACGAAGATCCCTATGTCGTCGATCCGGAAGTTTCATTAAGGGATGTGGTTAGCCATATGGCTGAAAAACGGTATGGGTGTGCAATAATCGCGCAGAATAAAAAACTAGTCGGTATTTTTACGACAGTTGATGCCTGCCGTGCCCTGGTTGAGCTGCTCGAGACAAGGTTTCACACACACTCGTCATAAGTTGGGGAGATTAGAAATGAGCGGGCGGATTAAATTTGTTGAGATAATAGATGAATGGAAAGGGTCCGTTCGAGGGGCCTGCTGACAACAAAGCGGATTTACGGGTTGGCCTTTTGCTCGAACTCGACCCCTAGCGAGATCAATTTCAAAATACGCTGTTCCATGTTTTCTTCGATCTTCTTGTGCTCCGTAATATCCTCGATCACGGCGACCGCGCCGACAATCCGGTTGTTCAGCCCGCGCAGGGGAGAGACAGAGCTCAAAATGGTTTTCGGCGAGCCGTCGAAGCATTTGATTTTCATGAGTTCATTATGAGTGGAAGCTCCGCCGTTCAGCGCAATAGCAAACGCTTTTTTTATCATAAGTCCGCCGTCGCTCCACCAGTCCAGAAACTCACCGTAAGAATCGCTCTCGAATGGCTCGATCGACTTCCAGATTTTAAGGACAGTGTCGTTCGATTGCACGATACGGCCCTCGCCGTCGGAAATGATGACGCCCACAGTCAGGGTTTCGAGGATTGCAGATAGTTTACGCCCGGCCTTGATGAGTTCTTCCGACTCCGTGATCCGCCGTTCGCGATCTTTCAAAAGAAGATCTTTCTGGCGGAAGGATGAGTAGATCGCAATCTTCATTTTCAGGATGTCGGGGTCGAAAGGCTTGGTGAAATAATCGATGGCGCCGGCTTCATACCCTTTTTTGATGTAGGGATCTTCGTTAAAAATAGCCGTGATAAAGATAATGGGAACATCCTGGCAATGTGCCAGCTGTTTGATGCGGCGGGCTGTCTCATAACCATCCATTCCCGGCATCTGAATGTCGAGAAGAACGAGGTCGACTTCCTTTTTTGTGAGCGCGGCGACCGCCTCCTGCCCCGAATGGGCGAAAATCAGTTCGTATGCGTCGCGGAGCAGTATTTCCATAGTGAAAAGATTGGCCGGCAGGTCGTCCACGATGAGCAGGCGGCTTTTCGACGGTTGAATATTGGACGCCTGCAGATGAATGCTTTTTTCAATCGACATGACAGTGATTATATTACAAATAGAGAAAAACCGCGAATGCAACACAGGATTATTTTCAATCCGCGAAACATCGCGCTCAAAGATATGTTGAGACAAGGCCTGTCCCCGGAAGCTATAATCCCTTGCAAACCCAGGGCCCATTTTTATGGAAAAATGTCTAAATTAAGGTGCGTAATGCGTTCTGATCTGCCTGCCGTCTTCGTTATCGTATTGTCTGCCGCCTGTCTTGGCACCACTTATGTCATCAAAGAGGGCGAAGTCGAAGTCGGGAGGTGGGAACAGGACGATGGTTCGGAAGAAGTAAAAGTTGTGGAAAACTCAGCGAAGAATCCGGCGCCCGAAGGTTCTACGGCGGTTTCCCAGCCGGCAAAGCCGGACGACACCCAGCGCCGCGAAGAAGCGGCCTCGGAGGTGAAGCGGTGGGCGGCGGTGCGGGAAGAAAGGACCCATCTTGAATTCCGGCAGGGGATGACGCGCGAAGAAGTGGAAGCGGCGGCGAGCCGCGCGAAAGTGAAGCGTTACAGCAAATACACCGAACACGATTCTTCCGGAGGAGAAACCAGGGTGTACTGGGTTTTCGAGTACCGCTACAAGACTGAAAATTTCAATCACACCGAGAAAGTATATTTCAAAGACTGGAAAGTCGTCCGCTCGGAGCATTCAGTGGAGAAGCGCTGAGTGCGGAATCAGGCCAGACTTCACAGGAACGGTTTCCTATAATGACTGAAGATCTTCCATCTCTCGCCTATACCTGCCCGTGCTGCGGTTTTTTCTCCTTCGCGGAATCGCCGGGTTCTTTCGAGATCTGCGCAGTCTGTGGCTGGGAAGACGACCTCATTCAGCTGGCTTTTCCCAACTGCAAGGGCGGCGCGAACGATGTGCGGCTGACCGAGGCGCAAAAGAACTTCGCCGAGTTCGGCGCCTGCGACCGGAAATCAGCCCTGAATGTCGTAAAGCCGGACCCTTCCCGCCCGAGAAACAGCCTCTGGAAAGCGCTCGCACCGGAGGACATAACGCTTGACTGGACATCTTCACTTCACAAAAAAATATGGGACGAACACAAGGACCACGAGCCCAATCTTTATTACTGGGAAAAGGATTACTGGCTGAATGATTTGGCACTAGGCAAAAAACTGAAAGTACATTGAAATGACTGGCGAAAGCAGGTCTCGATGAACGAACCCGCCGGCGATCAACCGGTTCCGGTGAATATAAATAAATATAAAAGATTCAAAAGCGCGCTGATATACGGTTTATATCTTTTCCTTGTTTTCGAATTGACGCTGCGGGTTCAGCAGCGGTTGGGCCCGATTTATGATCTCGAATTGGAGCACATCAACATGGATCTCGTCTCGGACGTGCTAAACCATTTCCCCGGCAGGCCGCACGATAAAAACGGCATCATTCTGGACCCTCTGAATGAAGGCTTGGAAACGCTCGAAAAGATTCCCAAGATCCTGTTTATGGGTGATTCGTTTATGGAGGGACTGGATAACGGGCATTCAATACCCGCTTATATCCGGAATTATTTTAAGCTTCTAGAACCTGAGTCGGGACCCGTCCTGTTTCTAAATGCGGGAAGCGGGTCCTATTCGCCCTCAATATTTATTCCCCAGGCAAAGCTGCTCATACCGCTCCTCAAACCTGACATCGTAGTTATAGACGTGGATTCCACTGATCTGGGAGATGACGCCTTCCGATATAAAAAACTGACAGTCCGCGGCGAGGATGGAAAGATCGCAGCTGTTTCCCGCAGTCCCAGATATGACGCATTTGTCAGAGGGTTTGTCGACATCAAAAAACAGCCGCTTTATACGGCCAGAATGATTTTGAAAATATGGCACACGCGGGTACGCATGCCTGGACTTGTAAAAGAAACTGAAGGAGGCGCGGGACAGCAGTTATCGATTTCCCCTGAACCAGAAGAAGAAGCTCGGTTGAAATATGAAGCGGAAATAAAATATTTTACTAATAATCTGGATGAACTCTTCAGCACTGTCGCAGCTTTGACCGGAGATAGAAGCAGGCTTCTGGTTATATATCATCCGCATCTCCAGCATCTGAAAAAAACGAAACCGGTAGTTATTGGAACCATTTAGTCGCCCAGGTACTCCGGGAGACGACACAAAGGAACGGCGTAACGTTCTACGACGGCACTGAGGATTTGCGGAAAGCTTTCGGCCGGGAACCCGAAAATTTTTATATCCCGAATGACATGCATTTCAATCGGGCCGGTTTACGGATTTACGCGGTGTGCGTTGCCCGTCAGCTGCTTCCGCTTCTAAATGAGGTTAGAATGGCAGGATCGAATGTAATCTCACAAAACACTTCTGGCGATACCGCCGAAGCATAACAGGAGAGTGTCATGAAGAAAGATCTGGGCGAAACGACGGTGGGAATCGAAGCGAGTATCGCGGCTGTTTTGACTTACGCCTGCGGATTCATCACCGGCATCATTTTTCTTCTGGTTGAAAAGAAAAACGAGTTCGTGCGTTTTCACGCCATGCAGTCAGTCATCGTTTTCGGGGCAATTTTTATCATTCAGGCGGGCCTCGCTTTCATGAGCTTTTTACTTTTCCTGAGTCCGCTCGTGAGTCTCGCGGGTTTCGTCCTGTGGATCGTCCTCATGGTAAAAGCTTTCCAGGGCGAGCGCTTCAAGCTGCCTATCGCCGGAGATCTCGCTGAAGAAAAACTCAAATCCCTTGGCCGGAACAACGGCGGCGGTTCCAATCAAAGCTGAAGCGGACACCGACATCAACAAGTGAAGAAAGCGTTTTGCGCAGCTGCTTTCAACAGGAGGAAGAATGCAGGGTGTAGTGGCTCAAGCAATAAGATCCCCTTCAGCCCTATACGCCACCCGCGTTTTATAATCCTAAGGCCTCAACAACTTAGTCGACTGAGGTGTGTCTGCCGAGGACTTTCCTGTCGAAGAGGATGGGGCCAAAAGGGATGAGAGAAGCGCCCCACGCGAGAAGAATGATTTTCTTCGGCCAGCCATGGTCGAGGCCGATGGCGAGAGCGCCGAATACATACATAAGAAATAAAATGCCGTGGATGAGACCGGGGATCCTGACCGCTTCAGAAATGCCGAGAAAATATTTAACGGGCATGGCGATGAAAAGCAGCGCCAGAAAAGAAACACATTCGAGAAGTCCCACGATACGGAAATATTTGAGCATGCATCACCTGCTTTTGCGGTCTGTTAGATTTCGCAGGATACTAAAAATCAGAGGACTTGGAAAGACCGCGCCGCGTGAATGGACGGCGCGTGTTTAAAAACGAGGAATAACAGATAACCGGAAACTAAACCGTCCGCAACTTTCCAACGCGGACGGACTCAAAGGCTTCTTCAAGACCCTGGGATGCTTCAGTTACGGCCTGCGCTGCTTTCGCCACCACGCCCGAAAGCCCAAAAAATTCATGCATCACACCATCAAACCTTTTCATCCTGACAGGAACGCCCGCCTGCTTCAGCTTCTCGGCGTAAGCCTCGCCTTCGTCTCTTAAGGGATCGTGTTCTGCGGTAATCACGACAGCAGGCGGGAGGCCGCTCAGATCTTTCGCGAGCAATGGAGAGGCGTATGGTTCGAGGCCCTGGCTCTCGTTTTCAAGATAGTGGTCCCAGAACCACGGCATCATCGCCGCGTTCAAAGGGGCTGCGTCCGCGCATTCCGAGTAGGAAGCTGTATTCATACGCGCGTCGGTTACGGGATAGATGAGTAATTGTGCCGCCGGCATGAAGCCGCCTTCTTTTTTGGCCTTCAGGCAGGTGACGGCGGCGAGATTGCCGCCCGCCGATTCGCCGGCGACGGCGACGAACGTCGGAACGCCGTTGAATTCAGCAGCATGTTCAATCGCCCATTGGGTGGCGGCGTAGGCGTCTTCCACGGCCGCCGGATATTTATATTCCGGCGCCTGACGGTATGCGACTGAAATGACGATTGAGTTTGCATCGTTGCACAAGGCCCGGCAGGAGGAGTCATAAACTTCAAGATTCGCGATAACCCAGCCTCCGCCGTGAAAATAGACGATCACAGTAAAAGGACCGTCTCCTTTGGGCGTATAGATCCGCGCAAGGATATCTCCGTTCAGCGATGGAATGAGCTGGTGAGTGATGCTTCCGACGGGCCGCGGCATCGGCTTAATCATGGCCGCCGCCCTAGCCGCGGGATTTTCTGCCGTCATCTCTTCTACCGCGTTTTTCAGAGTCGGAAGCTTTCTCGCAGTGTGAGGAGTCAGGCCCGTGATCGCGGGCGCGTTGTATTTGGCGAAATAATTAAGTATTGCCTGGGCATCCGCATCGAGAGGCATAAAAACTCCTTCATAAATTTTGGTTTAATTTAAACATTATAAAGCCGGAAATAAGCTTTCCCGTGACGATCATACAGCCTGAGAATAAACGCAGTATAAGCCGCGGGATGAAAAGAGCCAGAGGAGACAGAAGAATTTGCTTCAGGATAACCCGGAGGAAGCGAACTCACGGCGGACGTTAAAAGGCATATCCCAAAACCAGTTTTTTCCTGAGCTCTTTTCGCGGTTAAACAGTACGGTGTCCTTCTCCCGGGTCTGCGAGACTTTAACCAGCGTTAAACCGCAGAATTACAGGGGAGAATGAACCATGGAAAACATCTGGATCGCCAATTCTGAAAAAGGTGCTATCGGTAAGTACGTAATTTTCTGGATGCTGGGAATACCACTGCCTGTACTCCTGGCTATCTACCTGCTAAAAGGGTGTTCCTGACCTGCTTATTCTGGGCCGCTGTCCCATTGCTCGGGGCAGCGGGGTTGAGGAGCCCGCAATCACACCTCTTTTATTATTTGTTCCGCTTCGGGAACCAAATAATCTTTCGATTCGTCTGAATAATTGAAGTATCATGTCCTGATTTTTCAGGCTTATTCATAGTACCTTACCCAGGAACCGCATGAATCTGATCGCCATATCCATCCGCCGGCCGGTCTTCGCCTGGATCCTCATGTCTTCTTTTATTATCTTTGGCGCGATCTGCGCCAATCGTCTCGGCATCAGCAAGCTGCCGGACATCGACTTTCCCGTACTCTCCATTTCAGTGGATTATGAAGGAGCTTCGCCCGAAGTCGTGGAGTCGGAGCTAATCGAACCGATCGAAGAGCGTTTGCTCCAGATCGAAGGCGTGACCCAGATGCGCTCGTCCGTGCGGCAGGGGAGCGGCAGCGTCACCCTCGATTTTGACATCAAGAGAAACGTGGATGTGGCGCTCCAGGAAGTCCAGGCGGCGCTGAGCCAGCTCAACTATCCCCTCGGCGTCGATCCCCCCGTTATCCGGAAGACCAATCCGGAAGACCAGCCTTTTATGTTTCTGGGTGTCATCGCCGACAAACCGATCCGTGAAGTGCTCAACTGGGTCGACAGCTTTCTGCTGGATCAGTTCCGGTTTATTCCAGGCATCGGTGAAGTAGGGATCGGCGGTTTTCCCGAGCGCAATCTGCGCATCTGGCCCGACCCCGCCAAGTTGAAACAGTTTGATCTAACCGTGAACGATATCGTAAACGCTATCAAGAGCCAGCACCTCGAGAGTGCGGCCGGACAGTTCGTGGAGGGTGAGCAGGAACTTCGTGTCCGGTGGCTGGGCGAGGCGGTCAGCCCCCAGGAAATCGGAAATATCCGCCTGCTTCAGCGCGGCGGGCAGATCGTCCACCAGGAGAACGGTAATGGGCTCACGATCAAGGACGTCGCCCGCGTGGAAGACGGGCTCAGCGACACGCGCCGTATGGTCCGTATCGATGACGCTCAAGGTGTGGGAATCGGACTGCGAAAGCAGCGCGGCGGGAACGAAGTGGCCCTCGCCCATGCGGTCCGCGAAAAAGTAAAGCAGCTCCAGCCTCTCCTGCCCGAGGGATATAAGCTCATCATCAACGTGGATCTGACCCTTTCGACGGAAGCGGTCGTCTATACCACGTATGAGAAACTTATCGTCGCAGGCATCGTGACGATTGTCATTTGCTTCCTGTTTCTCGGAAGCTGGCAGGCGGCGCTCAATATCCTTTTTTCGATCCCGACGTCGATTGTCGGCACGTTCATTATTATTTATTTTTCTGGTTTCACCCTGAACCTTTTTACGCTCCTGGCTCTGACTCTGGCTGTTTCGATCGTGGTTGACGACGCCATTATGCTGCTCGAAAACATCGTGCGCCACTACCGGATGGGGAAGAACGCGGCCCAGGCCGCTTACGACGGCGCCATGGAAATTCTGCCCGCCGCGACTGCGGCAACGCTCGCGGTCATCGCCGTCTTTCTACCCGTTGTTTTCATGGAAGGCGTGATCGGGAAATTCTTTTTCCAGTTCGGGGTCACGATGTCGGCGGCCGTCATCCTCTCTCTCATCGAGGCGGTGACGATCACGCCCATGCGCGCGGCCGCCCTCATGAGCTCGGAGACGAAAGTCAACCGGTTCGAGCGCTGGCTCGACCGCATTTTTCACAAGCTGGGCGAGCAGTACGCAAAGACGCTTGCGATTCCGCTCCGCCACCCCTGGCTCGTAGTTGCGGTCTCGCTCATTCTTTTCGTATTATCGATGTCTTTGGTAAAAGGAATCAGGCAGGAATTCGTTCCGCTCCAGGATCAGGATCTCATCATCGTCAACGGCCAGACGAAACCCGGCTCATCCCTTGAGTTCACTTCCGAGAAAGCCAAAGAAATCGACAGCATCCTCAAGAGACATCCGCAGATCACCGGGTACTATACTTCAATGGGAGCGGGAGGCCCGGCTTCGGAAGTGAACCAGTTCTTCTCGCTGGCTAAACTGAAATCCCGCGAAAAACGCCCGGTGACGCACCAGCAGATCATGGACGAACTTCGGGACGAATTTAAAAAAGTGGAGGGAGTAAAGGCCTCTTTGCGCGATATGTCGACGCGCGGTCTCACTTCGGGGAAGCAGTTTCCGATTTCGTTCAACATCATAGGCCAGGATCTCAACGTCCTCTATGAGAAATCCCAGGAACTCATTAAAAAACTGGACGCGGAGGGACTCACGCAGGATCTCGACACGGATTTTAAGCTCGGCCTTCCGGAACTGTTGATCAAGCCCGACCGCGTGGAAATGGCGAGCCGGGGAGTTTCGGTCGAATCGGTCGCGACGACGCTCGGCGCGACGGTTGCCGGAATCCGGCAGGCGGAATTCACGGCGGACGGCAAAAGATTCGATATCCGGATTAAATTGCCCGACGCGCTGGTCAATTCACCTTCGGCCATCGGCGAGATCCTCGTGCGCAATAATTTCGGGTACCAGATCCCGCTCGAGAAACTCGTCAAATTCGAAGAACAGAAAACCTATCAGTCGATCACGCGGGTAAACAGGCAGCGAGCCATCGGCATTTTTGGAAACATACAGAAGGGAAAATCCCAGACCGCGGTACTCGAGCGTGCGCGCCAGATTTCCTACGAAGTCCTCCCGCAAGGGTATGCCTTCTCGCTCGAAGGTTCCTCCGCGGGCCTCGCGGAAAGCTTCTCGAGTCTCCAGACGGCGCTTCTCATGGGAATCCTCGTGGCTTATATGATTCTCGCTGTCCAGTTTAATTCGTTCGTGCAGCCTATTTCAATCCTGATGGCCCTGCCTTTCAGCGTGACGGGCGCGCTCCTCAGCCTGTGGGCGACGGGAACCTCTCTCAACCTATTCAGCTACATCGGCCTGATCGTGCTGATGGGCATTGCGAAAAAGAACTCGATCCTTCTCGTCGAATTCACGAACCAGGTGCGGAGCCGGGGTGCGGCCTCCGTCAAAGCGGCCCTTCTTGAAGCCTGCCCTGTCCGCCTGCGTCCTGTCCTCATGACATCAGTCGCGACGATCGCTGCCGCGGCTCCGCTTATTTTCGGTAACAGTATCGGGCAGGAGACGCGCACTCCCATGGGTCTGACCATCATCGGCGGCACGCTCGTCTCGACCATCCTGACCCTCTTTATCGTGCCGAGCATGTATCTGGCGCTCTCGCGCTTCGAGTCCAAAAAGAAAATCGATTTAAAGTTGAAAGCCGGCTGATCGGATGGGCGGAGTGAAGAGATTCTTCATGCTGATTCTCAGGTTCGTCCTGATGATGTTCGGAACGGCGGGCGTCTTATTCGGACTCAAGCTGGCCTGGAGCGGGGCGGATCTTTATCGCGAGTCTGCCGACATGGTCGCCGGCGCTTTCTTCGCAGGAGCAGGGCTCGCCCTCGCCGCATCCGGTTTATTTGTTCTCATGAAAGCTGTTCGCATCAACCTGCGTAAAGAATAACAGAGGCTTTAAAAATTTCCGGTCTCTGCGGCGTGTCTGAATCTGGCTTGAATCAAGTCCCTGACTTTCCGGAATTCGGCAAGGACTTCTTCCGTCGTTTCTTTTTCATGGGGTGGATCGGGGAAAGGCCAGTGGAGCCTTACGCTTTTGCCGGGAAAGATGGGACAGGATTCTTTGGCGTGGTCACATACGGTGATGACGTAATCAAAACTCTGGCCGGAAAACTCATTAACACTCTTTGAGCGCTGCTCTGATAGATCGATTCCAATTTCTTTCATAACGCGGAGGGCAGTTTCATTTACTTTGGACGGTTTTGTGCCCGCACTGAAAACTTCAAATTGATCCCGTCCGTAATACCTCAAAATGCCCTCCGCCATCTGGGAGCGGCACGAATTTCCCGTGCAGAGTATCAAGACCCTCGTTTTCATCAGCAGCATCCTTTCGGCTTACGATCCTTTTCATTATGGCAGCGGATGGCTTCGTATGTAAGCGCGCCTCCGATGGCGCCGAGGAAGGGCGCAATAAGATAGATCCACAGAGAACCCCACTCCTGATGCAATACGCCGGGAGCGATCGAGCGCGCGGGATTCATGGACGCACCCGTGAGCGGGCCGCCGATCATGGCGCAGAGCGTCACCGTCGCTCCGATTGCGACCCCCGCCATAACGCCGACAGCACGTGTGTCGGTTGCGACCGAGATAATCACGAACATCAGGAAAAAAGAGAGAATGCATTCCCATAGGAACGCCTGAAGATGATGAATCACGGGCAGGGTTTCACCGAAAGTCTGGCCGTAAGGAAGAATAAGGATCAGAAGCAGAATGGCTGAGAAAGCTCCCAGCACCTGGGCCGTGACATATCCCAACACGTCTTTCGCAGGAAAGTGGCGGGCAACGGCGAATGCGACAGTGACTGCCGGGTTGAAATGGGCGCCCGAAATATGCCCCAGTGAGTAGATCATGGCCGATACTATGAGCCCGAACACGAGAGGTATCTGCTGCCTCGGGAGATCTTCCGGAAACTGGTCGGAGATCATGATGCTGCCGCAGCCGGCGAAGACAAGAGCGAATGTGCCGATGTATTCGGCCAGGTTCTTATGAAAATTTCTCATTTTTTTATCCATGCGGCAAGCAAGCGTTTCAGTTGTTTTTTCATTTTCTGAAGTTCCCTGATCTTGGCTTCGAAATCCCTGATTTTGACTTCAAACAGATTGGCCGTGAGATCGCAGCAGGGTTCAAGCCCCTTGTCCCCGCAGACCGCGATTTTCTTGATCTCTTCCAGCGTGAGACCGAAACCCTGGGCTTTTTTGATAAACAGAATTCTTTCGACTGTATCCGGCGAGTAAACGCGGAAGCCGCCCCTGCTTCGGATGGGTTTCTTTACGACGCCGATTTTTTCGTAATAGCGGATCGTGTGGACTGACGATCCTGTTTTCTTTGCGACTTCGCCGATCTGGTAAAGCGGTTCGGTTTTCATACGGCTCCAAGTTTACAGTCTAGACCTTACTCTAGAGTCAAGCCAGGACTCAACCTGAACATTAAATTTAGTTCATAAAAGGGATTGCATTTGCTCAGACAAATGAGGGTATGTTAAAGTCTTTTTCCTCTTAGAAAATAATCATTTGAGCCCATGAGCATCATGTCAGCGGAATGGATAAGTGAAATGTTCTGTCGATCACGTTTATCAGCGTTAATCTTCCTGGCTCTCCTGGTTCTCTCGTCAACCCCTCACTCCTCGTCCCTGGCCGCAGAAGAGACTAAGCCGGAGTTTCATGTCTACCGGGGTGTCAGTCATATCCATTCTCATTTCTCCCATGACTCGAAAGCCGCCTTAAGTCTGGTTTACAAGAAAGCGCGGGAGCGTGAGCTCGATTTTGCTATTATTACGGATCATAACAGTCTGAAAGGCCGCGAAGCTTATAAAGAGACCCATTATAAAACTCCGCCGCTGCTCTTTTTCGGGAATGAGATTTCCACGCCCGACGGGCATTTGCTCGCTTTGGGAATTAAATCTGACCCGCCCGGGAAAATCGGTTCGCAGGAGTTGATCCATTGGATTCATTCCGAGGGCGGATACGCTTTCCTGCCGCATCCTTTCAGCCAGAAACATCCTTGGAAAAACTGGGACGTGGACGGGTGGGATGGTTTCGAGCTGTACAACTTCGGCCATGAATTATTTGAAGCGGATGCCGTGGACCTCTATATCCGCTCTTTCGGCGAGTCGAACGAATCGCTCCTGCCGGAAACCCAGATAATTCCTGCGGAAAACTTCGCTTTCTGGGATAAGCTTACGGGAACGAGAAAAGTTGCCGCGATCGGGGGAGCGGACGCGCATTTAAAGAAAAAAGAGCGATGGTTTGCGGCCGCCATGGAATCCGTAACGCTTTATGTAAAGGCGTCCGGTCTTGAAGAAAATGCGATCATCGACGCGATGGCGAAAGGCCGGACCTTCATCGTTTTTGAGACCAACGGCCTGGCGAAGGATTTTGATTTCTGGGCCGATACCAAAAACGGCCGCTATACTATGGGCGATGAAATCACGTCAGAAGCCGGCACCGTTCTGCATGTCCATCTGCCCGAGTCGGCAAAAATTGTACTGATCCGAAATGGTGCGGCTGCGGCGGAAGAAGAGACGCAGGATTTCACTTTTGCCGCGGGAGAGCCGGGCGTCTATCGGGTTGATGTGTATCGAAACGGGAGATTATGGCTAGTCAGCAATCCAATCTACATACGAAAAGACGCGAAGCAGTAATTCTCAGCCGTTATGTTCTCAAGGAACTTTTTTTCCCCTTCCTGCTTTCACTCCTGTTCTTCACTTTTATTTTTCTCGCCGGAAATTTAGTCAAGCTGGCAGATCTGGTGCTCAACAAAGGGGTCAACCCTCTGGAAGTGATGAAAATCCTCCTGCTTCTCATTCCCGGACTTTCCAGTTTCATTGTCCCTACGAGTCTTCTTGCCGCTGTTCTCCTGGTTTTTGGAGGGTTTTCACAGCACAACGAGATCACGGCCATGAAGGCAAACGGTATCAATCTACTGGCCATTTTTTCTCCGGTGCTGCTTGCCTCCCTGCTTATCAGTTTCCTTCTGCTGATGGTGAACGGACAGATTGAAGTAGAAGCCCAATTCGCTTTCAGGACGGCCGTGAAGGAGCTTGTTTTCAAAAGGCCGCTCGCCTATATCGAACCAGGGCGGATTATCAAGGATTTTGAAGGTTATCTCATGAGGGTTCAGAAGAAAGAAGGCGAAAAACTTTACGGGGTCACCATTTTTCAGCCGCAGGGAGACAAGAAATCGACACGGACGATTACGGCGGAAAGAGGAGAAATCCTGACTTCTCCGGATCAAAAAACCATCTTTCTCAATCTCTACGACGGAACCGCTGAAGAGTCCCAGCCTGAAAACCCCGGCATGTTTTATACCGTCGACTTCAAGACTTTCGAAATGCCGCCCATCCATTTTGAAAAAGGTAATCCCGGACAAAAGATTGAAAAAAAAGTCCGGGAACTGCGGCTTGATGAAATCGTTGAAAGACTTTTTCACAATCCCGCGTTAAAAGAAGATCCTAAAATCCGGCAGCGTTACGAAACCGAACTGCACAAAAGAATATCTTTCGCCTTCGCTCCTTTCTTATTCGCACTTATTGGACTGCCCATTGCGATTATTACGCGGCGCAGCGAAGCGGTCGTGAATTTTCCGATCGCGCTTTCAATCGTAGCGGTTTACTACATTCTTTTTGTGTGGATGGAAACCCTGGCGCTTAACCGCTTTTTTATTCCCTGGCTCGCCATGTGGCTTCCTGATCTTTTCATGCTTCTGTGCGGAGCCCTGTTAATGAAACGGGTTATTTCCGCATAAAGCCGCAGCGCGATAAAAGGCCAGGGCAGGGCAGAAGTCCTCGGTAAACAGATGACCACGGGATTTTCCCGCTAGGATTTTTTGGAAATGCGTGATATCTTTTTTTTATGATGCTCAAAAAACTTACCAGTCCTAATCTGGCTGCCCTTCTGATTTTCAGCGTCTTAGCCGTCCCTGCTCTTCCGCATGTTTTCCACGAGTTATCTCACAGATTGTCCTCCGCCCATTCGGGAGATCATGGCAATCACTCCGGCGTGAGTACCCATCATCACGACGACGAAACGCATCACATTGTTCCTTTGAATGAATTGCCCAATGCCTGCCTGAAGAAAGCAAACGCCTGTGGTGATGTCATCTCTCTTTCCCTTACCGCAGTTGTTGCCTTCTCTACAGTTTTTGTACTTCCTCTGCGATACCACACAGGCCATTTCGATACGGGTCCGCCGGTGCCGGACTTAATTTCAACTTATTCCCTGTCTCACCTCGCCCACGCTCCTCCTCTGAAGTAATCTCGCCGCTTCCGTTTCACTCCGTTTTTTTCATTTCAGATCAGGCAGGTTAAATATCATGAAGATGAGAATTATCTTTCTCTTGGCTGTACTTACGCTCTCGGCGCCAGTTTTAATTCCTTACGCTCAGGAGGCCGTCCTGCCGGGACACAATACTGAAAATAAATCAGGACTCAGTGAAATTCTCGGCGGCTTCCCGGCAGACAATCCTCAAATCAGGATTTTGGAAGGGCGGCTGGCAGCGGCGCGTGCTGAAGAGCGTTCTGCCAGGCTCTTGCCTAATCCGGGAGTCGGCTACCGGGTGGAGCGGGCGGGGGACACGGACACTTTCATCGAAGGCTCCTGGCCGCTCGACGTAAGCGGACGGCGAAGGCTTTCCCGGAAAGCGGCGAAAGCAGGCACAGCCTCGGCCGAAAACCTGTATGCCTGGCAGATTCATTCTCTCTTCGCCGATGTTGAAACCCTTTTCTTTGAACTTCTGGCGGGACAGGAACGCCTGAGAATCGCGGAAGAAGGTGCGAGGCGGTACGAATCCATTCTTAACAATGTCCGGAGCCGGGCGGGTGAGACTGACTATGACCGCCTGAGACTCGAAAAGGAACTTTCGGAAATCAAGGCGGACGCAAATGAAGCGAGCCGCGACGTCATTGATTTGCGGAGTGATTTCGCCGTTCTCCTGAACCGCGATCCGAACGAACTCGAGCTGGGAGGCAAGATCAAAAACGAAGAGCCGATTCCGGATTATAAAATCCTTCAGGCGTCCATTCTCTCGGGTCACCCCCGTGTTGCCGCAGCATTGAAGCAGGCCGAAAAGCGGCAGCTCGAAAGAAAAGCTGCGAGACGAAGATGGTTTCCCGATCTAAATCTCACGGGCGGTTTCAAAAGCGTTTCGGGAGAAGGGAACCGAGACAGCGGTTTTACGGCGGGCCTGTCGATCGCCCTGCCTCTCTTCGACCGGGGACAGGCGGACGCCGATCTCGCTCAGGCGGAAGGCAGCATTGCGGACGCGGCCGCCGTTATCGCGAAGCAGGAAATCCTCCAGAGCTTTTCCCGGACTTATCAGGACGCCCGATTATTGAAAACCGCCGTGCAGGAATATGAAACCGCGCTTTTGAATGCCGAAAGGCTGGAGCAGATGGCGGGACTCGCTTATCTCGAAGGGAGGCTCGGCATTCTGGAACTGCTCGACGCCTACCGGGGTGCGATCGAATCCCGGCTTCGGTTTATCAATCTGACTCTCGAAGCAAGGCTTTCCGAAATCGAACTGCGGAGAATCGTTGGCCGCCCGTTCGAAGAACTGAAGGAGGAGAAAGCGTGAAACTTTCACAGGGGTTAAACTTTTTTTTGATTTTGATGCTGACGGCTGGCTGCGGCGAAAAGCCGGAGCATGCTCATGAGGAACCTGCTTCCAGCGCCGTCACGAAATGGGGCGCGCGCACAGAGCTGTTTATGGAACACCAGGCCCTCGTCGTGGACCGGGAGACTTTGTTTCTGGTCCACATGACTGATCTTCAGGAATTCACGGCGGTGACGGAGGGAAAACTGACGCTCGAGTTTAAAAACGATTCCGGCACATACGCTTTTACGGCGGAAGGAGTTATCCGTCCCGGCATTTTCCGTCCTGCGGCGAAAATTCCGCAGGCGGGGTCTTACCGTTTTACTTTGATCCTCTCGGGACCAGCCTCGGATTCTTACGACTTCGGCATGATCGAAGTTTATCGTGACGAACACGACGTTCCCAAAGCGGAAGAAGGACACGAAGACGAAGGGATTTCCTTTCTGAAAGAGCAGCAATGGAAGGGTGGTTTCAATGTCGAGGAAGTTCGGGAAGGTGAATTGATTGAGACTTTTCTTGCGCAGGGTCAGGTGAGGGCGCCTGTCATTTCAGCAACGGGAGTCGAGGCATCTGCCACGGGAACCCTGGTGAATTCGACGGGAAGTTTTCCCCTTCTTGGAGGAGCGGTCAACAAAGGGCAGGTACTAGCCGAAGTGAAAAGTGACGGAGCCGCGGTTCCGGTGACCGCGCCTATCTCGGGCGTGGTGTCCGTGATACACACTGCGGCGGGAGACCGAGTCGAAAAAGGACGCAAACTTTTCGATCTTATCGACACCGGCAGCCTGTGGGTCGAAGCGCGAGTTTATGAACCTGACGTCCCGAAGCTTCACGACAAGATCTCCGCACTTATCGAAATACCGGAGACTGCGGTGACTCTGGAAAGCCGGAGGCTGGTCAGCCTTGGCGGCACTCTCGATACTGTTTCCCGCACAACTTCCGCCGCTTTTGAAGTCGACAACGCGAACGGCGCCCTGAAAATTGGCAGTACGGTGAAGGTTCATATCCGGAGCGGAAAGAGCATTAAAGGGCCTGTTGTTCCGGTCTCGGCGCTAGTCGACGAAGATGGAAAGATGGTCGCCTATGTGCAGGCAGAAGGAGAAGCTTTCGAACGACGGGAACTCAAGCTCGGCGTCAGGGAAGGAAACAGGGTTCAGGTTCTCGAGGGAATTAAAGCAGGCGAGAGGCTCGTAACGGAAGGCGCCTATTCAATACGGCTTGCTTCCTTATCATCCCAGCTTCCCGCTCACGGGCACGCGCATTAGACGAATAAATATTTAGATATTGTCATCCTGAACGTAGTGAAGGATCTCGAGCCTCGGCCGGAAGATTCTTCATGTCATGGCATTTAAAGGCAAAAAATCATGATCGAAAATATCATCAGATGGTCTCTCGAAAACCGCTCGCGCATTATTATCGCCTGCGTCGTCCTGCTTATCACGGGGTCCTGGGTCGCCTCGCGCATGGCGGTCGATGTTTTCCCCGATCTGAATGCTCCGACAGTAACGGTCATCACGGAAGCGCACGGTATGGCGCCGGAAGAAGTCGAGGCGCTGATTACTTTTCCCATCGAATCCTCTCTGAACGGTGCTTCTGGCGTACGAAGGGTTAGATCTTCGACTTCAGTCGGCATTTCCGTTGTCTGGGTGGAATTCGACTGGTCGACGAATATCTATGCCGCGAGGCAGATCGTCTCGGAAAAACTCCAGCTTGCCGCGGGAAGCCTGCCTGTAGAAGCTGAAAGTCCTGTTCTCGCGCCTGTATCGAGCATCATGGGCGAAATCCTTTTTCTCGCCCTGACATCTGAAAATCATTCGCCCATGGATCTCCGCACGCTCGCGGGGTCTATGATCAAGCGCAGGCTTCTCTCGACTGCCGGGGTCGCGCAGGTGACACCGATAGGAGGAGATGAAAAGCAGTATCAGGTCGTCCTTGATCCCGTGAAGATGGGCTCGTACGAATTAAGTTTTCACGATGTTGTCGAGGCTCTCGAAAAATCGAATCAAAACGCTTCTCCCGGCTTTCTCGTCTCGGGTGGGCAGGAATATCTTATCCGGGGAATCGGCCGCGTTCATGAAGTGTCCGATCTCGGGAAAATTTTCATTACGATGCGCAACGGCCAGCCCGTCCTGATCAAACACGTCGCGGACGTTCAGATCGGGCCTGCGGTGAAACGCGGCGAAGGTTCCTTCAACGGAAAACCCGCGATAGTAATCGCGGTGCAAAAGCAGCCAGATACGAACACGCTGACTTTGACCGAAGAACTCGACCGCGTTCTCGACGAGATCCAGGCTTCGCTTCCCGAAGGCATCCAGATCCAGCGGCATATTTTCCGGCAGGCCGATTTTATCGGCATCGCCATCCACAACGTGATTGATGCCTTGCGAGATGGAACTATTTTCGTCGCGATCGTGCTCATGCTTTTTCTGGCAAATGCGAGGGCGACGATCATTACACTTATCGCGATCCCTCTCTCGGTGCTTGCGGCCCTCATCGCGCTGAACGGCATCGGGGCCCAGATCAATACCATGACTCTCGGCGGCCTCGCTATCGCGATCGGCGTGCTTGTCGACGACGCCGTCATCGACGTTGAGAACATTGTCAGGCGGCTTCGCGAAAACGCGCGTAAGCCAAACGAAGAAAAAACATCACTCTTCAGCGTGATCTTATCCGCTACGCTAGAGATTAGGCCCTCGATTGTCTTTGCAACCTTGATTATCATTCTTGTTTTTCTGCCTTTGTTTTTTTTGACGGGTGTGGAGGGACGCCTCATGCGGCCCCTCGGTTTTGCCTTTGTCGTATCTCTTTTCGCGTCCCTGATTGTTTCTCTCATCGTCACCCCCGTTCTTTGTTCCTACTTTTTTGCGAAGACCAGGGAAAAGGAGGCGAGTGAGGGCTGGCTCGTGCCCCGGTTGAAAATTTTTTACGAACCGCGGCTCAGAAAGGCGATGGGGAAGCCCCTTCTTGTCGGGATCGCTACAGGCATCCTGACAGTTCTCGCGGTAAGCGCCTCATTTTTTACGGGCCGTTCTTTTCTGCCCGAGTTTAACGAGGGAGCCCTGACGATAAGTGCCGTCACTCTCCCCGGCACGTCCCTTCCTCAATCCGACAGCCTCGGCAGAATGGTCGAGGAAGTCCTTCTGTCCCATTCCGAAGTCAAAGGGATGGCGAGGAGGACGGGCAGGGCGGAAGAAGATGAACACGCGCAGGGGGTCGAGGCCTCCGAACTTGAAGTGACATTTAAATTAAATAAAAGATCGAAAAAGAAATTTCTCGAACAGCTTCGGGAGGATCTTTCTCTCGTTCCCGGCATGAATATCACGATCGGCCAGCCTATCTCGCACCGCATCGATCATATGCTTTCGGGGACGCGGGCCAATCTCGCCGTCAAGATTTTCGGCTCCGATCTCTATGAGCTTCGCCGAGTCGCCCAGCGGGTACGAAAGGTGATGGAGCCGGTAGACGGCATCGTCGATCTGAGCGTGGAACAGCAGGCCGATGTTCCCGCCCTGAAGATCCGGTTCGACCACGCGGCCATGGCCCAGTTCGGCATCCGGATGGAAGACGTGTCGGAGAACCTTGAAAGCGTATTTTCCGGCCACTTCGTATCTAAAGTGCTCGAAGGGCAGAATGCTTTCGATCTTGTGATTCGCAGCCGGGCGCAGGAGCCGTTGATCGCGGAAAATCTCGGGAATCTATTGATAGATGCTCTCGACGGAAAAAAGATCCCGTTGAAAATGATCGCGAAAATTAACCGGGACAGCGGGCCAAACACGATCAGCCGGGAAAAGGTGCAGAGAAAAATCGTCGTCATGTGCAATGTCGCCGGCCGCGCCATCGGGGATGTCGTGCGGGATGTGCAGGCGGCAGTCGAGAAAGAAATCAAACTGCCGGAAGGATATCACATTGAATACGGCGGCCAGTTCGAGGCGGAGCAGCAGGCTTCGAAACAGCTTCTACTTCTAAGCCTGCTCGTATTACTCGGAATGATCATGATTCTCGGGATCGCTTTTAAATCGATGAGAGACGTTCTCTTTATCATGCTGAATCTACCGCTTGCCCTGATCGGCGGAGTGGCGGGCGTGTTTCTTTCGGGCGGTATTCTCTCGATCGCTTCGATGATCGGATTCATCACCCTCTTCGGGATCGCCGCAAGAAACGGAATCATGCTGCTTACGCACATTCATCATCTCATGGAAAAAGAAGGCGTTACTGATTTTAAGACGGCTGTCATCCGAGGCAGTATCGAAAGGCTTTCCCCGATTCTCATGACGGCCCTGTGCGCCGGACTCGCTCTCGTTCCTCTCGCCCTCAGCGGCGGAAAACCCGGCAGTGAAATCCAGACGCCAATGGCGATCGTTATCCTGTGCGGCCTCTTCAGTTCCACCCTCCTCAATATGATCGTCGTTCCCGTCCTGTATTTTCGTTTCGGCCGGCCCCCTGAAAAAAAATAACCCGAGAGAACACCTTATGATAAAACTGTTTCGACGGAGTCTTCACTTATGACGTTTATATTCTCAGGGGCTTTACTCGCGCTGCTCTCGGCGTTTTTATTCGGGGTGTCGCCGGTTTTGATCAAGCCTCTGGCGGGCGATCTACCTCCCGTGCTCATGGCGGGAATTCTTTATTTTGGTTCCGGCATCGGCCTTCTTATTCTTCAGATCATTCGCCGTGAACCGATCATAAAAAACCTTCGGGCTCTTCCCCGGCGGCAAAAAATCCAGCTGGCGGGCTCGGTTCTTTCAGGCGGAATCCTGGCGCCCGTTTGCCTGACGTACGGGATCGTGTACTCTTCGGCCTTTCAAGTGACAGCTCTCCTCAATCTGGAAACCGTAGCTTCAACCCTCATCGCTGGGTACATTTTCCACGAACACATCAGCAAAAGAGTCTGGCTGGGAAAAATCCTCATCGTTGCCGGCGCCGTGGTGATCGGCTTCACCGGTGAAACAGAAATCGCTTTTTCTCTTTCCTCGCTTGCTGTCGCGGGCGCCTGCCTTTTTTGGGGAATCGATAATAATCTGACCCGCGATATCGAAGACTTATCGCCTTCTTTGCTCGCGGGCATAAAAGGTCTCATCGCAGGCCTGTTTAACATCACTCTGGCTCTTTTACTTCAGCAGACGTCGAGCAATATAACCGGCATGGCAGGTGCGTTTTTCATTGGAACTTTCAGCTACGGCCTGAGCCTGCTGCTTTTCGTGCACGCGCTTCGAAAAATCGGAACTTCACGCACGAGCACTTATTTTGCAGCGGGTCCTTTTATCGGAATGCTGGCGGCGTTCGTATTCTTGGGGGAGCGTCCGCCTTTTTATCATTGGCTGGCAGGAACTTTCATGCTGCTCGGGATCTGGGCGTTATACCGGGAACGCCACGAGCACGAACATACCCATGAACCCATGACGCACAAGCATTTACACGTTACCGACGAACACCACCAGCACGAGCATGACGGAACCGAAGGCCCTGAACCGCACGACCACCCGCATCACCATACCCAGTTAAAGCATTCTCACCCGCATTTGCCGGATATTCATCATCGCCATCAACATTAAAAGCAAAGAGAGAATCTTCGATGGGGCATTGCCATTAGGGACAAGGAGAGGAGATTGCCTTTCACTGTCAGAGAGCTGTAATCACATTACCCTGGTAAGATATAGGCATTACCCGTCCTGCATAGAGGCTTTCCCCGGCGGCTTTAAGTGCGTGTCTGCTATTAAATAGATGCTAACAGGAGATTCCAATGAAACGCACATGCAAGATGCTGATTCTAATGCTGGTTTTTTCACCCGTACTGTCCTTTCCCGTAAGCGCTCAGGCAATGACTACCGATCATGAAAAAATGGCGGCGGATTACGATGCTAAGGTTATGCAGCAAGATGCTTTAATCCAGGAACACGAGAAGATGAAAAAAGATTTGCCTAATCAAATTGCAACTTCCTCCAAGGGGGACAAATCGCCCGACTTGAAGGATGCAGAAAAACATTGCGATAAGATCATCGAACATTCAAGAGCCCTGAAAAATGAATTCCAGGAATTTTCCAAGTGGCATCGCATGCGGGCCGCAGAAGCCAAAGGCATGTAATAAAGCAAATAGATTTCCACCACCTTCATGCAAAATGAAGCATGAAGGTGGGGTTCCTGTAATCCCGTCCTTCCTGCATCCGCTCCGCTGCCGTTATCTGATTAAAATCCCAGATATTTTCAAGAAACCCTTGACTCCGTAGTAGGGTACAGGGTGTATGCTTCTATTCGAACAGGAGAGACTATGACACAACCTATGACGATCAAGCAGGCGGCGGACCTCGCGGGAGTGGGGGTCGAGACCGTCCGGTTTTACGAACGCGAAGAAATGATTCCCGAACCTCCCAGGACGGAGTCGGGTTACCGGCAGTATCCGCAGGATACGGTTTCAAGGATTCGATTCATAAAAAAAGCGCAATCCCTCGGTTTCTCGCTTCCTGAAATCAAAGAGCTGCTTTCTCTCCGGATGGCCCGTAATACGAAGCCTGAGCAGATCCGCAGGCGTGCCGTGAAGAAACTCGCGGAAGTAGAGGCCAAGATTCAGGCCCTTCAGCGCATTAAGACTACGCTCAAAGAGATTACGGAAGAATGCTGCGGCAAAGGACCGTTAAGTGATTGTCCAATCCTGAAGGCCCTGGAAAAGGAGGCGTAAGACAATGAAAAAGGAAACGACTCAACCTCAACCTTTGAAAAGCTGCTGCGGGACACACGGCGAGCCGAAGAAGCCCGCGCCTTCTTCGTCCGCCGAATATACCTGCCCCATGCACCCCGAGATCGTCAAGACGGGCCCGGGATCCTGCCCAAAGTGCGGCATGGCGCTCGAGCCGAAGGAGATCGAAGCGGATGGGGATGAGAACACGGAACTCGCCGATATGTCGAAACGCTTTTGGATTTCGGCTGTTCTTTCTTTGCCGCTCGTGCTGGTCAGCATGGGAGAAATGATGCCTTTATTTAAGGGACTCTCTGATGCTTCATGGACGCACTGGCTGCAATTCGTTCTTGCTACGCCGGTCGTGCTCTGGGGCGGCCGTCCGTTTTTCGAGCGGGCCTGGAGTTCCATTGTTCACCGAAGTCTGAATATGTTTACGCTGATCGCTCTCGGCACGGGCGCGGCCTACAGTTTCAGCCTCGCGGCTCTTTTTATTCCGCATCTTTTCCCCGCGTCTTTCAACATGAAGGGCGGCATGGCAGGGATCTATTTCGAAACGGCGGCGGTGATCGTCACGCTTATCCTTCTCGGGCAGGTTCTGGAACTAAAGGCGAGAAGCCGGACCAATTCTGCCGTCAAGGCTCTCCTGAATCTGCGGCCCGGGACCGCGAGAATCGTGAGAGAAAATGGAAACGAGGAAGACATCCCTCTGGAGCATGTGAAGGCGGGTGACCGGTTGAGAGTAAGGCCGGGCGAGAAAGTTCCGGTCGACGGCGTCATCCTTGAAGGCACGAGCACGATCGATGAATCCATGATGACGGGAGAGTCCTTACCTGTCGAGAAAGGGCCGGGTGCGGGCGTGACCGGCGCGACCATGAACGGGAGCGGCAGCTTTATCATGCGGGCCGAACGCGTCGGCAAAGATACCGTGCTCGCACAGATCGTGAAGATGGTGAGCGAAGCGCAGAGAAGCCGCGCGCCGATCCAGAAAAGCGCCGATCTGGTTTCGGCTTATTTTGTTCCGGCGGTGATGCTCGTTTCCTTATTGACGTTCGTTTTATGGGCATGGCTCGGACCCGAACCTCGGCTGGCATATGCGTTTGTAAACGCGGTCGCGGTCCTGATCATCGCGTGTCCATGCGCTCTCGGGCTAGCGACGCCGATGTCCATCATGGTCGGAATGGGGCGGGGCGCGTCCGCCGGCGTGCTGATTAAAAATGCGGAAACTCTCGAGACCTTTGAAAAAATCGACACGCTCATTGTCGATAAAACGGGAACTTTGACAGAAGGCAAACCGAAACTGATGTCGATCGAGATGCCGGGGATCCCGGAAGATGAATTGCTTTCGCTTGCGGCCAGTCTCGAGAGGGAAAGCGAACACCCTCTCGCCGAAGCCGTTGTTCGGGCCGCGGCGGAAAAAAAACTTCCGCTGAAGAAAGTAAGCGGTTTTAATTATGAAAAAGGAAAAGGTGTTTCAGGAACGGTGGACGGCAGGCAGGTTTTGATCGGCAGTGCGAAAATCATGAAAGAGAAAGGAATGGTTATCGCTCCCTATGCAGGAAAGGCGGCGCGGCTGCAGGGCGAAGGCCGGGGAATTCTGTTTGTCGCCGTCGACCAGAGGGCCGCCGGATTTTTCACCGTGGCGGATCCCGTGAAGGAATCGAGCCTGGAAGCTGTGAGCAGACTCCGTGAGGCAGGCTTGAAAGTCATCATGCTCACAGGCGACAACCGATTGACGGCCGAGGCCGTGGGCGCGAAACTCGGCATCGATGAAATTCATGCGGAAGTCCTGCCCGAAGATAAAGAGAACCTTGTCAGAAAACTCCAGGGAGAGGGGCGTAAAGTTGCCATGGCGGGCGACGGAATCAACGACGCGCCGGCCCTTGCTCGGGCGGATATCGGCATCGCCATGGGCGGCGGAACGGATATAGCGATGCAAAGCGCGGGGATCGTCCTTATCAAAGGGGATCTCCGGGGGATTGCGAAGGCCAGGAGGCTGAGCACCGCCGTGATGCGCAATATCCGGCAGAACCTGTTTTTCGCGTTCGCCTATAATGTGCTCGGCGTTCCCGTCGCGGCAGGGCTTCTTTACCCCTTTTTCGGGGTCCTTCTCAGCCCGATTATCGCCAGTGCCGCCATGGCGGCGAGTTCCATCTCGGTAATCGGGAACTCTTTACGGCTGAGGAGCATCAAATTATAGGAAGGGCGGAAAGTGACGGTATTTTGAGGTCTCCTCATGTGATACACTTTCAATGAAGAAATAAAGAACAGGACTCGGTCTTATGAAACTTCTCTCCGGAATACTGTCGCTCGCGATTCTGATCCCGGCCCTGGTTATTGCCTGCGCCTGCTGCCCGCCCGCTCAGGCTGACGACACGCTCCGCATCGAAAAAGCTCCGTGCCATTCCTGCTGTCCCGAAACCGTGGAAATCGCGCGCGACTGCGGCACCTTGAAAGAAACCCCCGGTCTGCACGCCGAATCTCACAGTCATGATCTGGTCCGTGCCGCTTCGAACCACATGGAAGCTTCATTGCCGGTTCAAGAAGCCTCTGACGCCTCGCTGCTTAACGCTTCACCGCCCGTTAGTTCCGCCCTCCTCTCTACAGCCCTGCGTATTTAGAAGCCTCTTTTTTCAATTCTGCGGAGCTCTCCGCATTTTAATTCACAAAAAAGAGGTGTCCCATGAAGTTCTTATTCGCGATATTGATCGCTCAATTAATTTTGTTTCCCGTGCCGGGCGCGCTGCATGCGGAAGATTCTCACGCGCAGCACACCGAGCCTTATTATCAATGCTCCATGCATCCTAAAATTATTTCCGACAAGCCGGGAAACTGTCCGATCTGCGGGATGAAACTGACTCTGGTTCAACCCTCGAGCGCAAAGGGAGAAATTAAAAACGGCCGCGCCGCGGTCGAGATCAGTCCCGAGCGTCAGCAGATGATCGGACTCACTAAAGAAAAAGCTGTCATACGGCCTTTGATCTACAGTGTTCACAGCGTGGGCAATGTCGCCTACAATCCGGACATTGCGATGTCTCTCGCGGAATACCGCGAAGCCTATGCCGCTTACCGGAAAACACGGGCTAATCCCAGCGAAAGCGTCAAGGAACGCGGGATGAAAGTGCTCGAGCTCGCCGAACTCAAGCTTCGGCTCTCCGGAATGAGCGGGCAGCAGGCCCAGCAGGTAAAAAACGCGAGCTTCGATACGCGCGTCATTAATAATTTTTATTCTCCGGAGGGTCTCGACCTTCCCGAAGGCCGCGTCTGGGTCGACACCGATCTCTATGAATCGGATTCAGAAGTCGTCCAGCCGGGCCAGAAAGTCGATATGACTTCTCCGACGCTTCCCGGAAAAAAATTCCGCGGAACGGTAAGAACGACGGACTCCGTACTCAACGAATTTCCCCGCAAAGTCAGGGTCCGTATTGAAACGGAAGACGACATGATCCTCAAGCCCGGCATGGCGATGGACGTCCGCATCATGGTCGAGCTTGGAGACAAACTTGCTGTTCCGGAATCCGCGCTGATCGACTCGGGCCACGAGCAGATCGTCTTCGTGGACCAGGGGAACGGCCACATCGAGCCAAGAGAAGTGCAGGCCGGACAGAACGCCGGCGGCTACTACGAAATCGTAGCCGGCCTTCATGAAGGCGAAACCGTTGTGACATCGGCGGCGTTCCTGGTCGACTCGGAGACGCGTCTTCGTGCCGCCGCTCAAAGTTTTTCCCAACGTAAAGCAGGGGAGGCGGCGCCCGGAGAAGGGCACCGGCACTAATATGATAGAAAAAATCATCGAGTTTTCGGCACGAAATAAATTTCTGGTTTTGATCGTAACGGCGGCGGCCCTCGCAGGCGCGCTGTGGTGCGCGGGCAATATCCGGCTCGACGCCATTCCCGATCTTTCCGACACGCAGGTCATCATTTATTCGCGCTGGGACCAGAGCCCGAACATTCTGGAAGACCAGGTCACGTATCCCATCGTCACCGCGCTTCTCGGCGCTCCGAAGGTGAAGGCGGTCCGCGGCTTTTCCGATTACGGCTTTTCGTACGTGTACGTTATCTTCGATGACAACACGGATATCTATTGGGCCCGCAGCCGAGTGCTCGAATATTTGAGCAAAATACAACCGCGCCTTCCTAAGGGCGTGGAGACGGAGCTCGGGCCTGACGCGACGAGCGTGGGCTGGGTCTATCAGTACGCGCTGGTGGATCATTCCGGCAAACAAAACCTCGCCGATCTCCGGTCGCTGCAGGACTGGTACCTGCGCTACGCTCTCCAATCCGTGCAGGGAGTCGCGGAAGTCGCGAGCATCGGCGGGTTCGAGAAACAGTACCAGATCCAGGTCAACCCGCATCGCCTGCAATCGTTTAATCTTTCGCTCATGCAGGTGATCGAGGCCGTCCGCAAGAGCAATAATGAAATGGGCGCCCGCCTGATCGAGTTTTCGGGTTTTGAATACATGGTCCGGGCGCGCGGCTATGTCAAATCAAGGGAAGACATTGAATCCATAGTGGTCAGTTTCGACGAAAACAAAATGACGCCCGTGCTGCTGAAACACGTTGCGAATATTCAGCTTGGTCCCGAAATCCGAAGAGGGGTCGCGGATCTCGACGGCCGGGGCGATACGGTCGGAGGCATCGTCGTCATGAGGCACGGTGAGAACGCGCTCCGTGTAATTGGAGCAGTCAAAGCGAAACTCGACGAGCTGAAGCCGAGCCTGCCTGAAGGCGTCGAGATCGTGGCGACATACGACCGATCGGGGCTGATCAAGAGCGCGATCGACACGCTGAAACATACGCTTACGGAAGAAATGCTCATCGTGAGTGCCATCATTCTGCTTTTTCTCTGGCATATACCTTCGTCGATCGTGCCCATTATGACTATTCCGATTTCAGTACTGCTCGCGTTCATTCCCATGTATTTTCTCGGTCTCACGTCCAACATCATGTCACTCGCGGGCATCGCCATTTCGATCGGCGTTCTCGTGGACGGGGCTATCGTCGAAGTGGAGAACGCCTATAGAAAGCTCCAACTCTGGAACGACGGGGGCAGGAAAGGGGACTATCACGAGGTGCGTCTGAACGCGCTCAAGGAAGTCGGGCCCACCGTCTTTTTTTCGCTGCTCGTGATCGCGGTTGCGTTTGTTCCCATCTTCACACTCGTTGACCAGGAAGGCCGTTTGTTCCGGCCGCTCGCGATCAGCAAAAATCTCGCGATGGCGATCGCGGCCGTACTCGCGATCACGCTCGACCCTGCCATGAGAATGCTTTTTACGCGGATGGACGCTTATACCTTCCGCCCGAAATGGCTCGCAAAAGCCGCGACGTCCGTCTTCGTGGGAAAATATTATCCGGAAGAGAAGCACCCGATCAGCCGCCGGCTCTTCCGCGTTTACGAGCCCATCGTGCACTGGGTGCTCCGGCATCCGAAAAAGACGATATTCGCCGCACTCGTGATCGTACTTGCAACCATCCCGGTTTATTTCAGGCTCGGCTCTGAGTTTATGCCGCCGCTGAACGAAGGCTCGATCCTTTATATGCCGACCGCCTTTCCCGGCATGTCTGCCTCGGAAGCCCAGCGCGTTCTCCAGATCCAGGGGCGAATCCTGAAAAGTTTTCCCGAGGTTGAACGCGTGTTCGGAAAAGCGGGACGCGCCGAAACACCGACCGACCCCGCCCCCCTGTCTATGGTCGAGACGACGGTGCTCCTGAAACCGAAATCAGAATGGCGCGTCGTGCCGCGCAGCTACCCCGCGTGGATTCCTCTTGCGGCTGCGGGCTTCTTCGAGCGGCTGCTTCCGCCTGAGCGCTTGTCTTACGACTCATTGATCGAGGAAATGGACAGCGCGCTCAAGCTCCCGGGCATTCCGAACATCTGGACCATGCCGATCCGTAACCGCATCGACATGCTTTCGACAGGTATCCGAACGCCGGCAGGGATCAAAATCATGGGCCCCGATCTCCGGGAGATCCAGAGAATCGGCGAAGAACTGGAAAAAAAGGTCAGCGGTATTGCGGGAGTGAGAACTGTCTACAGCGAACGGGTGGCGGGAGGATATTTTCTCGATATCACGCCGAGGCGCGAACACCTGGCTCATTTTGGTCTCACGATCGAGGACGTTCAATCTACCATTTCTGCGGCTGTGGGCGGCGAGAACGTTTCGACAGTGATCGACGGGCGAGCGCGTTACCCCATCCAGGTACGTCTCATGCAGGATTTTCGCAGCGATATCCCGGCGCTCAAACGCCTGCTCATCACGATGGAAAACGGAAAAAAAGTCCCGCTCGCGCTCATCGCCGATATCGAAAAGACGGAAGGCCCGGCCATGATCCGGAACGAGAACGGCCTTCTGACGGGATACGTCTATATCGATATCGCGGGCCGCGATGTCGGGGGATTTGTGAAGGAAGCGAAAGAGCAGGTGGCGAGCGAAGTCAAACTGCCCGCCGGGTATCACCTTCAGTGGAGCGGACAGTACGAAAATATGGAACGCGTGAAAGACAGGATGAAAGTCGTCCTGCCGCTCACGCTGTTTCTGATTGCCTTTCTTTTATATCTCAACACACGCTCGGCCGTGAAGACCGGGATCGTCCTGCTTGCGGTTCCTTTTTCACTCGTCGGTGCGGTCTGGCTGCTTTACGCGCTCGGCTACAACATGTCGATCGCGGTGTGGGTCGGCATGATCGCGCTCATGGGGCTCGATGCGGAGACGGGCGTCTTCATGCTGCTCTACCTCGATCTCTCCTACAACGAAGCCGTCCGCGAAGGAAAAATGAAAACGCGCGCGGATTTAAACGCGGCGATCATTCACGGCGCGGTAAAAAGAGTACGCCCGAAAATAATGACGGTGATGGCGGCGCTGATCGGGCTTCTGCCCATCATGTGGTCGCACGGCACCGGCGCCGACATGATGAAGCGGATCGCGGCGCCGATGGTGGGCGGTCTGCTCAGCTCTTTCATTCTGGAACTGCTGGTTTATCCCGCGCTTTATCTGCTTTGGAAACAACGGGCGGCGAGTCCGGCCTTGAATCTAAGTAACAGTGCATAAGTTCTTGTGCATTTGTCATTCTGAGTGAAACGAAGAATCTCCGGCTGTGGCATGAGATCTTTCACTGTGTTCAAGATGACAATAACCAAATACTTATGTTCGTTTACTTAGAAGCTATGGAACAGGAAACTAAATAGGAAGAAAGACCGGCTGGATGCGCAGATCTAAATTATCGCGGTGTGCGTGTGTGTGGGGGGGGGGGGCGGAAGAGTAAAATAAAAGGTTGATCCTTTTCCGGGCGCCGAGTCGACCCATATCCTGCCGGCGTGGCGGGCGACGATCTTTTTGCAGATGGCAAGGCCGATACCCGTGCCGGGGAGCTCCGTTTTCGCGTGAATGCGCTGGAAGATCGCAAAGATCTCGTCTTTGTGCTGGGGCGCGATTCCGATGCCGTTATCTTTGAACGCGAAAAGCCATTCCTTATCTTTATGCTCCGCCGAAATATGGACTTTCAGAGGATTCTCGCTTCGATACTTAATAGCATTTGACAGGAGGTTCTGAAACAGCTGGTCCATCTGGAAACTATCGGCCAGCAGTTCGGGCAGGGGACCGTGGGAGATTTCAGCGCCGCTTTCCACGACAACCAGCTGGAGATTGGAAAGGGCATGTTTGAGAACGACTTCGAAATTGGTCAACGAGTGCGGCTTTTCTAGCGCGCTGATTCTGGCATAGCCCAGAAGGTCGCTGATCAACTGCTGCGAACGCGCAGCTCCTTTTTGGGCATATTCAAGGCATCGATGAGCTTCGCTGTCCATTTTGTATTTTTGACCCGATTCCAAAAGATCAAGATGCATGCTGATCATCCGAAGCGGTTCCTGCAGGTCGTGGGAGGCGATGTAGGCGAACTGCTGCAGGTCCCGGTTGGATTCGAGCAGCTTTGCCTGATGTATTTCCAGTAATTTATAGCTTCTCTTCAGTTCATTGATGTCGGTCATGATGATGATGGCGCCGTCGATCTTGTTATCGAGCGTCTTATAAGGACGGATATGAATGAAATACCAGTTCCCACCCTTGTCCTGGATTTCCATTTCTTTGACGGCGGCGGTAGCGATGACCTCCAAAATGAAAGCTTCGAAATTGGGTAACTCCATAGCGGGCCTGATATCCGTGAACGGGCGGCTGATATCCGAGGGAAGCAGGCGCAGGATTTTTCCCGCCATATGCGTGTAACGACGGATGCGTAACTCTCTGTCCACCATGACGACGGGCAGATGGATGCTCGTGAGCAGGTTCGTCATGTCGGAATTGAGGACCGTCAACTGGGAAATCCTGCTCTGCAATTCGTCGTTGACCGTGGTGAGCTCTTCATTGGTCGCCTGCAGCTCTTCTTTAGCGGTTTCGAGCTCCTCGTTCGTGCTCTGCAGTTCCTCGTTCATGCTCTGAAACTCTTCATTGCTCGATTGCGTCGCTTCGCTGAAGCTCTGGAGCTCCCGGTTCGAGAATTCCCGTTCTTCGATAACCGAATTCATATAAATCTTGGATGCGATAAGTTCGTCTTCCAGCGCCTTGAACCGCGACAGGAGATTTTCCGCCGGGGGTTCTTCATCGGCCGCCTTCCTATCGGGAGCTTGTGCCGGCGGCGGCCCTGGCGTAAACAGGATCAAAAAGCAACGATCGTCCGAAGGCGATTTGAGAGGAATCACCTCGAGCGAAACTTCCCGCAGCTCGTCGAGATATTTGATCCGCATGCTCTTCCTGCCAATGGTACGGCCTTCCTCGCGGACTATTTTAATGGCGGTATGCAGTTCCGCGCTCATCCCGTCCCGGAGCATTTTAAACAGATTCGTACTCGGTACTCCCGGATTGTTATTAATAAAGGGAGTCGTGTCTCCGCGAAACTGGAGAATTTCCATCTGGTCATTGATCACGACGCTGGCGGGTTCGTATTTCTTCAGAATGACCCGGTCTGCCTCTTTAAAAATGTCGGTATCTGACTGGCCGGCGCCTTTCTGATTCACTGCCGGAGTTTTGCCCGGCCCGGGAGGATTCGGAGCAAAACCGAAATAGGTTTTCTTCTCTGATATTTTTTTGGAGTAAACCTTCGAGTTCTTGTCGACGGGATGAAACAACTCGGTATGCGTCGAGATCGATTCCGATTTTCCCAGGACGAGAAATCCGCTTGGCTTGAGGGAATAGTGAAAAGCCGGGAGGACTTTTTTCTGCAGCACGGGATCCAGATAGATCAAAAGGTTTCGGCAGCTGATGAGGTCCATTTTGGAATAGGGCGGGTCCGCGAGGATATTCTGTCTTGCAAAAATACAGATGTCGCGGATCGATTTGATAATCTTCGCCCATCTTCGAAAAATAACGGCGCAGGCGGTCGGCCGAGATATTGGCTACCTGGGCTTTCGTGTAGATACCTTTCCGGGCGGTCTCGATGCAGGTTTCCTTGGCGTCCGAAGCGAAGATCTGAATCCGGAAGTCATTGGAACGCTCGCCCAGGATTTCAAACAGGGCGATCGCGATCGAGTAAACTTCCTGGCCCGTTGAGCAGCCGACCACCCAGATTCTGAGCGGCGATCCGTCGGCTTTGCCTTTAATGATGGAAGGGAACACATCCTTCTTCAACGCTTCGAATATTTCAGGGTCCCGGAAGAAAAAGGTCACGTTGATCAGGACGTCATCCAGGAGCGCATGCACTTCCCCGTTGTCGTTCTCGAGCAGCGCCACATACTCTTGGGTCAGTTGCAGCTTACGCAGGAGCATGCGGCGTACGATCCGGCGTTTGATCGTCGCGGTTTTATAATTAGTAAAATCAATCCTGGAAACATTCCAGAGCAATTTTAAAATCTGGGCGAGAGGGCCGCTCGCGATCATGAGCTTTTCGGCTTCTTTTTCAAGGCCGCCGCTACGGAGATGGCGGCCGATTTCAACGAGCTTTTCGGCGATTTCTTTGGGAGAGCACACGAAATCGACGCATCCGGTGGCCATGGCGCTCCGCGGCATCGAATCGTATTCCGCGGCGTCCTGAGCAAAGGTAACGCCGCCTTCTTCCTTGATCGACATGATTCCCACAGAACCGTCCGAGGCGGAGCCTGAGAGAATCACTCCGATTGAATTATTCCGCCAGTCGTTGGCAAGGGCCTGAAAAAAAGCATCGATGGGGAGCCGGGGATATTGTTCCGCAGTCTGGGGTAGAAGCTTCAAAACTCCATCTAAAATATTGAGAGAGACGTTCTCCGGCATGACGTAAATGTGATTGGGCTCGACGCGCATTCCATCGGTGATCGCCTGGACTTGCATGCTGGCGGCCCGAGCCAGGATGGAGGGCATCATACTTTCGTGATCGGGATGCAGGTGCTGGACAATGACGAAGGCCATGCCAGTATCCGCCGGCAGATGTTTCAGCAGCTCGCTCAGGGGTTTAAGGCCGCCGGCCGACGCCCCGATGCCAACAACGGGAAAAGTTAACGTGGATCTATCCGCCTTGGTAGGCTCTTCCAGACACTCAAGAATTTCTTTCACTTGTTTGATGGGCATTTCATACTCACTATCGGACTGCGGAGGGGCAGGCAAATCCTGACTCATATTACTCCTATTAGAGGCGATATAGTAATCAATCACTCGATATATAGCCTTCGGCGCACAATTCTTCGAAGCAGCGGCGATTCCTCGATTTATTTACGGTGTAGGGGTTTCTCCCTATATCTTTCTCCTCCTGAAGGGCGTAGGGTGAGAGTCAGCGGGAAACCGCGTGAGGAGAGTGGTTTATGACGGAGCCAATCAGACTTAAAAGCGCTTACGAACCTTCCCGGCCTGAAGACGGCAGCAGGTATCTTGTAGAAACTTTCTGGCCTGAAGGTGCGGAAACCCACGATCTCGTTCCGTGCGGGTGGGCGCGGGAGCTCGCACCGTCTTACTTTATTCAGCAAACCGCTCTCTGGTTGAAGTGGTCCTACGACCGTTTTCAGAACGCTTACGAGCAGGAATTGCTGGAACCTGAGCGGCACGTTCGTTTTATGGAGCTCGTGAAAGAGGCGCGATCGGGAACGGTGACCCTGCTTCACAACAGCCGGCAGAAAGCTGCGCTGATCGGGCCCGCGGACACTTCCGCTTATTACTTGAAACAGCTGCTCGAGGCGGCCTTAAAAACGGATTCCACGGCCAGGCCATCGTGCGCCGTGGTTTATCCCGATTTTATTTCCGGCAGCTGTGCCGAAGACAGCGACCGTATGGAACAGTGGGCGGATGAGGGCGGGAGATAAGGCCCGAAAGCCCGGAAAAAACCGCAGGTCAATGAAGCAAAAAAAGGCGGGAAAATGTCAGGAGAACTTAGTTCAATGCTCAATATCTGCTTTAAAGGCGCTGAAGATTTACGAACGCACCTCAACGGAATTTTTCTGTCCCGGCTGCTTCCTCGGCTTTGCCGCGCAAGCGATTCTCCGGGCCGGAAAAAGGACCTCTTTGATTCCTTTCAAAAAGGGACAGGCTGCTCTTTCAAGGACGAATTGCTTTGTTGAAACCCCTAAAAGGGACAGGCACAGCACTTCGTGCCTGTCCCTTGGTGGAATTGCAACAGAAGCAAGGACGAATCAAAATAACGAAAGCTGGGACTGGCCGGAATATTCTTCGAACGATTTTCCGAGAAGGGCGAGCACGGAGTCGGCGATGGGCGCGAGCTGCTTGTCGACATAGTGCGCGTAGTCAATATCCTGCGGCTCCTGCTCCGAGGGAATCGGGCCGCGCAGCGTCACGATGTATTCGATCTCACGAACGTTTTTGTCGATCAGCAGTTTCGCCGCTTTGACGTGCGGCGGCACGTTCTTCACGTAGTCTTCCGATTCCTTTCGGAGCCGCTTGCGGTAGACGAGTTTCCCGTTCTGTTTTCCTTCCCTCACCGACTTGACGAATAATCGCATCCAGTTCTCCCACTCTTCTCCGCCAAAAATACGGCGGTAGAGTTCCTCCTGAAAATCTTTCGCAAGCCGGGTCCAGTCGGAACGGACGAACTCCATGCCTACGAACTGGAGTGATTCTCGACCGTTCTCGATGGCCAGGCCCGCGTATCTTTTTTTTGCGCCGCCTTCCTTGTTACGCGCGAGAGGAAGGAGAAACTTCCGGTAATACTTTTCGTATTCAATCTCCATAAACGATTCGAGCGAGAATTCTTTCCTCAGACGTTCCCGCCACGAGACGTTGAGTTCGGCGGCGAGTTTACGGCCCCGTTCTTCGGGCGAAACATCCGCGTCGCCCCTGAGACGGACAAACAGGGAATCCGTGTCGCCGTAAATCACGTCATAACCGCGCCGCTCGATGTAGGTCTTGCTCTCCGTAAGAAGCCACTGTCCGGTCGACGTGATCGCCGTGGGCAGTTCCGGGTGATAAAAACGGCAGCCTGGCGAACCCATTACGCCGTAAAAGCTGTTCATGAGAATTTTGATCGCCTGTGAAAGCGGCGCGTCTTTTTCTTTTTTCGCTTCTTCCCTGAGTTTCAGAAGCGTCTCGATGAAACCCGGTAAAATATGTTCCACACGGTTGAATTTGAAACCGCGCGGCGTAGAAACGGACTCAACTTCCTCGTTTTTCAAACGCGACAGGGGATCGATCTTGAACGTCCTGATAATCGAGGGGTACAGGCTTTTGAAATCCAGAAGGACGACGTTATCGTAAAAACCGGGCTTCGGCGGAATGACGTAACCTCCCGCCGCGTGCTCGCCCTGGATAACGTCTTCCGTGTTGATGGCGACGTAGCCTTTACGGTGGAGCCTTGGAAGATAAATATAGTCGAAGGCGCCGGTCGAAGAACCAATCTGATCGATGAGGAGGCCTGAAATCTGCGTGCGCTTCTGTGCGAGCTGGACAAGTTTTGTTTTTTGGAAAATTTTTGAAACGAGCACCGTGTCCTGGAGATTGTAGATTGCGAGCTTTGGCTTGTCTTCGCGGAACATGCGGTTGATTTCCTCGACCTTGTCTTTGGTGTGGTCGATTTTTTTTCCTTCGCCGAGAAGTTCCTGCCCGACTGTCTCCAGCTTGAAATTCTCGAAATTATAAAACGCTGAGCGCATTGCCACGGGGCCGTCGAGCACGACACGTCCCGGCACGAGCGCGAAATCACTGCCGTTCTTTCTTTTTTTCATGACGAGCGGGCGGTTTCCACGCCCGATGGTAAAAGGGACGCCGAGTTCTTTCGAACGCCGGTCGAGAAAGGCGAGGTCGAAACCTACGACGTGCCAGCCGATGATGAAATCCGGGTCCGCGTCCGCGAAATGCGCGAGGAATTCGCGAAACACCGTTTTCTCGTCGGGAAACAGATCCAGGTTGAGCTCGGGCCTTTCTTCTCTCCGGTCTCCGCGCATAAAGACGCGCTTTGTCTCCGGTGTATCGCCGCCCGTGACGTGGACCGCGATCGAGAACATGTCGCGTGCGGGCTTGTCCGTCTCGATATCGATCGACGCGATCCTGACGGCGGGGATATCTTTGCCGGCAGCAGGTTTCAGGACCGGATTCAGGAAACGGGTAAGCCGCGGCCCGGCTTTTTCGGGTTTTCCGGACAAAGAGACAATGCCGTGGATGAAACGTTCCATAAGATAGCGGTCGCAGGGATGAATGTCGGATTCGAACGTCATGACGCGTTTCTGGCGCAGGAGATCGCGGGCCTCGTAAAGCTCGCGCTGGGTCCGGAAATAAAGCGCGTCGACCTCGGCGCCCGAAAAAGATTTAAGTCCTACTTCGGAGCGCGATACCGGGAAGGAAAACGGCGGCAGCCGGGTTTCCCGCAATATAAAGAAAACCGGCCGGAACGAATCAATGACGATCTCGACTCCCCCGGCTTCGGGCGAACGGCCATAAAACCTCAGCAGGATCCCTCCCTGCGTATCCTCGTATTCTCCCGTCAATAAGAAGGCGTTTGTTTCCATAAGAGGCCCTAGTTTAGCATGAGCCTTACTTTGAACTGGGCTTTAGTCCTAGGGGGTTTTCAGGGAGGTGACTATTCAACGGAGATTTACGAATTCCTTATAATAGGACTCGAAAGAAGAACTCAATCCAAGCCGGCATTGACGCCGTGCGACTTAAAGGAGGATTTATGCGCCGCACTTCTATCAGGACAGCAATTATAGCGGGCGCTGTATTCACGACCGGTTCGCTTCTCAGCAGCATTCCGGCATTCGCAGAGTTGATACAGGGCCAGATTACGCAGGTAAATCAGGAAAACAAAACGGTGACCGTCCAGCCCCAGGACCAGCAGGCGTTTCCCAAAGATCTCGAAATCCAGGTTAAGGACAATGTTTTCGAAGGTAATCAACAGATCCGTTCCATTGACGAACTCGCTATCGGCGATCAGATCACGCTCGAAGCGGACAAATCGCTCTTTGGAAACCGCTGGAGCGCTCAATCCATTCTTGCCGTCCAGAATGAAAGCGTGCCGGCTGATTCTGCAGCTGCGGGGGAGATAGCACCTCCGGACGATCTCACGCAGGACCAGGGAATGGGACAGGAAGCAGGTACGATGCCGATTAATCAAGATGCCGGAACGATTCCTCAGGAGCAGGCCGCGGGTGCGGTCGGTTCTACTGGTGAGCTTGCTTCCGATATCACAGGCGAAACGATCGGAGAAGAACAGGCGGCTCAGGGCGATATTTCCCAGTCTACCGTTCCTCCTTCCGAATCGGTCGTCTACGGACGCGTCGTATCCACGGATCCGACGAGCAATAAAATCATAGTGACCGATTACGCCTCAGGCCAGGACCGCGAATTTACTGTGGTCGATGCGGCGGCTCTTCAATCGGTCAGAATGGGTGAAGAGGTCATGCTGCAGTCGGACGCGGTACTTCCAGCAGACGGAACGGACGCAATGTCTGCGGCCGGTGGAGCAGCGACGGTATCAATCGCGGGCACGGGAATGGGCGAAGTTGCCTCCAACCCTGCGACGGAAGGTCTTGCGACGGGCCAGGCAGGAAGCCTTGAGCAGGCGTTAACGGCCGACATGCAGTCTTCGGCAGGCTCGCTGGCTCAGGATCAGGCCAGTTCGGCGGGCGCGGTTGTGACAGGAGAGTCATTTCAGGAGAGTGCGGCAAACCAGCCCGGGATTGCGGAAAGCAACGCTTCCCCTCTCGTTTCCGAACCTGAATCTGCCAACAGAATGGGCGCCAGCAGCCCCGACCAGGCAGGCTCCGGTTACTAAAAGATTCCGAAGCAGATAGTTTTTTCGCGGGGACAGGAGTTATTCCTGTCCCCGCTTTGTTTGTATCAAGATATAGCATAATCAGGCGGGTACTCCCGCCTTCAAGTCTCTCTTTCGGGTCCCTTGCTTCCCTAACTGTGTGACGTTATCTTCTGCTTATTCTATGAATTCATTCCGCAAACGAATATTAAAACTGGCCTCTCTCAAATCGACGATCGCAGCCTGCGTATTTGCGGGGATCTTCGTCGTTCTGAGCCTCGATCTTGTCGCCGACGAGAGGACGTATATGATTCCTCCTTCCGTGCAGCAGGCGGACAATCAGGTCAGCTTCTGGCTGAATGCAAACGGTCTCATGAACCCCCGGACTGAAGTTTTGAAAAACAACCTTGTTGAATACATGTCGTCCGAGGAGCGTTATGCGGCCCACCGGACTTTTCTGGTCATTCTCATGGGCGGTTACGTCCTTTCCGCCGTCCTGATCTGGAGAAGAAATGCAGCAGCTCTCACGGCGATCGCGGGAACTTTCGTACTTAAGATCGTACACGGCGTCTTCTTTATATGGACCGGTTATCTCGGAAGAAAAGTTTCCGCCGATCTGGTGGGTTCTCCCACGCCGCCCCTGGTCGTCTGGAATCCGGCCGAGACCTATTACCTCGGAGGTATCGCACTCGCCGTCCTCGTCCTTCTTTATTTCTACCTCGTCAAGCGCCGCCAGAAAGCCCACTCTCTCCTTCTTCGTTTCTAAGCAGCAAACAGAAAAACGATCAGTGCCTTCCATTCCGATTCATGACCGAAGTCGTGTTTCGATTTTTGCACGCCTCGTGCCGCCGGACTACGAACCCGTATTCAGCGCGGGTAATATCGTTCTTTATAATCTAAAAGATGGGCGATAGAATGCGGCATCGTTTTAATTCCCGGAGATGCAATGGTCCAAAGACGCCCGCTGTGGCTGCGGTGGTTTCTCAATTTCCTTCAGTTTGACGGCCTCATCGGCTATTTGCCGGGGCAGTTGATCTTCTACGTTTTCGAAGAAGTCAAACCTTCGGCATCCCCGGCTTCGGCCGCGAAAAAAAATCTGTTTATCCACGCCGTGATTTCCCCCCTCATGTTTACGCTCGGACTTATCGTCCTGAATAAAGTTTTTTTGTGGGACTGGCAGGTGCTGCCCTTCATCCTTGCGATTTACCTTGTCGCGATCGGGTTTCTGAGCTACCAGAAGGAAGGGGCGGTGTCCGCGGCCGCCGGCAGTAACCCCGCGAAAGAAAGAACTTTGAGGAATCAGCTCAAAATCGTCAAAATCATGGTCGTTGTCTGGGCTTTTTTTATCCTCGGCATCCAGATTCTGTTACCCTAGGTTCTGTTCTCACAACCTGGAAGAGATATTCCGTGCCCAAAACAGAAGAATTTCGCTCTCCCGTTATCGTGTGGTTTCGCCGCGACCTCAGAATCTCCGACCATCCCGCGCTCTCTGAGGCCTTGAAAGAGGGCCCCGTCATTCCCCTTTACATCGAATCTTCAAGCGAAGAAGGAGACTGGACCGCGGGCAGCGCGTCCAAGTGGTGGCTGCACCAATCGCTTGCAAAACTCTCCGGAGAGCTTGCCTTGAAGGGGAGCCGTCTTATCCTGCGCCGGGGGAATGCGGCGAAAATTCTCGAAGAGCTCGCGAAGGAATCTGGAGCGAAAACCGTATTGTGCAGCCGTTCCTACGATGCGCGTATCCTGAAACGGGACGAGGGCGTTAAAAAAAAACTCGCCGCCGCGGGTGTTGAAATCCGCGGTTTCAACGGTTCGCTCTTGCGGGAGCCCTGGGAAACACGGACCGGGTCCGGCGGGCCGTATAAAGTCTTTACGCCGTTCTGGAAAAATTATCTTTCGGGAAAAGAATTCCGGACGCCGCTTGCAGAACCTTCAAAAATCGAGGCTCCCGGAAAATGGCCTGCCTCGGACAAGCTCGCGGATTGGGGACTGGAACCGAAAATTAACTGGGCCGGGGGGATGAAAGCTTTCTGGGAGCCGGGCGAAAAAGGCGCTGCGCGGGCGCTCGAGACTTTTTTGCCGAAGACCCCAGACTATCCTCGTTCGCGGGACATGCCATCAGAAGAAGGTACTTCCATGCTGTCGCCCCATCTGCATTTCGGCGAAATCAGCGTCCACCAGGTCTGGGACCGGGTCCAGCGCCTGAAATGCAAAACGAAAGAAGAGAAGGAAGGCCAGGAGACGTTTCTCAAAGAGCTCGTGTGGCGCGAATTTTCCTATCACCTGCTCTTTCACTTTCCACACACTCCCGAAGAACCTCTTTATGAACAATTCCGTGATTTCCCGTGGAACACGGATTACGGGGAGCTCGAAGCCTGGCAAAAAGGAAGGACCGGCTATCCGATCGTCGACGCGGGCATGCGTCAGCTCTGGCACCTGGGCTGGATGCACAACCGCGTGCGGATGATCACGGGCTCTTTTCTCGTGAAAGACCTTTTGCTTCCGTGGCAGAAGGGTGCCGGGTGGTTCTGGGATACGCTCGTTGACGCTGACCTTGCGCAGAATACGATGAACTGGCAGTGGGTCGGCGGCTGCGGAGCGGACGCGGCGCCTTTCTTCCGGATCTTCAACCCCATCACGCAGAGCAGGAAGTTTGATCCGGAAGGAAACTATATACGTAAATGGGTTCCGGAACTGGGCAATATGCCTGCACGGTGGATCCACGAACCCTGGACAGCATCCGCCGAGGTTCTTCTGGAAGCCGGCGTTCGGCTCGGAGACAATTATCCTGAGCCCGTCGTTCAGCACGATGTCGCTCGTAAGAGAGCGCTTCTCGAATACAACCGGTTCCGCAAAAGGTAGAACACAGCCGGACCCCGAATTTTCTATTACTCAGTTAAATCCCTACGCCAGAATGATAGGCCGACCGATGCCGCTCTTTTTTTGCCCGTAGTATTCTGAGGCGTCCTTCCCCCCTACCCTCTAGAAGGAGAAGTCATGCCTTATGAAAAAAAGATTTCATCCGCGACCGCGTGGGAACAACCAGCTTTGCCGCCTGCAAGACCCTTTCTCGACCGGAATCTTACCGTTGACGCGGTGGTTATTGGAGCCGGTATCGCGGGCCTTTCCACCGCTTACCACTTAGCCAAGGAAGGTCTTTCGGTCATCGTGCTGGAACAGAACCGTGTGGGGAGCGGAGATACAGGCTGCACGACGGCACATTTGACCCAGATCCTCGATTACAGTTATTCTGAACTTCAGAAGATACACGGAGAAAAGGCCCTCAGGCTAGCGGCTCAAAGTCATGCGGCCGCCGTCGATTGCATCGAAGCGATCGTCGTCAGGGAAGGCATTGACTGCGATTTCGAGCGCGTTGACGGGTATATGATCGACAACACGGGCAGCATGCGCGACAGAATGGAAGAAGAGCTCGAACTCATCCTCGCAACCGGGCGGAGGGACGCAGAAATCCTGAAGCACACGCCGCTCAGGACTTTTTCTCAATATCCAGCCATCAGAGTTCCGATGCAGGGAAGAATCCACGCGCTGAAATACCTGTACGGCCTCGCGGGCGCATGTACGCGTCTCGGTGTGGTTATCTATGAAAATACGCACGCGCAGAGTTTCGACAAAGACGTAGTGCGCACGGCCGCCGGATATGCTGTCACGGCGCGGATCATTGTTGTCACGACCCACGCCGCCATCGACGGCGACAAAATCTTTTTGAAACAGGCCCCGTACAGAACTTATGCCGCGGCGGGAACGATTCCCCGAGGCTCCATTCCCGACGCGTTGTACTGGGACTCGGAGTCGCCTTATCATTACGTCAGGCTCCAGCCATGGAACGATGAAAAAGACCTTCTGATCATTGGCGGTTGCGACCACAAAACCGGGCAGCTTCTGCGGGACGATTATGAAAAGCAATTCGACGATCTCGAAACCTGGGCCCGTCATTATTTTCCTTCGCTGAAGAAAATCGACTTCCGCTGGTCCGGCCAGGTAATAGAACCTTTCGATGGTCTTGCCTTCATCGGCCGGATACCGAACCGCAAAGGAGTCGAGGAATATATGGCCACGGGTTTTTCCGGAAACGGTATTACTTACGGTACGCTGTCGGGTATGCTTATCGCCGACATGGCCGCGGGGCGTTCCAATCCCTGGGCGGAGATTTATAATCCTGCCCGTAAGGCCACCTTACCGATCAAAGAAGTCATGAGCGAAAATTTTAATTTTGTGAAACGTTTCGGGCAGGACTGGCTCGGGCACGGCGACATTCAGTCTGTCGAGGACCTGAAGCCGGGCGAAGGCGGCATTCTGCGCCAGGGATTCCGCAAGCTCGCCGTATACCGCACTGATCAAGAGCATTTCGAAGTGCATTCCGCCGTCTGTACTCATCTTGGCTGTATCGTGCAGTGGAACGGAGCTGAAAAGTCTTTTGACTGCCCTTGCCACGGGTCCCGTTTCGGAGTGGACGGAGAAGTGAAAACGGGGCCTGCCAAAAAGCCGCTGAAAAAGGCGGAACTTCCCAAGCTTTCTGTGCCCGTAGAATCCAAGAGCGCGTGACGGGGGGACTGCGGCTTACCAAAAATCAGGTGTTCCTTGGCAGCTTCTGCCTAAAAAGACTTTTAAACCTTTCTCAATATAATTCCCAGCCTGCCGAAATTTAGAAGACATGGTTTTGCCTCTTTGTCCCCAATCAGGCATACTCTAGACAATCTTACTGAAGGCGGCAGAAAGACTTGGAGAATAAAAAACGGTATCTCCTTTTTCTGGTTCTTTTGGCATGGGCGGTGCTTCTTTTCTTCTTCGCGCTCCAGCCTAAAGCCCTCGTGCTTTTTTTCCTAAAAAAAGCGGCAGTGTTTAAGACGGCGCATCTCATGGCCTACGGCTTGCTCGCTTATCTGTCCTGCGCCTGGTGCCATGTCTTATGGCCCTATTGGAAGCGCGCGACGGCTCTAAGCCTTTTTTCGGCAATCGCAGGCGGCTTTATCCTGACATTTATATGCGCGGCCTCCACGGAGTACGTACAGATCTACTCGGTGGACCGTATTCCTGACATCAAGGACTTCAAAATCGATCTTATCGGTGCCTCTTACGGTCTCTCTGTCTTTTTTCTATCCCGCATCGGACGTGTGATCCTGGGACACCGGCAGACTCCGGGCCGTGCTCTTCAACTCGACCTCTTTTCAGAATTGTAAGCACTACAATCAAGCCTCGGGCAAACGGATTTTTTTACATGTCGGACAAGCGCAGCAGGGAAATTCTCGATTTCTGGTTCGGCAATTTAAAATCGGAAACTGATTATCCGCCTGATAAGGCCCGAATGTGGTTCAGCGGGACTGACGAAGTCAACGAACTCATCCGTTCCCGATTCTCGGATGACCTCGAAAAGGCCTCGGCCGGCCATTATGACCACTGGCGCAGGACGCCCGACGAATGTCTCGCGCTCATCCTGATTCTGGACCAGTTCACCCGAAATCTCAAAAGCGGCGCGGAAGCTTTTGCCCAGGATTCAAAAGCGCTTGCCCTTGCGCTGGAAGCCGTCTCTAAAGAATTTGACTCGGCCTTCTATCCTCTCCAGAAATGTTTCTTTTACATGCCTCTTGAGCATTCGGAAGACATTGAGATGCAGAGAAAATCGCTCACTCTCTTTACCCGTCTCGCCGAGAGTGCACCTCCAGCGATTGAATTTCCGCTTGCCGTGATGATGGACTACGCCAAGCGGCATCACGGCATCATCGCAAGATTCGGGCGCTTTCCTCATCGAAACACCATGCTCGGCCGCAAGTCCACGCCTGAAGAGACCGCGTTCCTGAAAACCCCCGGGGCATCGTTTTAAAAATTCTTCCTCGTAGGCCTCTGCAAAAAAAAAGAGTAAACTAGCCTCCCATTTTCAGGAAACCCTATGATCGTCATTATCGACGGATACAATTTCATCCATGCTGTGCCGGAGCTCGAGCGGTATTTGCTTTCCGATCTCAAGAGCGCCCGGCAGGCGTTGATCCGGGAATGCCAGCGCTGGTTCGGCGCGCGGGGAGACATCCAGCGTTTTTATATCGTTTTCGACGGCTCGTCTGACGTGAATTTCGGCGCGGACCATTATTCCGGTGTCGAGGTCATCTTCTCTGAAACGGGGGAAGAGGCCGACGACCGTATTGTCGATCTTCTTTCTACACTGCCAGCCGGCAGCGCCACGGTCGTTTCAAATGATAATTATGTGGCAAATAACTCTAGAGCTTATGGCGCTCATATTATGTCGGTAGGAGCTTTCTGCGGCTTTGCCGACAGGAAGGGGGCAAAGCAGGATCAGCCCCGGCGGGACCGGCAGGCGAAAAAGCGGATTCCTCCCGGAGTCGCTGAAGAAATCACGAAGGCCTACAAAAAGTACCTTGGTATTGATTAGATCCGCCCCGAATAAAAAACGGGCCGCGGATTTCCGCGGCCCGTTGATGTAGTAAATTCGAAGTCGCTTTCCTAAGCAGTTTTTACTTCCTCTTCGCCCAGCGTCTCAGGAGTGTCCTGATGGATGGCGCCCGCGGTTTCATCGCCCGTCATATCCTGCCTTGCGAACGCCTGATTCTTTTCAGCTCCCACTGCGCCGGTAGTTCCCATGGTTCCCGCAGCGGCTGCATTGGTTTCAGGATTATTTTCTTCAAGCGCAAGCCCTTCATCAGGGTTAGCGTCGCTCATGATGCCCGCGTCATTCTTCGCGGACGGGCTGCCGGCCGTTTTCTGGCTCAGCTCCGCGCCTGTCGGCGTACCCTGTGTGCTTACGGCATTAACCTGCGTTGTTGCATCGCTTTCAGGCTTGTTTGCATCCTGCTCGCGATCCTGGGCAGATTCCGTGTTAATGGCGCCGGCGGCTTCAGAGTTTACCGCGGTTTCCGCGGCGGCCTGGGCTTCAATGCTTTTTACTTCCCAGTTCTGATCGTCCTTCTTATCCGCATCGAGCGTGATCTGGTCGCCTACGTTGATTTCCTGAAGCGTCTGGGCCCCTTTGTACGTGGTGCCTTCACTCACGGTAAAGTGAACCTCTTTCTGAAGACCTGACTGCTGGTCCTGTGGATTGACGCGAAGAAAATTCGCACCCTGATTGACTTCTACGACTTCTCCCCGGATCGTTTCCGCGTACCCATAGCCGGACGCGAGCCCTATTCCGAGAACCGGTATGACATACAACGCATTGCGAATCGACTTTTTCATGACATCCTCCTGATATTGATTTAGTTAAATTCCGTGCGGTTTTCCGCTGTATGAAGTCTACAAAACGCGAAATTCCGCATCTATAAGGCTTTATCTTCTTTTAACCTCAGGAGTAACAGGAGTAGGCGGAGGGTGAATAACTTAAGGATCGGAGAGGTTAATCTTAACGGTGTATAAGACGCCTTTTAGCAAGCTCCATATGCGTGCCCTGTTACTCTGTTTTAAAATTATTCTGGCTTTCTTTTGCCTTTGCGCTGTGCGGGGCACCCCCCCCTTTTTTTTTTATCGCCAGAAAATTTGCAATAGAAACGATCCCGCCGCTCATGATGAAGGCATTCGCTTTTCTCTCTTATCTTTTTTGCTCCGATCATCGGTTTCAACGTCTACATCCGGATTCTGAAGACGATTCCACCCGCACAGGTATCGCGCCTACGCTTAAATTAATCCGATTATCGCGATGACTCCGGGATGGAAATTTGCCGGTGAAGCCGCGACTTCACAGATGTTCATTTCTTCTCTGCAGATTGTTTTCTCTGTCGTCGTCATCATGAGCGCAAGTTCGAAGCCTGAGGAAAAACAGCCGCAGCCGCTCAAGACTGCGTAAGAAGATATATTTTTTTTAAATATTCTATCTTTGCTGTATTAAAAAAAAATTCTATAGTTATAATGACGAGTTCACCAGTACTCCTGTCATGAATCGTAAGAGGAGTTTTTCTTGGATTCAAAAAACATTCCCCTTTCCCGATTTTCCGAAGAAATCAAAAAGCTGCGCCAGCGTGTCCAGGAACTGGAAGATATTCTTACCAAACACGAAAAAAGCGCTCTTCCCCCTCCAGAAGAAAACACCGACGAATACGAAGGCCTCTTCGACAATACTCCGGATCTCGTTCTCATCCTGGACTCGCAGGGAAAATTCATCTACGTTAACAAAATCTGGCGCGACGCTCTTTCCTACACTGAGGAAGACCTTGTAAACCTTTCCTTCGTGGATACCTTGCGCTTCGACCATCTTGAAAAATGGAAAGAGCTTTTCCAGCGTCTCGTCCACGAGGAGACGGCTTTGCACGCCCATTTCGTGTTCAAGACAAAGTCGGGCGCGGAGATCGCGGTCGAGGGCGACCTCAACCCGGTACTCAAACGCGGGCAGCTTCTGAGGGTCAATGCCGTTTTACGTAACCTCAATGAAGTCAGGCAGATGGCGTGGGACAGGGAGTGGTATTTCAACTCTTCGCTCGACCTCCTTTTCATTACAGCCTTTGACGGGGAACTGAAGCGCCTGAATCCGGCCTTCGAGAGAACGCTCGGTTATTATAAAAACGAGGTCCTGGGAACCTCCCTTCTTGGCCTCGTCGTCGAAGAAGACTTGCCTCTTAGCCGCAAAGAGCTTCAAAAGTTGAAGTCAGGGACGCCGTCCATTTATTTCGAGGCCCGCTTTCGCTGCAAGGACGGCACGGTGAAATGGCTCGCGTGGACCGCCCATTCGGTGTTGTCGGAAGAACTGATTTACGGCGTTGCCCGCGACATCACGGATAAAAAACTGCTCGAAGATGAACTCCGGAAACTTTCTTTCACAGACGAATTGACAGGTCTTTACAACCGCAGGGGATTCATGACGTTTTCGGCAAAAATCATGGACCTGGCTTATCGTGAGGGGCGTGGATTGCTCGTGGCCCTGCTCGATCTTGACGGCCTCAAGGAAATCAACGACCAGTTCGGCCACAATATAGGAGACGAAGCTCTGCGTAAAGTCTCGATCCTTCTGAAAAAAGTTTTTCGAGGTTCGGACGTCATCGCCCGCCTCGGCGGGGATGAATATGCGATCGCGGCCCTCGTTTCCGACGTGAAAGCCTGCGAGCGCATCAAAACGCGGCTCCAGAAACTGGCTGAAAAAGAAAACGACGAAGCGGGGAAGGCCTACCGGTTTTCTTTCAGTTTCGGATTTCATTACTGGGATCCCCGGCAGAACCTTGGCATCGAACAGGTTCTCGAAAAGGCTGACCAGGAATTATACGAAGATAAAAAGATGCGTTCTAGCCGGCCCGCCATCCCTTCGCTTTAACTTTCTTTCCCGGCCGGTACCCCGGCTCCTCATCTGCTACACTTATAGCGGCTCAATTTCATGAACCGGATGGACGTTAATTACCAAAACCTTAAAGGCTCAAACTTCAAGCAAGGAGACATTTATGCAGGTTAGAAAAGTCGGCATTCTTTTTTTAATCTTCACTTTGATGTTTGCTGGTTCCCGGCCCGCGTTCGCGGATGAAAACCCGGTTACCAAATTCAGCCGTGGCATTGTCAACATAGTGACCTCGCCGCTTGAATTCGTGATTCAGTACATGGAGCTCGAAGAAGACCACAATACGGCCGTCGCCCTGGTCGGGAGTCTTTTCAACGGGGTGCTTTTTACGGCAGCGAGAATAGTTGGCGGTGCCTACGAAGTCGTTACTTTCGCGGTGCCCATTCCCGGAGATTATATGCCGCTTATGGAACCGGCGACGCCAATCGATGCGCTCCAGGCCATAGAAGGCGTCGAACACGGCTAGCCACTTATACGCCTATGCGCAAGTGCTTCCTGGCCTTGCGCTGCTTGCGCAGGCACTGCATCGGCCGGGTCTTTTGACAACCCGTCCGCTGGCTGGGAGAATCTTGGCGCTTCTCTCCGGACGTCCTCGAACTTGCCTTTATTTCAACAAAGGCAGAAGAAGCCGGAAATTCCGCGCAGCTTACGTGCTGAGAAGTTTTTTTAATTCTTTCGCGGTCATGGGCTTGGGGTGAGTATCGGTAAGCTGTCCGGCGGGTGCGGGATAGCGGCGTTTCAGGTATTCCACAGCCCCATTGAATATTCCGTCCCACTTCATATTTTTGACGTCGAGCAGTTTCCCCAGCAGATAAGATCTGCGGTCCCATGACTTTTTCAACGTCTCTATGGGAAGGGAATCTCCGAAGAAAAACTTCCTGAAAACGCAGGTTTCGGGAAGTTTTTTTTCCAGCCTTACGAGATCAAGCCACATCGGAAGTCCCGGATTTCCGCCGGCCCTGTCGTAAGAAAGGACGGGTCCCGCGGGTGTAAAAGCAAGATTTCGATAGAGGGGTTCGTGATTCGGATGAACGATAATCACGAGGTCCGTAATTTCTGCGACATGCCTCGCGTAATCAAGCAGGGTCTTGAAAAGCTGGAAAGAAGCAGCGAGTTTGTGCCGCGGACTTAAGGGTCCATCGAGAGAAAAGAGAGCCCCTTCGAGCGTGAGCAGGCTTACCTCTGCGATTTTTTTGCCTTTGAATCGAAGTCCGCCAGCCAGCTGAGGCAAGGCTTTCTCCAGAGGGACGCCGCACGGAGAATCCGGAATAAGCGTAACGGTTCCCGCAATAATGCCCGAATAATCGAGAATAAAAGTCCGCGTCCAGGGAAGAAGGCAGTGGGAGTGAAAATACATAGAGGCGATGTTGACTTTGCAGAAGCCGCGGTAAAGATACTGCCTGTATACAAGACTATAAGCCGCCTCGACTTCGGACGCGTTCAACGCCTGGCGCGAGTGCATGCTTTCAGGTAACAGCTGAAGCACCTTTGAAAGGGCCTTGTCCCCCATAAATGATAAGGATGTTTTAGCCGCCACTTCCGCGGGACAAAAGACGTGTCCATTCAGCTCTGATTTTCCGAGAGCGGGCAATGTATCCAGTACAACTTGACTCTGATTCACGAATAGCCCCGGCACTGTAGTGGGTTTGAAGAATCGCCATTATACGTATTTATAAATGTCTTTAATATAGAATAATTAATAATCCCGCCCCGGTCTATTTTGGTGTAAATGAGGGTGAGGGATATTCCGATCCGACAATCTTCTAAGTCCTGATAGACGAATTTCACCTTGTGCCGGATAATAAAACACGAAATAATTCTTCTCTTTTTTTTCAAACATCAATAATTAAGGGGGCTCCAAATGGCCACTGAAAAGAAAAACGGCAGCAGAGCAGGTAATCCGGGAAGCCTCAACGATATTAAACTTTCTTCCTATGATTCGACTGGAAAAAAAAACTGCATCAAGGACTCGCTCAAAAAATTGAATACGGCAGCAAAGAACAAGCAGGAAGAGATTTCTACTGTGATCGGAATCAAATATGAAGACCTCCGACAGAAGATCAATGATGTGAATGAAAATAATAAAATCAGGATCGGCCTTGCTAAAATCAAGGCGGCGGACACGGTTCATAACAGTTCCCGGAAAGTGAAAGACGCAGCGTCACTTTGTAACAACACGGTTCACGCAAATCCCTGGCCGGTAATCGGCGGCGTCGCCCTCGCAGGATTCGCAGCCGGTCTCGTCGTGATGACTCAAATCAAGCGAGCGAAATCGAATGCCGCCGGAATCACCGATGCAGAGATCGTTCCTATGCCCATCGACCGGGCTGCCGCAAAAGGGACCCGCTCGAGCTCGACCCGTCAAAGTGCGACGGCCAGAGGACCTCAACTATGAAAGGTCTCGGAGATTTCATGGAGAGCGTGACGGGCCTGATGGCTTTTTTGAGGCATAAATCGACCGACCTCGCGAAAATAGAGGCTTCGATTTATTACCTCAAAGCTGTGCAGACCGCCCGTCTCGCTGTACTGGGTATCCTTGGCCTTATGTCACTAGTCATTATGATGATGACGGCCTTCATTGCGATACACCTGTTTGTCTTCTTCGTGCTGCCGGTATCCGTTACGACGCGGGCATGGCTTGCGGGAGGGCTTACAATGCTTGACCTTACCGTGGTTGGGACAGCTCTCTATTTCATTTCATCTGAAAAGATGTGGATGAAGCTTACCAAAGCAGGCGAGGTCGCCGAGCACACCATGGAAGAAACCTCTCCCGAACTTGTTCGCGAAACTCCCATCGATACGGACGCTCTTAAAAGTGCTCTTTAGGAAGATTCGGCCGGAAGAAACCCAAGGTCCGGCCGATAATTCCTTAAATGGACAAGCTTCCACGCCGGCTGAGCTTTGGGAATTCCATTGCGATTAATGTCGGAATCGTTATCGGTGTAGGCATTTTCCGCGTTCCTTCAGAAGTCGCATCTTACCTTGATTCTTCATTTCTCACTCTCCTCGCCTGGATAACAGGCGGTCTATTTTCTCTACTGCGTTTTCTGCTACGCTGAACTTTCCTCCTGCTTGCCGCAAACGGGTGGAACCTATATCTATCTGCGTGAAGCCTATGGAAAGCCGCTTGCCTTCCCTTTTCGCCTGGACGGAGGTCTCTATTTTGCGTGCCGGATCTCTCCCGGGCATCGCATGCATTTTCGCGGCTTACCTCGGGAATTTTTCTTCACTCACGGCGATGGGAGAAAGGGCCGCCGCAGTTTTCGCCATCCTGCTTTTCTCGGCAATTAATGTCGCAGAAATTCATTAGGGAGTGAATCTTTTGCGTGACATAAGAACCCCCCGAGTTTTCTTTTTTACACCCAGAGATTCTACTTTGCAATTGTAGGATTTTTAGGGGGGAGCGCCCTGTTATCTGCCGCCACTGCCGGCCGGCGGAAACCCTTTCGGATCCTTAGTGCAAGAGGCGCTTAATATAGAGGAAAACCCTCCGAGCCTCAAACGGGTTAAAGGCAGGCTTACGTACTTCCGGCGTTGGCAGGAGAGATTTACATTCAGGGAATTCCCATAAAAATCGATAAATGACGGATACCACGGTGCAGCCTGACAAGGTTGAGATCGCCCCCCTCAGAAGCTAGGTATTCGAGACCTCGTATTCCCGGTGTTTCCTGTAAGCCGGGATCCCTATAATAGAGGTCCGGCAGGAACTGGCGCCTTGGCGCGCCAGCCAGACCGACTAATCCGAGGATTCATTATGCGCAGGAAACTACGGCCCGGTCTCGTTGGTTTAAAGGCCCGAAGCTTTCAGAACATAAGACGGACTTCGCCCATCATAATTCTCAAGATTGTCGCCGCAACTCTCGTTTTTCTACCATGGCTCGTCTTCGCACTCGTTTGCAGTTACGTGAAAATGTTTCATTGGCGGAAGCTGGGTACAGCGCGGGAATTTATAAGGCGCCACAACCTTGCTTTCGCGGAAGTAGACACGTTGACGCTGCAGGTTGAATCGGTATCCGGCGGGGTCAGTAATTCAAACCAGATCTGGCGGGCGAAGACCCTGAGCGGGGAACCAGTCGAGTATTTCGTGAAGATCTTTGTTTCCGCAGGAAGTTTCTGGGCCCGTCATCTGTCGCTCGTGAGTCCTTTTCCCGAGATCTATGGTCAGCGGACGCATGAGCGCTTCACTGTCGACATGATAAGCCGCGTTCAATTGCACGACCGCAATATTCCCGTTCCTAAACTCGTTGCCTACGACGCGGTTGAAAAAGTCATGGTGACGGAGTTTCTACGGGGAGAGAATGTGGACGATGTGCTCAAAAAGCTGGCGTCAGGCACGACGATCGGGGCTTCGGAGGAGGATGTGATTCGAAGGTGCGGGATGGGACTCGCTCAGATCCACAACGCAGGTTTTTCCCTCATCGACACGCAGCCCGTCAATTGCATCTGGATTGCGTCCGAAAAAAAAATTTACTTCACCGATCTGGAATTCTGCACCCGGGATGACAAGATTGTGTGGGACGTGGGGTTCTTCATCTGTTTTCTGTCTCTTCGGCTGCCTTCGGATATAAAGAAAAAGGCCCGCGAACTTTTTCTGGGCGGTTATCAAAAGGAGCGTCGGCTCAATCTGGCCGGTGTTGCCGAAACCAGCAGCCGGCTGAAAGAATATCTCCCGATCTTTCAGACGATTCTCGATATCCGGCAGTTCACCCCTGAAGAACTCTTCGAAGAACTGGTATCCGGGCCCTGAAGCGTCAAGCTTCAGGTGCTTGCCAGCGTTCTTCTGAAGACCGCGCTTTTCTTTTGCGGCCGATTCTTTATAATATGCGCCTGATGCCTAGAGGATCTGCCTGAGGCCCCCCTTATTACGATCTGCAACCATAGAAAATAAGTAACACCATGTTTCTTTCAAAAACTTTTACTGGAAAGCTGGGAGGAACTCTGCCGTATATCCGTTTCGGGCAGGGTACCGAAAAGCTCGTCATTTTTCCTCCTATTAACGATGCTCTGTTCGAAGCGTCTGCTTTTCCTGTTTATCTGCGCTATCTGTTTGCCGGGTTCGCCGCGGCCTACGATGTCTACATTATCAGCCGAAAAAGGAATCTGCCCGTCGGTTGTTCAACGCGGGATATGGCGCGGGATTACGCGGAGGTCCTCGAACGAACGCTCGGACCCGCTCACGTAATCGGCATTTCTCTGGGCGGCATGGTGTCGCAGTATTACGCGTACGATTATCCGCACCTCGTAAAAAAAATGCTGATCGTTACGGCAGCTCATCGCATGGGTCCGGAAGGCCTCGAGATCGCCCGGCGCTGGATTCCATGGTCAAAGCTCGGAAAGTGGGGCGAGATTTACGACGAGACGCTTGAAATTACCTACACCAAAACTCATCTGTGGGCCTACCGGATGATGAAATCATTTTTGAAAAGATACATTCTTCCCAGGATCAAGGACCCCTTTGATTTCATTACCTCGGGATATGCCGGGATCATTCATGATGCCTTTCAAATTCTTCCCGCTATCAAAGCTCCTGTTTTAATCATCGGGGGAACCAAAGACCGTTTCTTTCCTGAAAATCTGATACGTGAAATGGCGGGACGCATACCGACGGCCGAACTTTTTCTTATTGGAGGCGCCGGACATGGGGCGTTCGAAGAATACCGCAGCAGATGCATTCATAAGAGCCTTGAGTTTTTACGAGGAACGCGGTCTTACCCCGCGCTCCCGGCCGAAACCCGTCGTGTCCCCTCCAAATGAAAGAGAAGCCCCGAAATAAGAGTTTCATGCGGCCGCTGATTTCGTTTTTGCTTATATTGATTTTCGCAGCTTCGGCCGTGTTTGCCTTATCCGGGTTCGTTCTCGATGCTTTATCCCGGAAGGCTATAACTTATATCGAAACGCACGCGACCCAGGCCGGCCTGAAATTAAAGGAAATTGTTTACCAGGATGTCCGCATCAGTTCTCTCGATTCTGTCTCGTGGCGGGGGATTTCGATGAATGTCCGCATTCCGTCGCGCGCTGCCGGAAAAGCCGAGGAGAAAGCTTCTTTTTCCGCAGACGAGGTGACGCTTCGCCTCGAAAATCCGGGTGCGAAAATGCTGGCTATTTACGTAAGCAATATCACCATGATTTTTTTTCCTACGCTGCATCTCAAGGAACACACGACCCGCGAAGAACTGACACGTCTTGAGGGCGATTTTATTTATCGCTTTACTCCGGGCCTGGCTTCTTCACGGCGTCCCGCAGAAGAAATAAGAGCGCACGTCCAGAAGATGGTCCGGTTTCTCCGTGAAGGACAGGTCGACGCCGACGTTGCTTTTTCCGGGACGATTTTCGTGCAGGTGAAAGGCAAACCTGCCGAAGTGAAAATATCTTCAGCCAAGGAAGGCGGCATCTCCCGGGTACACGCCGACAAGGAAGATTTAAAGAAAATATCCCGTCGCATGCGGGAAAAGCTGACAGACGCGGAAATTGAGTTGCTTTCGGCGCATCCCGTCCACGCGCCCCTGCTTCTTTTTATTACCGAACACGCCGTCACGAAAGCGGAAGATGCCGAGAGAAAGGATCCTTCCCTCAGCGAGGATGCTTATAAGCACGTACTCTGGAGCTTTCTTCTCACTCGCGCCTTCGGACAGGATTTCGCGAAAGCCGTGACAGACGCTCACGAGGCCGGAGATCCCGATGATACCTCTGAAGATCACCGCATGGATTACACCAACAACGAGACGGGCCGCCGTTACGCGCGGGCGGGTTACGACGAGGCGGGAATTCTTCAAAGGGTCAAGACCGACCCGGCGGTCATCAGAAAGAACTGATTTTCCTCTGGGTATCGCGCGGTTCCAGAAAGTGAGAAAAATATGGATTATCTGATTATCTGCACGGCTTCCTTCTTCGCTGCAGGCCTCACGCTTTTTTCCGGCTTCGGACTTGGAACGCTTCTCATGCCGTGTTTCGCGCTTTTCTTTCCTCTTGAGGCGGCGATCGCCATGACCGCCGTCGTTCATCTGGCAGCGAACCTCTGGAAATTCATTCTCATGGGAAAGTATTCCGACCGCCGCGTTATCGCTTTATTCGGCCTACCGGCACTGATCTTTGCGTTCGCGGGAGCTTGGCTATTAGCAGCTCTCTCTCATATACAGCCTCTCTTCTCTTATGAACTCGCTGATCGCGTCCGGGAAGTGACCCCCGTCAAATTAATCATGGCCTGTATCATCGCGGGCTTTGCTCTTCTCGAAATGGTACCGCGTTTCAGTGCCGTCACCTTCAATAAGGTAGCGCTTCCACTGGGCGGGGCACTCAGCGGGTTCTTCGGCGGACTCTCAGGCCATCAGGGAGCCTTGAGAAGTGTGTTTCTTTCGAGGAGCGGACTCGGCGCTCAGACATTTATAGGTACGGGAGTCGTTATCGCCTGCATGGTGGATCTTGCGAGACTCATAACGTATCAACGGACCTTTGATTGGGCTCGTCTGTCGGCTTATTGGGGATTGCTCGCGGCCTCTTCAGCCGCGGCATTTCTGGGTGTCTGGGCTGCGCGCCGCTTCGCGGAAAAAGTTACCATTAAAACAATTCAGCGGATGGTAGCCGTCTTTCTCGGCCTGACCGCCCTTTGCCTGGCATCCGGGATTATCTAGAAATCATTCCGGTCGCCGTGTGAAAGAAAGTATGATCCGGTCATAGAGATAAGCGGTGATTCGTATTATGATGGGGCAGGGCGGCCAAAGCCTCGGATAAATATGATAGAAAAATTCACCTTCGATCTGCTGATCAAAGACAAACGCAAAAGGCTCATACTCGTCAAGGCCGTCAGCGAACAGCGCGATCACATCGTGTTGAAGCTTCTTTCCTATCTTTATTTCTATACCCCGGGTCTTCAGGTCGAGGTCGACATCGGGACTCATTACAAACCCGACCTGATTCAGCTCGGTCCCGACGGAAATCCCCAGCTTTGGATTGATTGCGGTTATATCAGCATCGTGAAAGGCGAAGCGCTTGCGCGCAAACTCAGGCATAGCAAAGTCGTCTTTGTAAAACCGACGCTTCACGAAGCCACTGCATTTCGAAATCTCATGATAAGACGAGATGCGGCAGTAGAAAGAATTCAGTTTCTCTGTTTTGAAGACAGGTTTATTTCATCGATCGCGGACGCACTCGAACGCAAAACCGAAGTCACTTTGTATCCCATTCACGAAGATGTCTACGGCGTCGCGATCAACAATCAAATTTTCGAATCCCGCTTTATATTTCTCCCCGAGAAACAAGAACCCGCGCATTAAGATTTTAATATCACTACCTTTTTTTCATGATTAAAACAACTGTAAACGGCTTATCTGAAACGACTTAGGTCTTATTAAACGACTTTACTAACCGTCTTGTAATTTACAAATATGCGTGGTACTCTTCTTCCCACGCAGCTGAGCGAAGGTTTTTTTCAGCGGAATAAAATTCGTGGGGCAGGAGGGCATATGAGAGTTTCTTCGAAAGACAGAATCTCGCATCAACCAATAACCATGAAAGATCTCGCGTGCCTGCATAAAGATGCTATTGCAAATGTCCCACTCCCCGTTTCGCGTCAACGGCTTTTTTCATTAACGAAGATTTCAGTCCTCGAACGATGCAGTTTCCCTATTCAGAAAAAAATATTGAGAAATCAGTCCCTCTTTGCTTCCGGCGAGTGTAGCCCTGAGGACAGAGTATCTCTGCCCAGCGGGACGGCGATCCATCAAGAGAATTTGCACTCGTCCGGAAGCGTTGTTTCGACTCCCAGTTTTGTCCCTTCTCACGGAGCTTGTTCCCCCTTGTCTTCGTGAGAACGGCGAAGAGGGCACCCGCGAGGGTGCCCTCTTTCCCATAACAATGCGGCAAATCCATGCTGGGGCCATGCCCTGAAATAACTTCCGTTTTGGTCTATCCTGTGCCAAAATACAACCCTTCTCGCACTTGCGCTAATGCGCAACTACTTCTTGGGAGAAGCTTGACGCTTCTCCGGATGTCCTAGGGCTTTCCTCGAAGATTCATATGGATAATCAAGAATTTGAAGCGCTCAATATAGAAGAACAGATCAGGATTTTTTCGGTGAGCCCCATCACTGAAAAAGGCGATCTCATTCTACGTTCGCAGGAACCTGACAAGTTGACTCGTTCTCTCGCGAGCGAGGAACTTTACCTGATCCTGAAAGAAATGGATCAGGACGAACGCGCCGAACTCATAAAATTCGCCACCCTCGACCAGCTTTTTTTTATCACCGACATTGAGTGCTGGAAGAAAGACCGCATCGACGGGGCTGCTTTTGTCCGATGGCTCGAGACACTTCAGCTATCCGATGAACGGCGGCTTTACTCCTGGCTCATGGAGATGGATTACGAGACGGTCGTCGCCGGGCTTCAAAAATTTGTGACCATTCTGAAACCCGAATGGGAATACGCCGCGGATGATCTGCTCGGAGACAGCCCCTATTTTACGATCGACATGCTTTATTACATCATGGTCGAGGAAGAAAATCTCGATACGGTGAGGCGCGCTTTTGAACTCTTGTTTGAAAACCACCGGGGCCGCTACACCGCGATTCTCGAAGGCATTCTTTCCGAAGGGCAAGATTCACTGGAGGAAGAAGCCTACAGGCGCCGCGAAATCAGGCTTTCGGACAGAGGTTTTCCCGATTACGAAACATCGATGCGGGCGTATGTTCCGCTCGATAAAAAAGGTTTTGAATCTTTTGAGATAAAGAAGAAAAATTATTTCGTAAAACCTGCAGGAGAGAATGCGAGCCAAACGCCGAACTACCTCGTTCTCTGGGGTCTCACGCCGCTATTCCTTGATAAGGTCCTTCACATCCTCGGGGAAAAGGATATTGAAGCACAGGACGGCGTATACGAAGAACTCGCGTGGCTCAGCAATAAACTCGTCGTCTGCCACGGTATGGATTTTACATCTGAAGGAAAAGTCCGGGCGAATGTGGAAAGAGCCCGCTCGTTCCTCAGCATGGGGCTCGAGATTTTGAGCGATGCCGATGTAGACGAGGCGGTCGAGATCCTGAGGACGCGGTGGATCGAGACAGTGTTTCGTTTCGCGGTCGGCCGCCTGTATAAACTCCGCGACGACGCTCATTCCATAGTCCGAAACAACTGGGGCGGGGCGCGTGATAATTTCCTTGAATTTATGGACCCGCCGTTCGAATTTATCGTGCGCGGCGTGCTCGAGAGAATCCCTCTTGCTTATGACTTTACGGTAACTGAAAATGTCTACTATCACCGGGAATTCCAAAGCCGGGAAGATCTGCGCCGCGCTGAACTCGCCTTGGAGCAGATAAGTGAAACCCACCGTTTTCTCAACGAAAAAACTCCGGATTCATTCAGGAAAACACAAAAAGCGCTTTCCTTGGGCGATTCCGCCTGCACGTTTACACCTGTCCTCGGTACCGTATACGCAAGTTTCGTGCTGGGAGGCGTGCTTGATAGCTCGCCTCTTTCCATATCTGAAATCCGGAATTTTTTGAAAAAAGGGTTCGAGAACAGGGCAGGCGTTTTGTTTCTGCGGGAAGATATCAAGGAAGATTTCTGGGCCCGCTTTTTCTCCGCGGAAAACAGGACCCTTGTGACGCCGGTGTGGGGACTTGTTTTTCAGAGATTTCAGGAGCAGATGAGCCGGATGGATCCTGAAGCGGAGATCGAATCCTACCTCTTGACCTGTCTTCTCGTCAAACCGGCCAAGGCCAAAGCCGCAAAAAAATCCGCCGAGAAGAAACCGCAAAAAAAAAAGTAATTACAAAAGATCTCGCTCTTTCATGACTGCGATTTTGCTGAGCGTGACGATAGCGAAGCCTTTTTGCTTTAGTTTCGGAATCTCATCAGCGATCACTTCCAGGGTGTTTTTCTTGTAATGTCCGATGCCGATGGCATAGCCTTTCTGCCTCGCTATGGGTTCTAGCTGTTGCACCTGGCCGAGGACAGAAGGTTTGTCTTCCTGATTATCCAGGAAGACATCCCGGACGAGCGGCACCATGTCCAACTCTGCGGCGATTTCGGGTCCGATGCTTTTCGAATTGGTACGGCTGTCCAGAAAGATCATACCGTTTTTTCTAAGCTCGGCGAGCAGGGTCCTCATCACACCAGGATTCGTGGTGCCGAGCGATCCCATATGATTATTGATACCGATGTGATTGGGTACTGTGGCAAGATTTCCGTGAAGCATCTCGATCATCTGCTCAGGCGGCATGACGCTCGTGATCAGGCCTTTCCCCGGGATCGTGCCGTCGACTGTTTCAAGCGGCTGGTGCAGGATCACTTCAGCACCCATTTCCCCGCCTACGAGGCCGAAATGCTCAGAATAGGGGAGTCTCGGCAGAATTGCGTAGGTCACCTGATTGCCCAGGGCCCTTATTTCTTCTTCAAAATCGAGGTGATAACCAATATCGTCGATTACAAACACGATTTTGGGCCTTTCAATTTCTGCCTGCGTCAGAGTAACTTGCTTTAATACCCGCGTTTGAGAAGGAGGCAGGGGAACAACGGGCGAGGACGGTCCCGGCATATGTGCAGGCGCGGCCCCCGGCCTGTTTAAATTCTGTGTGGCCGGTTTTGGCGCAGCTGGTTTGACTTCCCGGACCGTCTTGATGGGTCTTCTGCCGGGTTCTTTCCCGTTTATTAGATCTTTGAGAATGAAACTGCCGATGACGATCGCAAAAGCCGCGATGCACACGGCGATCAGGCGGAACCTGATTTTTCCGGAGGTTTGAGCGAGGCGTAATTTTTTTCCGCCTGAACGGCGTGGTTTTCTTTTCATAGGACCCAGAAGCCGAGAGTTACGCCGCCTATTCTCCGCGGCAGGATTTTGTAGTATACGCCAATCTTATTGTTTCACTATAATAATGACTTTCAGCGAGTTCTCAAGAAATGAAAGAGGAATAATATATGAAAGATGAAAGTGAAGACGACATTGGAATGGAGATCGATGATACCGGTGCCGATAACGAAAGGACCGTGATGGTCGTTGAAATCACGGGCGGCATCCTGAAGAACATACGCTCGACCCGCAAATACGCCAACCTTTCGGGCCATGATGTCGACTTTATCGCCTTCCTGACACATCAGGGCACGTATCTGTCGGAAGTGCGGTCGACGCGCAAAAAAGTTGCTCTCAGCGAAGTCTATAAGAATATGGAAAGCGATAATAAGACGAACATGTACACGCTGGGCCCGCTCGTAAAGCATCCACTCAAGCGCAACAGCAAAGTGCCGCGCGGTAAAAAGCGGATCACGACCTACGGCAAGTTCATGAAGGCAAAAGTTACGACCGACCTCTTCCGTGCCGAACGCTGAGCATGTCTTCACTTTCGTATAAAAGAAAACAGTTTCTCGCCGCGTCGTTACTATGGGCGATCGCCCTGACAACGTCATCGTTTCAATCCCACGATCTGATGTGGAAGATCCTGCCGAGCGAGGCTCTGCACGCCGCGGCGCACATCGCAGCCTACGGTTTTTTTGCCTATCTCATTAGTCTGTGGCTGCTCTTTGCCCGCTCCTTTATGACGGTCAGGATGACGGACGCGCGGGTCCTGGGGATTGCCTTCGTTCTCGCCGTTCTGTGGGGATGCCTTAATGAGGGCGTTCAGTATTACCGGCCTGACAGGCATGCAGACTGGCTGGACGTGCTGTGTAACGCCGCCGGGGCCGCTGCCGGCACGGGTGCTTATTACCTGCGGAAATCATTTATGGATTCGCGAAAAAGAGGCGGAAAAAAAGTCTAACTACAGCAGGCACAAATAAAAAGGGCGGGCACATTGAAGCGTGCCCGCCCTTTTTATTCAAAATAAAATTACAGCTTAATAATCGTCTTCGGAATAAGCAGGAGCCTTGTCACTTTTCTTCTGCTTAGGTTTTTCCACCACGGCGCATTCTGTGGTGAGAAAAAGTCCCGCGATGCTTGCAGCATTCTGGATCGCCGTACGAACGACTTTCGTCGGATCTATAATACCGGCCGCCACAAGATCTTCGAAATCCCCTTTGTCAGCGTTAAAGCCGTAAGCGCCTTTACCGCCAAGAATGTCTTTAACGATGACCGAGCCGTCGAAACCGGCATTTTCCGCGATTCGGCGGGCCGGTTCCTCGACTGCGCGGCGGATAATATTGACGCCGGTCTGCTCGTCCGGGTCTTTCATCTTCAGTGTTTCGAGAGCTAAAACCGAACGCAGGAGAGCGGTGCCGCCGCCGGGGACGATGCCTTCGGCTACAGCTGCCCGGGTCGCGTGAAGAGCGTCTTCAACGCGGGCCTTCTTTTCCTTCATTTCGATTTCAGTGGCCGCGCCTACTTTAATTACCGCGACACCGCCCGCGAGCTTCGCGAGTCTTTCCTGGAGCTTTTCCTTGTCGTACTCCGAATCGGAGCGTTCAATCTGAGCGCGCAACTGCTCGACGCGTCCCTTGATGTCTTTCGGAGAACCAGCACCTTTGATGATCGTCGTATTATCTTTGTCGATGATCACGCTCTCAGCCGAGCCGAGTACGTCCGTGTCGAGGTTCTCGAGCTTAATGCCGAGATCCTCGGAAACGAACTTGCCCTTCGTGAGAGTGGCCAGATCTTCCATCATCGCTTTGCGGCGGTCGCCGAAACCAGGCGCCTTCACAGCTGCGACATTGAGCGTTCCTCTGATTTTATTTACCACGAGAGTGGCGAGCGCTTCGGCTTCCACGTCTTCTGCGATGAGCAGAAGCGGACGGCCGAGACGGGCCACTTTTTCGAGGAGGGGAACCATGTCCTTTATGGAAGTGATTTTCTTCTCATAGAGGAGGATGTAAGGATTTTTAAGAACGACTTCCATGCGTTCCGCATCGGTTACGAAATACGGCGAAATGTATCCGCGGTCGAACTGCATGCCTTCGACGAGATCGAGCTCCGTCTTCAGACTCTTGGATTCTTCGACCGTGATAACTCCGTCTTTACCGACTTTCTCGATGGCTTCGGCAAGAAGTTTGCCGATGCTAGAGTCGCCGTTCGCGCTGATCGTGCCGACAGCTTCGACGTCGGCCCTGTTTTTTACCGACTTCGAGAGTGCCTGGACGGATTCGATGACCTTGCCGGTAGCGATGTCGATGCCGCGTTTAAGCGCCATCGGATTTGCTCCAGCGGTTACGTTTTTCAGACCTTCCTCAATGATGGCCTGAGCGAGAACAGTCGCGGTCGTCGTTCCGTCGCCGGCTTCGTCAGCCGTCTTCTCGGAGACTTCACGGACCATCTGAGCGCCCATGTTTTCATAGGGATCTTTGAGTTCTACTTCTTTAGCGACCGTGACACCGTCTTTGGTGATCATGGGAGCGCCGAACTTCCTGTCGATTACGACGTTCCGTCCGCGGGGTCCAAGTGTTACGCCCACGGTATTGGCGAGAATATCAACGCCCTTTTTCAGGCGCCGTCTCGCGGCTTCGGAGAAACATAACTGTTTTGCCATAAATCACCTCGTTAAGAATGATGAGAACTGGCCGGGAACTGAAACGACACGTTTCAGATTTTCCGGTGCCGGGCTCGCAGGGAGCCCGGCAAGTCCCGCCTCAAGAGCGGAGCTCCCGGAAGAACTGGATTACTTCTCGCTCTTGTCGTATACAGCGACGATATCGGCCTCGCGGAGGATCTTGTGCTTCTTGCCGTCGATCGAAATTTCATCGCCGCCCCACTTCGCGAAAATGACGCGTTCGCCCTTCTTAACTTCGACGGGCTGAAGCTTGCCCGAGTCGAGCACTTTGCCCGAGCCAACGGAAACCACGCGGCCTTCAGACTTTTCTTCTTTCGCCGTATCCGGAAGGATGATGCCGCCGGCCGTTTTCGCTTCCGCTTCGAGAATTTCAACAAGAACTCTGTCACCCAAGGGTCTGATTTTCATTTTTAAATCCTCCTGAAATTATTGGTTGTTGAAAAATACTGTTAGGGGTCAGATTCGCACCTGTCCCGATCAAAGCTATCTAGAAACCGCCCATACCGCCCATGCCGCCCATTCCACCCATGCCGCCCATACCGCCGCCGGGCATCGGAGGCGTCTTGTCGTCCTCGTCGGGAATTTCGGTAATGAGAGCTTCGGTCGTAAGAAGGAGAGCCGCGACGCTTGCCGCATTCTGCAGCGCGCTGCGGGTCACTTTCTTCGGATCAATGACGCCTGCGCTGACCAGATCTTCATACTGACCCGTTGCTGCGTTGTATCCAATATTGCCCTTCTCGCTGAGCAGCCGCTGAACTACGACGGAGCCTTCTGCTCCCGCGTTTTGTGCAATCTGGCGGACTGGTTCCTGAAGTGCGCGGCGGATGATGTCCGCACCGATCTTTTCATCGCCTTTCAAATTCAGCTTTTCGAGAGCCATACTCGCACGCAGGAGCGCTACGCCGCCGCCTGGCACGATGCCTTCTTCTACGGCAGCGCGGGTCGCGTGAAGCGCGTCTTCGACGCGGTCTTTCTTCTCTTTCATTTCAGTCTCGGTCGCGGCGCCGACATTGATGACGGCTACTCCGCCGGCGAGTTTCGCGAGGCGTTCCTGGAGCTTTTCCTTGTCATATTCGGAATCCGTATCGAGAATCTGTCTTTTGATCTGAGCGATACGGCCCGTGATTTCCTGACTCTTTCCAGCGCCTTCGATTACCGTCGTATGTTCCTTGTCCACCGTGACACGTTTGGCCCGGCCGAGGTCCTTAATCGTAAGATTCTCGAGCTTGATGCCGAGATCTTCGGTAATGGCTTTGCCACCGGTCAGAATCGCGATGTCTTCAAGCATGGCCTTGCGGCGGTCGCCGTAGCCGGGGGCTTTCACGGCGCAGACGTTGATCGTTCCGCGGATCTTATTCACTACGAGAGTGGCAAGCGCTTCGCCGTCGACTTCTTCGGCGATAATCAGAAGCGGTTTGCCCGCTTTCGCGACTGCTTCAAGAACCGGGATCAGGTCCTTCATGGCTGAGATCTTTTTTTCGTGAATGAGGATGAACGGTTCTTCGATGAGGGCTTCCATTCTTTCGGTGTCCGTCACGAAATAAGGGGAGAGATAACCCTGGTCGAACTGCATGCCTTCAACCACGTCAAGCGTCGTCGCCGTGCTCTTGGCTTCTTCGACCGTAATGACGCCGTCTTTGCCTACTTTTTCCATGGCTTCGGCAATGAGGTCACCGATCGTGGAATCGGAATTGGCCGCGATGGTTGCGACCTGAGCGATTTCTTTTTTATCTTTGCCGATCGACTTCGACTGCTCACTGAGTTTCTCGACAACGGCTTCGACTGCTTTCTCGATACCGCGTTTGAGAGCCATGGGATTGGCTCCGGCCGTGACGTTCTTCAGACCTTCCCGATAAATCGCCTGTGCGAGAACCGTCGCGGTCGTCGTTCCGTCGCCCGCTGTGTCGGAAGTCTTGGAAGCGACTTCTTTAACCATCTGAGCGCCCATGTTTTCGTAGGGATCGTCGAGTTCAATTTCTTTGGCGACAGAGACGCCGTCTTTGGTTACTGAGGGAGCGCCGTATTTTTTTTCGAGTACAACGTTGCGTCCTTTGGGACCGAGTGTGACTTTTACGGCGTTGGCAAGCTGATCAACACCGCGCTGGATCGCGCGTCTGGCCTCTTCGTTAAAAAGAATCTGTTTAGCACCCATGCTGAATTCCTCCGGTTAGTTTTTTGTATCAGGTGAAATTGCCGGCTGGCAATTTCAACCATGTGCATTGCCGTGTTCGCTCGAAATGAGAAATGACACGGCACGAGAGTTAATAAGAATTAATGAGGGCGGGATTAGCACTCTTCCGTTGCGAGTGCTAAATGTACGAAATTCAGAGCCGGAAATCAAGTCATTTTTTAAATTGGCGGGATATGCTTTAACAACGATAAACCCATAACAGCAAATGGGTTAAAAATTTTTAATCTGAATCAAGCCCCGCGTTTTCATACAAAAGGACGACCGATTTTAAGGTAAGCAACGGATCGACAAGGCGAAGATTTATTGAATACGGGTTCAAATGGGCTGCAAATCCGCCCGTGGCCAGCACCTCAAAAGCGCCGTATTTTTTCCTGAATCTTGCGACGAGCCCGTCTGTCATCGCGCCATATCCTTCAAGGATGCCCGCTTCCATGCAGGCTTTCGTGCTGGTTCCTGGAAATCCAGGCGCTTTCTTGGGCAGGCGGATGCGATTGGGAATGAGCGCGGCGCGATTGACGAGCGCCTGGAAGGAAAGTTCCGGGCCCGGAACGATCAAGCCGCCGAGAAAGATGCCTTTGCGCGATACGTAATCAAATGTCACGGCGGTTCCGAAATCGATCACGAGCATCGGGGGATTATGCATCCTGAGAGCACCGTAGATATTGACCTGGCGGTCGATGCCAAGTTTACGGCTGTTCTTATAGATGTGGCTGATTGGCACGGGCAGATTTTCTCCCGCGACCCAAAGCCGGACGCCCCCGTTTTTTTTCAAGGCGCGGCGGAGAGCCTTTGTAACATCAGGCACGACGGAGCTGACTGCGATATCGAGCCGGGACCGTCCAGCCGCGCGAAGCCAGACCGGTATTTTTGCCGCGAGATCGCGGTGAAGAATGTGACCGGAATCCCGCAATTTCTTTCCGTCGTAAACCGCGTGCGATACTGCCGTATTTCCTACATCAAGAACGAGAAGCATAAAGTTTCTCTCCGAAGTCTGAGCGGAACTGTTCGAGAATGGCCGTGAGAAGCGTTTCTCTGTCCCATTCTTTGCCTGTTTCGAGACGGAGTGACGTCGCCGTGCCGGGCAATTCATCCGCTTCAGCGTTGACATTGACTCCCACGCCGATGATGACGGCTTCGGTTTCGCCCGAAGCCCTGCAAGCCGACTCCGTAAGAATGCCGCAGATCTTCTTACCTTTGATGAAAAGATCGTTGGGGCGTTTGAATTCCGGCTGGAGTCCGCATTCAGATTTCAGGGCCTCGGCTACGCTGCGGCACGCGAATTGCGTTACGATGGGAAGTTCATTCGCTTTGAGAGAGGGCCTCAAGAGAATCGAGAAAAGAATGTTTTTTCCTTTCGGTGAAACCCAGGTCCGTCCGGGCTTGCCGCGTCCTTCACTCTGAAAGTCGGCGGTGATGACGAGCCCTTCGGCTTCTCCTTTTCTCGAATGCTCGAGAAGAAGGCTGTTGGTCGAAGACACTTCATGATGATGTTCGATTCGGAAAGCCGGAAAGGTTGTCATATCAGAGATAAAGCCGGGGCACGTTCTGCGCGAAGCCCGTCACGATTTCGTAAGGAATGGTGCCGGCCCAGGAGGCCAGGTCTTCGACCGTGATTTTGCCGCCGTTTTCCTCTCCGATGAGAGTGACTTCGTCTCCGACGGCCGGGTTATTGTCCCCGAAATTCACCGCCAGATAATCCATCGAAACTCTTCCCGCAACAGGGAGCATTTTGTTTTTCCAGAGGACCAGCGCCCGGCTCGAAGCCCTCCAGGGATATCCGTGGCTGTAACCTACGGGGAGGAGACCCACGGTTACGGGTTTGTCGGTAATAAAATCGCGTCCATAACCCGCGCTTTGGCCGGGTTTGAGTCGTTTCAGCGATAAGATCCGGCTTTTGAGTGAGAGCGCGGGCGAAAGAGGAATCGTTTTCTGCAGCGCCGCCCCGGGATACATACCGTAAAGCATGAGACCCGGACGGATCATGTTGAAAATCGGCGATTGTACCCGCATCGCTCCCGCGCTGTTCGCCGCGTGGCGAAGCTCAAAGCTGATGCCTTTTTTTTCGAGCGCGGAAAGCAGCAGCCCGAAATCCTGCACCTGACGCTCCGTAAAACCGTCTTCCGTTTCAGCGGAAGGAAAATGAGTGAAGATGCCTTCTAGGACGAGATGTTTAAGAGCGGTGATTTTTTCGATCGCGTTTAACGCGAATTCGAAGGGAATGCCGAACCGGCCCATGCCCGTGTCGACTTTAATATGAATCCTTGTTCCCTGGTGGCTTTGGGCGGAGGCTTCGGAAATGGCGAGGGCTTCTTCATAGCTTGAGACGCTCAGCGTGACGCCCTCCGCCACGGCTGGTTCCACTTCGTGCGGCATGAGCGTCGGAAGAAGAAACAAGCGGGTTTCTATTTTATGTTCCCGCAGCTCGAGGACTTCAGTGAGGGACGAGACGCCGAAAAAGTCTACCTGCTTATCGAGAGATTGCGCAACCGCCCTGAGGCCGTGTCCGTAAGCGTTGGCTTTTATAAGCGCCATGACCCGCGTGCCGGGCGCCTGGAAACTTTTGATCGTCTGGAGGTTTTGATAAATGGATTCCCTGCGGACTTCGATCCACGTTCCGTAAGATGATTTCTGCGAGACCTCAAGAAGATTTTGCATGGACGGCGGCTCTCTCTTCGGCTTCGGAAAGCCTGAAATATAAAGGAATAAACTCCTCGGGCTTGACGAGAGGCTCGAGCGCGGCCGGGCGTTTGCCTGACCGCTGGTAATCTTCAAACCATTTTATAAGAACTGACGCTTTTGGATACCAGTCTTTTTCGGGAAGATCAAGAACGGGAACCGCCGCGCCGGCGAGAATTCTTTCCCGGTATCGTCCGAGAGCGTCCCCGGTCAGTGCCATGCCTTTATGCAGCCTGCCTGAAAGTTCATCGATCGAAAGAACGGCCGCTTTTTCTTCGGGGATCCACCGGGAGCCTCGCGATTCGTAAAACCGCGCGTAAATCATATCTCTCCGGGCGTCCATCGCAACGCAGAGTTTTTCGTATTTATCGGGGCTTGCGTTTTCCGCCGTCATGTCGAGGCTCAGCCCGCCGAAGCAATCCTTTTTATGAACGGCCAGAATCCCTTTGACTGTAGCGAACCCGACCCGGAGCCCCGTGAAAGAACCCGGTCCCCGGCCAAGAAGAATCACGTCGACCTCGGAAATAGAGATTTTTTCGCCGCGTAACAGAGTATCGATGAGCGGCAGAAGGTTTTCCGCGTGGCGGACAAAGCCCTTCAGTTTTTTTTCTTTGGCGGGAGACGCGCCTTTTTTCAAAGCGACCGTCAAAACGGGGCTCGAACTCTCGATCGCAAGAAGATTCAGCAGTTCTTTAGTCATAAATGGCTTGTGAGGCTCCTCCAAGGGAACTGGGAAGAATACAGCTCCCTATCATTCCGGTTTCTGCTGGGTTTGTAAAGTCTCTTTTGGGTTTTCAGGCACGCGAGGCCGGGCCCGATAATTCTGTTCAGTATTTCCGGAGCCGGCCGATAAAACACATGCCTGTTTACAAGCTAATGAGGAGAACCAAATGTACCGTAAGAACGACGAGAAAATTTTCACCGTATTCTCGATACTCGCAAACATCGCCGTCATGGCTTCATTCCTTCTGGTCATGTTTTATCACTTTTACGAGGGTAAGCCTTTGTACCGGGACCTCTCTATCTATGGCGTCGTCTTCTCCATCTTCTGTAAATATCAGATCCTGCTTCTCAAGACATACGTTCTCGAGATACGTATCACGAACCTCATGATGGGAGGCCGCAAACCCGGCAAACTGTCCATGGCGCTCGGCAATACCGCGATTCTGGTTTATTCGGTGATCTTCTGGCTAACGGTGCTCGGCGCGGGTGTTGCTTTCTTTCCCGCGGACTGGCGCCCGGAACTGCTCTGATCTGTTTTCGCAGCAGACGAGCCGTGCTGAGCGGCAAGATCGAGAAAAGTACACACCGAACTTTTTGAATGCTCGCCCCCAAAGACTTCTTTCCACACTTCCGGCGACTCCATCGAGAGATAAAGAGTCACTTCCGGCGCGATCGCCCTGATCCGGCGCACGAGTTCCCTGTAAATCGCAATTCTCACGGGTTTGAAATAACGCATTTTTCCGTCCATGCCGCGGATCCATTCCCCGCGGGGAAGAGGGGAATTCGGGAACCGGCTTTCCATGATCGGTTTCAAGGACGGCATGAACCTGAGACAGCCGAGACTGATCCAGGCGATGCGTTCGCTGGGGATGCGTGAAAAAAGATTCCGGATCGTTTTTCCGTAACTTTCTTCCCAGCCGGGAAAATCGATGACGGGATCGAAGTGGAAGCCGACGCGGTGGTCCGTCCTCGCGCAGATCTTTTCGGCCGCCGAGAGTCTCTCTTCCAGCGTCGCGGTTTTATGCTCCTCATCGTGCTGGATTTCTTCCGCGTTCATGGACCATGACACCACGGTCTTCCCGCCGCTCTTCAAGTGCAGCAGTCTTTCCACATTGTCGCTCTTTGTCTTCAGTTCGAGGATTGCGTTTTCCTGCTCATTGAAAAAAGGCACCAGATGTTCCGTGAAGCCGGTGATGTGGTCCATGGAAAGCGAGTCGGCGAGCTGCCCCGTACCGATGCGAAAGAATTTATCTTTATTGGCGGAGAGGATCACGCTGAGATTTTCGAGCATTTCACCGACGTTGACATAAACGATGAGAAGCGGATTGGTCAGATAGGCCTGCAGAATGCAATAACTGCATTCGAGATCGCAGCCCTCCGCGAGGTGAAGCGTGTAATAGTCGCAGGAGAGGTATTGTTCCGCCTCGGGAAAAGGTTTAAAAGAACGGCCTTCGTCGTGAGCAAGCAGGAGAATCCGTTTCCCCGCCCCGATGGGATCCTGGGCCTGACGCAGCTCGTTCGCTTTGGCGCGGGCGCTTTCCACTTCTTCGACGGGCACGCCGGGAAGCCGTTCGAGAATTTCCCGCGTCAGGTAATAGTCCAGTGCTTTTTTTTCAACGCAGATCAATTGTGGTTTGAATCTTTTCATGCGCGCGCCTGCACTTTGCCTTTGATTCGTTCGAGCTGCGCCCGGCTTTCTTCGAGCTCACTTTGGTTGCCGCGCTTTTGGGCCCCGGCGAGAAAAATGCGCGTCTTTTCTTCGAGCATGGCGAGAGCGGACATTGTCTGACCTTCATCGAGTCGTCCGCTTTCGAGAATTTTTGCGAGCGCCCGGATCCTGAACCGGTCCATGGCCGGGAATTCGTGGGACCGCTGGTCGGCATGGCCGCCGTATTTGACCGTGCATTTTTTTTCGATCAAACCGACTTCGCGCCTGGCAGCGATGCGCAGCCAGAGTTCGTAATCTTCGCAGGCGGGATAACTTTCATCGAAAAGACCCGCTTCGTCGAAGAGCGAGCGGTGGATCATGACCGCCGAGGGGCTGACAACGCATAAAGGCAGGCATTTATCAAAAATCCAGCCGCCGTATTTCTTGTGCTTGTTCATGGGATTGACGCGCTTCCCGTTTCGAATCCAGATCTCGTCCGTCTGTGCGATGAGAAAGTGCGGGTGCGCTTTAAAAAAATCTTCCTGCACCATCAACTTGTCCCTGGTCCATTCGTCGTCGGAATCGAGAAAGGCGAGCCATTCTCCCGTTGCGGCCTGGATCGCCGTATTGCGCGCCGCGGAAGGCCCCTTGTTTTCCTGCGTGAGACAGCGGACGGAGGGAAAATCAGACCGCAGAAAATCAGTCGTGCCGTCGGTTGAGCCGTCGTCAATGACAAGGATCTCATCCGGAGCACGTTTCTGATTCATCACCGATGCGAGCGCGCGGGGCAGGGTGTGCCGGCGATTATAAGCCGGGATAATGACGCTGATGGAAGACATACGGCCGTATTATAGCCCGGCCTTCGGCTTTTGGCGAGCCGGAGGAAGGAGCACGGCGAAATTATTTCACCGGGCCGGAAGTCTCATTGACACTCGCATCTTGCGCTCATATACTCACTTGCATCATTCATCTGACCTGGAGAATGTATGGGAAAATTTACCCGCCTTACGCTCGAGGAATACCTCAATGATCTAGCCAGCGAGAAGCCCGTCCCGGGCGGCGGAAGTGTCTCCGCGTATGTTGCATCCCTCGCCATGGGGCTCACCCAGATGGTGGCCCGCATCACGCTCTCCCGAAAACCCAAGGAAGGCCTCGGCTCCGAGGACGCCCGTAAAGAGCAGGAGCGGCGCGGTGAGATAGAAAAAATACTGGGCTCCGTCGAGAAAGCCAAGCGTGATGCTTTTCAGATCGTGAATCTCGATCCCAATGTCTTCGAAGAAGTCATGGCCGCTTACGGCAATCCCGAAAAACTCGAAGACGCCCTGGAAAATTCTTTTCGTCTTCAGGCAGACCTTGCCTTTCTTATCATTATGGCCCGCGAATGGAACGCTCAGCTGGCGGGGCTCGTGAAGGGGTCGATCAAAAATGACCTTCTCGTCAGCGCCGACCTTCTCGAAGGCGCGTTCAAGGGCGCCCACCACACGGCCCTGATCAATGTTGTTTATATGAAGGACCCCGCGCGCCGCGAACGCAGTGAGAAAGCGCTCGACGAATTAAAACGTCGTTTTGAAAAAGGAGTCCGGGATGTCGCAGAAGCAGGTAAAGCTTCTTGAAGGTAAACTGATCGCCGGAGAGATCCGCGAGCAGATTAAAAAGGATCTCGGCGATTTTTTACAACGCGGGCTTCCGCGTCCTTCGCTTCTATCTATTCAGGCGGGCGACGACCCATCGGCCGACTGGTATATCGGCCAGCAGCAGAAGGCTGCGGAAAAACTCGGGCTGGATTTCGAATGGATCAAGCCGGGAGCCGTCAAGAACCAGATGGATCTCATCCGCAGGATCAAAGAGGCCGGCGCGTCTCCTGTAACGGGCATTTTTATCGCCATGCCTTTGCCCGAAGGTTATAACGCCGATGATGTTCTTCTTGCCATGGATCCCAGAAAAGACGTGGAAGGCGTACATCCCGCGAGCCTCGGCCTTATCGTGCTCAGAAAATCCCGTTTGATTCCGCCCACGGCATACGCCGCGTTTCAGCTCATCAAGTCGACGGGTATTCCGCTCCGCGGAAAAAAAGCGGTCATTATCGGACAGAGCGCGATTGTGGGAAGGCCCGTCCAGATGCTGCTTGGGCAAGAACGTGTCACGACAGTCGTCTGTAACACTGGAACATCAGCTGAAGATCTTGAAAAAATCGTCATGTCGAGCGATATCGTGGTTGCCTGTGCGGGAAGCCCCGGAACGATTAAAGGCGCCTGGATCAAACCCGGTGCGATCGTGATCGATGTCGGGACGACTGAAGTCGAAGGAAAACTCGTGGGCGATGTGGAATTTGAAGCGGCCTCGGAAAGGGCCGAATTCATCACGCCCGTGCCCGGCGGCGTGGGCCCCCTCACCGTGACGATGCTCATGCAGAATCTCGTCAATGCCTACAAATGGCAGCATAATCTTTGAGATGTTTCGTTTCGAGTCCTGGCGCAAAGGCGCCGGGGCTAGGCCCCAAAGCGTCAGGCTTTGGGGCGTTTCGAGTCCTGGCGCAAAGGCGCCGGGGCTAACAGCTGAACAGACAGGCCCTTTAGACAATGCCAAAATCCAAAGTTATCAAGTTGACGGTCAAGGACATCCGGGATATCAAAAAGAGAGCGCGGCTTACGGTCTTGACCGCCTATGATTTTCTGACCGCCTGTATTCTCGACACTGAAAGCATCGACATTATCCTCGTCGGTGATTCTCTCGGTATGGTCGCGCTGGGCTATGAGAGCACGGTCCCGGTTTTAATGAGAGACATGCTGCACCACACAAAAGCCGTCACCCGCGGCGTGAAGAGGGCCCTTGTGGTGGCGGATATGCCGTTCGGGTCTTATGATACGCCGCAGCGCGCGGTCCGGAACGCCCGCCGTTTTCTGCAGGAAGCGCGGGCGGACGCGGTGAAAGTAGAGGGCGGGACCCGCATCCGCAGTGAGGTCGAAGCGCTCGTCAAAGCAGGAATTCCCGTAATGGGACATTTGGGGCTCACGCCTCAAACCGCGGGGGAACTTGGCGGTTACAAGGTACAGGGTTCGACGCGAAAAAAGGCCGAAGAAATTCATAAAGATGCCGTATTATTAGACAAGCTCGGTGTCTTCGCCATCGTCCTCGAATGTGTTCCCGCTAAGCTTGCGGCGAGGGTCACGGCCTCGGTCAAATGTCCCACCATCGGTATCGGAGCGGGAAACCGCACCGACGGTCAGGTGCTCGTGCTGCCCGATATGCTTGGACTTCAGACGCGTTTCCGGCCCAAATTCGTCCGCCGGTACGCGTCGCTTGACAGCAACATCCGGCGGGCTGTCAGGAATTACGCCAGTGACGTGGCGGCTGGAAAATTCCCTTCCAAGGAGGAAAGTTATTAGGTTCGTTCCGTTAGAACCTGATTCGCAATATGAGGATACTGGTCGCTGATACCGATCCTTCGACTTTAAATCTGATTCAATCCCGCCTCTCCGCGCGCGGATACGATGTTATCGAGAAAGAAAACGGGGAGGACGTTCTCACTTACCTCGAGGACGAGAGGGTGGACCTGATTCTGATCTCTACCGAAATCGACCGCCGAGGCGGAGCCGGGCTCATTGCCAAGGTCCGCCAGAAGCCGCACCTTGCTTCTGTACCCATTATTATGATGACGGACGCCGAGCATCTCGCCGACCTTGTCGTCTGCCAGGACCGCGGCTACGACGATTTCCTGATCAAACCGTTTGATTCCCTTGTGCTCCAGCTTCGTATTACGCTGAATATCCGCCGCACTCTCGAGCGCGTGAACGCGAACGCCCTGACTCATCTTCCGGGCAATCATGCCATCGAACGTATCGTCGCGCAGAAAATCCAGGCCGGCGACCCTTTTTCCGTCCTCTATGTCGATATCAACCAGTTCAAGTCTTTCAACGACCGCTACAGTTTTGAAAAAGGCGACGACGTTCTCCGTCATACCGCCCAGCTTCTCAAAGGCACGGCTGCAAAGGTGATCAAAAAAGGCGACAGTTTTATAGGCCATATTGGCGGGGATGATTTTATCGTCGTCCTGCATCCGGACGACGAAGAACCCTACGCCCGGGCGTTTCTCGAGGAGTTTGACCGCATTATTGTCACCTACTATAATGACGAAGACCGCGGCAGGGGAAGCGTCAGGGTCAAGAACCGCCGGGGCAAGCTCGAGAATTTTTCTCTCATGTCGTGCAGCGTGGCGGCCTGTAGTACCCGGTCGCGGGCATACAAGAGCCTGGCGGAGATAGCCCAGGACGCGGGGCAGGTGAAATCATTCCTCAAATCGCAGCCTGGGAGCGCTTATCTGAGGGACCGCAGAAGCGAGCCGATCAAACTCGAACACGCCATGAAAATTTTGGCGCCCGAAGTCGAAAAGACAAATCGAAGAAAAGGGGCCGAACCTCTCGGCAAAAGTCTCGTGGACGCGGGATTGATCTCGGAAGAACAGCTTACGCTCGCGCTCAAAAAACATATCGAGACGGGAAAAAGACTGGGGCAGGTTCTTATCGACATGAAGGCCGTTTCGAGCCGGGACGTGGGCGAAATGCTCGAAAAGACCCTCCGCGTTCCTTATGTGAACATGCAGGAATGCTCTCCCGACAAGGAGACGCTGAACATGTTCACGAAAGATTTCATGAAGAGCCGGCGGATTGTGCCGCTCGAGAAATCAGGCAAGCAGGTAAAGCTCGCGATGTGCGACCCGGCGGACGAACCGACGCTCGGCGACGTCGAGAGAATAACCGGATTGAAACCTTTTCCCTGTCTGATGCTGGAGAATGAACTCGAAGAGTTTCTGGAGTCGCTTACCCTCGAGACACTCTACAACGAAAGCGCCGGTTGACAATAAGGTCATTTTTTTGGCATGCTTGCGAGTCCGGTGCATCGGCCGGTGTCAAAAGCGTCAGGCCTGAATAAGCCCCGCACTCCCCGGATTGCTGTCTTACAGGCATTATCAACTTATCAGGATAATCACCCATGCATTTATCAAACATACTTCTTGGAAGCGCCTGCGCTTTATACGCGGCCGCGTTTGCCTGCCATCTCGTAAGCTTCCTGGGTAAAGGAGGCTCGGAACATCCGTTCGCGTCTGGTTTTCTGCGCGTCGGATTTCTGATCAGCACTCTTTTCTTTCTCGAAGAAGCCGCCCGCCAGAAATATTTTCTTCCGGTCTACGGAGCCTCCCAGGCGCTGGCTTTTTTTGCGTGGTCGCTCGCCTTTGTTTACCTTGTCCTGTTCGTGCGCATCCAAAGAGAGTCCTTCGGCCTTGTCCTCACTCCCATCCTCGTGCTGCTCAGCGGCGGCGCGGCGGCGAGCTTCTCGGACGGACGCCTTTACCAGCCGGATTCGGCCGTTTTTTCCAACGCTTATTTCATCCTGCATGTGGTGAACGCTTTTTTTGCCTACGCCTGCTTCACGATCTCGTTCGCGGCGGGCATCCTTTACCTCATTCAGCAGCGCGAGCTGAAGTCGAAGCAGGCGGGCAGGTTCTATCACAAGTTTCCGTCTCTCGAAGCGCTCGAGACGCTCGTCTTTCAGCCGATGATCTGGGGCGCTCTCCTTCTCTCCGCGGCGATCGGGGCGGGCATTTTCTGGTCGAAAAGTTCTTACGGAGTTTACGGCCTGACCGACCCGAAGACGATCGCGACCCTGCTGACAATCGCTGTCTATTTTATCGTTCTCTATCTTCATCATGTGGCGCGCGTGCGCGGAAAAAAAGTGACGGTTTTCAGCCTCATCGCTTTCGGCATGATCCTGGTCAGTTTCATCGGAATGAGGTTTGTGGAAAACAGCCACAACTTCATCCGCGCTTAGGAGATTCATGAGTTTCTTTTCCTACGGCATTAATCATAAGGAATGTCCTATCGAGGTGAGAGAAAAGTTTTACCTCGACCCGGCAAAGACGCGCTCGGCGCTGGCTCGGGCCATTGCCTCGAACGAAATCGAGGAAGCGGTCATTCTGTCCACCTGCAACCGGACCGAATTTTACGGTTTTGCCGCCGAGGGAGACTGGCGCGAGGCTCTGAGTGCGCTGCTCGAAGAGGCGTCGGGAATGAAAAAAAGTTTCTTTCAGCCTTACATCGAGGACCACGAGGGCAAAGAAGCGGTCCGGTATATTTTCCGCGTCGCGGCCGGGCTCGAATCCCTTGTCGTAGGCGAGTCGGAAATTCTCGGCCAGATGCGGGACGCTTTCCGGATGGCGAACGAAGAAAAAGCGGTCCATTCGCTTCTTTACCGCCTCATGGAAAAAACTCTCAAAAACGGCAAGGACGTGAGAAGCACCACAAAGATCAATGAAGGCGCCGTGAGCGTTCCCTCCGTCGCGGTCGAACTCGCCGAGAAAATTTTCGGGAAACTCTCGGGTGAAAAAGTCATGGTGATCGGCACGGGACAGATGAGCGTTCTTACCATGAAGAATCTCAGAAACAGCGGCGCCGAGATCCGTTTTGTCGTGAGCCGCGATGCGGAAAGCGGGGAAAAGACCGCCGCCGAGTTTGATGCGGTATGGGTACCGATTGAACGCTGGGCGGGCTGCCTCTCGAAAATCGATATCCTGATCAGCTCGACTTCTTCGCCCGAACCCGTGGTGCGGGTGAAAGACATCGAGCGTGCCATGTCCGAGCGGCGCAACCGGCCGCTCTTTCTCATCGACATCGCGGTGCCGCGCGATATCGAGCCCGGAATCAACGCTCTCGATGACGTTTATCTCTATAACGTCGATGACCTGAAAAACGTCACGGATTCCAATCTCAAACTCAGGCAGAAGGAAATCTCGCAGGCGGAAGCGCTGACCGACGAATCCGTGCTTGCGTTTGCGGGCTGGCTCGAACAGCTCGAGGCGCGTCCGACGCTCGAGAGGTTCGAATCTTTTGTCGATGGCGTCCTTCGCGAGGAGCTCGCAAAAAGCTCCGCAGGCGTTAAGCTCGGCGAGCAGGAACGCAGCGAGATCCGGGACCGTATCCGCGCAAAACTTCTTCACTCTCCGATCACCAGGATAAAAGAAGCCTCCCGCAACGGCGGAGTAAACCGTTACCTCGAAGCGCTTCAATCTCTCTTCAATCTGGATCAAGACTCACCCGGCAAGAAAAAATAATGGCGGATGAAACCGTTAAAATCGGGACGCGGGGCAGCGTTCTCGCCCTCTATCAGGCGGATCTCATCGGCCGTCTTCTCAGAGAAGCCGTCCCGTCACTCAAGGTCGAGATCGTGAAGATTCTGACGAGCGGGGACAAAGACAAGAACCGTCCGTTCTCGCCACTCGAGACAAAGCGCATCTTTACGAAAGAAATCGAACAGGCGCTGCTTTCCCGAGAAGTCGATATCGCGGTTCACAGCGCCAAGGACGTGGCGGTCGACCTTCCCACAGGACTTGTCGTCGGCGCAGTACCCGAGAGAGAAGACGCGCGGGATTGTCTGCTCACGGCCGAAGGAAAAAAGTTTTCCGAACTTCCGGCAGGCGCAAAAGTCGGCACGAGTTCGATGCGCCGACGCAAGCAGATCGAGCGGCTCCGCCCCGATCTCGTAACGGCCGAAATCCGCGGCAACGTAGAAACGCGCCTGAAAAAAATGCTGGCGGGTGAATTTGACGCGATCGTCCTCGCATACGCAGGTATGAAAAGAATCAATATGACCCGATATGTTTCCGAGATCTTCGAGCCCATTTCCTTTTATCCCGCTCCGGGCCAGGGGGCGCTTCTGGTCGAGATCCGCAGCGGCGACGGGGATCTTGCGGGGCATCTGAAAAAAATTACCCATGCGGAAAGCGCCGATCTGCTTTTCTGCGAGCGCGCCTTTCTGAAACAGCTGGAAGGCGGCTGCCAGCTTCCGTGCGGCATTCATTCGCGCCTGGAAGGCGGCAGAATAAAAATGACAGGCGCGCTTTTTTCCATCGAGGGAAAAGATTTTGTCGAAAAGACCGCGGAATTTTCCGCCGCCGATCCCGTCAAGGCGGGTATTTCGCTTGCCCAAATGATTCTTGATGACGGCGGCGAAGCCATTATCCGGAAAATCCGCGGCTCCGGGATGCACTGAGACCATGACGATAAAAAAAAATAAAAAGCGCCGCCTCACGGGCACCGTGTATATCGTCGGAGCAGGGCCGGGCGATCCGGGCCTGCTCACGATCCGCGCGCGGGAACTTCTCGAACAGGCGGGTGTCGTCATCCACGACTGGCTTGTCCACGAAGACATTCTGAAATACGCCGCAAAAGCCCGGCTCATCGACGTCGGCAAAGACCCTCACTCACGTCTTAAAAAGAAACCTGCGGAGAGCCAGGAAATCATCAACGGCCTGCTTTTATCGTGGAGCCGGAAGGAAAAGACGATTGTCCGTCTCAAGGGCGGCGATCCTTTTGTCTTCGGCCGCGGCGCCGAAGAAGCGGCATGGCTCGAAGCAAAAGGGATTCCTTTTGAAATTGTCCCGGGGGTGAGCGCCGGGCATGCCGTCCCTGCGTATGCCGGCATTCCCGTCACCGACCGCCGCCGTTCCTCGCTCGCTGTCTTTGTCACGGGACACGAAGACCCGGCCAAGGGAAAAAGCACGGTACCCTGGCGCCGGCTCGCGGCGCTGAACGGCACGATCGTTTCTTTTATGGGAATCCAGAACCTGGAAAAAATTGTATCGGAACTCAAGGCCGGGGGCCTCTCCGTATCAACGCCCGTCTGCGTGATTGAAAGAGGCACGCTTCCCGTTCAGCGCGTCGTGGAAGGCAGTCTCAACGATATCGCCCGCAAAGTCAAAGCGGCGGGCATCGCTTCCCCCGCGCTTGCCGTTTTCGGCGGCGTGAACGAATTCAGGAAAGATCTTGCGTGGTTTGAAAGAAAACCGCTGTTCGGCCAAACCGTGCTGATCACGCGAGCTCGTGATCAGGCGGGGACACTGAAAACGATGCTGGAAAAGAAAGGCGCGAGGGTTCTCGAATACTATGGAATCCGGATTTTGCCGCCCAGAAGCTGGAAAGATTTTGATTCCGCCGCGCGGAACCTGAGCGGATACCAATGGGCCGTTTTTACGAGCCCGAACGGAGCGGACTCCGTGTTCTCACGGCTGAAGAAATCGGGATATGACGCGCGTATTTTTTCAGGCGTGAAAATCGCGGCGATTGGTGACGCGACGCGCGACCGTTTGCGCGCCTTCGGCGTCGAACCGGAGCTGGTCCCCGAGTCATTCCATTCCATGGCCTTATCGAAGGCCCTTATAAAAAAAAACATCAAAGGAAAAAAAATTCTCCTTCTCCGGACAGACATCGCGCCGGAATTTCTGTATAAGGAACTTTCCGCGGCGGGAGCGGACGTAAAGGAAGTGACCGTCTACCGTACCGCCGGACCCGACGCGCTGCAAAAGTCCCGTCTGCGCGTGTGGATGAAAGAAGAAAAAATCGACATCATCACTTTTACCAGCAGCTCGACCGTCCGTTCTTTTTTCTCAGCCCTTGGAAACAAGCCTTCTTTAAAACAGGCCAGACTGGTTTCTATCGGTCCCGTCACCACCCAAACTCTCCGTGAGTACGGTTTCAAGCCCGCTCTCGAAGCCTCCGACCACAATCTTCCCGGTCTTATCGCCGCACTTGAAAGTATCTGCAAGCGCACGACTCAGCCGCTCTAGTCCCTGCGCTTAATGCGGAGGAATATCCTGGACTGCGCTTTTGCGCAGTCACTGTATCGGCGGGTTCATAGATTAACCCGTCCGATACTGGAAGAAGCTGGGACGCTTCTCTCCGGAACTCCTAATAATTTGGGCAGTTGTATGTTAAGTGTTTGTAAAATTTTTTAAATCCTGTCAAATTCACGGCTTAGGGGGAGGCTCTGGGTTTGTATTGGCGCATGCGAGAAGTTATACTTTGACTCAGATTGCATCAAAGTCCCTCACCGGGTCTTCTACCCGGGAGGCAATGCGGAGACCAGATGTCGAAAGTTCTAAAAAAGGGCCTCACCCTGCTGGTTGTGGAAGAGGCCCCCGCGTATGTTCAGCTCATCAGAAGAAGCCTCGAAGAAAATTCCCGCTATGTATTCGACGTCGAGCAGGCGGCTGGAATTAAAGAAGCCTCGAAAAAAATCCAGAGCCAAAAATTTGACCTCATTCTTAGCGAAGAATATCTCGGAAGCGAAGAAGGTTTGAGCCTGGTCGAAGTGTTGAAGTCTTCGAATGTTCAGATTCCATTCGTCCTCATGGCGGACGTCCGCAAAGACAGCCTCGTACAAAAAGCGATGAGCGCGGGCGTCACGGATCTTGTTATTAAAAGCGAGAGCCAGTTTCACGAGCTTGCGCTTATCCTCGAGCGTTCGATAGAAGAATTCCGCAGACTGCATCCGGAATCAGTCAAAGGCGAGCTCGTCATGAAATGCGTGCGGCAGAGGCGGGCTTCTCTCGTGCGGAGCCGGCGGCTAGAAGAAGACTTGAAGCACCGGGATCAGCTGACGGGACTTTACAATCACAGTTTCATGCAGGAATGCCTGCATCAGGAATACGCAGCGGCCCTGCGCTACAATTATCCGCTGGCGTGTCTATTCATCGATATCGACTATTTCAGACTTCTCAACGAAAAATTCGGCTTCGCCTCCGGCGATCAAATGCTCAGAGAATGCGCCGACCTTCTTTTTGAGAACTGCCGCATGAGCGACATCATCGGCAGACACGGAGGCGAGGAGTTTGCCGTCATTCTTCCGCACACCGATTACTCGGGTGCGCTGCGGCTCGCCGACCGTTTGCGGGGCGTTTTCGCGGAACAGGTGTTCTTTCCAGACACCTATAAAGTTTCTCTCACCGTCAGCATGGGTGTATCCGCTTATCCCGAAGACACAACCGAAAAGTACGAGGACCTGCTCACGTTTTCTTCTCAGGCGGTTTTGCGCGCGAAAGTGGGGGGGCGGAACCGCATCATGTGCTACCGCGAAATCATGCCGGCGTTTATGAACATCATGCCTAACCTCCAGATCAGCGAAGAGAAAATCATCCACTTTCAGAGACGACTCAGCGAAATATCCGACATGGCACGCAGGGCTTACACGAACGCCTCCCGCACGCTTATCACGGCGCTTGAAAGTAAAGACCGCTACACTGCGGGGCACGCGGCAAATACCGCGAAATACGCGATGCAGGTCGCCGAGCTCATGGGAATGACGGTGGAAGAGTCCGAGGTCGTGCATCACGCCGCCCTGCTTCACGATATCGGAAAGCTCTGCATTTCAGACCAGATCCTTTTAAAACCGGGGAAACTTACCTTTCAGGAATACGCGGCGATGAAGGAACATGCGACCCTCGGCTACAAAATCCTGAAGCCCATCAAGTTCCTGCAGGAAGAAGCGGTGCTCGTTCTGCATCATCACGAATGGTTCAACGGTAAAGGTTATCCCTCGGGGCTCAAAGGTGAGGAGATTCCGCTGGGCTCGCGGATCGTATCGGTGATCGACACTTATGACACGATCCGCATGGCGGGCGGACGCTACAAGAAAACTTCCGCCGTGCTCGACTGCGTGAACGAACTCATCAACTGCTCAGGTACTCAGTTTGATCCTGCCGTCGTCGAATCTTTCATTAAGGTCCTGCGCAAGCGGGGAGAGCTCAAAGACGAGAGTTATAAAAAAGATCTGCTCGAAGAAAAACTCCGCACGTTAGAACCCGCAGACAAGGCCGCCTGATCAAAGAGGTTATCATTCCTATCTTCTCAAGCGTTTTTTTTGAATGCCGAAACAAAACAGGTTGTGAATCACAGCGCTCCCGGAGATAATATAAATAATTTCCGCCGGCCCGCTTTTTTTCCGGCTGCCGGCCCGCGAGCACGCCGTTTGCTCGTCCTCTTTCCGCTTGCTGAAATATTTTTTTCGCGGCGGGAAAAAAGCTGAAAAATAGTCGTAAAGTCCGTTGTAACTGTGCCGTCACATAATAGTGATCCATATCTAAACTCCATTTCTTAAATCATTCAGACACTCGCGCGCACATGGACATAGAAGCCTTCCCCGAGATTGAAAATTTTCAGAAGCTGCCGCGGCAGGTTATTGTCAAAGCGGGCAGCATCAGTGTCGATTCCCAGAGCAAAGCCGCGCTGAGAGGCATCGTGATCAATAACAGCGGGCATCCCATCCGGGAAGTCAAAGTCCACGTGGTTTTTTTCGACCGGCACAGGCTGCCAGTCATGAGCACCAGCCTGAAGGCGGACCCCGGAGAACTCCATCAGGGAGGCATGGCAAATTTTCTTTTCGAAATCGAAGACCGCGAGAAACAAATCTCCGACTACCACCTTTACACGCGGTGGCGTTTTCATGACACCGACGAATAATCCCTCGATCGAAGTCCTTCTCCAGGAAGGCCGGCTGTTCGCGCCGCCCGAGCAGTTTTCCAAGAACGCCTGGGTGAATGACCCCGCAATTTATGCCAAGGCCGCCGCGAATCCCGAGGAATACTGGGCGAACTGGGCGAAGCAGCTTCTGTGGATGAAGCCCTGGAAAAAAATTCTCGAATGGAAACCTCCTCACGCCAAGTGGTTCATCGGCGGCAAGCTCAACGCGTGCGTCAATTGCGTGGACCGCAACGTCTTCTCCGACAATGGGCACCATCCGCGCAGAAATAAAGCCGCGATCATCTGGGAAGGGGAGCCCGGCGACACGAGGACGCTCACCTATTGGGATCTCTACCGCGAAGTGAACCGGTTCGCGAACGTGCTCAAAAGCCTGGGCGTAAAAAAAGGCGACCGCATTGCCCTTTATCTTCCGATGATTCCGGAACTTCTCATCGCATGCCTGGCGAGCGCGCGCATCGGCGCGGTACACAGTGTCGTTTTCGGCGGCTTCAGCGCGGAGGCACTGCGCGACCGTATCAATGACGCGAAAGCGAAAGTGCTGATCACGGCGGATTACGGCTGGCGGCGGGGTAACCCCGTCCAGCTCAAAAAGGCGGCCGACGAAGCTCTCGAGAACACTCCCAGCATCAAGCACGTTGTCGTCGTCCAGCGCGCGGCCGGCACGTCTCCCGTACCCATCCGGATCGAAGAAGGCCGCGATCACTGGTGGCACCGGCTCATGAGCGGCGCCGAAGCTTACTGCGAGCCTGAAGAAATGGACTCGGAAGATTATCT